>ERZ840371.3150-NODE-3150-length-13829-cov-9.116596_pt1 | contig 13829 bp, 10 predicted proteins | sample MGYA00519937_ERZ840371 | MGnify/ENA primary metagenome ERZ840371 (study PRJEB31850, sample SAMEA3708873) | human gut metagenome | biome: human gut; feature: human-associated habitat; material: faeces | place: China | collected 2014 ... | reverse complement strand
CGATATCCCGGCGGCGAAGCTGGTCCATCCAGCGCTGCCGGGCCGTTTCGGAGCCAAGCAGTTCGTCCAAATCGATGTGGGGCGCGCCGGACCAGTTGCCGGTGCCGATCTCCACCGCCTGAACGCCCTGCGCCACGCAGAAATCCAGCATGGCCTCAAAGGGCATATCCAGCGTGCAGGTTTTAATAGAAAGCCGCATAGGGGACCTCCTTGGTCATTGATCTTTTTAGGGGCCGCCGCGGGGCGGCGCATGAAGATCGTCTTTTTCGTGGGGAGTTAAGGGGCGCTATTCCTTGGTGAACCACAGGTCCAGATCCACAGGACCCTCGATGCCGTCCACAACGCCGCTCTCGCTGTACTGCCAGAGGGTCACGCCCCGGTCCAGCGCCGGGACCGGGCCGTAGCTGGCCAGCCAGACCGGCAGGTGCGCCAGCTCCTCTATGCCGTACATACTTCCGGCCCAGTGGAGGTTCATGTAGACCACAGGCTCATAGCCCGCCTGACGGATCACGTCGCAAAAGGCGAGGGCGTTCTGGGTGGCCTGTTCGCCGGTGAGATCGTCGGTCCGGGCCTCGTCCGCCGTGTAAAATTCCAGATCATAGGCGATGGGGCCGCTGACGTTCGTCCCCCGGAGCCGCTCCACTACGAACCGGGCTTCCTCGGCGGCTTCCTCCTCCGTGACGGCCTGAGAGTAGAAGTAAACGCCCACCGTCAGCCCCGCATTGGCGGCGTCGGCGGCGTTCTGGGCGAAGGCGTTGTCCTCCACCAAAGCCCCGGTGCCGTAGCCCCGGAAGCCCACCCGCAGCATGGCGAAGTCCGCTCCAGCGGCCTTCACGGCGGGCCAGTCCACGGCCCCCTGATAGCTGGAAACGTCCACTCCGGCATAGGCGGTAACGCCGGGGGCATCATATTGATAAAACGGCTCCCTGCGGGTCAGGGCTTCCTCGTTGACGGTGACGCCCGGCCCCGGCGCGGTATGGGCCTGCCATTCCAGAATACCCCAGATCCCAAGGCCCGCCAATACCAGCGCCGCCAGCAGCCAGCCACGGCGGTTGGGCGCGGCCCGCTTGCCGCCTTTCTTTTTTTCTTCCATGTGTTTTCCCCCTCTTTTCTGCTCATAGACTACCACCGGCGGCGCTGCCTTTGGTGAACAAAGTCTGAATTTGCCGCAAAAAGGGGAGGGGACGGCTCAGGTTTCCTGCGCCAGCATCCGCAGGGCGAACAGGGTGTGGAGCGCTGCGCCGGTGGGGAGAACGTCCTCGTTGAACACCACCGCCTCGTTGTGCATGGGCTTGCCGTAGCGAGGGTCCTCCTGCGGCGTTCCGGCCCCCAGCAGCAGGTAGGCGCAGGGCAGCTCATAGGTGAAGGAGGCAAAGTCCTCGGAGCCCATGCCGCCCTGATCCAGACGGTACACCTTTTCCTTGCCTGCCAGCTCCTCCGCCCAGCCGGAGACCTGCTCCATCAGGGCGGGATCGTTCACCAGCGGCGGCGCGGAGGCGATCTCCTCCACCGTGGCGCTGCCACGGAAGGCCGCCGCTGTGTTTTCCGCGATGACCCGGATGCGCTCCATGATCCGGGCGGTGAGTTCCCGGTCAAAGGTGCGGATGGTACCCTCCATCACCGCTTCCTCCGGGATGATATTGGGGGCCTGTCCCCCCTGAAAATGCCCGATGGTCACCACGGCAGGCTCCTTGGCGGAGATCTCCCGGGCGGTCAGCTCCTGCAGGGAGAGGTAGATGTGGGCGGCGATGTTGATGGGGTCCACGCCGGTCTCCGGCATGGCCCCGTGGCAGCCGGTGCCCCGGACGGAGATCCGGAACAGGGTGCAGCCCGCCATGAATGTCCCCCGGCCGCAGAGTACCATGCCGGAGGGGGTGCCGGAGTTGACATGAAGGGCCAGCGCCGCTTTGGGCGACGGCGCATCCTTCAGGACCCCGGCCGCCAGCATGGACTTGGCCCCGGTGAAGCCCTCCTCATCCGGCTGGAACACCAGCCGCACCGTGCCCTTCAAGTCCGATTGATGCCGCTTGAGTAAAGCGGCGGCGCTTAACAGCATGGCGGCGTGCATATCGTGGCCGCAGGCGTGCATGGCGCCGTTTTCCGACTGGAAATCCAGCCCCGTGGCCTCCCGGACCCGGAGAGCGTCCATATCCGCCCGGAGCAGCACGCACCGGCCGGTGTCCTCACCAGTGATGTCCGCCACCACGCCCCCGGCCAGCGGGCGGGGCGTATACCCCAGCGCCGTCAGCCGTTCTGTCACATAGGCGGCGGTGCGGGGCAGGGAGGGGCCCACCTCCGGGTCCCTGTGCAGGGTCCGGCGATCCGTCAGAAGCTGGGGCTTCAGGGCTTCCGCCTCTGCCAGCAGAGCTTTGGTATCCATGGTCATAGCACGTCATCCTTCCTTTGAACTGCGCCGTTTCCGGCAAGCTTACAATACGGTTATTATACCGCAGGGCGATGCATTGTCAAACACCGCCGGAGAAAAAACGGAGCTGCGCCAAGTATCTTTCTTATTTTCCTGATAGGACTTCGGCGAGAAAAGTGAGTGCGAACTGTCTTGACAGCTGCTGGCAGCGCTGGACTGAGCGGCAGAGGCACTTGCCGCAAAGGGCAGAGCTTAGGCATACAGATCAGCCAGTTCTGGTGATGCGGACTGGCCAAGCTGTGGAGTAAGCGGGACAAAGTGTTTAAATTTTTGCCGGGCAGAAATTGAGATTTGGAAAAATTGATTAATAAAAGGCGCACACCTCTTCCAAAGCAGTTTGGGAGGGGTTAGCCTTTTTCCTTACAGGAGGCTGTGATCCCGGGACTGAAATTCGGACAGGATTACTACGATGATCTGCTGGCGAAATATACCCACAAGAAGGAGCTGTTCCTCAAGGGACTGGATGATCTGCACATCATCCACAACGATCCGGAGGGGGCGTATTATGTCCTGTTGGACATTTCCGAATTCGGCTATGACAGCGATCTGAAATTCTGCGAGGATCTGGCCCGGCTGGTAGGCGTCGGAGCAGTGCCCGGCTCCAGCTTCTTCCGCGAGCCGGTGAATCATCTGATCCGCTTCCACTTTGCCAAGAAGGACGAGACGCTTCTGAATGCCCTGAACCGACTGGAAAGTCTTCGGGCAAAACTCCCCTCCCGCAAAAGGAACTGAAAGAGACCGCTCTCAAGCGGGAAGCCTCACAAGAGCAGGGCCTATCTGTCAGCCGTGCTGCGAGAAACCCGCGCTGTCCGAGATTGCAGAGATATTACCCCGGCGTGGTATTCCTGCCGTCCATGACCATGGGGGCAACAGACGCCCACCACTATGAGCAGATCTGTGACACCTGCCTGCGGTGCAGTCCCTTCATGGCGGAGCCGCAGGAAGCGGCCATCGGCGTCCACGGGACCAACGAGCGCATCCCGGTGCGAGCCTATTTGCAGGGCATTTGGTTCCTCATCGACCTGATGGAGCACGTAAACCTATCCTGCTAATGTGCTAAGGCACGTATGCGCATCCGAGACCGCACTTCAGAAATTGAACGAGTGAAAAAGCTGCCGGGGAGTTGATCTCCCCGGCGGCTTTTTTGCGGTCAGCAGAAGGTTGGATTTCCGCAGAAAAATGCCCGAAGGAACATCTCCTTCGGGCATTGCGTGTATTCGGCAGAAATCAGCTGCTTTTTCCCAGATACGCTTCCTTCACCCGGCTGTCCGCCAGCAGCTCCGCGCCGGTGCCGGACATGGTGATGGTGCCGGTCTCCAGCACATAGGCAAGATCCGCGATCTTCAGGGCCATGTTGGCGTTCTGTTCCACCAGCAGCACCGTGACGCCCTGCCGGTTGATCTCCCGGATGATGGAGAAGATGTCCTGCACCACCAGCGGGGCCAGGCCCAGAGACGGTTCATCCAGCATCATCAGCTTGGGGCGGGACATGAGGGCACGGCCCACGGCCAGCATCTGCTGCTCGCCGCCGGAGAGGGTGCCCGCCAGCTGCCAGCTCCGCTCCTCCAGACGGGGAAACAGGCTGTACACCCACTGGATGTCTTTTTCAATCTCTGCCTTGTCCCGGCGCAGATAGGCCCCGATCTTCAGATTTTCCAGCACCGTCATATCCGGGAAGACCCGGCGGCCCTCCGGACTCATGGCGATGCCGGTGGAGATGATCTTGTCGATGGACTTGCCCAGCAGCTCCTGCCCGTCCCACTGGACGGAGCCGCCGGAGGCCTTTACCAGTCCGGTGATGGTCCGCAGAGTGGTAGATTTGCCTGCGCCGTTGGCGCCGATCAGCGTCACGATCCTGCCGTCCGGTACTTCCAGAGAAATGCCCCGGAGAGCCTGAATGCCGCCGTAGTGGACCTGGAGGTTTTCAATTTTAAGCATCGTCCGCCACCCCCAGATACGCGTCGATGACGCGCTGATTTTTTTGGATCTCCGCCGGTGTGCCGTGGGCGATCAGTTTGCCGAAATCCAGCACATAGATGCGGTCGGAAATGCCCATGACCAGATTCATGTGGTGCTCGATGAGGAGGATCGTGATCTTGAATTTCTCCCGGATCTCCCCGATAAAGGCTGTCAGCTCCTCCGTTTCCTGAGGGTTCATGCCGGCGGCCGGCTCATCCAGAAGCAGCAGCTTCGGCTCCGCCGCCAGTGCCCGGGCGATCTCCAGCCGCCGCTGCTTGCCGTAGGGCAGGCTGGTGGCCAGCTCGTTTTTCACGTCGGACAACCCTACGATCTCCAGTAGCTCCTCCACCTGCGCCCGCTGGGCCGCCTCCTCCTTCCGGTTCAGCCGGAACGCGGCGGAAAAAACGCTGCTGGTGGAGCGGCAATGCTTGGCGATGAGCACATTGTCGAACACCGTCTGGGTCTTCCACAGGCGGATGTTCTGGAAGGTCCGGGCCATGCCCGCCCGGGTGATCTTATCCGGGGTAGGGGAGAGAGTCTCCGTGTAAAGTCCGTCGCACTGGCCCTTGTACTGCTTTTTCATTTTGCCCTGGGGGTGGTTTTCGATGATCTTCGCCCCGTCGAACCACACCGCGCCGTTGGTGGGCTGGTATACGCTGGTGATGACATTGAAGGCGGTGGTCTTTCCCGCGCCGTTGGGTCCGATGAGGGCCACGATCTCGCCCTCGTTGACCTCCAGCTCCAGATCGTCCACAGCCACAACGCCGCCGAACTGCATGGTGATGTGATCCAGTCTCAAAAGCTGCTCACTCATGGCTGTACCGCCTCCTTCTTCGCTTTTTTCTGCCGCTTTTTCAGGAGATCCGGCAGCTCTTTATCTCCCATGATGCCCTTTCGGAAGAACAGCACCACCACCATGATGATGACGGAGAACACCACCATCCGGAAGCCGGTGCGCAGGAAGGGGACCTTGAAGCTGCCAATGTAGGTCTCGGCATCCAGAAACCGCAGCCACCATTCACTGGCCGCCACATACAGGAATGCCGCGATGCAGCTGCCGGAGATGGAGCCGATACCGCCGATGACCACGATCAGCAAGATCTCGTAGGTCATGGCCGTGGTGAACACCTTGGCCTGCGCCTGATTGGCGAACATGGCGAACAGGCCGCCGCCCACTCCGGCGAAAAACGAGCTGATGCAGAAGGCCAGCCGCTTGTGGCGGGCCAGATTGATGCCCATGGCCTCTGCCGCCACCTCATCGTCCCGGATAGCCTTGAAAGCCCGGCCGTAGGTGGAGTTGATCAGCAGCACGATCACCGCCACACACACCCCCGCCAGCAGAAACGGTACGAAGGTGGATAGCCGCAGGATCACCTTGCCGTCGGCATTCTGGATATTGAAGCTGGAGAAGGTGGGGAAGTTCTTCAGGGCGTTGGCGCCGTTGGTCACAGGGCCGAGGGGGTCCCACTGGAAAATGGCCCGGATGATCTCCGCGAAGCCCAGAGTGGCAATGGCCAGATAGTCGGATTTCAGACGCAGCACCGGCAGGCCGATGAGCCACGCCACCGCTGCCGCCACGCAGCCGCCCAGAAACAGGGCCAGCAGAACGCCCAGCACCAGCCCCACAGCCCCGCCGCCGAACAGCTCCGGCAGGGAGAAATTCACGGCGGAGCCGTTATAGAGATAGTACACCGCTTCCCGGTCCGCCGTAGGAATGGTGAGAATGGCGTAGGAGTAAGCGCCCAGCAGCATGAAGCCCGCCTGTCCCAGAGAAAACAGGCCGGTGAAGCCGTTGAGCAGGTTCATGGACACCGCCACCAGCGCGTATACCGCGCCCTTTTTCAGAACGGTGAACAGCATCCCCGTGGGCTTCATGGTGTTTTCCAGCAGGATGACCAGCGCCAACAGCGCCAGCGCGCAGAGCAGGGCGATCACCGTGCCCCGTTTGCTTTTCTTTTCGTTCAGCACAGTCGATCCCCCCTTACACTTTGTCCGTGACCTTTTCGCCGAACAGACCCGTGGGCTTCACGCAAAGCACCACGATCAGGATGGCGAAGGTAAAGGCGTCGGAAAAGACGCTCCAATCGGAGCCCTTGATGACGCTCTCGCAGATACCGATGAGAAACGCCCCTACCACAGCGCCGGGAATGGAGCCGATACCGCCGAATACCGCCGCTACGAAGGCCCGCAGTCCCGGCAAGGAGCCGGACAGGGGGACGATGGACTGGTAGTTGGTGAAGTACAGCAGGGAGCCGATGGCCGCCAGCAGAGAGCCGATGATGAAGGTCACGGAGATCACGCTGTTGATCCGGATGCCCATGAGCTGCGCGGTTTCAAAATCCCGGGACACGGCCCGCATGGCCATTCCGATCCGGGTGTGGTTGATGAGTTGGGTCAGGGCCGCCACCAGAAGCACCACCAGCACCGGCGTGACCACCGTCACATACTTGGTGGATACCCCCGCGATGGTCAGCTGGTTGGACAGACCGGGCAGGGCGGGGTACATCTGGGGCAGGCCACCGGTGACATAGGTCGCCAGATTTTGCAGCAGATAGCTGACGCCGATGGCGGAGATCATCACCGACATCCGGGGGGCTGTCCGCAGGGGTTTGTAGGCCGCCCGCTCGATGATGAAGCCCAGCAGCACCGTCAGGATCACCATCAGGGGAATGGCCGCGGGCAGCGGCAGACTGGCGCTGAGGTAGACCATCATCAGACCGGCTACCATGAATACGTCACCGTGAGCGAAGTTGATCAGCCGCAGGATGCCGTAGACCATGGTGTAGCCGATGGCGATGAGGGCGTACTGCCCGCCCAGCGATATGCCGGAGAGCAGAATGGAAATGCCGTATTGCACGGGGATCCCTCCCTTTTCTTTCAAGTTTTACGCGGAAGGCACACGGCGGAGCCGTCTTGAAAAAAGCCGCGGAGCGGCTGCTTTCGGGGCGGTCCCGGCCTTGGGGCGCTTTCACGCGAACCGTCTGTAAACGGTAAGACCGCCTGGCGGGGAAGTCCCCGCCAGGCAGGTCGGCAGGATCGGATCAACCGGCTTTCTGCATCGTTTCCAGAGCCCAGGCGTTGTTGGCGGTGTCAGCCACCTTGATGTAGGCAATGTCGCGGATAGCGTCGCCGATGTCGTCGAAGGCGATGTCGCCGGTGACGCCGGTGCAGGTCACACCGGGCAGCGCGGCCTTTACAGCGGCAGGATCGGTGGAGCCGGCGGCCTTCAGGGCCTCCAGCGCCACATAGTAGGCGTCATAGCCCATGGCGGTGACGGCTGCGATGGTGTCATTGCCGCCGTTGTTGGTCATGGCGGTGGCGTCCTCGTTCAGCCAGGCCTTGATGCCCTCGTCGAATTCGGGAGAGCCGCCTTCCTGATAGAAGGTGGAGACATACAGCTTTACGTCAGAGCCGGAAGCAGCTTCCAGAACCATGTTGCTGTCCAGCGTATCGGAGCCCAGAATGGGGATCTCCAGACCCATGGAAGCAGCCAGCTTCACGATCTGAGTGGAGTAGGAGATGGACACGGGGCAGAAGATGACTTCCGCGCCGGAGGAGACGGCCTTCGACAGGTAGGTGCTGAAGTCGGAGGTGTTGGTGGGGAAGGAGTCGGTGATGACCTCGCCGTCAAAGGCGTCGGTGAAGTATTTGATCAGGCCCTGATCGTACTCGTTGCCCAGCTCGCCCAGGCAATAGGCCTTCTTGGCGGAGAACTTCTCCTGTGCGAAGTTGGCCAGAACGGTGCCCTGGAAGGGATCCAGGAAGCAGATGCGGAAATAGTAGTCATTGCCCGCGGTGACGCCGGGGTTGGTGCAGGTCACGCCGATGGCGGCCAGACCCGCTTCACCGAAGATGGGGCCGCCGGCCATGGCGCAGCTGGAGCCGTAAGTACCCAGCACCAGAGAAACGTCCTTGCTCACCAGCTCAGAAGCGGCGGTAGGAGCCTTGGCGGAATCGGAGCCGTTATCGGCATAGACCAGCTCCACCTTGTAGTTCTCGCCGCCGATGTCCACGGAGGGGGTCATGTGGTTGGCGTACTGCATACCCAGCATCTCCTGCTTGCCGCCGGCGCCGGAGTCGCCGGTAGCAGGCTCGAATACGCCGATCTTTACGACTTTTTCGCCGGAAGCGGCGTCAGAACTGCTCTGGCTGTCGCTGCTGGCATCGCTGGAGCTGTCAGCGCCGCAGGCCGCCAGACTCATGGACATAGCCAGCGCCAGCATGATGGAAACAAACTTCTTCATTCAATTCATCCTCCTTGCGAGATCCGGACCGCTCAAAGCGTCCGTCTCTTGTAGATGGATGTATTTTATGCAGATACAATACCGCCCGCAAGAGAAAATCCGCACAAAATTTTTCCTGCGGTTTTTGCAGGCTTTTTACCAAATGACCATGAGGCGTAATCAAATATATTTGGTATACGAACAAATTGGCTGATTTCAGAAAATGCAGCTTTTTTCGCTGTCCGTCAGAAATGGACATTGCCTCCGGTGATTTTGACCAAAAAATTTTGAGTTTCTTGGACGAAACGTAAAAGCAAGGGGCGGCCAGCACTTTGCGGACAGTGTTTCTGGCCATGTAAAAGGGGCGGCAGATGCCGCCCCTTGCGTTTGAGATCGTTTGCGTGTCTGAAACCCCGCGATATGGAAACGGTAAGTGCCCTTGCATCTGCCGTCTGTGAAGCAGACGATTCATTTATACCGTGATTGTCAAAGCCTTGATATAAGAAACAGGTAGGTCATCCGAAAAGATAACCCACCTGTTTCTTGCTTTTATTATTTTTTAGAAAGCGTAGTATTCATCCATATGTCTTGGTAGTGCACACGCAAGTATTGCAATCTGCGCTCTGAACTGTAGCAGACAAAACAGCTCTAATTCTCTCGAACCTTTAGCAGGCCATTTGCTACTCAAATTTGAATCGTTAAATCTCCTTGAAATGTATAATGAGCATTAGATTTGCCAGCAGCACATAGTGCGGCAATCTGTGTAATCATGTCCTCATTATAATTTTTTTCATCCACGCTGACTACTAAAATTTGAGGCTTCAGAATTTTTTGAACATACTCCGAAAAATAGCGAGAGTTAATGCCATGGTGAGATAATTTTTGGAGGTGGGGGGTTATAATGTGTCCACACAATGCTGCGCGGAGAGTCTCATCTGTACTGTCTCCCGCAAACAGGGCTAAATCTTCTTCATTTCTTTTAAGTAGCCAAATACTACTGTCTTCATTACAAGTCTGCTTATGAATATCTAACGCCCATTTCATTGATTCTTCAGTCAGATTTTGATCACACAGTGCCATTGCATATACTACGGAACGCATGGTACTGTTTTTCAGCGGATACAGGCATTCCAGCATATAATCTCCAAAGCGAAACATCCTCTCAACACATTCTGTTGATGGAAGCAGCTTTGCGCCAGAGCGTTCCAAATACTGGAAAAATTTGTGGTATTCTCGATAGTATTCCTGAGTCCCAAACACCGGATACACACAATCAGCAAATTGAAGATCTCCACAAGGAGCAACTGCCTCTCGTACAGCAATTTTATCAACTAAGTGGACAAAGCCACCAAAATGATCCTGATGCAAATGCGTCAGAATTAACAAGTCAATAGTATTAATACCACGTCCAGTCAGAAATTCTAAAAGCGGACGTCTCCCTTTATAAAATTTCCCGCCACCATCAATCACTACACAGCGAGAACCATCTGGCGTATCCAAAAGCAGTACTGTACAGTCTGCTCGCCCAACATCAAGAATATGAAGTTCACTCATATGGTCAGCATCACCTTATCACCTTCGCAATATGCATTATGGTTTGCGGCAGCGCACTTCCAAAAGCTTGCCATCTGCACAGTTCGTCAGTATCATGCGTACCTCCATGCCTTGACATTCAAGTCTTCAGATTTCTTTTCTTGCGGGTATTCTACCAGAGCATTCTTAGAAAGGCAACGCTTTTTTCTTTTCAATTGCTGTTGTCCAGGCGCCAACATGGAAAAAATCTGCCTCCGGCAAGCTAGCGCTGTTCATGACGCAGACATGTGAATTCACGCAAAGAAAACACGCAAAAAACTGTAAAAAGTATGCAAAAATGTGCGTGCAAGCGTTTGACACAAGAAAATTGTATAAAAATTGTTAGAATTATGAATTGACGCTCTAAATGAAGGAGGACTATTATAAAAACATACAGTCGCAATACGCAACTTACTCCGATATCCGATGAATGTACTCTTATCGGAGTAAAACAACCAGACATACTGCAAAGGAGGATGTTTAATGAAAAGGTTCCCCGCAAAGGTCGTGTCACTGGTTTTAGCTTTAGCAATATCACTGTCCCTGTTGACCGTAAGCACCGTCGCTGAAGAAAATGGATGGTGGACTGAGGAAATATGGGACGCAGAGACGTTGATATCTTTGGGGGCCAAGCCGCCCCTGTTCAACAAAAAAACAGGCTACTATGAAATTGAAACACCAGAACAATTGCTGTATTTGTCTGGCAATTGGAAATCTACTGATACCAATGGTGATGGTCAACCGGATGCCCCGCGTAATGGACATTACGTATTGACAGCAGATTTAGACATGGGGCCACTGATGAAGAAAATCGGAAAAACGATCACAGAGGCATCCGGTAAAGAAACAGATGGCTATATGTTGCCGCTCTCTGCCAATAAGAAGGAAAATGCGGATAAGACAGACGGTTGGTTTATGGGTACGATCGATGGCCAGTACCATACGATCTCTAATCTACGCATCTGCCGTCAAAACGGCAAATATACTGGCCTGGTAGGATATCTGGGCAACGAAACTCTTACCACACCGACGATTCGGAACTTGGGCCTGATTAACCTGAAGATGGAAGGCAAAAAGTCCTGCGGTGCTTTTGCAGGTGTTTGCTTTGGCACTGTGGAGAATTGCTTTGCCACTGGTACCATCAAGGCAAAGGAAGCTGTTGGTGGCTTAGTTGGAAAGTGCGAGGGTGAGTTGCGCAACTGTGTATCCTACATGAAGGTAAAGGGCAAGTCGTTAGTAGGGGGTTTAGTTGGAAACATATTAGGTGGTGCAGTAGAAAATTGCTATGTTGGAGGCTCTGTCACGGTGAGTGGAGGCAAAGCCTCTGCCGGCGGTGTTGCCGGTACATTCGCAGTAGCCACTTATCTCAGAAACGTGGCTTCCGTCATTCGTGAGGTCAGTGGAGATGAGGGCGCATCTGATATTGATCGACTGGTTGGCACACTGGAGAGTGAGAGCGGCACCAACATCACCAACAACTATATCTGGGAGGGTGCAATCCTGAATGGCAATGCACCCGTAGAGCATCCTAACCGCTCCATTGCTCAGGCGGTCTCTACTGAGACTTTGATGAGTAGGTCTCTGTACGAAAAAAATCTGGGCTGGGAGTTTAATAAGATTTGGAGCTGGGTTGGTACTTCTGCTCAAGGATATCCTATGTTGACAGGTTTTGTGAAGGCGGGGAAGGCGCCAGATCTGCTTGAAGAAATTCTGACAGATTTGACGATAAAGCAGCCTGTGCTACTGATCGATGACCCTGTAGTGAACTGGGTTGCTAAGGGAGAACAGGCTACAATCCATGCTCGGCTGTCACTTCCCGAAGGCACAAAGGTCGACAGTATAAAAGCCTTTTACGGTGAAAATAGTGACGGAAAAACTTTTAAAGACTTTGTCGAGATGACTGTTAACAAGGATAGCTATCAGGCTGTCTTACCACTGAAAAATCCCGGCAGCTACCATTACTTTGTGTCTGCTAATGTGGACGGACAGATAATCACTGTTCCTGCCGATATTTCCGCATCTTTGCCGCTGCAACTTGATGACGGTGTTGTGGACGCAACTCCAAGAGAGGTCCTTTGCCAGTTGGGTGAAACATATCAGGAAGTAGGTTTTAACTGGATCACGGATCCCGCAGTGAAGGATTCAAAGGTTTGGTACAGAAGCAAGGGAGACAGTACTTGGAACGTTACTGATGGAGAGAGTGTGCGCCACTATCTAACTGAAGGCTGGGAAGAAATCCAGAGCCATTGGGCAACGATAACTGGTTTGGCTGCAGAAACTACCTACGAGTATGCGGTCGGCGGCATTTATGATGGTAAAGAGGTTCGAGGGGACATCCATACATTCACGACGCTCCCTGCCTCAGGCGCATTTACTTTCATGCAGTACGGTGACCTCCAAGCAAAGAAACCAGAAGGCTATGATCCCTTCCTGAATACCATGGAACAGTTTGTGAATACGCTACCGGTACAACCAGATTTCCTGCTGAATACCGGCGACATTGTGGATGCTGGATATAAGAGTACACAATGGGCAAGCTTCTTCGACGTTGCTGAAACTTATATGGCTGACCGGCTAAATATTTTGCTGCCAGGCAACCATGAAAATACCGGTGATCTGCTCTACAAACAGTATGGCGCGCGAACGAGCCTGCCAAATGAACTGGAATACGGTCCGCTGGAGGGAACCGGTTGGTGTGTTGTTGGCGATGCATGCTTTGTCTTTGTCAACGCAGATCCGTACTCCGGTCAGGTAGGGGCAGATGTTGAAGCTGACCGAGCAAGATTCTTTACCGAGCAAACCGCGTGGGCTAAGACTGTTTATGAGAAAGCGGACAAAACCTGGCGGATTATGGCATCTCATGTGGGTACATATATTGTAAATTTCAACGATCCATCTGACTATCCCTATATCCCCGAGATGTGCGATGAACTGCAAGTGGATCTGTATTTGAACGGTCATGACCACGAGTATATCCGTACCACAACCAAGGATAACGTAATCTGCCCCATAGGCAGCGGCACAACCTATATGACCTGTTCTTCTTTGGGCGAAAAGCTGGACGCGTTTGAGCCGGGAACAGCCGGCGGTAAGTATGCGGTGGTTCATAAAGACGGCGCTGACAATTCTCGGCAGATTTTCAGCATGGTAACAGTGGATGGAAACGGTATCCACGCTACTGCATATCAACGTGGTGTTGAGGAAGATTGGTCCAAGTTTGATATTATTGATCATTATGATATCACTACTAGTCTGACCAAGGGTAGTCAGACACCCACCGAAGTCACAGAGCCTGCTGGCCCTGAAATAACCGTGTTGCCCACTTATACTGTTCAGCCTGGCGACTGCTTATATCGCATTGCAAAGATGCTCTATGGCAACGGTGAAAAATGGAACGATCTGTATGAAGCAAATCGGAATATCATCAGCGACCCTGCATGTATCTACATAGGCCAAGTGCTGAGAATTCCAGCAAAATAAATTTCAAAGCGCACCCATTATAAATAATACTTAGTGAACCTCACCACCCAAGCGTAAACGCTATCAAACCACCGCAGATAGGACTAACAAAGTAAGTCCTATCTGCGGTGGTCGCATTGTCTTGACAAAGGCAACCCCCGGCTATGCCGGGGGAGAAAAAGAGCTTATAG
>ERZ840371.3148-NODE-3148-length-13834-cov-3.418390_pt1 | contig 13834 bp, 8 predicted proteins | sample MGYA00519937_ERZ840371 | MGnify/ENA primary metagenome ERZ840371 (study PRJEB31850, sample SAMEA3708873) | human gut metagenome | biome: human gut; feature: human-associated habitat; material: faeces | place: China | collected 2014 ... | reverse complement strand
TTCGGTAATGGCGGGTTCAATTTTTGCTTCATCAATGTTCATGGTGTCCGGGCGGATATCCACAAACACCAGCTTGGCTCCAGCCAAAACAAAGGCCGTTGCCGTGGAAGAAAATGTGTAGCTTGGCAGGATCACCTCATCACCGGGCTGGATGCCGCACAGCAGGGCAGCCATTTCCAGCGCGGTGGTGCCGCTGGTGGTCAGCAGCACCTTGCCCGCATGGAACCGCTGTTCCATCCATTCATCACAGCGGCGGGTAAAAGGGCCATCGCCGCAGATCTTATTGTTGGCCATGGCCTGGCGCATATAGTCCAGCTCTGTACCAACCTGCGGGGGAATATTAAAAGGAATCATTGTTTTACTGTCAACTCGCAATCTATTATAACCACTCGGTCTTACTGGGCGCGGGTAGTATCACTTTCCGGCGTTTCGGATTCAAAATTCAGCCGCTTTTCTTCCACCACCAGGGGGCGGTCCATAATACGGGCGTTCATTGCCATGATGTACTCGCCCAAAAATCCCAGAAAGGTCAGCTGCACACCACCCACAAAGAACACAGCAATAATCATCGGGGCATAACCCGCAGCAAAGGTATTCCAGTGGATCAGCTTTGCCACCAGGAACACAAGCCCCAGGATAAAGCTGACCGCCGCGCAGAAAAAGCCGAAGAACTCCGCCATCCGCATCCCAATCTTGGTGTAGCTGGTAAAGCTGAGCATGGCGGCATCAAACAGGCTGTACCAGTTGTTGTGGGTCTTGCCTGCCCGGCGCTTGGGCTGGGTGTATTCAATCTCCTTGCGCTCGGGGCCAAGCTCCGCCACAATCCCGCGCAAAAACGGGGTGGGGTCGTGCAAATCACGCAGGGTCTGGATAAAGCTTTTATCGTACAGGCCAAACCCGGTAAACTGCTCGATCATTTCCACATTGCTCATCTTTTTGATGGTTTTGTAGTAACAGTCCCGCAAAAAGTACATGACAGGGTTTTCCTGGCTGGTGGTCTTTTTGCCGATTACAATTTTGTAGCCTTTTTCCCATTCAGCCACAAACTTTGGAATCATCTCCACCGGGTCCTGGAAGTCCGCGCAGATGGTAATGGTGCAGTCCCCTGTGGTATGGATCATACCGTAATAGGGGCTGTTGAACTGACCAAAGTTCTTGCTGTTAAAAATGGCTTTGACCTTGGGGTCCTGCGCGCAGATGTCCGTAATGATCCGGCGGGTACGATCCTGGCTTTTATTATCAATAAAAAGGATCTCATAGTCATAATCCGGGCAGTCCTTCCGAATCTCATCCCGCACCGCCTCATAGATGGGGCGGGCGTTCTCCTCCTCGTTATAGGTAGGGATCATAACAGAGATAACTTTTTTCTTCTCGCTCATGCAGGTTTCATTCCTTTAAGTTTAGTCTTTGGCCCACTGCCGCAATAGCCGGGCAGACCCTTATCACTATACACTATTTTGCAAAATAGGTAAAGAACAATTTATTTTCGCAGTTTTGCGTTTCAAAGTTCAGGCTTACAGGGCGGTCCGCCAGGGTGTAGGGCTCCTCGTTTTCCAGGCAGAAAGTCCCCTCTTTGGCAATGTGGCAGATGCCGCGGTAAATTTCCATGGCCGGGGTGCAGGCACCGATCAGCAGCGTTGCCGCCAGCAGAATGGTCACGGCATACTGTGCAAGCGTACCGTCCCGCCATTTGGTGCCCACCAAGGCGATAAAGTACCGGGCACAGAGGGTCATCAGGATAAAGATAGCCGGGATGGACACCCGCATGCAGAAATCGCACCCCTGTCCCACCTTAAAGAACGGAATGATGAAGAGCGACACGGCGCAGGTATAAAACAGCCAGCTGCGGCGGTTCTGCCGCCAGAGCAGCAGCAGATAGATGCCGGCATCCAGCAGGTAAAATACCAGCATGCCTTTTTGCAGGCTGGTCAGAACGTTTTGGCCAAAAGTCTGCTGCGCTGCCTGGTTCCCGGCGACAGTTTCGCCCAGAACGCTGTAGCCAAAGGCGTTATTGGCCAAAAAATAACTGGCCGTAATGCTGAGCACCACAACCAGCACCAGCACATTGGCCGGGGAGAACGCCGATTGCAGCACGCCTTTTTGACGCTGTGCCAGCAGAACAATGCCGCGCACCACCATAAAAATAACCAGCCCCACAAATGGGAAGGGGCCACACATCAGGCAGGCCGTGCCCAGCAGCAGGTAGTTGCGGCAGTCTTTCTCCTGCAAAAAGCAGACGGTTGCCAGCCATGCCCCCACTGTCTGGTTGAACACCCAGAACAGGCAGGTCGTCAGGGAGCTGAACTGGAAATCATTCGTCCACCATTCCAGGTGCATAGCGTCATAGGCCAGCAGGTCCGGCAGTCGGCTGCTGTACAGCGCGCCCAGAATATCCATGCCGCTGAAGAAAATCAAAAACAGCAGGCCGATCCCCTGCTTTTTGCCGGTATCGGCACGCAGGTAGACCAACAAATTCAGCGCCGCCAGATAGGTGCCCAGCGCCGTCCACCCCCAAAGGGCCATACGGGCGAACATCCAGGCGGCATCCAGCCCAAACAGGGCGTATACCGGTTTGGTCAGCGCCGCCGGGACCAGCCAGTGCCCGATATAATACACCAGCGCCGTATCCTTTTGCGGGTAATACACCGGCCAGCTGTTTGTGATCAGATCCCGGTAAATGGCGTTGCGGTAACCCCAGTCCGAGTTCTGGTAAAAAAAGCCCGTCTGACCGCCCAGGTAGCCCCACAACAGCATCAGGGCAAACAGCAGCACCAGCTTTGGCACCGAAAGCGTAATGCCCTGCTCTTCTTGCCCCACTTGCTTAACCTGCGGCGTTTTGCACACGGCATACCACCAGGCAAAGGCCAGCACGGCCAGGCCCGCAACGGCAAACGGCGCGCGGAGATACCCCGCAAAAAACACCGCCAGCGGCGCGGTGAGATAGGATAAGGCAAACGGCTTTAACTTTTGGTAGGTCAACTGCATAAATACTGTCTGGCTCCTGTTCGTCCATGCGGGTCCTGCCCGCACGGACGGGGTTATTCCTTATTGGCTTAATTGGTTTGCTTTTGCGTTTTTGCCCACGCAATGGTGGCGCGGATGCCATCGGCAAAGGCGGTGCGCGGCGCAAAGCCGGTATCCGCCGCAAGCTGGGTGATATCCGCCTGCAAAAACATGACCTGCTGCGGCCCGTAAGGGATTTTGCCCAGGCCAAGCGGCAGGGCCAGGTCGATGGCATCACGCAGGGTCTCAATATATTCCCGCAGGGGGCGGGCGGTGCCGCTTCCCACCGGGTACACGGCACCGCTGCGGCCATGGCAGGCCATGCGGTACAGTGCATCCGCAGCATCGGCGGAGTAAAGATAATCCCACTTCTGCTCCCCTGCCGTCAGGGCCGGGCACTGCCCGGCCAGCAGTTTTTGGATGGTGGCGGAGATCATCGTGTTGGGGCCGTCATGCGGGCCGTAAACCGAAAGGATACGCGCCCACACATGGTCCATGCCCAGGGCGGCGGCCTCGGTACGGCTCATCTGGCCTGCACACAGCTTGGCCATGCCGTACCCGTTTTCGGGGTTTGTGGGGGTATCGGCCCGCAGAACACCGTCCACACGGCCATACTCTGCCTGGCTGCCGGTACCAACAAACACACGGCAACCCATTGCCGCCGCGGTGCGCACGGCATCAATGGTATAACGGATATTCTCAATCTGAGCCGGCATATCATTGCGGCCCGCGCCAATGGTGTGCGCCCACGCCAGGTGGAAAAAGGCATCCGCCTGCACGGGCAGCCCGGCTGCGGCCATGCACTGCGGCAAATCCGCCAGGTTGGCGGCATCGCAGGCAACTACATACAGGTTTGCATCCTTGGGCAGCGCTACGGCCCGCGGGCTGCCGGGGCGGCAGACCGCCACCACGGTACACCCGGCCTGCAGCAGCCGGCTGCACAATGCTGTGCCCACGGCCCCGGTGGGGCCGGTTACGATTACGGTTTTAATGTTACGTTCTATCATCATTCACTGCTCCGGCACCAGGGGGATAAACATCTGCTTTTCCAGCTCTTCCCGCGGCAGGAACGGTGCCAGGTCCTCCAGCGGCGGGCTGACCAGTGTACCGTCCGGCAGGCGTTTGGTGGCGCTCTTCGGCTCCCAGACCTGCTGGGTATCGGTAAAGATCTCGCAGAAAGTCGGGCCTTCTGCGGCAAGGGCGGCATCCACCACCTGTTTCGTCTCAGCGTTGGAATGTGCGCAGGAATACGGGTAGCCGAACGCTTCGGCAATTTTGCGGAACTCCGGGAAGGACAGATCCCCGCTCTCCGGCCCAATGCCGATCTTGCAATGGTCTTTGAACAGGTTGTTCTGGGTCAGGCGGATGGAGTGGTAGCCGTTATTGTTGATGAGGAAAATCTTGATCGGCAGCTTATTTGTCAGGATGGTCTGCAATTCCTGCAGGTTCATCATGATAGAGCCATCGCCTTCCAGGCAGATGGTGGTACGGCGGCCGCCTGCAATGCAAGTGCCAATGGCGGCGGGCAGGCCGTAACCCATGCTGGCAATGGCGCTGTTGTTGGCCATGCGGCTGCCTTTTTGGATGACATACGCCTGATTGCCCACCACGCAGCAGGCGCCGTTGGAAACTGCGGTCAGGCTGTTTTCCGGCAGGCGGGAACTGAGGTAGCGCACAAAGGCGTACACATTGGCGGTGGTGCCGTTTTCTTCCCACTGGCGCGGCAGCACGGCGGGGTAATCTTTTTTCCATCGCTGGCAGGTTGCCAGCCAGTCCGCTGCCTGGCTGACAGGGGTAAGCGGCGCTGCGGCGGCATCCAGCTTTTGCAGAAAGTCCTTGGCATCCGCCCACACGGGGTGCTCCACATGCAGGGTGTGCTTTTTCATCTCGGCGCGGTCAATATCCACCATGATGACTTCTGCCGCGCGGGCCCAGGTTTTCCAGTTATAGCCCACCTGGCGGATGGAAATGCGGGTGCCCACAGCCAGAATCAGGTCTGCGTTCTGGATGGCCCAGTTGCCGGGGCGGTCGCCCATATTGCCGGCACGACCGCAGTAAAGCGGGTTTTCGTCCTCGACCAGGTCCACGGCGTTCCAGTAGGTCACAATGGGGATGTTCAGCTTTTCCGCCACGGCGCGGAACGCTGCGTACCCGCCGGAAAGCCGGATGCCGTATCCGGCGTGGAACACCGGGCGCTTGGCGTGGCGGATCTTTTCCAGCACCATCTGCACGGTGGCATCGTCCACCGGGGGCGGCAGCCGGGCATCGTCCTGCGCCGGGTCATAGCCGGGCAGGCTGTCGGTTTCAATGTAGCCGCCCTGATAGTTGACCGGGATATCGATCCACACCGGGCCGGGGCGGCCGGTGGTTGCCAGGTGCCAGGCTTTTTCCAGCACATAGCGGATCTGGTTCGGGTCTTCCAGCATAACTGCATACTTGGTCATGGGGGCAACAGATTTGGTGATATCGTATTCCTGGTCGCCCACCGCGCGCAGGGGCAGTCCATCGGTAAACTGCGCGGCATAGCGGGCCGTGGTATCGTACCGAACCTGGCCGGAGATCACGAACATAGGGATAGAATCCAGCCAGCCGCCCACCACACCGGTCAGGGCGTTGGTGCCGCCGGGACCGGTGGTAACGCACAGGGCGGCAATTTTGTTATCAATACGGGCATATGCTTCCGCCGCAATGGCACTTGCCTGCTCGTGATGGTTATAGGTAACGTGCAGCGCCGGGTGATGCCCCAAAGCATCATTCAGGTGCATTGCACCGCCGCCTACCACGCTGAACACATCCGTAACGCCGTGCGCCGCAAGAAAATCGGCCACATAATCGGCCAGACGCTGTTTCATTGGGGGTGTCCTCCTTTTATTTAATCCGTTCAAGCTGCGGCTGAACCATTACAAAATACAAAGTTCTGGAATCCTGCGGGGCATCGACCCGCTTGCCGCTGTAGCTAATATCGATTGTACTTTCACCAAAAGGAATATCCGCAGTATAGCGGATTTTCATGTTTTCCTGGCTGACCACAAAGGTCTGGCTACTGTCACCGAAGGTAATGGTAATGCTGGGGCGGTCAGAAATATCAAAGAAATAATCCCCCACTGTAAAGGTAAAGGTGTACCTTTCCGTATTCAGCTGCGGGTTTACCAGTTTGATCTCCGCACTTTTCTTACACCAGTAAAACGGCAGCTCTTTGTTGGAGTTTTCAGGAGTATAATATTCTGTGTTATAAATGCCATCCCCCAGCTGCATGGTAATAGACGGCGCATTATACAGCACCCACACGCCATAGAAAACGGCAAGGGAAACTGCCAATGCCCCCAGTGAAGCGCCGAAAGTAACCAGCGTGCTGCGTGCAGCTTTTTTATCTAGTTTTGATTGTTCAGGCTTTTTGGTTTTCAGCGCTGCCAACACACAATTTACTGCCTGTACAACGCCCCAGATGATAGCTGTCAGTATTGCCAACTGTACAATGGTGTTGCGAATATAAGAGTTACGCTCTTCAAAGATTGGAAGCGGCAGATTAAATACCATCAAAACCGCAAAAGGCAATATATTTTGACGTGTCATCACCTTTTCCTGTGCAAGAAAATACGCCAGCGGAATCAGCGCCATGCAGTAAATATAGTTGCCCTGGCTTTGGTACATCATAGCCACGGTAATCAGCAGCAACGCCTGCCATTCCTGGCGGCAGAGCAGAGCACACACAACCAGTACCGCCGCCACAGCAAAGGCTGCTGCAAAAAAAGATACCGTTGCATTGCTGGTTCCGGCAATCAGGTCCACCAGATGCGCCCCATGTGCGAACATGCTGTTGATGCCATTGCCTGCCCAAGGTGTTTTACTTTTACTTCCAAAAGAGAACAAAATCTTCAGCCAAAGCTGCAAGCCGTACACGCCCTCCTGGAAGGCAAACACCGGGAGCACCAACGCTGCAATGCCATAAAACACCGTGCGGATTGCTGCTTTGAAATCCCGGTTTCTTAAAAGCATAGCACCTAAGAATGCGGGATAAATTTTAAGTCCGGCTGCTACTGCCAGTGCAACCAATGCCAGTTCCCGCACCCATGCGCGCTTTGAACGGTGATACATGACGAAAAAAAGCGAAAGCCCCGCCGCCAGCAAAATAATATTGCCGCGGTCTACCGCATTAAGCACACCAAAGCTGAACAAGGCAAAAAACGTACTGGCCCTGGCCCACTGGGCATTTTGCATCACGTCACGGAGCAAAACCGCCAGCAAAAGAACCGCCAGCACCACAAAAAAGACGTATAGCAAAAAGCACGACTGTGTTGTGCGTAAATCAGTTTCTGTGCCGCGCATGGCAACTGACGCCTCAAAGTCATAGGTCCAGTTATCAGATACCGAAGCAGGCACCAGTAAAAACAGGGCATAAAAGAACAAATTTGCCAAGGGCGGATACAGTGTGTCAAACACCGCATACGGCTGGCGCCCACGAACATATTCAATGCTATGGAAAAAATCCATACCGGCATCCAGTGTATCATGGTATAAAAAGTACGAAAGAAAATCACCATGGGTAACATACAGCGTTACCATAACCACAATGGCACACACTGCGCTGAGTACACAGTACAGCTTGGCCGTTTTTTTCCAGAACGGATTGCTCCCTCTTGCTTTTTTACCAAAAAGGCCTTTTCCCCGTTTCGTGTTATTCTCTTTCAACACGCGCTGGCTGTTGCATTCATTCTGGCCATAATTCAGTTCCAGCTGCACCGATTTGTTATCTTCCGGCAACAGCTGATCTAATCCAATGCTGGTACCAGATTTATTCTCGTTATTTGTTGTCATGTTGTCCATACACAGCCTTGCCCTATTTCCGTTCCCGGTTATGTATCAGATATACCCTGGTTTCCCATATTTTTTACCGATATATTTTGCAGTCTTATTTTCAACAATAAAGCACCGCCAACCAACCTCGTTGAGTCGGATGATGGTTAGGGATCCCGATACCGCACTTTTCCGTGCCGGATAAGCTCCACATCGTTGACGGGAAACATTTTGTCGTTTATCTTTCCTTAAATGTCCACAACTTGTTGATGATAAAATTCAGCGGAATCGTGACCAGCAAATTTACAATCGGCGCAATCGTTTTGCTTACGCTGAAGAACGTAACCTCTATCCAAAGCAAAACATTAGAAAGGATTGATGTGCCGCCGTAGCTGACGTATGTTTTTCCAAGGCGTTTCAGTTTACTGCGCCAATCGTTTGCATTCCCGGTAAACACAAACTTATCGTTCCAAAAAAAGGCATTGGCAATGCTCAGAATTGTTCCCAGAACGCTGCCTACCATATACAGGTCTGGGCTGATCCACAAAAAGATATAATACACCGCCATCGATACCGCCGTGTTGCTTACGCCAACAAGGCCAAACTTGATAAACTGGGCAAGCAGCGCAACAAATTCCTTTTTGCTTTTTGCTCCCAACAGTGCCAACAATTTCTGCATGGATCCCGTTCCTTTATTATTCTTTATAAGCAATCAAAAAAGCAAAGCCTGTATTGATAATTTACCGCAGTGCAGCAGCCATTTTTTTCTTATCAGCACGGCTTTGCTTTTTCTTATTGATTCATCTTATCAGCGCTTTTTACTGGTTCACCGCTTCAATAATGATCTTCGCCATATAGTCGATCATCTCATCGGTCATGCCGGGGTAAACGCCGACCCAGAAGGTGTTGTTCATGATAAAGTCAGTGTTGGTCAGCTCCCCTGCCACGCGGTAGGCGTCGGTGCCGCGGATCTGGTCAAAGCAGGGGTGCTTGATCAGGTTGCCGCTGAACAACAGGCGGGTCTGGACATTGTGGTCCTCAATATAGCGGGTCACGGCGTTGCGGTCCAGGCCGGATTCCGGCTTGACCGAAATCAGGAAGCCGAACCAGGACGGGCGACTGTTGGCGGCCGGTTCCGGCAGGATCAGCTTATCGGCGGCCGGTTCCAGGGCTGCGCGCAGGCGGTCCCAGTTATGGCGGCGGCGTTCGATAAAGCTGGGGAACTTTTTCAGCTGCTCGCAGCCGATGGCGGCCTGCATATCGGTCACTTTCAGGTTATAGCCAAAGTGGCTGTAAACGTACTTGTGGTCATAGCCTGCAGGCAGTTCGCCATACTGACCGTCAAAGCGGTGGCCGCAGAAGTTATCATGGCCGGACGGGCAGATGCAGTCGCGTCCCCAGTCGCGGTAGCTCTTGATCAGGCGGTTCAGCAGCGGGCTGTTTGTATACACGCAGCCGCCCTCGCCCATCGTCATGTGGTGCGGCGGGTAGAAGCTGGAGGTGCCGATATCGCCCCAGGTTCCGGTAAAGCGGGTTTCGCCGTTGATGGTGTACTGGGTGCCCAGGGCATCGCAGTTATCCTCCACCAGCCAGAGGTTATGGGCATCGCAGAAGGCTTTGACGGCGGACAGGTCAAACGGGTTGCCCAGGGTATGGGCGATCATGACTGCCTTGGTCTTGGGGGAAAGCGCGGCTTCCAGCTTGGTCACATCAATGTTGTACTGCGGCACGGTCACATCCACAAACACCGGCACAGCGCCATACTGCAGCGCCGGGGTGACAGTGGTGGGGAACCCGCATGCCACAGTGATGACCTCATCGCCCTTTTTGATTTGGCGGTCGCCCAGTTCCGGGGCGGTGAGCGCCATAAAGGCAATCAGGTTGGCGGAGGAGCCGGAGTTGACCAGGTTGGCGAACTTTACGCCGATCCACTTGGCAAACTCTTTTTCAAATTCATCCGCAAAGCGGCCGGTGGTCAGCCAGAAATCCAGCGTTGCATCGGTCAGGGCGCACATTTCTTTTTCATCAAACACGCGGGATGCATAAGTAACGCGGTCGCCGGGCTTGAAATCCGCCTTTTTCTCCTTAAAGTCATGGTAATATTCTGCCACCAGCGCCTTGATCTGCTCGCGGGCTTCGGCCTCATTGCTCCAATTTGCCATCGTCTGCTCCCTTACTCACTCAAAAATTCCTTGATCTCTTTGTCCATCTCCGCCGGGATATCCCCGCCGGAAAGCCATACCTTGCTGAACGCAACGGTCTTTTGCATACATTCCGCCATATGCCAGCGCGGTTTCCAGCCGAAGGTGGATTTCAATTTGCTGCAATCCAGCTTCAAAAAGTTTGCTTCATGCGGGGCGTTTGCCTCAGCGCGGTTTTCCCATGCAGCACCATCGCCCCATGCCTGGCAGAACAGGTCTACCAGGGTGCCGGTCGTCACACAGTCGCAGTCATCCGGGCCGACATTATAATAGCCGGCGTACCGGTTATCCTCATACTGGCGCTGGGCGATCAGCAGGTACGCCGCCAGCGGTTCCAGCACATGCTGGTATGGGCGGGTGGAATACGGGTTGCGCACACCGATGCTCTCCCCTTTTGCCATGGCACGCACACAGTCTGGGATGATGCGGTCATTGGCAAAATCGCCGCCGCCAATCACATTACCCGCGCGGGCGGTGGAGATGGCCACGCTGCCATCCGCAAAAAAGCTGTTTTTATAGCTGTGGGTCACCAGCTCCGAGCAGCTTTTGCTGTTGGAGTAGGGGTCGAAGCCGTCCAGCGGTTCGTTTTCGCGGTAGCCCCAGCACCATTCATTATTCTGGTACACCTTATCTGTCGTCACGTTCAGCACAGAGCGCGGCGGAGTTTGGGCGGTACGCACACATTCCAACAGGTTCACGGTGCCCATCACATTGGTTTCATAGGTATAGCGCGGGTCCTTGTAGCTGTCCCGCACAATGGGCTGAGCCGCCAGGTGCAGCACAATTTCCGGCTGGGCGGCATCAAAGGCCGCTTTCAGGGCGGCAAAATTGCGGATATCACCGATCACGCTGGTCATTTTGCCTTCCAGCCCTGCCAGAGAGAAGAGGTTGGGGGTTGTGGGCGGTTCCAGGCTGTAACCCGTTACCACCGCACCGACCCCCACCAGCATGCGGCAGAGCCAGCTGCCCTTAAAACCGGTATGCCCGGTTACAAACACGCGTTTGCCGCGGTAAAATTCCAAGTTCATTGTTGGTTCCACACTTCCCAGGGCGCACAGCCAGACGCCCACATTTTTTCCAGCATACTTTTTTCGCGCTCGGTATCCATGCACTGCCAGAATCCGCGGTGCACATAGCTCATCAGCTGCCCTTTGGCTGCCAGCTCGCGCAGCGGGGCCTGCTCAAAAATGGTATCATCGCCGCTGATGGTATCAAACACTTCCGGTTCCAGCACCATATAGCCCGCGTTGATGATAGCCCCATCGTTGATGCTCTTTTCGCGGAAGGCCTGTACAGTGTTATCCTGGCCGATATCCAGCACGCCTTTCTGCTGTTCCTGCACAACGGCGGTCAGGGTGGCTAGCTTGCCATGCTGCTTATGGAACTTGACCAGTTCGGCAATGTTCACATCACAAACGCCATCACCATAGGTCATCATAAAGGTTTCGTTGCCGATATATTTCTGCACCCGCTTGATGCGGCCGCCCGTCATCGTGTTCAGGCCGGTATCCACCACCGCCACGCGCCACGGCTCGGCGTGCTGGTCATGCACGATCATCTTGTTGCCCTGGGTGAAGTCAAAGGTCACATCACTGGTATGCAGGAAATAATCCGCAAACCACTCCTTGATCATATGCTGTTTGTACCCGGCGCAGATCACAAAATCATTAAAGCCATAGTAAGAATACTCTTTCATGATATGCCACAAAATGGGCATACCGCCGATTTCGATCATCGGTTTCGGCTTGAACTTACTTTCTTCCGAAATGCGCGTGCCATAGCCACCGGCAAGAATTACAACTTTCATATTTTTCACTCCCGTAAGCCTGCAGCGGAACCCTGCTTGCAGTCCCGCAAAAACTGTCCGTCCCACCAGCATTTCAACCGCCGGACAGTTTGGTACACACCCAGCCTATTTCTTATTACTATGATAGTATATCATTTTCACGTATTCAGTGCAACCGTTCCAGGAAACTTATCACACCTAGTAGGCCTGCTTTTTATTCCGCGTTTTGCCCTTTGTTATCACATTTTAACGCCGCTTTTGTTGTCGCTGTGCAAACAGTATTCTTTACGTTTTTTCGTGCGTATTTTGCCCCCGCGGGGCGGCCCACTTTACATTAGTAAGCAAAACAGGTATAATAGTTTAGTTAATCTGTGATATTGCGCCATTTTGCCATATTGCGGGTGCAGGCGGTCTTATTTTATCCTTGCTGCCTGCGGATTTTTTGCGGCACGCCGTGCGTTGCGCGGTACCGCTCCTATTAGGTCTGGAGGTTGCGCTCATGGGGCTGCAAAGCCTGCAATACTGTGCATTTTTGGTGGTTGTGGCTGCCGTTTACCTGCATTTGCCGGTGCGCATGCAGCCGGTGTTTCTGCTGGGAGCTTCGTGGGTGTTTTATGCGCTGGCCATGCCGGCCATGCTGCCGGTCACCATTGCACTGGCGGTGTTCACCTACCTGTGCGGCCGCGGCCTTGCCTGGCGGGACGGCGCACACAAAACCGCTTTTTTGCGCCTTGGCGTGATCGGTATGCTGGGCATTCTGGCCTTTTTTAAGTATAACGGCCTGTTGGGCGGGGTGCTGCACGGCTGGCGCGCGGTAGCCATGCCGCTGGGCATCAGCTTTACCAGTTTTGCCGCAATCGCCTACCTGATCGACGCCACCCGCGGCGACTGCGAGGTGGAAACCAGCTTTATCCGGCTGGCGCTGTTCCTCAACTTTTTTGCCACCGTCACCCAGGGGCCCATCTGCCGTGCCGGTGCGCTACTGCCACAGTTGAGCGCCGAGCACCGCTTTGATGCCGCCCGCACGGTGCGCGCTTTGCGGCTATATGCGCTGGGGCTGTTCAAATACATTGCCGTGGCGGATGTGCTGAACATGGTGGTGGATACGGTTTTCCCCCACTATGCGGATTACAGCGCCCCCATGCTGATTTTGACCGCGGTGATGTACACTTTTTATCTGTATTTCAGCTTTTCCGGCTATTCCGAGATTTCCCGTGCCACCGGCCTTGTGCTGGGGCTGGACCTGCCGGAAAACTTTAAGACCCCGTTTTACGCCACCAACTTTTCCGGCTTCTGGAGCCGCTGGCACATCTCGTTTTCTTCCTGGCTGCAGGATTATCTCTTTATGCCGCTGGCCTGGGCAGATCTTGGCCGTTTTGGCCGCCTGCCCACCGAGCTGTGCGTGTTCTGCGTGTTCTTTGCTTCCGGCTTCTGGCACGGCAGCACCGCGCCATTCATCATCTGGGGTCTGCTGCAGGCGGTTTACCGCGTGGGCGAAGAGCTGCTGCACCGCCGCTTTGGCAAACCCAAAAAGCGCGGCACCCCGGCCCGTGTGCTGTGGGGCAAGCGGGTTGTGGTGTTTGTTTTGTGGACCATCAGCATGGTGTTCTTCCGCGTGGGGTCCGGCAACCTTTCCGGCATGGCCGAAAACCTGGGCGTTGGCGATGCTTTCGTCTACCTGGGCCGCTGCCTGATGAACAGCTGGTCCCCCGCCCGCTTTGCCGGGGAGCTGTTCCGCCACTACCGCCGCCCGGAACTGGTGGACGCCGATGCGGCCTTTGCCCTGCTGGACACGGTGCTGAGCCTGCCGCTGGACCGGGTATCCGCCGAGGATCTGCACGTGCTGACCGGCTTTTCCGTCTGGTGGCTGGAACGGGGCGGCCTGCCCCAGAAGGCCGCCGCCCTGCGGCTGTTCCACCACCTGCTGACGGCCCTGGACCCCAATGGCCGGGACGCCGCGGCCATCACTGCCGCCGTGGAGGCAGCGGATTGCCGGGGAAGCACGCCGCTGCTGTTCCTCCAGGCCCGCCTGAGAGAGCGGCTGGGCCTG
>ERZ840371.3147-NODE-3147-length-13835-cov-4.187518_pt1 | contig 13835 bp, 10 predicted proteins | sample MGYA00519937_ERZ840371 | MGnify/ENA primary metagenome ERZ840371 (study PRJEB31850, sample SAMEA3708873) | human gut metagenome | biome: human gut; feature: human-associated habitat; material: faeces | place: China | collected 2014 ... | reverse complement strand
GAAGTCGCGCAGCGTGATATGCCACGGAAACGTCCGTTTCATCGAAGATATGGATGAAAAAAGAGAGGCACTTGATATAATCATGCAGCAATATACAAGCGATGAATTTAAATACAGTGAACCTGCCGTGCGCAACGTAAAGGTTTGGGAAGTAAAAATAGACAAAATGACTTGCAGATCCTTCGGACTGCGACCCAGCGAGGTCACCTCAGAGTAGTTACAAACCCATTTCAAGATGGCTACACCCTTTCCCCCGGATAGCTACACCCTTTACTGCAAATAGCTACACCCTTTTGGTGAAAGGGTGTAGCCCTAATATTCTACAGCGGGTATTCATCAAATGCATATAGCAACGTTGAAAGATACCGTTCGCCTGTATCCGGCAATAATGCAACAATAGTTTTCCCCTCATTCTCCGGAAGAAGTGCCAGACGAGTGGCTGCACTGACTGCCGCCCCGGAAGATATACCTACCAGCAGGCCTTCTTTCTGCGCCAACTCGCGTCCTGTACGGATAGCATCGTCATTTGTTACCTGCAATATTTCATCCACTACTGCCGGATTATAGTTCTTGGGAACAAAACCGGCACCGATACCTTGTATCTTATGTGCTCCCGGAGCACCTCCTGAAAGTACAGGAGAGTCGGTCGGTTCTACCGCTACCACCTTTACAGCCGGATTATGTTTTTTCAGGGCGGCGCCTACTCCACTTACCGTTCCGCCAGTCCCTACACCAGCAACAAAAATATCAACATGACCTTCCGTATCCCGCCAGATCTCCTGTCCTGTAGTACGTTCGTGCATGGCAGGATTTGCGGGGTTGTCAAACTGCTGAAGAATCACCGCACCGGGTGTAGCCGCTTTCAGTTCTTCAGCACGGGCAATAGCCCCTTTCATACCATTGGCACCGGGCGTAAGCACCAATTCGGCACCCAAGGCTTTCAGTAAGTTGCGACGCTCAACGCTCATGGTATCGGGCATGGTGAGAATCAACTTATAACCTTTTGAAGCGGCCACAAATGCAAGTCCTATTCCGGTGTTTCCACTGGTAGGTTCTATGATTGTCGCTCCGGGTTTCAGCAAACCGGAAGTCTCGGCATCTTCAATCATTGCCAGTGCCACGCGATCTTTCACGCTTCCGGCAGGATTAAATGACTCCAGTTTCACGATCAGACGGGCTTTCAGCCCCTTTGATTTATTGTAATTACTCAGCTCCATCAGGGGAGTGTTGCCCACCAGATCCGTGAGCTGTTTTGCTATCTTTTTCATAACATATTGGGTTTTAATTTATACTCTTCTTTCTAAATGACAAAGATAGAGGGTTAACGGTTCATAGGAAATACCATATTTGTGGGATTTTCATACTATAAATGAGGGATTTTCGCTGAGAATAGTTACCTTTGTACCCACCTTATTATAAAAAGGATATCCCAATGAGTCCATTGAACTTTACTCACATTTTGACACAGGCAGTCGATGAACTATCGGAAAGCTCATCTTACAAAGGACTGTTTCATCAGCACACGGACGGCACTCCATTGCCTTCGGCTAGGGCACTGCAAGATATTGTAGAGCTATCACGTGCCATCCTCTTCCCCGGTTATTTTGGTAATTCCACAGTCAACAGCCGCACCATCAAATATCACATCGGCGTAAACATCGAACGCTTGTTCGACTTGCTGACCGGTCAGGTACTTGCAGGGCTTTGCTTCACCGGAAACGGAGAATGTACCTGTTGCACTGAACTTCAGCGTGAAGAAGCGGCACTGATTGCCGCTAAATTCATCAGTAATTTGCCGGGAATGCGCCGTGTGCTGGCCACTGATGTGGCAGCCGCCTACAATGGAGATCCGGCAGCACACAGTTTCGGAGAAGTAATCAGTTGTTATCCCGCCATACGTGCCATCAGCAATTACCGCATTGCGCATGAGTTACTGAAACTCGGTGTGCCCCTTATTCCGCGTATCATCACTGAAATGGCCCACAGCGAAACAGGAATCGATATTCACCCGGGTGCCGCCATCGGCAGCCACTTCACCATAGACCACGGAACGGGTGTGGTAATTGGGGAGACGTGCGTCATCGGAAATAACGTGAAGTTGTATCAAGGCGTAACTCTGGGTGCCAAGAGCTTTCCATTGGATGCGGACGGTAAACCGATCAAGGGTATCCCACGCCACCCGATACTGGAAGACAATGTAATCGTCTATTCCAATGCCACCATTTTAGGACGTATCACTATCGGACAGGGTGCCACGGTAGGTGGTAATATCTGGGTGACGGAAGACGTTCCGGCCGGAGCAAGAATTGTACAGACTAAAGCCAAAAAGTAACCGGCAGTCAGCAAGCAAGCGCCCCGGTTGAGGGACACAAGTGTTCCGGCTGAGCAACACAAGTGTTTCGGAAGAGAAACACAAGCGTTACATCCGAGAAGTACAAGTGTTCCGTAAAAGGGATATTAAGAGAATAGTAATCACCAATAGAAACAATAGATACAAAAGAAGTTACAGCAGCTTCAACCGTAAAATTGTAAATCGTAAAATCAATAATAAACAGATGGAATCCTTTCAAATGATTGCCAAGACCTTTCAAGGTCTGGAAGAAGTATTAGCACAAGAACTGACTGCATTAGGGGCAAACGACATAGAAATAGGCCGACGCATGGTGTCTTTCAGTGGAGACAAGGAAATGATGTACAAGGCAAACTTCTGCTTGCGCACAGCAATCCGTATCCTGAAACCGATCAAGAACTTCACTGCCAAAGATGCTGATGAAGTCTATGAACAAATCAAAGCTATCAGCTGGGAAAACATCCTGGATGTGGAGAAAACATTTGCTGTAGATGCCGTTGTGTTCAGCGAAGAATTCCGTCACTCTAAGTTTGTATCTTATAAAGTAAAAGATGCCATTGTAGATTATTTCCGCGAGAAATTCAACAAACGTCCGTCCGTACGAATCAACCGCCCGGATGTACTGCTGAATATACACATTGCACAAACCACGTGTACGCTTTCGCTCGACTCATCGGGTGAGTCACTACACCGCCGCGGTTATCGCCAAGAAGCGGTAGAAGCTCCGTTGAACGAAGTACTGGCTGCCGGAATGATCCTCATGACGGGCTGGAAAGGCGAATGTGATTTGATTGATCCGATGTGTGGTTCGGGTACCATCCCCATTGAGGCAGCACTGATTGCACGTAACATTGCTCCGGGAGTATTCCGTAAGGAATTTGCTTTTGAGAAGTGGAATGATTTCGACCAGGATTTATTCGATACGATTTACAACGACGACAGTCAGGAATGTGAGTTTACACATAAGATATACGGATACGACAATAATCCGCAGGCCAACGAAATAGCAACGCACAACATCAAGGCAGCAGGTGTATCGAAAGACATTACCTTGAAGTTGCAGCCCTTCCAGCAGTTTGAACAGCCAGCGGAAAAGTCCATGATTATCACCAATCCGCCTTATGGGGAACGTATTTCTACCAATAATCTGCTGGGACTGTACCAGATGATAGGCGAGCGTCTGAAACACGCTTTCACCGGAAACACGGCATGGGTGCTCTCTTATCGTGAAGAGTGCTTCGACCAGATAGGACTGAAACCGACTGCCAAAATACCTCTGTTCAACGGTGCACTGGAATGTGAATTCCGTAAATACGAGATTTTCGACGGTAAATACAAGGAATTCAAGAAACAGGAAGGTGAAAGTGAAGAGGGAGAAGACTCTAAAGAATCAGGCTTCAAACCGAAAGAAGGACGGGAGTTCAGACCAAGAGAATCACGTGAATTCAGACCGAGAGAACCCCGCAAACCAGGAGAATTCAGATCCAGAGATGACAAGCCAAGGGAATTCAGACCAAGAGACAGTAAACCCCGGGAGTTTGGTTCGAGAGAAGACAGGCCCAGAGGGGAATTCAAGCCAAGGGAATTCCGCAAGGATGGAGACAGGGAAAGAAAACCGTTTGACAGAGAACGTCGTCCGGGAGGAAACGGGGAGTTCAAGCCGAAAAGGGAGTTTAAACCAAGAAAGCGGGAAGAGGGAGAGTAAGTTGCTGAAAGACAGTTTGAGGTGCCAAATTGTCACCTCAAACAAAGGAGGTGTTAGATACTCTGCCTTTGCCAAGCTGAGTGCCGCCGTACAAGTGAAAAGTACACCAATGGGCAGAATAGAAGTGAAAGGTTTTAGAAAAGAGAATGACTAACAAAAGACTATGAACATGAAGATAATCAGTAAATGGATGGGAGTGATATTATTGGCATCATCCGCTCTCTTCACAACGAACGTTATGGCACAAGATTTAAAGAAACCGACGCTGGAAGACCTGATCCCCGGCGGAGAAACCTATCGCTTTGCAAAAAGCCTGTACGGACTGCAATGGTGGGGAGACACGTGCATCAAGCCCGAAATAGACTCTTTGTTTGCAGTGAACCCTAAAACAGGAAAGGAAACCCTACTCCTGACGCGTGAGAGAATCAACCAGGTACTGGAACAGGAAAAACTGGGTAAACTGAGTCATTTATATCAGGTGAGCCTGCCTTGGGCTGAAAAGACTCAGTTGCTTATCACCCTGCCCGGTAATTATATCGTTTACGACTGGAAAGCGGATAAGATCATCAGCAAACAAGCCTTGCCAGAAAAGGCAGCCAATGAGGATTATAATACCGTAAGCGGCCATATTGCTTACACTCTGAATAATAATCTTTATGTCAACGATCGCGCCGTAACCAACGAACCGGAAGGGATCGTATGCGGACAAAGCGTACACCGTAACGAGTTCGGCATCAGCAAAGGAACTTACTGGAGTCCGAAAGGTGACTTGCTCGCTTTCTACCGCATGGATGAAAGTATGGTAACACAATATCCGTTAGTGGACATCACCGCACGGGTGGGCGAATTGAACAATGTACGTTACCCGATGGCAGGTATGATGAGCCACAAAGTAACTGTAGGCATCTACAATCCCGAAACGCAGAAGACAATTTATCTGAATGCAGGTGATCCTACCGACCGTTACTTCACCAATATAAGTTGGGCACCGGATGCCAAAAGCCTTTATCTCATAGAGCTGAACCGTGATCAGAACCATGCCAAGCTATGCCAGTACAGCGTAGAAACAGGCGAACTGATAGGAACTCTTTTTGAAGAGACACATCCCAAATACGTAGAACCCCAGCACCCCATCGTATTCCTGCCGTGGGACAACAGCAAGTTTATCTACCAAAGCCAACGCGACGGCTTCAACCACCTGTACCTCTATGGCACAGACGGTAAGCTGGTCAAGCAACTGACTTCCGGCAACTGGCTTGTGCAAGATGTGCTTGGCTTCAACAGTGGAAAGAAAGAAATCATCATAGCTTCCACGGAATATTCCCCGTTGCAAAGCAACCTCTTCAAAGTAAGCATAGCAACAGGCAAACGTAGCCCGCTAGGCACACCGGAAGGTATACACCACGGCACACTGAGTGCAAGCGGCAGTTACCTCATAGATACCTATTCCAGCCCTGAAGTGCCACGCAGCATCAACCTCATCGCCACACAAAACGGGAAAAGCATCAATCTGCTGACAGCAGAAGATCCATTCAAGGACTTCACCATGCCAAGCATCGAAGTAGGCACCATCAAAGCTGCCAACGGTGTGACTGATCTTTATTATCGTCTCATAAAACCTGCGGACTTTGATCCGAACAAGAAATACCCCACCATTGTCTATGTATACGGTGGACCGCACGCCCAAATGGTCACCGGCGGTTGGCAGAACGGTGCACGTGGCTGGGATATCTACATGGCCAACAAAGGTTATATCATGTTCAGCCTCGACAACCGTGGAAGTGACAACCGCGGACTGGAATTTGAAAATGCTACTTTCCGACATCTTGGCATTGAAGAAGGAAAAGACCAGGTGAAAGGTGTGGAATTCCTGAAAAGTCTGCCTTATGTAGATGGCAACCGCATCGGTGTGCACGGCTGGAGTTTCGGTGGTCACATGACTACGGCATTGCTGCTCCGCTATCCCGAGATATTCAAGGTAGGCGTTGCAGGTGGTCCGGTCATCGACTGGGGATATTATGAAATCATGTACGGAGAACGCTATATGGATACCCCACAGAGTAATCCGGAAGGGTACAAAGAGTGCAACCTGAAAAACCTTGCCGGCAATCTGAAAGGACATCTGCTATTGATCCATGATGATCATGACGATACTTGTGTACCTCAACATACACTTTCGTTCATAAAGGCTTGTGTGGATGCACGCACATATCCGGACCTGTTTATCTATCCCACACATAAGCACAATGTCAGGGGACGTGACCGGGTGCATCTGCATGAAAAGATAACCCGTTATTTTGAAGAACATCTTTGATGTACAATTTACCATTTACAATGTACAATTTAGTGCATGAGTAAAATGGTAAAGCACAGAAGAAGAGAAAGAAATGTAAATTGTTAATTGTACTTTAATTGTACTTTGTAAATTGTAAATTGTAAATGAAACCATGAAAGTATTATTATTAGGAAGTGGTGGCCGCGAGCATGCCCTGGCATGGAAAATAGCCCAAAGCCCGAAAGTAGAGAAACTTTTTATCGCCCCCGGTAATGCCGGCACCAGTGCGGTAGGTGAGAACGTATCCATCAAGGCAACCGATTTCCCTGCCTTGAAAGCCTTCGCTTTAGAACAAAAGATAGACATGATCGTGGTAGGTCCCGAAGATCCGCTGGTAGAAGGTATCTACGACAGCTTTACCGGAGATGCCTCCACCCAACATATTGCCATCATCGGCCCTACAGCTAAAGGTGCGCAACTGGAAGGCAGCAAAGAGTTCGCCAAAGGCTTCATGGAACGTCACGGTATTCCCACCGCCCGTTACAAAAGCATCACTGCTGCTAATCTGGACGAAGGCCTTGCTTTCCTCGAAACCCTCGAAGCTCCCTACGTGCTGAAAGCCGACGGTCTATGCGCCGGAAAAGGTGTGCTCATTCTCCCTACACTGGAAGAAGCCAAGCGGGAACTGGAAGAAATGCTGGGCGGTATGTTTGGCCAGGCCAGCGCCACAGTTGTTATCGAAGAATTCCTCAGCGGTATAGAGTGCTCCGTATTTGTGCTGACAGACAGTAAGAACTATAAGGTTTTGCCTGTTGCCAAAGATTACAAACGCATCGGTGAAGGCGATAAAGGCCTGAATACCGGTGGCATGGGAAGTGTAACTCCTGTTCCCTTTGCCGATGAGGTATTTATGGAAAAGGTACGTACCCGCATCATCGAACCTACCATCCGCGGATTGCAGGAAGAAAACATCCTTTACAAAGGCTTCATCTTCCTCGGCCTGATCCGTGTGAAAGGTGAACCAATGGTGATAGAATACAACGTCCGTATGGGCGATCCGGAAACAGAAAGCGTCATGTTGCGTATACAAAGCGACTTTGTAGAACTTCTGGAAGGTGTACGCGATGTGAACCTCGATACAAAGACATTGACAATGGACCCGCGTACGGCTGCTTGCGTCATGCTCGTCAGCGGTGGATATCCCGAAGCTTACGAGAAAGGTAAAGTAATGACCGGATTTGAAGAAGCTGCCGCTACAGACAGTATTCTCTTCCATGCCGGAACAGCAATGAAAGACGGCCAGATGGTAACAAACGGTGGACGCGTGATTGCCGTATGCTCGTATGGTGAAACCAAAGAAGAAGCCCTTGCCAAGAGTTATAAAGTTGCGGAAATGATTCAATTCGACAAGAAGTATTTCCGCCGCGATATCGGATTCGATTTGTAATTCAAGTTTCGCACGCAAGTAGCCCTATTCCGCATAGCGTTGAACACCATGACTTGTCAAGCATTAATAGTTGAGTTATCAAGTATTAATAGTTTAGACGACAATTGTTAATACTTGAGGAATCAGGTATTAACAGCTGACAGGATGGTTGTTAACATCAAGCATGCAGGATATTAATATCCAGAATATCAACCGAATGTACCTATAGTATCAAGAGATAACAAGTAATAAACTCATGAGAAATAAAAGACTACAAAGTCAAGTGACGGCAGGACGGTGGACCCTGCCTGCCGTTATCTTTATCTGCGCCCTGGGCTGGGTGTTGACTTACTTTTTATTTCCCGGTTCCATAGCCTCAACCGTACTCGAAAGCAGCCCTTCTGCCTGGCAACCCGCCCGCGATTTTCTGCTTCCGGGGTGGGCAGACCGGATTGTCAGCTTCCTGATTTATGCAACCATCGGTTACTTTCTGATAGAGCTGAACAATCAGTTCAGCATTATCCGTATGAGGGCTTCCATGCAGACAGCTATCTATTTCCTGCTGGTCACCGTCTGCCCGAAAATGCATTACCTATATACAGGAGATATTGTTGCCCTGGGCTTTCTCATTTCCATTTATTTTCTGTTTAAAAGCTATCAGCAAACTCAAGCTGCGGGTTATTTATTCTACTCCTTCTTCTTTATCGGAGCGGGAAGTATTCTGTTCCCACAGTTCACCATCCTCTCGGTGCTTTGGTTGCTCGAAGCCTACCGTTTCCAGTCGCTCACTCCGCGTAGTTTCTGCGGTGCGCTGCTCGGATGGATGCTGCCATACTGGATGCTGTTCGGACACGCCTTCTTCTACAACGAGATGGAGTTGTTCTATCGCCCTTTCAATCAGCTACTAACTATCGGGGAATTCTTCAACCTGCAAATCCTCCAGCCTTGGGAACTGGCAATACTCGGCTATCTGTTGGTGATGTTCATCGTCAGTGCCGTCCATTGCATCGCCGCCGGATTTGAGGATAAGATACGCACACGCGCCTATCTCCAATTCCTGATAGACCTGACGATTTTCCTGTTCCTGCTGATTGCCCTGCAACCGATATATTGCAGTGCCCTATTGCCTTTGCTTATCATAAGCAACAGCATCCTGATCGGACATTTCTTTGTACTGACCAATAGTAAAAGTTCGAATGTGTTTTTCATCATTTCATTGGTCGGTCTCATCCTCTTATTCGCTTTTAATATATGGACGCTTTTATAGATTCAACGATACAACTCCTCATAGAATGGGGACTCCCGGGATTATTCATCTCGGCTTTACTGGCTGGGAGCATCGTGCCTTTCAGTTCCGAACTGGTACTGGTGGCACTGGTGAAACTCGGTCTGCCCCCGATAGCCTGTCTGATCTCCGCCACTCTGGGCAACACAGTAGGCGGAATGACTTGCTACTACATGGGACGTCTGGGCAAAATCAGTTGGATCGAGAAATATTTCAAGGTAAAGAAAGAGAAAGTAGACAAAATGGTGAAATTCCTGCAAGGAAAAGGAGCATTGATGGCCTTCTTCACCTTTCTTCCCGCTATTGGGGAAGTGATAGCCATTGCACTGGGATTTATGCGAAGCAACACATGGCTCACCATAGTTTCCATGTTTGTCGGCAAACTGATACGTTATATTCTTCTCCTGTATGCACTCGAAAGTGCCTGGGACGCTATAGCAGGGTAAGGATTTTAAATATCAGGTAAAAAGGATTAGACGTTAGACAGTAAGCATTAGAGATTGTATGATGGAAAGGATTATTGAGAAAACCGACGACGGGAGCGCTACCCTGTTTGTTCCGGAATTGAATGAACATTATCATTCAACGAAAGGGGCACGCACGGAGTCTCAACATATTTTCATCGATATGGGACTTAAAGCCTCTTCCGCCACTACTCCGCATATTCTTGAGATCGGCTTCGGGACAGGGCTAAACGCCTGGCTCACCCTTGAAGAAGCAGAAAGAAGCAGACGGAATATACACTATACAGGATTGGAACTCTATCCACTGGAATGGCAGACGATAGAGCAATTAGGATATATCTCCAATGATGAACAATTAACGACGACCGCCCGGCAGCAACCGGCTATCGAATTGTTTAAGCAACTTCATACATCACCTTGGGAGAAAGACGTGCAACTCACTCCACACTTCACCCTACGGAAAGTAGAGACAGATGTAAACAAATGGGTTGAGAACAGAGAACGAACAATGAGCAATATCAATGATAGCGTAACCAACGCCGAATCACCTGCCCTGAATCTTTCATTTAACCTCATTTACTTCGATGCCTTTGCACCGGAAAAACAGCCGGAAATGTGGTCGCAAGAACTATTCAACCGCCTCTACGTTTTATTAGATAGAGACGGCATCCTGACCACTTACTGCGCCAAAGGTGTCGTCCGCCGGATGTTACAGACAGCCGGATTCACAGTAGAACGTCTGCCCGGACCTCCGGGTGGTAAACGGGAAATATTACGGGCCCGAAAATAAGAATAGAAACAAGATAAAAAAGAACCCCCGAAATAGAAGAAGTCATGAAAAAACAACTAAAAGATATGAGAACCCTTTTCCTCCTTAGTGCCTGCCTCCTAATGGCAGCCTGCACAGGACGCTCTTCCCAAGCAAGCAACGATGACGAAGCAAAACCGGTGATTACCGTCACCCTGGAACCGCAACGTTATTTCACGGAAGCTATTGCCGGAGATAAATTTAAAGTAGTCAGCATGGTCCCCAAAGGTTCCAGCCCGGAAACCTATGATCCTGTCCCCCAACAACTTGTTTCTCTGGGAGACAGCAAAGCCTATTTCCGCATCGGATACATCGGATTCGAACAGACCTGGATGGATCGTTTGATGAACAATACCCCCCATATTCAAGTGTTCGACACCTCCAAAGGGATTGACCTCATACTCAACAATGATGACCACGACCACGGACATAACAGTAACGACGGGCATATCCACGCCGTAGAACCGCACGTATGGAATTCCACCGGTAATGCTTTAATCATTGCAGGAAACACCTACAAAGCCCTTAGCCAACTGGATAAGGCAAATGAGGTATACTATAGAAACCGTTACGATTCGCTCTGCCAGCGTATCCAGCACACCGACAGCCTGATTCGCCGTCAACTCTCCGCTCCCGAAGCAGCCAAAGCCTTCATGATTTATCATCCGGCTCTCTCCTACTTCGCCCGCGACTACGGATTGCATCAGATTTCCATCGAAGAAGGGGGCAAAGAACCTTCTCCCGCCCATCTGAAAGCCTTGATAGACCTGTGTCAGGCAGAAGATGTACGTGTAATCTTTGTTCAACCGGAATTTGACAAACGCAATGCGGAAACCATCGCGCAGCAAACCGGAACGAAAGTGATCCCTATCAATCCGCTAAGTTACGACTGGGAAGAAGAAATGCTGAATGTAGCCAAAGCCCTCGCGCCACAGGCTGCAACAAAATAAATGTATAAAGAAAGAACCCATCAAGCCATTTCCAACGATGAAACCAATAATCGAAATAAAGAATCTTTCCGCCGGATATGACGGTCGCACTGTTCTCCACGATGTTAATCTAAGCATCTACGAACGGGATTTTCTAGGTATTATAGGTCCGAACGGAGGCGGCAAAACGACGCTTATAAAGTGCATCCTCGGTCTGTTGAAGCCAACCGGAGGGGAAATTATATTCCATACTCCTGAAAAAGCATCTACTAAAACCACTTCTACTTTCCTGGGTTATCTGCCTCAATACAACAGTATAGACCGGAAGTTCCCTATTTCCGTGGAAGAAGTGATCCTATCCGGATTAAGCATACAAAAATCGCTCACTTCACGATTTACTCCCGAACAGAAAGAGAAAGGTAAACAGATTATTTCCCGCATGGGGCTTGAAGGACTCGAACACCGTTCTATCGGGCAATTAAGCGGCGGGCAGCTGCAACGTGCCCTGTTGGGACGTGCCATCATCTCCGACCCTGCGGTATTGATTCTCGATGAACCCAGCACGTATATCGACAAGCGTTTCGAAGCACGCCTTTATGAGTTATTGGCTGAAATCAATAAAGAATGTGCCATTATCCTTGTCAGTCACGACATCGGCACTGTATTGCAACAGGTAAAATCTATCGCTTGCGTCAACGAAACGCTGGATTACCATCCGGATACAGGCGTTACTACCGAATGGCTGGAAAGGAACTTCAACTGCCCTATCGAGCTATTGGGACACGGTACATTGCCTCACCGGGTTTTAGGAGAGCATCATCACCATCATTAAAGATATCTGCAAAAGACGACCTACATGAATCTATTTGTGCAAAAAAGTTCATTGGTAGATTCGTGCAAACAAATTAGAGCAAACAATTCTTTATTTTGTTTAGGTGACGAGTAGCCATAGATTTTATATAAGCGTCCGGTTTCTTTGCTTTAAAATAGTACCATGCAAAAAAACGGTTCAACGTATAGAGATATTCCTCTTGTGGAATGAGATAATCCAGCCATACCTGCTTGATTTTCTTGAAAGGATAAACCAAAAAAAGCTGATTAATTTCCTCTAAATCAAGATGCAACAACGTTTTTTCAATCAGCATATTATCCGGAATATCTTTGATTGAATCTTCATTGTACGACCAGAAGCAATGTTCCTGCTTCAATTTCGACAATAGTTCCTGCTTTATAACATCAACAGACATAGGTTACTGTTTATTAGGTAAGACAAAAATAGTTGTTCTTTTTTGCATCTACAAATAAATCAATCACTTTTGAATAATACTAAACGTTCGATATCAGTATTTACTCTTTTTACGGTTATCCCCTTATTATTTCTATAGTGTAGTATGTATATCTAAGGATACACATACTCAATATCCCAAACATATATATACAGCAACCCAAGTATTAATACCTGAAATCTCAACCATTAACAGCTGATATTACAAGTGTTAACACCTAACGGCCAAGCTATTAATAGTAAACTCCCGTTGTCTTAATAGTAAACTTGCTCTTCTCTAACAGGAAAGTTATGCTTGACTAAGGATAATCTATAAACGCAAGTTACGTTTATAAAATTGCAAGCTTTGTTTTTATAAATGAAACTTGCGTTTATAGTTTATACTTAAGCAAAAGAAAGTTTGGTATCGGAAGAAAGGAAGTTTACCTTTAATGCCGGGGAACTTATCTGTTAATACTCTGCATGACAGACAGCAGGTTATCGTACTTTGATATTCTTTATATGTTCATTCGTGATAAAGCCGTCGGTATCCTTCATCTTCACTCCATTGATTATCACATTGTCGAAAGTCACATTCTTCACGCCACGCTCTTTATCGAACCCTTTTATCAAAGAAGGATTTTCACCCAATCCATTATAGGTGATATTGCGGAAAGTGACATCTTCAATGCCACGTCCGGGCTGTTTGTCATACGTGGGATTGAAACGGACATTAATATGAAACAATCTTCCTTCCTGGATATTTTCCACACGTATATCTTCAAACAAGATTTTACGAACAAGATTCTTGTCGCCACAATCTACTGCCATACACCCCTGATATGGCAGGTCGTCCTCATCCTGTTCCAGAATATCGACATTGCGGACAGTTATATTTTCTACTATTTCACCTATGGCGTCATTCGGGTTTCCATGCCCGCCAATATTAATTGGATGGGCGATATCCGCCCAAAGAATGGAGTTCTGTAAAGTTACATTGCGGCTTCCACCATAATAATTCCAACGATGGGCGTATATAGCAATGCAGTCATCACTGTTGCGCATAAAAACATTATCTATCAATACGTCATTACAACACATCAAATCTATACCGTCACTCCAGCCTTTACAACTGAAAGACTTCAGATTCTTAATGGTCAGTCCGGTAGCCTCCCCGCCGAATACCGTATAATGGTCGGGATTCACTACCGTAATGCCATCAATCAACACATTTTTAGAATGAGTGACTTCCACTCCGCGGATGGAATGGTCAAGAATGCCACGTCCGATGATTCGTACATTTTCGGCTTTATCAACTAAGAGTTTGGC
>ERZ840371.3139-NODE-3139-length-13870-cov-3.628230_pt1 | contig 13870 bp, 8 predicted proteins | sample MGYA00519937_ERZ840371 | MGnify/ENA primary metagenome ERZ840371 (study PRJEB31850, sample SAMEA3708873) | human gut metagenome | biome: human gut; feature: human-associated habitat; material: faeces | place: China | collected 2014 ... | reverse complement strand
TCCCGAAGGAGGAGAATGGAGAATACTATCGACTATCAAATTATTGTTGAATACTGTCGATTATCAAATTATTATTTTCCTAATTAAGTTTACCACCAAATTTGAAGAAGAACCTCATTTCCCTTCTGGTAGGCAAGGGCTACTTTTTCTCTATCGACAGCACAAATTGGCGTAAATATACTTGTTGTTCATCACTACCCGCATTTGTAAATCGAACGAATTTCACCGGGGCTTTTTGCAGTCCGGCCGTCAGTCGGGCATCTTTCTGCTTCAAGTCGATCGTTTTCCATTCTTTACCGTCCGCGGAGATTTCAAAACGTCCCCATGTACAAGGTTCCTTCTTTCCGAAATTAATATCTATACTTTCTGCCGGATAGATATTATCCAATTCTATTTCTATGAAGTTTCCTGCCGGCCATTTCACGACTTCGTTCATCGGAGAGATAAGTATGCGGTTCGCCTTTATTTGTAATGGCAAATTCTTTATTTGCTCCACATTACTGATAAGCTTATGTGGCATATAATCTGTTGTGGCATCCAAATCGGCTCCATACTTCTGATTATATCGTTTTACGGCAGTCGCAAATATCTGGTCAATCAAAGGCTTTATAACTTTGGAGGCTGTCTTCACTCCCGGTTGATAAGGATTCTGATTATAATTCTGGTCGGTATAAAACATTCGTTGCTGCAAAGCTTTCACATGATTATATCTCCGTAAGAAAAAAGACTTCGAATCATTTTTGACCATTTTCAGTACTTCTTCTCCGGTTTCGGCCAGCAGATTGAATTGATGAAGCCACGGAGTTATTTCTACAATCAACGGCTCGTTTTCTGTATTCACCAATAGGATATCGCCAGCTTCCTTCATCTGTTCAAATGTATCCCACAAGAGGTCAAAATCAACTTTTTCATATTTTCCACTCTCAACATAACTGCTAAGGAAACGTTTGGCAACGGGTTGAATATTCATAGACTCTTCGCGGCGATAACCGTGTCCGTTGGGACCTAAGTCGGAATTGTGCATGGCAAAACATTCCAATTCGTCCGCAGCCCCCGGAAGAATGGTACGGATAGCGTCTTTCCACGTTTTCCAAGTATCATATTTAGTAGGATTCCATGCATAGCTTGCAACACTGTAAATAGCAATCTTAGAGGCTTCGGCGTGCTCCATAGGATTGGTCACAAAACCGGACATTTCCTTCGCTATTGTGGTGTCGTTGCCATAAACAGGTCCGAGCAGTAAATGGTCGCGTACATAATCGGATACCGGAAAATTCCACCAAATGTAGGCGGGACGTTTAATGCGTTCGTTAATCCAGGAAATGCCGTCGCGGGTAATATCGGAAATCACACGATCACCTGTCCACATAATCTGGACAGAAGGATTCAGTTTCTCACCTAATGTAGTCAGATAATTGCCTTTGGGGTTCGACCAGCTTTTATTATACTCCGTAGGACACATGATAAGCGGAGTTACATCCGGCTTTGCCTTTACAAACGCCTCATCAATATAGTTCAATAATTCAGCTTGCTTCTGAGGATTGGTACCTTCGCCCGAGATGTCATCAAAGAACACCGCAAAGGAACGGACACCGAACTGATACATCTTCTCAAATTTTGAGAGCAATAAATCACGGTCTTCCTGGTTCCATTTGATATCCTGCCCCGGGTGAATAGCCCATACAAAATCAACTTCATTTTCATTGGCTACTTTCACAAGCTCCTGCAATTGGGCTGCTTCCTTTTCCGGATAAGGCAAACGCCAGTTGGGAGCGCTGTGATACGGATCGTCTTTAGGACCGTAGATATAGGTATTCATCTTATTCTCACCATAAAACTTCAGTTGGCGAAGACGTGCCTGATGGCTCCAGGGAGTTCCGTAGAAGCCCTCCACTACACCGCGATAACGGACAGAAGGATAATCTTTGATTTCCACTTCCGGCAATTTTCCTTCTTTCAGCAATTGGGCGAATGTCTGAATAGCATAATAAGTGCCCCGTTCATCATTGCCGGCCAATATGATTTCTTTATCATTGACAGCCAGATAATAACCTTCTTCATGGTTGGGAATCAACTTGTTATACTTACGTACACTTTTGTCTCCCTTCTCACCAATATAAATACGGATTCCTTCCTTGGTACTTTGCTTGCCGGTAAGGATACCTTGCAACGCTTTCACCGCATGCGGGTTTGCTTCTTTTTCACCTTCTATCCGGTAGATAGCAGGAAGACTGAGTGTTTTACCTTGTTCATTGAGTTGCTGTGGGGGCGGCTGTAAACTTACATTTTGTGCAATTGAAGTGAGTCCACACAACAAACAGGCTCCCATTAAATAAATCTTTCTATTTTTCATAAGTAATTAAAAGGGGGGTTAGTATATTATTATACAAAGAAATACAAATCAATCTAGTTATACAAATTTCCGGGAGACAGATAACATAGATTTTAGAATAAAAAAGAACAATTACATATTGAAAAGTTCTTAAAAAGGAACTATTAACAACTCATCGGCCAATAAAATGAGAACCGGATTGCATACTACATTTAACTTTGAACTTAAAGATTCATAATTGGTAGTGGTATATTCCATTATTTGTCTTACATTTATGACGTTTTATACTTTACTAACTTTATATATAATACAGCATGGAATATATCAATCGTTTCTACTGGCTAATAGCTTTATGTCTTATTATTTCCACCGGAGCCAATGCTTCCGTAAATCCCAAACCTTTTGTTATCCCCGAACTGAAAGAATGGAAAGGCAGTGACGGAGCTTTTGTTCCCACCGAGGCTACAAAAATCGTGTATGCCGCCAACAATCCGGAGCTTGAACGCATCGCACGAATCTTTGCCCAAGACTATCAAACAATGTTCGGACGTTCGCTCGAAGTAGTGCAAGGGAAAGGAGCTGCCGGCGACTTTATCTTTTCCCTCCGCACCGACAAGAAATTAGGAAAAGAAGGATATACGATCCGCGTCACAGACCGGGTTGCTTTATCCGCCCCCGAAAATATCGGTGTATATTGGGGTACACGTACCTTACTTCAGATTGCCGAACAGTCAGAAAATCATCAGCTCCCGAAAGGAACCCTGAGAGATTACCCAGACTATCCGCTTCGCGGCTTTATGATAGACTGCGGCCGTAAGTTCATCCCGCTTTCATACTTACAGGATTATGTAAAGACTATGTCTTACTACAAGATGAACACTTTGCAAATCCACCTGAACGATAACGGCTTCAAACAATACTTCGAACATGACTGGTCAAAAACGTATGCCGCCTTCCGCCTGGAATGTGATACTTATCCGGGACTGACGGCACGGGACGGACATTATACGAAAAAAGAATTCGTCGACCTGCAAAAATTGGCTGAACAAAGCTATGTAGAGATCATTCCGGAGATTGATATTCCTGCCCTTTCGCTTGCCTCCAGTCATTACAAACCGGAATTAGGCAGCAAGGAATATGGCATGGATCATTTGGATTTATTTAATCCCGAGGTTTATACTTTCTTCGACGCTCTTTTCAAAGAATATCTGGAAGGAGAAGAACCTGTATTCCGGGGCAACAAAGTCCATGTGGGCACCGACGAATATTCAAACGCCAAAAAGGAAGTTGTGGAGAAATTCCGCGCCTTCACCGATCACTATATCCGTTATATAGAAAGCTTCGGCAAGCAAGCCTGCGTATGGGGTGCACTGACACACGCCAAAGGAGATACTCCCGTCAAATCGGAAAATGTCATCATGAATGCATGGTATAACGGTTATGCCGACCCGAAAGAAATGATAAAGCAAGGATACCATTTAATCAGTATCCCGGACGGACTGGTCTACATAGTCCCCCAGGCAGGATATTATTATGATTATCTGAATACCAAATCACTATACGAGAAATGGACTCCTGCACAGATAGGCAAAGCCGTGTTTGAAGAAAAGGACCCGAATATTTTAGGAGGAATGTTTGCTGTATGGAACGACCATGTGGGTAACGGCATTTCCAATAAGGATATTCATCACCGAGTTTACCCGGCCTTGCAGACACTAGCCGTTAAAATGTGGACAGGCAAACAAGTCACAACTCCCTATGACAGTTTCAATGAACAACGCAATTTACTAAGCGAAGCTCCGGGTGTGAATCAACTCGGAAGAATCGGAAAAGCTCCCGGCCTGGTTTACGAACAGGCAGCTGTTACCCCCAACCGTACTCTTCCCTATCGGGAAATCGGGTATAATTATCTGGTATCTTTTGATATAAAAGGAGCTGATGAAGCAAAAGGTACAGAACTGTTCCGTTCTCCTGACGCCGTATTCTATTTATCTGATCCGATAAGTGGAATGTTGGGCTTTGCACGCGACGGCTATCTCAACACTTTCAACTACCGTATCATGCCCGGCGAACATGCAACAGTAGGTATTAGCGGAGACAACCGCGTCACCCGCCTGCATATAAATGGAAAAATCGTAGAAGAACTAAATATACAGAAACGCTTTTATAATGGTGGAAAAGATTCCATGAATTACGTTCGTACATTAGTTTTCCCATTACAAGAAACAGGTAACTTCAAAAGTCAGATTACCAATCTGAAAGTCTACCGCCAATAGGACGGATATTGATACAGAAAAGGCTGTCCCGTGTTTCATTCCGGGACAGCCTTTTTATAATCCAGTTATGACAAATGTAACTGCTTTCTTACCAGTATTATTTTATGGATACTCAATAAAGAATAATCGTATCCTTCTCCTGCCTTGTATTTAATCCAAAACTGATAGAGATTTTCCGCAATACCTTCGCTAATTCTTCATCTTTACGAATAGTTCCCGTAAACAGATTATCCCTATTCTTTTTATTCTCGAAACACACTTTCGTATGATACTTCTTATTGATTAAGTTTATCAGTTCACCAAGCGGCTTATCCGTAAAGTTATACTCTTCTTTTCTCCAGTCATATCCTTCAATATCCAACGTCTCGGTTTCAATCGTCTTTGAATCAATATAGTAAGTGATGCGTTGAGCAGGCTTCACCTCTATGGCCTCTTGCCCCGTCACCTGAAAATCTATTTTTCCGGTAAAGAGAGTCACCTCCGCTACTTCATCATCAGACTTTATATTAAATTCCGTCCCTTTGACTTCCACAAGCGCATCTTTGAAATAAACCCTGAAAGGACTGCCTCCTGTCATCTTTTTCACCTCAAAAGACGTTTCTCCCTCTAAGACCACTTTGCGCTCTTTCAAAAAATCGTCCTGATATGAAAGCGTACTTCCCGCAGCGAGCCATACCACCGAACTATCCGGAAGGACATACGTCATACGCGTATCGGCCGGTCCCAGGACTATTGTCTCTAAAGAAGCTCTTGAAGTAATCAGATACCACGTACCTACGACCAGCAAAAGACAAGCGGCGGCAGCCAGAATCCTAAAACCCTGATTATAGCCTGACAATTTTTTCTTTGCAGGTTTGTGATTCCAACATACATCCGTAATGTTGGTCCATATCTCCTCCTCAATTTTTTTGTTTTCAATAGAAGTGCCAAAGAATTTATCCCACTGTCTTAGTAATAAACGGCACACCGGTCCTTCATCCGCTAATTTTATTTTTTCCTCCGGAGTCAGTCCTTTAGAAAACATCTTCTTTACTATTTGTACAAATTCCTTGGCATTCATAATACTTTATTTTTTTAATTGAGATTCAATAGGATCGTCATACTGAGTCTGAAGCTTTACCAATTCCCCTTTCAGTTTTTCAGTTATCTTTTCATAACCGGGCTTCCCAAACAAATTATGCATTTCACGCGGATCTTTTTTCAGGTCATACAGCTCCCACGCATCAATATCATTATAAAAATGTATCAGCTTATAGCGTTCGGTACGCACACCATAATGACGTTTCACCGCATGTTCCGCCGGATATTCATAGAAATGATAGTAAAGGGACTTACGCCAGTCCTTAGGACGTTCTCCTTTCAGCAAAGGCAACAAAGATACTCCCTGAATATCTTCCGGAATATCTACTCCCGCCATTTCCAAAAAGGTAGGTGCATAGTCTATATTCTGAACCATTTGCGACACTTTTCCTTTCTTGCCATGAGGAAAACGGGCTAACAACGGAGTACGGAATGACTCCTCGTACATAAAGCGTTTGTCAAACCAACCGTGTTCTCCCATATAGAATCCCTGGTCGGAAGTATAAACCACCAATGTATTTTCCAGAAGCCCTTTTTCTTCGAGATACTTCAACACCCGTCCGATATTGCGGTCGACCGAACGAATCACACTCAAATAATCATGCATATAACGTTGATACTTCCACTCCGCCAGTTCCTTGCCTTCCAGTTTCCGGGCTTTAAAATCTTTGATAATAGGGTCATAATAAGCATCCCAGGCAGCTTTTTGTTGCGGATTCATACGCTTATACATAGCGCGTCCATAACCTTCCAATCCAGTTTTTGTATGAATCTCATTTTCTTTATCCGCCATTTTCAGGTCATAGACAAGGTCCATATCCTTGAATATGTTCATCTCCTGTTCGGAAGCAGCTATACGGCCTTCATATTTATCATAGAAATTTTCCGGCAATGGAAACTTCACCTTATCAAACGCTCCCAAGTCACAAGTGTCGGGCATCCATGTACGGTGCGGGGCTTTATGATGCAACAACAGACAGAACGGTTTTTCTTTCTCCCGTTTGTTCTCCAGCCATTCCAGCGCCAAGTCCGTAGTGATATTGGTGGCATACCCTTCTATCTGCACTTTCTTACCATTATCTATAAAATAAGGATTGTAATAATCACCCTGACCAATCAGAATATTCCAATAATCGAATCCCGTGGGATTAGAGGTGAGATGCCATTTACCAACAATAGCAGTCTGATAACCTGCCTTCTGCAACAGCTTAGGGAAGGTCTGCTGGCTTCCGTCAAACCGGTGCGCATTATCTATAAAACCATTCTTATGGCTATGTTTTCCCGTCAACATACACGCACGGCTGGGTCCGCTTATAGAGTTTGCCACAAAACTATTGGTAAAGACAACTCCTTCATTGCCGATACGGTCGATATTGGGTGTCTCTATAAAACGGTGATCGTAGGCACTGATAGTCTGAAATGAGTGGTCGTCACTCATTATATACAAAATATTCATAGGCTTCTCAGACGCCCCTTTACTCTGAGCAAAGGAGGGCAATGTTACCAAGGCGGCTACCCCTGACAAAAAAATGCAGTGTTTGTTGTTCATCACTATAAAATTAAGTTCGTTATGTAATAAATACATTCATTAATTAAGTTCCCCTTACTGAAAAGGAACAGTTTTAATTTTCTGTATCATAATTTATGGAAAAACGTGCAGCAAAGATAAAAATAAATATCCATAAAATAAGACACTTAGCAAATAATAGAAACAGAATCTGTTTCAAAAAACTTCAAAACAGATTCTGCCTTCATCTTACCGTTAATAGCCCGGATTCTGCACCATTTGCGGGTTATTACTTACCTGATCTACCGGAATAGGCATCAAATAATTCGCCGGAGTACGGAATTCACGAATGTGACTTGTCATTTGTGTATCCTTGAAGAAGTCCTCATCTTTGGTAGCTTCCACATTTAATCCTCTCGGATATACACCAAAGTATTTTTCCCCCAACTTCCAGCGACGAAGATCCCAGAAATTATGAGTCTCCATATAAAGTTCAATCATACGTTCCTGACGTACAATCTGCATCAAACGACCATCGGGGCCTACGGAAGAATAATCTGTCAACGGCTCCTTTGCCTTCGCCCAGGCAGTCAGTACAGGGGCAATGCCGGCACGCTCACGGATTACGTTCAATTTCTTCATGCCTTCAGCCACATAACTAGCATCACCATATCCGACACAAGCTTCTGCATAATCCAGATACAACTCACCTAAACGAATGATAGGCAACGGATATCTCAAGGAAGGCACGTTGTCCGACTTACGGGCAGCCGATCCCGGATGAACCCCTTTCTTATTCAGATAACCGGTTGGAGAGTAGTTATTTCCTCTGTTCATTTTGCCACTGTTGTCTTCCTTCTTGTACTGTGTCAACCATCTTTTGCGTTGTTTACGGTCGGAACGGTCCATTTTATCCTGATAAGTAATACCTTTGGTACCGTCGGCTACTACATTCTCCGTCTGACATTCGTAAAAGCCATTATGGAAAGATATCCAGGCATAGAAACGCGGCTCACGATGATCGTTCAATTTCAAAGTTATTCCCTCTCCGCGTGTATCATCATCCAGAATAGTAGTCTGAAAACGATTTTCATAGTCATACGTCGGGTCTTGGTCAATCGGAAGACCATTTTCGGTATAGAATCGTTCTACCATTGTCAGAGACGGACCATATCCTCCTCCAAAAGAAAGATAAGGAATGGATTTATTCTGTATGCTATACATTTCTTCCAAGCGGGTATTTGCCCAAAGTACCTCCTTAGTTCCGTTCTTGTCCAGGTATGTAAGACGCAGCTGTCTTTGGATAGGATCTTTCGGATACGGATAGGTGGCTGTACCAATGGCATCATCGCCAACGTAATATAATCTGTATCCGTGATCTTCTGCAAAGTTTATTGCTTCCAAAGCTGCATCGGCAGCTACTTTATATTTCTCTTTACTATATGTTTGAGACATCAATAAGGTGCCGTCATTGTTGGCAAAGTCACTGTAATATTCCGAGTTTCCATTGAATAGAGGAGAAGCAGCATAAAGCAACAATCGGGCCCTCAGCGCTTTGGCAGCTACACTAGTTGCCAGTCCGTAAGAAGATCCCATACGTTCCGTAGGCAATTTCTCCGATACGATTCTGAATTGTTCGGATACCCAGTCCACACATTCGTCATAAGGAGAACGGGCTGCCATCTTGTCATAAGGTGTATTCATATCCGGTAATTCTTTTACCAAGATGATAGGACCATAATGCTGCATCAATACCGAATGATAATAAGCAATCAGAAAATCCGCCTGATTGGCGAAATCATTAATCTTATCATCACTCAATCCCGGAACGGACGCAATATTCTTCTTCAACAGATAACATTGCCGTATACCTTTATACATATTACTGTATGTCGCATCCACATTGCCGATATTTCCTGAAGTATATCCTCCCTGAAAATATAGTTTAATAGGTTCTCCGTTGAAACAGCTTACTATTTCATCTCCTGCATATCCGATAAAAGTATGCGAGTTCTGATAAGCAGGCATAAAGGAATAACAGGAATACAGATAGTTCAATGCAGCTTGTTCCGAAGCAAATGCATCTTCTTCATTGGCTGTTTCATTCGGCACAATATCCAGATAATCACATGAGCCCAAGAGACAGCCGGCAAATACGAACGATAACAAAATATTATATATCTTTTTCATTTTATTCAAATTAGCGGTTATTATTAATAGTCATCTGAAAACCAAAGTTGAAAACACGTTGCGTAGGATATTTCAAACCATTACCTCCTCCTTGTTCCGGGTCCCAGTGCTTGAATGGCGAGAAAGTCGCCAGGTTCATGCCACTGACATAGAAACGCATATTCTTGTATGTATAACCTATTTCTGCGTTCTTCAACTTGATAAATGCAGCGTTGCGCAGCCAATAGTCAGAGCGTTGAGTGTTGTTTACACTCGTGTCCCTAGTCAGACGAGGATAAGTGGCGTTGATATTCTGATTGTCGGGAGACCAGCGATCGTCAGCAATCCAAGTCAGGACATTACGCAAACTGTTGTCTCCGAACGGATGAAAATCACTCATAACCAATGAAACCTTTGCAACTCCCTGGAAGAAGAAAGAGAAATCAAGATTCTTCCAGCGTATAGAAGGGCCGAAACCATATACAATCTCCGGAACGGTAGGATTCTTCGCCCATACCCAGTCAGAAATATCCACGATATCATCATCATAACCATAAAGTTTGGAGATATTCACATACTTGATATCACCGGCACTAAGATTTCCTCCGATCTGCTGGTTAGAGTTTTTCACATCATCCGGATCTTTGAAAAGACCGTCGGAAATCATAATACTAGGAATATTTGCACTCTGCCCTACTTTTGACTGGAAAGCATATTTCGGAGATTCATCGTATTTTGTAATCTCATTATGAGCATACGTAAATGTCCCTTTGAAACTGATAAACCAGTCCTTACCTATTTTCTTATTGAAATCTGCCGCAAAGTCGAAGCCTTGATTCTTCATGGCTGCCAAGTTTCCGAACACCTTTGTTCCTGCTGTTCCCAGATATTGAGGAATCGTACCTCTCTCCTGAAATATATCAGTACGGGTTTCGTGGAAATAGTCCATTGTCAGGTTCAATGAGTTAAACAACTGCAAATCCAAACCTACATTGACTTTCTTACCCACTTCCCAAGTAACCTCCGGATTACCATAACGGGAATATACAGGACCTTTATAAGTTATATCACCGTCCAGCCCGGTAGTATATCCGGTACCTGTCAGGTTGATTGTCGGCATATACACAAAACGTGCCCCACCAATATTGTCATTACCAACAAGCCCCCACGAAGCACGAATCTTCATGTTAGAGAAAACATTCTTCAAAGGTTCAAAGAACGCTTCCTCACTGATGTTATATCCCACTGCAATAGAAGGGAAGAATCCCCAACGGTGTCCTTTGGCAAAATTCTCGGAACCATTGTAACCCATATTCACTTCCGCCAGATATTTCCCGTCGTAAGCATACGAAAGACGAGCAGCAACACCTTGTTTACGTTTGGGAAGTGCAGCAATCAAGTCGCCACTGAATAATTGAGTCACCAGTTCATCCTGATTATAGATAAACATGGCATTCACATCATGCTTTCCAAATGTACGGTTGTAGTCCATGATAGCCTGGAAATAGAATCGGCGGTCGCCCGAGTTGGCAACACCCGGTTTCAAGTCCGTAGATACTTCTCCACCGCTTTCATTCTGAAGTCTGGTGACAAAAGAATACACTCCATTATCATCTACCGAGAAATCCTGTAAATGGTATTTGTTCCAACCCGCGGAAGCACTGTTAGTAGTACTTGACCAGTTCTTGAAAGAGGCCAATGCCTTAAATCTAAGTCCCTCGGTAATAAAATTCAGTTTCTGCTCAAACTCCAATGCCGCCACTACCGTGCTCCGGAAATTATCCTGATAGCCGGATGCAAGCTGTGCCACCGGATTCTGTTGCTGTCCCGGTTTCAAGCGGTCATTCACACCCCACTTGATATGTGTAGTAACACCGTCGTCAGGGAAATAGATCGGAGCTTCCACCGGACTTGTATTGATAGCTCCCGCAAACAGATCGTTCATACTGATGTTGGGTTGCTTCGTTTTTCTCAGCTGCACATTCAAGCGCAAAGAAAGACGTGAATCCTTACCCAAATATGCATTAATGTTATTCTGAAATGAATAACGCATCACATTAATGTTATTATTATAGGAGAAAAAGTCTTTGGAACGATTCTTAATCATACCTGTCTCGTGATTGACCGTGACACTTGAGAAATAATCCACTCGTTTGCCGCCTCCCCGGATATTAACATTGAAATTCTGGTTAAATGCCTGATCCTTAAAAAGCTCGTCATACCAGTTGACATTCGGATAAGCATACGGATTTAATCCAGCACGCGTTCCGGCAATTTCTTCTGCCGAATAGGGAGATTCGGTAGAGCCGCCGTTCAACAAAGATTCATTGAACAAATCCATGTAAGTGGCTCCGTCGACAAACTTCGGCTTACTTGTCGGACTTGTGATCTGTCCTTCCACACGGAAATTGATAATCGGTTTATCAATATTACGACCGGATTTAGTGGTAATAATCATAACGCCATTAGCCCCACGGGTACCGTACATTGCCGTAGCAGTAGCGTCTTTCAAAATAGAGAAGCCGTCAATGATTTCCGGGTCAAGATTATCCAAATCACCGGAGGATATTTCCACTCCGTCCAATATAATCAGCGGATTGGTTGCTCCGTTCATTGTAGAAATACCGCGAATATAAAAATCCGATCCATCCGCTCCCGGTTGTCCGGTACGCTGAACAGCAATAACACCAGCCAATCGTCCGGCAAAAGAATTGGAAAGAGAAGCCGAAGGAACCTGCAGTTCCGCCGGGCGGATTGCCTGTACGGAACCTACCATACTAGCCTTTTTTTGTCCGCTGCCATAAGCAGTGACCACCACTTCTTCCAACTGCTTTGCATCTTCCACAAGTTCTACAAGAAGTACCTTGCCGTTGACCACTTTCACTTCCTTGGTTTCATATCCGATATATGAAATGACAAGCACATCTCCGGGAGTGGCCTTAATCGTAAACTTTCCGTCCATATCGGTAATCACTCCGCTGTTCACGTCTTTTACCCGTACAGTTGCTCCTACCACCGATTCTCCGGACCTCGCATCTACTACACCTCCTACAATCTCTACTTTTTTCTGCTGTGTGCTTGCTGCCTTCTTTTCCAATTTCAAGATGATATCATCTCCCATAATTACATAACTGATACCACTTCCGGCAAATACTTCTTTCAACACATCCGAGATTTCTCCTTCACAATCCAGATTTTTACCCGGTAATGCATCAAGGTCACTCGGATTGAAGAAAAACTTAAAATTAGAACTGGATTCGATAATCTTAATGGCTTGTCTCAAAGTTATCGACTGTCCTTTTACTGTCACTCTCCCTTGCGCAGCACTCAACGTCAAAGGGAAAAATAAGATTAATAACACGATAAGCCTCAAATGCCATCGACTACACATACTTTCTTTCATGATTACAATTTAAAATTAAACAAAGTTTTTCATACACATAGATTTTGCAAAATCAATAAATTCTCTAGTTTATAATACAATATACTCAAACCGGCTCTTTCATTTTCCTTAACTTTACGCCAATTCGGGATTCATGCATTATATATTAAATACATCTAACCCATTTCTACCCCTTACTCAAATCTGCATTTTATTATTTTTTTTTCGAAAAGATGTGTTTTTGAATTATTCTTCATATCTTCGCTCTTTGAAATCCTCATTAAATCATAAGATGAATGACCAAGAAGCAATAGTATTACTAAAATCAGACAGCCACGAAGCTTTTGAGTACTTGTATAAAGTATATGGCGGACAAGTATATAATTTTAGTAAACTATATATCAATTCATCTGAAGATATTAAAGAAGTAGTACAGGAAGTGTTTGTCAAGCTATGGGAAGCGCGTTCTTTTCTAAGAGAAGATGAGAACTTCAGAGGATTTTTATTTATCGTCACCCGGAATCTTATCTTTAACCGCCAGAAAAAAACATTTAATGAAAACTTCTATAAACTGTCTGTTTTAAGTGCTTACGAGCAGTCGAACATTGATTCCTACAATATAGAAGAAGAATTGCAGGCTAAAGAATTAAACAATTATATTGACAAGATTATTGAAGAACTTCCACCGAAGCAACAGGAGATATTTATTTTGAGCAGAAAAGAAAACCTAAGTCATAAAGAGATTGCCGAGCTTTTACACATAAACGAACGATCATCATCGTCGCAGTTGTGCCGGGCGAAAGCAATGCTGATAAAGAAAGTAAACGATTACATTCAGAAAGAAGCCAGAAGATGAAGATGGAAGATAAATTAATAGAGGAATACCGGAATCGGTCGGTTGAATACCGCTTGCCGTTACCGGAGGATGGCTGGGAGAGGCTGGAAGCTGCGTTCGCTCCGGCTCCTGAAGTTCGTCGCTTCCCTTATCGTTGGTTGGCGGCAGCAGTGTCTTTTTTGGCAGTTTTAGGTTCTGCTCTTTACTTTATGGGGATAGATAAAGAGATAGAGCCGGTCTTGTCGGATATCGTTCTTCCTGCGGAAAAAGTGGAGAGTCCGTCTGTGCT
>ERZ840371.3124-NODE-3124-length-13920-cov-2.846087_pt1 | contig 13920 bp, 9 predicted proteins | sample MGYA00519937_ERZ840371 | MGnify/ENA primary metagenome ERZ840371 (study PRJEB31850, sample SAMEA3708873) | human gut metagenome | biome: human gut; feature: human-associated habitat; material: faeces | place: China | collected 2014 ... | reverse complement strand
TTTCGGATATCCTCTTTGATCTGTGTGATGGATTTCTTCATCTCGGTCAGATTGTCGTATTCCTCATTTCGCAGCGCTTTGGCATTGTTAAAGGTCAGTTCGTATTCTTCCCAAAGCTTTGAGATAATATCATCATACTGCTTCTGAATGTTGATTTTTCTCTCTTCAAGTCTGGCAAGTTCTCTGCCCGAGGTTTCACGCTCTGATGTTTTATCACGCTCAATCGTTCTGATTTCGGCACTGCGTTTTTCAAGCTGTTCTCTGTCAGCATTGATTTTTTCAATAGCTTTTGAGCGTTCATTCTGATTGGCAATCAACTTTTCAATTTCTGCATTTGTAGAATTTATAAGCTCTGTCTTTTCAAGAATAACACTTTTGATTCTCTCAATCTCTTGATTTAATTCTGCTTTTCTTTCAAGGTTTTCATTGCCTGTTGATTTTGCAAAAACAATATCCGAATTAAGAGCGTCGATATCCTTTTGCGAAGAAACAATTTCCAGTCGCAGATTCTGTAACAGCAAAGAAATTTCTTCACGCTTTTTTGTAAGCTCTGCTCTGCTGCCCGTAAGTTCATTTACCTTTTCTTCGGCAGCAAGGATTTTCTTATTGAGTTCAACAAGGAGCTGCTTTGCGGAATTTTTATCTTTTTCAAGAGTTTCAATTCTCCGACGACAATTTGTAATTTCATTCATTGAATTTTCAACAGAAGCACCTGCATTGGCAAGTTCATTGTCACAAGCTCTCTTTTCAGCCTCGAGTCTTACAAGGTCTTGTCGAAGATTTGAAAGATCTGCCTGTGAACCGAGAAGCTGAGCCTCAAACGCCGAATATTCACGAGAAATTTCAATACTTCTGTTTTCGGCATCTTTTGATTTCTGTTCAAGGACGGCAGTCTGCTTTTTAAGTGTTTCAATCTCATTTGCTCTGCTGAGAAGTCCTGTGTTTCTGTTAAGCGAACCGCCTGTGAGTGAACCGCCGGCATTAACAACCTGACCGTCAAGAGTTACGATTTTAAATCTGTAAGAATACTTCTTTGCAATTGTTGTTGCGCAGTTCAAATCCTCTGCAATCACAATTTTGCCGAGTAAGGAATAGAGGATTCCGTTGTATTTATTATCGCATGAACAAAGATTTGCGGCAACCCCTACAAATCCGTAGCAATCTTCAAGACCGTTTTCACGGAGTTCTCTCGGCTTGATTGTGTTAAGCGGAAGAAATGTTGCACGACCGCCGTCAACGGATTTAAGATATCTAATTGCCCGCTTTGCATCCTCATCGGTTTCGGTTACGATGTTCTGCATAGCCGAACCGAGAGCAGTTTCAATTGCAACTCCGTATTCTTTCGGAACTGAAATTACTCGTGAAACAGGACCACATATTCCGTGAACCTTGCCGTGACTTTGAGCATTGACAACTGTTTTTACGCTCTTTGAAAAGCCCTCAAGATTACGCTCAAGATTTTCAAGGAATGAAATTTTTCTCATATGCTCCTTGACATCAAGCATAAGTTTGTTGCTTTCTTCACGGAGTTCGTCTTTTTTCTTTTCTTTTGAAGACAGTTTAAGCTGTAAACCGTCTATTGTATTTTTCAGCGATTCAATTTTTTCTTCTGCAACACCGATTTTATTATCATAATCTTTTGAAATATCGGCAAGTTCTTCAGACTGCGTTTTCTTTTCGTCATTAGATGAAATTAAAGATTCTATTCTTGAATTAAGTTCCGAAACCGTGCTTTCGGCAGTCATCTCGGTAACTCTTGCATCAGCCGACTTTGAAGTAAGAACAGAAAGCTCGGCAGTAATTTCCTGCAAAACATCACTGCTTTTACCTGAAGTCGTATTAATTTCGTTAAGCTGTTCCGAAAGCTCACTGTACTTTTTCTTTTTAGCGATTATATCAGCGTCAAGTTCCGAAATTTCTTTTTCCTTATCGGCAATTCTTTTTACAAGTTCATCCGCATTGACATCAAACTGTGCAATATCATTTTTTATTCTGTCAATATTTTCATTGTTATGCAGAATATCATTCTCCGCAACAGACACAAGAGAACGCTTCTCTGAAATCTGCGATTCAATATCCGTGATTTCGGTTCTGATATTTTCTATTTTAGAAGAATACTCACCGTTTCTTATGTAAATTTCTTCACTTTCGGTCTGAATTTGTTCAAGTGCGGTTTCAGCGTCATCATATTGAGATTTTGCAATTGAAATTTTCTCATCCTGAACCTTTAATTCATTTTGTGAACGGTCAAGAGTTAAAAGCCAGAGTGCAATTTCAAGACCTCTTTTTTCTTCGGAATATTCAAGAAATTTTTGAGCTTTTTCAGACTGCTTTTCAAGAGGACCGACTCTTTCTTCAAGTTCGGTTACAATATCACGAAGTCTTAAAAGGTTGTCCTCCGTACTTTTTAGCTTTCTCTCAGCGTCAATTTTTCTGTATCTGTAGCGAGAAATACCCGCAGCTTCTTCAAAAATCTCTCGTCTGTCCTCACCCTTTGATGAAACAATGCTGTCAATCTTACCCTGACCGATCATTGAATAACCGTCACGACCGAGACCTGTGTCCATAAAGAGTTCGTTGATGTCTTTAAGACGAACAGCCGCTTTATTGATAAGATATTCGCTTTCGCCGCTTCTGTAGTATCTTCTTGTAACGGCTATGTCATCACCGTTAAAATCAAGAGCACGGTCTTTGTTGTCGATATTCAGAGTAACCTCGGCATAGCCCTGTCTTTTGCGCTTGTCTGTGCCGTTAAATACAACATCTTCCATTTTGGCACAACGAAGGCTCTTCGGGGACTGTTCACCGAGAACCCAGCGGATAGCGTCACTGATGTTACTTTTGCCTGAACCGTTAGGACCGACAACCGAGGTGATTCCCTGTTCAAAAGATAATTTAGTTTTATCGGGAAAGGTCTTGAAACCTTGAATTTCCAAAGACTTTAATCGCATCAGCAAGCTCCTATTTTAAATATAATTCATATTTCTGCAAAGTATCGTCAAAACAAACCGAAAAATTGTATCCGAGTTCATTCAATTTTTTGACATTACTTCTCTTTTGTCCGAGAAATTTCGACAGAGATTTAGAATTGATAACAACCGTTTTAATTTCATTCAAATCGGGAAAATCTTTTGCTTTTTCGATAAACTTATCATAAAAAAGCTTATTTTCGCACAATTCCTTAAAAGCCGGGTGATAGTTATCACCGTAGCTGTTATTTACAAGGCTGTCGGAATAATGAAGTCCGAGCCTGATAATTTTTATATTGTTCTTTTCAAAAAGCTCAATCAGCTTTGAACAAAGGTAGACAGACTTTTCAAGACTATACGGTGTGTATTCTCCGTTAAGGTAAAGTTCGGCAAGCTTTGTATCTTTCATAATGACCGTAGGATAGATTCTTACGGTATCAGGATTAATTTTCACAAATGTTTCGGCTGTGTATAAATCCTTTTGAATATCTGATTTATACAGTCCCGTCATCATCTGCAAGCCAAGTGAAAAGCCATAACTTTTAATAAGCTCTGAGGATTTGAAAACACTTTCAGCGCTATGTCCTCTGTCATTTGCAAGCAGTACATCGTCTGACATAGATTGCGCACCAAGTTCAATTGATGTCACACCATAGCTTTTCAAAATATCAAGAATTTCTTTGTTAATATAATCTGGACGGGTAGAAATTCTTATTCCGCAAAATTTATCTCTGAACTTTTTAGTTGCATCAAGGAGAGATAACATATAGGTTCTGTCAATAGCTGTAAAACTTCCGCCGAAAAATGCAATTTCTGCATTTTTGGTGCGTTCGCCCAAATCAGAAGCCGCTTTATCAAGTGTCTGTTCAACATCAAGGGGAGTTGGCTGATATGCCTGACCTGTTATCTTATTTTGATTACAAAAGCTGCACATATGCGGACACCCGTTGTGCGGAATAAAAATTGATACATTACTGTGTTTAATAACCCATCAGCTCCAAAGCTTCTCTGGCGGCCTGTTGTTCCGCTTCTTTCTTACTTCTTCCGCCGCCTTTGCCGATTACATTACTGTTGAGATGAACTTCAACAACAAAGTGTTTGTTGTGGTCAGGACCGCTTTCACCTACGAGAACATATTCAAGCTGTTCACCGGGATTCTTCTGGATAATCTCCTGCAAGGCAGTTTTATAATCGTTAAGTTTCTTCTTCTTTGAGTTCTTGATTGCAGGAATTACAAAATTAAGAATATGTTTCGACGCAGGATCAATACCACCGTCAATATAAATTGCTGCAATCAAAGCCTCAAAGGCATCCGAAAGAATTGACGGGCGTTCTGCTCCGCCGTTGTTTCTTTCGCCTTTACTTAACACAAGGTACTTTCCGAGTTCAATCTGCTTTGCAAATTCAAAAAGAGTTTTCTCGCAGACAAGTGACGCTCTGAGCTTTGTCAATTCGCCTTCGGGAAGTTCGGGACAATGCTTGAAAATATAATCGGAAACAACAATTGAAAGTACCGCATCACCGAGAAATTCAAGTCTTTCATTATATTTTATGTGTTTAGCCTTATGTTCATTTGCATAAGAAGAATGAGTAAGTGCCTCTGTAAGCAAATCTGTATTTTTGAATGTATAGCCGATTCTCTTTTGTAAATCTTCCATTATAAAACTCCTAAAGCAATATTATTTGCAAAAATTAAAGTGATGAAGAGATCGCTTCAATAGCATTTGCTTTTACATATTCAACAGAAAGTCTGATAGCATTCTTAACTGTAACAGCCTTGGCACTTCCGTGTGCTTTAAACACCGGCTTTGATGCACCGAGAATAGGCGCACCGCCGTATCTGTTGTAATCAAAATGCGTTTTCATATTTTTAAGGTCCTTCATAACAAGACCTGCTGCAAGTTTACCCTTGACGCTGCCCATAAACATATTTTTAATCTGATTCATCATTACAAGAGCAACGCCCTCATATGTTTTGAGAATCAAATTACCTGTAAAGCCGTCACAAACTACGACATCACACACTCCGTTCGGAATATCCCTGCCTTCTACATTTCCGATGAAATTCAGGTTGCTGTTCTGAAGTAGTTCATGCGTATTTCTGTAAAGTTCTGTCCCCTTGTGTTCTTCTGCACCGACATTGGCAAGTCCGACACGGGGTTTTTTGATACCCATAACCTTTTCCATATATATTGAACCCATAACAGCAAACTGATACAGCATTTCAGGACGACACTCAACATTTGCACCGCCGTCCATAAGCATAAAGAATCCGCTTTCAGACGGCATAACAGGAGCAAATGCAGGGCGTTTAATCCCCTTGATTCTTTTTATTGCAAGAGTTGCACCGACACACAATGCACCGCTGTTTCCTGCACTGACAAATGCATCGCCCTTGCCCTCGTTAAGCAAGCGAAGACCTACAGCCATAGAGCTGTCCTTTTTTTCTTTAAGAACAGACTCAGCAGAATCTTCCATTGTGATTTTCTGTGTACAATGACAAATATCAATATTATTCATTGAAAGTGAGTTTTCCGAAAATACATTTTTAATTTTGGTTTCATCACCGGTCAAAGTTACATTTATGTTATATTCGGCAACTGCCTCAACACAGCCTTTGATAATTTCCAATGGAGCGTTATCACCGCCGAATGCATCAACAATTATGTTCATTCCATTCACCTTAAATATCCTTTAAATAATTATCCAAACTTTTTAACGCTCTTGCAGAATAAACTGCACCACGCTCTTTTTTATCCCTCGGTCGGTTTTCAAGCTCCGGCAAAACTCCGAAGTTTGCACCCATTGGCTGAAACTTTTTAACCGACGAATCAGAGATGTATGCCGAAAGTGCGCCAATCATTGTATCATTTGGTAATGTAATTGTGCTTTTCCCCTCAGCAACTCGACAAGCATTTATACCTGCCATAATTCCCGAAGCTGCAGATTCCATGTATCCTTCAACACCTGTAATCTGACCGGCAAAAAAAAGACTATGATTGCCCTTAACAGAAAAATCGCTGTTAAGTATTCTCGGCGAATCAAGAAAAGTATTTCTGTGCATAACACCATAACGAACAAAGTCCGCATTATGAAGTGCAGGAATAAGCGAAAACACTCTCTTTTGTTCGGGAAATTTAAGATTAGTCTGAAATCCAACAAGATTGTACATATTGCCGGCTTTGTTTTCTTTTCTGAGCTGAAGAACCGCCCAAGGTCTGTGACCTGTCTTTGGATTCACAAGACCGACAGGTTTCATAGGGCCAAAGCGAAGTGTTCCCTCGCCTCTTTGTGCCATTACCTCAACAGGCATACAGCCCTCATACACCTTCGGATTGCTGACATCGCAATCATGCAAAGGTGCTCTTTCTGCCGATATGAGTGCATTGTAAAAGGTTTCATATTCTTTCTTATTCATCGGACAGTTGATATAATCGTCACCGTCGCCCTTATCGTATCTTGATGCACAAAAAGCGTACTCCATGTCAATACTTTCAGCGGTAACAATAGGAGCGGCGGCATCAAAAAACGAAAGTGAGGAACCGAACATTTCCCTTATATATTCGGCAAGAGGTTCAGAAGTAAGCGGTCCGCTTGCCACAACCGTGATTTCATCTTTCGGAATTTCACAAACTTCTTCTTCGTAAGCCTCAATAAGCTCACTGCTCTTTATCCCTTCCGTTGCAAGAGAAGAAAAAATATCTCTGTCAACGGCAAGCGCTCCGCCTGCAGGAACTTTGCAGGCATCTGCACACTTCATAAGGAAAGAATCGAGTCTGCGCATTTCTTCTTTCAAAAGCCCTGCGGCGCTTTCAACACGCATGGCTTTAAGAGAATTTGAACAAACAAGTTCAGCGTATTTCTCAGTATGATGAGCAGGCGTTTTTTTATTCGGTTTCATTTCATAAAGATGCACTTTTATTCCGCGAGAGGCAATCTGCATTGCCGCCTCACAACCTGCAAGTCCTGCACCGATTACATTAATATGCATTTATTTATCATCCATATCTGCTGTTTTAGTATAACCGCATCCCTCTGTTGCACAGAACAATGTCGGCTTTTTGCCTTTTTTCTTGAAGAGAATTCCTCCGCACTGCGGACACTTCTCGTTTGTTGGCTCATTCCAACTTACAAAATCACACTCGGGATAGTTGGAGCAGCCGTAAAAAATTCTTTTTGTCTTGGTACGCTTGATAATGACATCGCCGCCGCACTTCGGACACTTAACACCCGTTTTTTCTACATACTTAATGATGTTTTTACATTCAGGGTATCCGGGGCAGGCAATAAATTTACCGTATCTGCCGACTTTAACAACCATCTGACGACCGCACTTGTCACAGATAATATCAGTTTCGTCTTCTTTTAAGTGAAGCTTTACGCCTTCCATATCTGCTTTTGCTTTTTTGAGAGTTTTATCAAAATCTCCGTAGAAATTGTCAAGCAAAGCATGCCACTCTTCTGTTCCTTTTTCAACCTTATCAAGGTCTTCCTCCATCTGATTTGTAAACTTTACATTTACGATCTTTGGAAAACGCTCTTTCATGAGATTGGTTGTAACCTCACCGAGTTCCGTAGGAACAAGGCTTTTGCCCTCACGCTTAACATATTCATGACTTGTAATTGTTGTAATTGTTGCGGCATAAGTTGACGGTCTGCCGATGCCGTATTCTTCAAGTGCTTTGATGAGTGACGCCTCCGTATATCTTGCAGGCGGCTGTGTAAAGTGCTGATTTTTCTTCAACTCTTTACATCTCACAATCATATCTTTTTCAAGTGGTGGGAGCTGTGTAGTCTTTTCTTCTTCAACATCCTTGCTTTCCACATAAAGTGTTGTAAAGCCTTCAAAATCAACTCTGTATCCCGACGCCTTAAATGTATAACCGTTGGCAACAATATCCTGTGTTGTTTTCTGGATACAATCAGCCATTTGTGATGCAGTAAATCTGTTCCAAATGAGCTTATATAGCTTATACTGATCCGATGTAAGGCTTGCCTTTACGCTGTCGGGAGTAAGAGAGGGCATTGACGGTCTTATAGCTTCATGACCGTCCTGTGCATTACTTCTTGATTTAAAAAATCTTGGCTTTGGCGGAAGAAACTTTTCACCGTAAGAATTTTTTATGTATTCGGTTACCTCTTCAATTGCAACATTTGAAATTCTGAGTGAGTCGGTTCTCATATAAGTGATAAGACCGGTTGCACCCATACCTTCGATATCAACGCCTTCGTAGAGTTCCTGAGCAACCTTCATTGTTCTTCTCGACTGGAAACCGAGTTTTCTCGATGCTTCCTGCTGAAGAGTTGATGTTATAAACGGAGGTGCAGGAGATTTCTTTCTTGTACCGTTCTTAACCTTTGTAATTACATACTCGGCATTTTGAAGATCAGCCTCAATTTTATCAGCCTGTTCACCGTTTGTGATTTTTATTTTTCCGTTTTCATCGGAATATAAAGATGCAGAAAAAGACTTTCTGCTGCCCTTTGGGATGAACTTTGCATCAATCGACCAGTATTCCTCAGGCTTAAATTTTCTGATTTCCTCTTCCCTGTCAACAATAATCCTTACAGCAACAGACTGAACTCGACCTGCAGAAAGACCTCTTCTGATTTTCTGAGAAATAAACGGACTGAGTTTATAACCGACAAGTCTGTCAAGAATTCTTCTTGCCTGCTGAGCATTTACAAGGTCAATATTAATTGATCTCGGATTGCTCATACCGTTTGTAACACCGGATTTTGTAATTTCATTAAATTCTACACGGTTAGTTTCATCTGTTGGTAAACCGAGAATATAGGCAAGATGCCAAGAAATTGCCTCTCCCTCACGGTCAGGGTCGGTTGCTAAATAAATATGCTCGCTTTTTTCAGCGGCTGATTTTAAATCATCAACAAGTTTTTCTTTTCCTTTTATAATTTCATACTTTGGAGCAAAGTTCTTTTTTATATCAACACTTAATCTTGATTTAGGCAAATCACGGACATGACCCATTGAAGCAACAACTTCGTAACCGCTACCAAGGTATTTTTTAATTGTTTTTGCCTTAGCAGGTGACTCAACAATTACTAAATCTGACATATGTTTTCACTGCCTTTCTGCCCTGTTATGTGAAAAAGGGCAACGGAATATCGGATAACGAATAAGAATATTCGGAAAATATCATTTTAAAATATAATTTCTTCCCTGTAGTGCCGAAACAAGATCTTTCATTTCAAGCATCGTGAGTGCGGTAAGCACCTTAAACACAGGAATTTTCAAATCAGCTGAGATTTTATCTATATGAACAGGCTCATTACCGATGTATTCATATACATCCTGAGCTGTTTTTGGCAAATTTAAGTTTTCTTTATGAACAGGTTTTTGCACAACCGTTTCTGATTTTTCTGATACATACGGCACTGCGGTTTTAGCCGGCTGTTGATCATTTTGTTTATTAACATAAATTCTTGCAGGAGCTTGTTTTCTTATACCTTTAACAGGAAAATTGCCCGTATCAGCAAGAGAAATATTGTCAATATCGAATTCATCATCAGTGGTTGCATACAGGCTGTCAAACTCGCAGAGTATGTCCATAAAATCGGTAACGGGTATTGCAAGACCTTCTTTAATGAGAGCGTTTGAACCTTCATTCTGAGGGCTGTTATTTCCAAGCAGAGCAAAAATTGTTTTGCCTTGTTCTGCGGCAAGATTTGCGGTAATAAGCGAACCGCTCTTCTTTCCCGCTTCCATAACAAGCAATCCGTCCGATAAAGCGGCTATAATCCTGTTTCGGGCAGGAAAATAGTAATTCCTCGGTGTTTCATCAGGCGGATACTCTGAAATGACAGCACCTCTTTTTGGAATTGTACTTCTAATGTCTGAATTTTCCCTGAGATATGAACAATTAAGTCCGCAACCTCTGACACAAATTGTAATTCCGTCCGTAGCAAGTGCGCCTCTGTGCGACGCACCGTCAACACCTAATGCGCCTCCGCTGACTATAATTGTTCCGTATTTTGACAGTGCATATGCAAAACGGTAGGAATTTTCTATTCCATACTTAGTTGCTCTGCGAGTACCGACAATACCGATTGAAAAAATATTGTCAATATCAGGCATAACACCGTTTACATATATGAGAGCAGGAGGACATTCAATATTGTAAAGACATTTCGGAAACAATTCATCGTCAATGCATAATATCGAATAATTGCATTCAATACATCTGTCTACGATTTTCTTAGCGTCATCAAGACCGGTTGAAGAAAATCGTTCAAGGTCTTTTTGTGAAAAAATTCCGCAAAGACGCCACTCCGAAATACCACCGTAATAAAAGGCAGACACATCGGAATACATTTCGGATATTCTCTTTACCTTTGGATTATTATAGCCTATTGAAAGTGTAATCCAAATCCAGTAACAGGCATTACGCGAAATCATTTCATCATTTCCCACATTATTATTGACGCCGCAACGGCGGCATTAAGCGACTCGGCTCTTCCCTCCATAGGAATAGTAATTTTATGTTTACAGGCACTTATTGTTTCTTCTTTAAGACCGTTTCCTTCATTACCTATTGCAACGATGCAAGGCGAAACAAAGGGAGTCGTTGTAATCTTATCAGCCGACGCCGATACGACTGCCGCATAAGATTCAAGTTCACTGTGTGCATTCAAATAACCTGAAATTGTATCTGACACAACAAATGGAAGTCTGAACACTGCCCCCATACCGCCTCTTACAACTTTAGGACTGTAAATATCGCAACAATCGGCAGAAAGAACGATACCGGTAACATTCAGAGCCTCAGCCGTTCTAAGAATTGTACCTAAATTGCCGGGATCCTGCAGATTATCGAGTGCCAAAAATTTGTCACCAGTCTTTATTTTATCAAAACAAGCAGTTTTGTCAAGTGCTTTTATTACACACAGAAATCCTTGAGGCGACTCTGTATCACACATCTGATTGAATATCTTATCAGATACAATGAATGTTTTGTCGGAATATTTTTGGAGTTTTGAAAAGTCATCCGCATATTTCTCACTGGCCTTTTCACTTGCGAAAAAGGTGTCAATATGTGCCTTACTGAGCATTGCATCCATACAAATGCGAACACCTTCTGCAATGAAAAGTCCTGATTCACGCCTATATTTTGCACTTTTTCTAAGCTTTACGGCATTTTTTATATTAGAATTATCTTTACTTGAAAGTATAGTCATAAAACCATCCAATTTTCTGTAAAAAACAATTGCGTTTGGGATAACCCAAACGCAATTACAAAGTAAGTTAAATTAAGCGTTCTTAGCCTGTTCAACAAGTGAAGTAAAAGCAGCAGGGTCTGAAATTGCAATTTCAGAGAGCATCTTACGGTTAAGAGCAATGCCAGCCTTCTTCAAGCCGTTCATGAAAGTTGAATAATTTGTGCCGTTAGCCTTGCAGGCAGCCGAAATACGAGTAATCCAAAGACGACGGAAATCTCTCTTTCTCTGCTTACGGCCGATATATGCATAGTTGCCTGACTTCATAACAGCCTGTTTAGCCATTTTGAAATGTCTTGATTTAGAACCCCAGTAGCCCTTGGCAAGCTTTAATACCTTTTTTCTTCTTTTGCGAGTCATCATCGCACCTTTTACACGTGCCATTATATATTACCTCCGTTTATGTTAGTTAGTAGTCCTCAATGATTATTTGTAAGGAATAAGACGCTTGATCTGAGCTGTGTTTGTCTTGTCTGCAGCAACAGTCTGACGAAGACCTCTTTTACGCTTTGTTGTCTTCTTATTTAAGATGTGACTTTTGTTAGCGTGAGCACGGATAACCTTACCATTCTTAGAAAGTTTGAATCTCTTTTTGGCACCGCTGTGAGTTTTAATTTTAGGCATATTAGTATCCTCCTTAGCTTTAATTACTTATTAGTCTTTGGTGCAAGAAACATAAGCATATTTCTGCCTTCAAGCTTTGCAGGCTTTTCGACAACAGCTGTTTCACTGCAAGCATCAGCAAATCGTTTCATTGTTTCAAGACCGATTTCAGGGTGTCCCATTTCACGACCTCTGAAACGAATTGAAACCTTAACCTTATCGCCGTGTTTGATAAACTTCAGAGCATTATTAAGCTTTGTATTAAAATCGTGTGTATCGATATTAAGAGAAAGCCTTACTTCCTTGATATCAACAACTCTCTGATTTTTTCTTGCTTCCTTTTCCCTTTTAGCCTGTTCAAAACGGTATTTTCCGTAATCCATAATTTTGCATACAGGAGGATTGCTCTGCGGAGCAATTTTAACCAAGTCAAGGTTCTTCTGTTCTGCCAAATCAAGTGCTTCTTTAGCTGACATAATGCCAAGCTGCTGACCATCAGAGCCGATAATTCTCAACTCTTTGTCACGGATTTCTTCGTTAATCTGAATTTCTTTCTTGCTGATGGGTAAACACCTCCAAAGTCTCATAAAACAATAAATGCGGACAGAAACACTCCGTCCGCATAACAATACTAAAAAACTTCGGTATTGACCCGTGCAGACGGCACCCCACAGGTGAAAGCATCTCTGCTTTGCTTTATTTTACCTGACTATTATATTACATATACATTTGTTTGTCAAGTGTTAATTCCGATAAAATAAAATTTATTTTTTTCAACTAGCTATTGCAATTTGTGATATTTGAAATTTCTCCAAAATTAAAACTCGAAATTCGGTCAAACTGAATTTCGAGTTTTCTGCAAACCGAGAGCAGAGAAGTCATTCTCTGCTCCGATTATTATGCTTTGTACGCCAAAATAATTATTTAACCATGCTTGCAACTTCTGCGGCAAAGTCATCCTGACGCTTTTCAATGCCCTCGCCCTTTTCAAAGCGAACATTCTCAAGCAGAACGACCTCGCCCGGCTTAACCTCAGCGGCCAGCTTCTTAGCATCCTCGCCTACAACGTCCTTTGCCAGCTTGACTTCCTTGCCAAGCAGCTCGCTCAGGCGCTTAGCGACCGGAGCCAGCGAATACTTCATGTTTACTTCGCCCTTCGGACGGCCGAGGTGCGAGCACAGGATTACAGCAGCGTTGTGATCCAGCAGGTAGTTGATGGTCTCCAGCGAAGCACGGATGCGCTTGTCGTCGGTGATGTTGCCGTTCTCGTCCTGCGGTACGTTAAAATCGCAGCGGGCAATTACCTTCTTGCCGGATACGTCGATATCCTCAACGCTCTTCTTGTTATACTGCATAAATATCCCTCTCCTTTAAGATGTATTATAAAGTTACGATAAGGAACAAAAGCACGAACTTATTACTTAAATAATTCCGTTTCCAATACAGAATTATACTCGTAATTCGTGTCATTCGCAAGCAAAATTGTGAAAATCATCACATTCCAACTCGCTTTTAGAGGATTTTTGCGTTTTTCGCCAAAAAGTTGCGAAATATTAAACAACATTCACAATTTTTGCATCAATCCCGCGGCGTTCCATAATACGCTACAGCCATCGCCAGCGGACCAGTATTTGTCAGAACCGAAGGACCGATCGCTACGCGTTCCACATCGCGGAATCCAATTTCGGTACGCAGACGCTTTTCCATTTCATCCAGACGCTCGGCGGGTACGTCGCCGTAGAGCAGGATAGCCGTCTGCTTATCCGGCTGCACCACACGGGCGGAGACTTTTTTGCTCATTCCGGCAACGAGTGCCTTCTCACCGCGCACCTTGTCACACACCTTTACCTCACCGTCATACACATGGCTGATGGGCTTGAGACCGAGCGCCTCACCCACGAAGGCCGCGCCGCCCGAAATACGGCCGGACTTCTTGAGGAACTTGAGGCTGTACACACCGAGGTAGGCTTCCACGCGGTTAAGACGGCTTTTTACCACGCTGACGATCGCGTCAAAGCTCTCGCCCTGCTCGCGCATTTCGGCAGCCTTGACAACAATGTGTCCGTAAATATAGGTGTATGTCTTGGAGTCGATGACCTCGATGGTCATT
>ERZ840371.3107-NODE-3107-length-13981-cov-4.754273_pt1 | contig 13981 bp, 9 predicted proteins | sample MGYA00519937_ERZ840371 | MGnify/ENA primary metagenome ERZ840371 (study PRJEB31850, sample SAMEA3708873) | human gut metagenome | biome: human gut; feature: human-associated habitat; material: faeces | place: China | collected 2014 ... | reverse complement strand
TGGGCAATGAGCGTGAGAAACTGGGGGTTGTTTTCGACCAGATCGGCACGCCGACGTACACGCTGGACTTGGCACGCTTGCTGATTGACATGAACGAAACCGACAAGTACGGATACTATCATGCGACCAACGAAGGCGGTTACATCAGCTGGTACGATTTCACGAAGGAAATCTATCGTCAGGCGGGGTACACGACGCAAGTTGTGCCCGTGACAACCGCTGAATACGGGCTGAGCAAGGCGGCGCGGCCGTTCAACAGTCGGCTGGACAAGAGCAAGCTGGTGGAAGCTGGGTTTACGCCGCTGCCGACGTGGCAGGATGCGCTGCACCGTTATCTGCGGGAAATTGGGCAGTAAGGAGAACGCCAAATGGGACAGATTCGAGTCGAAAAGAACATGAACGGCATTGCAGGACTTTGCGTGATTGAACCAGCGGTTCATGGAGATGCGCGCGGCTACTTCATGGAAACGTACAACGAACGCGACATGAAGGAGGCAGGCATTGACGTTCACTTCGTGCAGGACAACCAGTCGATGTCAACGAAGGGCGTTCTGCGCGGGCTGCACTTCCAGAAAAAGTATCCGCAGTGCAAGCTGGTGCGCGTCGTGCGGGGTACGGTCTTCGACGTGGCGGTGGATTTGCGCGCCGATTCCGAAACTTATGGGAAATGGTACGGCGTCACGCTGTCAGCGGAAAATAAGAAGCAATTCCTGATTCCAGAAGGCTTTGCACATGGTTTCCTCGTGCTGAGCGACGAAGCGGAATTTTGCTATAAGGTTAGTGACTTCTGGCACCCGAACGATGAGGGCGGCTTGGCATGGAATGACCCGGCAATTGGCATCGACTGGCATGTGCAGGGCGAATATCGCGGCAGCGCAAGTGCGGATGGCTGCACGCTGGCGGACGGCACGCCGCTGAATTTGAGCGAGAAAGATCAGCAGTGGCTGGGGCTGAAAGATACCTTTAAGTTTTAAGACGAATATTATCGTAGGAGGAAGCTGTGGCAAACGGGCACTTCCTCCTTTTTATTTTGCGGCAGCGGGAAAAATCGGCCATCAGCGCGCGGAAAAAACACAAATTCCAAACGGAAAGCAAAACTTTGCATAAAATGTTCGGAAAAACGCTTGACAGCGGCGGAAGAATACGGTACAATAAAGCGTACCCAAACGGCGCGAGATGTGCAGTCTGGGAAATCGGCGAAGGGGGAGGAAACGTCATGACGAAGTGCAAGGGTACTGTTATGATGGGTTCTCTTTCTTTCCGGGGACAAGCAGTTGCAGGAGCGCACCGTTCAGGGGACTGAACAGGCGGCGCTCTTTTGTTTGCCTGACGGCGAAGGAGGTTTCGACTTTCATGAAGAAAGTTGCAGTCATCATGGGCAGCGACAGTGATCTGCCGGTGCTGAAAGGGGCGTTTGAGCAGCTGAAAAAGCTGGGCATTCCCTTTGAGGCGCATGTTTATTCGGCGCATCGGACACCTGCGGAGGCGGCGGCGTTTGCCGCATCCGCGCGGGAAAGCGGTTTCGGCGTGCTGATTGCGGCGGCGGGCAAGGCAGCGCACCTCGCGGGGGCACTCGCGGCGCAGACAACGCTGCCGGTGATTGGTATTCCGGTTAAGTCCTCGACGCTCGACGGACTGGACGCGCTGCTATCCACCGTGCAGATGCCCAGCGGGATGCCTGTGGCGACGGTTGCCATCGACGGTGCGGCGAATGCGGCGCTGCTCGCGGCGCAAATTCTTGCGGTCGAGGACGAGACCCTGGCGGAAAAGCTGCTGGCGATGCGCAGGGCGCAGCATGACGCGGTCATCGCCAAGGACGCGGCGCTGGTTGTTGAATAACACAAAACACGAACATTCTAAATCTGCAAGCATCAACTGTTGCGGCAGACAACCGTGATATAATAGGAGGAAACAGCAATGAAGAAGCTCGAACAGCTCTATGAAGGCAAGGCGAAGAAGGTTTTTGCGACGGATGATCCGAACGTTGTGCTGGTGGACTACAAGGACGACGCGACCGCGTTCAACGGCCTCAAAAAGGGCACGATTATGGGCAAGGGCGTCATCAACAACCGCGTGACGAATTTCCTGATGAAGATGCTGGAGAAGAACGGCATCCCGACGCATTACATTGAAGAGATTTCCGACCGCGAGACGTTGGTGAAGAAGGTTCACATCGTGCCGCTGGAGGTCATTGTGCGCAATATCGCCGCCGGTTCGCTGTCCAAGCGCCTCGGACTGCCTGAAGGCACGAAGCTCAAGCAGACCGTGCTGGAGTACTGCTACAAGGACGACGAGCTGGGTGACCCGATGGTCAACGAGTACCATATTATGGCGATGGGATGGGTCTCCAAGCCGGTGCTTGACCAGATTGCCGCCTATGCCCTGCGCATCAACGAGCTGCTGACGGCGTATTTGAAGGAAGTCAACATTGAGCTGATTGACTTCAAGCTGGAGTTTGGCATCACGAATGACGGTCAGCTGGTGCTGGCGGACGAAATCAGCCCGGACACCTGCCGCTTCTGGGATACCCGCACGGGCGAAAAGCTGGATAAAGACCGTTTCCGCCGCGATTTGGGCAACGTGGAAGACGCTTACATCGAAATCCGCAAGCGCCTGATGGGCGAATAAGAATATCTGCACCCCGGATGGCAATCGACTGTCCGGGGCGCTTGTGTGGTAATCAAACACTGGTTAGCATGAAGGAGCAATGAAGATGAACAAGCTGGAGTCAGCCTGCTATCTTGCGGAGGGGGACGAAGCGCCGTTTGACAAGCTGCACGAGGAGTGCGGCGTGTTCGGCATTTACCGCGCGGATTCCGCCAACAAGAGCGTCGTCGCGGAGACGTATCATGCGCTGTATGCCTTGCAGCACCGCGGTCAGGAAAGCTGCGGCATTGTCGTCAACGATGATGGCGTGATGAAGGCACACAAGGACAACGGACTGGTGACGGAGGTGTTCACGCGCGACGCGCTGAGCAAAATCCACGAGGGCACGATGGCGGTCGGCCACTGCCGCTATGGTACAACGGGGATGCACAGCCGTTCCAATGCCCAGCCGCTGCTGATTAACCATCAAAAAGGCGCGATGGCACTGGCGCACAACGGAAATCTGACCAACGCGGCAGAGCTTCGCGAACAGCTGGAGAAGAACGGCGCGATTTTCCACTGCACGTCGGACACCGAGGTGATTGCCTACATTATCACGCAGGAGCGCCTGAAGTGCGGTTCGATTGAACAGGCGGTTTTGAACGCCATGCAGGTCATCAAGGGCGCGTATTCGCTCGTCGTCATGAGTCCGACGAAGCTGATTGCCTGCCGCGACCCGCATGGCTTCCGCCCGCTGTGCATGGGCAGAATCGGCGACGACGTGGTGTTTGCGTCGGAGAGCTGCGCGCTGGATGCCATCGGCGCGACGTTCGTGCGCGATATCGAGGCGGGTGAAGTCGTCGTCGTCAACGAAGAGGGGATTCATTCCTATAAAATGCCCGGCGCGTGCCACGACGGCATGTGCATCTTCGAGTTCATTTATTTCGCGCGGCCCGATTCCGTCATTGACGGCAGCAGCGTCCACGAGGCGCGCATCCGGGCGGGCAGCTTCCTCGCGCTTGACCATCCGGTTCAGGCGGATGTGGTCATCGGCGTGCCGGATTCCGGGCTGGATGCCGCCATTGGGTACAGCCGCACCAGCGGGATTCCCTACGGCATCGGCTTCATCAAGAACAAGTACATCGGGCGCACGTTCATCCAGCCGGGGCAGAAGCAGCGGCAGGATGCCGTGCGCATCAAGCTGAACGCCATTTCCGCCACCGTCAAGGGCAAGCGCGTCGTCATGGTGGATGATTCTATCGTTCGCGGCACGACCTGCGCGCGCATCGTCCGCCTTCTGCGCGAAGCGGGCGCGACGGAGGTGCATGTGCGCCTGTCCGCCCCGCCGTTCACCGACCCCTGCTTCTTCGGCACGGACGTGGACAGCAAGGAGAACCTGATTGCCGCACACCATTCGGTGGAGGAAATCGGCAAAATCATCGGCGCGGACTCCATCGGCTTTTTGTCCCTGGAGGCGTGCGACAAGCTGGCGGCGGACAGCCACTGCGGATTCTGCAAGGGCTGCTTCTGCGGCAAATACCCGGTTGACCCGCCGCTGGTGACGGAGAAAAACAAATTCGACCAGCCCATTCACGGCGGCAAGGTGCAGGATGACGACTAACGCGACAAAGGAGCAGACAACCATGATGAAGAGCGAGAGCGAAAGCTACAAGGCAGCGGGTGTTGACATTACCGCCGGTTACGCGTCGGTGGAACTGATGAAGAAGCACGTCGCGCGGACAATGACGGCGGGCTGCGTCGAGGGCATCGGCGGTTTCGGCGGTCTGTTTGCGCTGGACGCGGCGGGCATGGAAGAGCCGGTGCTCGTTTCCGGCACGGATGGCGTCGGCACGAAGCTGAAAATCGCCATGCTGCTGGATAAGCATGATACCATCGGCATTGACTGCGTGGCGATGTGCGTCAACGACGTGATTTGCTGCGGCGCGAAGCCGTTGTTCTTCCTTGATTATATCGCCTGCGGCAAGAATGTGCCGGAGAAAATCGCGTCCATCGTCGCGGGCGTGGCGGAAGGCTGCGTGCAGGCGGAATCAGCGCTCATCGGCGGCGAAACGGCGGAGCATCCCGGCATGATGCCGGAGGATGATTACGACCTCGCGGGCTTCTCCGTCGGCATTGTGGACAAGAAGCGCATCATCAACCGCGAAACGGTTCGTCCGGGCGACGTGATGCTGGCGCTGCCCTCCACGGGTGTGCATTCCAACGGCTTCTCGCTCGTGCGCAAGGTGTTCGCGATTGGCAACGGCGGCGAAAACCGCAATTATCCGGAGCTGGACAAGTCCCTCTGGGAAACGCTGCTCACCCCCACGAAGATCTACGTCAAGCCCGTGCTGGCTGTCATGGACGAGATCACGGTCAAGGGCGTGTCCCACATCACCGGCGGCGGCTTCTATGAGAACATTCCCCGCAGCCTGAAGAAGGGCTGTGCGGCCCGCATCGCCAAGGCCGATGTGCGCATCCCTGCCCTGTTCGACGTCATGCAGCACGAGGGCGGCATCTCCGAGCACGATATGTTCAACACCTTCAACATGGGCGTCGGCATGGTACTGACCGTCGCGCCCGAGGATGCGGACAAGGCCATTGCCATTCTGAAGGCCCACGGCGAGGACGCCTACCGTCTGGGCACCATCGTTGAGGGCGACGGGGTCGAGCTGGTATGAAGCGTGTAGCGGTACTGGTATCGGGCGGCGGCACGAATTTACAGGCCCTGCTGGAAAGCGAGCGCCGCGGCGAGAACCCGAACGGCAAAATCGAGCTGGTCGTTGCCAGCAAGCCCGGCGTCTACGCGCTGGAGCGCGCCGCCAATTTTGGTGTAGAATCCGCTGTTGTCAGCCGCAGGGACTACGCTGACAGCGCAGCGTTTGACGCCGCCCTGCTGGACACCCTGCAGAAGCACAGTATTGACGTGGTCGTGCTGGCAGGCTTTTTGAGCGTGCTGGGCGAAAAGGTCATTGCGGCCTACCGCAATAAAATCATCAATGTTCATCCCAGCCTGATCCCCAGCTTCTGCGGCCCCGGCTTCTACGGACTGCGCGTGCACGAGGCCGCGCTGGCCCGCGGCGTGAAGCTGACCGGCGCCACCGTCCACCTTGTAAACGAGGAATGCGACGGCGGGCCCATTCTGCTGCAGAAGGCCGTGGCCGTGGAGCCCGGCGACACCCCCGAGACGCTGCAGAAGCGCGTCATGGTCGAGGCCGAGTGGCAGCTGCTGCCCAAGGCATTGGCGATGGTGTGCAGTGACGAGGTATAAACAATGAAAAAGAATCTGTACAAATATCTTGCCGGGAATGACTACCCCGGGCGCGGCATTGTGCTGGGCAAAAGCCCCGACGGCCAGAAGGCGTTCGTCGCCTACTGGATCATGGGCCGCAGCGCCAACAGCCGCAACCGTGTGTTTGAGCCTATCGACGGCGGCATCCGCACGGTGGCCGCTGACCCGGCCAAGCTCGAGGACCCGCACCTCATCATCTACAACGCTGTGCTGACCCTGCGGGAGACCACCGTGGTCACGAACGGCGACCAGACCGACACGATTGCCCGGTTCATGAACGGCAACCTTTTCCCCGGCTACAGCTTTGAGGCTGCGCTGGCGACCCGCACCTATGAGGACGACGCGCCGAACTTTACCCCGCGCATCTCCGGCGTCGTCGATATGCGCCGCGGCGGCTATAAGCTGTCCATCGTCAAGTCTGACGAGGGCAACGCCGAGAGCGTACAGCGCCAGACCTTCGACTACCCGCAGCCCGTGGCCGGTGAGGGACACTTCATCAGCACTTACGTCAAGAATGGTGCGCCGATTCCCAGCTTTGCGGGTGAGCCGCTGCGCGTCGCCATCGACACGAACGACGCGGACAAGTTTGCCGACAAGCTGTGGGCGAGCCTGAACGAGGACAACAAGGTCAGCCTGTTTGTCCGCAGCATCGAGCTGGAAACCGGCGAGTACGAGGACATTATCCTGAATAAATACACTGCTGTGGAGGGTTAATATGAACGAATTTCAGCTGAAATACGGCACGAACCCCAACCAGAAGCCCGCCCGCATCTACATGGCGGACGGCAGTGACCTGCCTGTGCAGATTTTGAACGGACGCCCGGGCTACATCAACTTTCTGGATGCGTTCAACTCCTGGCAGCTCGTGCGCGATTTGAAAAAGGCCCTCGGCCAGCCCGCTGCCGCCAGCTTCAAGCACGTCTCCCCCGCCGGTGCGGCCATCGGTCTGCCGCTGGATGAGACCCTGCGCGCCATGTACCACATTGCGCCAGAGACCGAGCTTTCCCCGCTGGCCTGCGCCTACGCCCGTGCCCGCGGTGCGGACCGTATGTCCAGCTTCGGCGACTGGATCGCGCTGTCCGATGTCTGCGACCTGAGCACCGCGAAGCTGATCCAGCACGAGGTCTCCGACGGCATCATTGCGCCCGGCTACGACGCCGACGCGCTGGAGGTGCTGAAATCCAAGAAGAAGGGCGGCTACGCCATCGTCCAGATCGACGCCGACTACGAGCCGAAGCCGCTGGAGACCCGCACGGTCTTTGGCGTGACCTTCGAGCAGGGCCGTCAGGACCTGGACATTTCCAATGAGACGATGCTGCAGAACGTTGTGACCGAGAACAAGGTCATCAGCGACGAGCAGCGCCGCGACCTCATCATCAGCCTGATCGTGCTGAAGTACACCCAGTCCAACAGCGTCTGCTACGTGCAGGACGGCCAGACCATCGGCGTCGGTGCGGGCCAGCAGAGCCGCGTGCACTGCACCCGTCTGGCGGGCCAGAAGGCCGACAACTGGCAGCTGCGCCACATGCCGAAGGTGCTGGACCTGCCGTTCCGCGCTGACATTGCCAAGCCGAACCGCGACAACGCGATCGATGTTTACATCGGCGACACGCCGGAGGATGTCATCGGCGACGATGTCTGGGCCGAGACCTTCACCGAGCAGCCGGCCCCGCTGACCGTCGAGGAAAAGCGCGCCTGGCTGGATGCCGTGACCGGTGTGAGCCTGGGCAGTGATGCCTTCTTCCCGTTCGGCGATAACATCGAGCGCGCGCGCCGCAGCGGCGTGACCGCTATTGTGCAGCCGGGCGGCTCCATCCGCGACGCACAGGTGATCGACACCTGCAACAAGTACGGCATTGCGATGGCGTTCTGCGGCATCCGACTGTTCCATCATTAAACGCAAAAAACAACTCGCCTGCGGCGATTTTTCGTCGTGGGCTGTTGTGCTGTCAAGGAGGACGCTTATGAAAATTCTGGTTGTCGGCGGCGGCGGGCGTGAGCACGCCATCATCCGCGCGCTGAAAAAAAGCCCCCGCTGTTCCGAGATCTGGTGTGCGCCCGGCAACGGCGGCATCAGCTATGACGCCCACTGCAAGGCCATCCCTGCCACCGACGTGGACGCCATGGTCAAATTTGCCAAGGAAGAAGCCTTTGACTATGTCGTCGTCGCCCAGGACGACCCGCTGGCGCTGGGCATGGTCGATGCGCTGGCCGCTGTGGGCATCCCGGCATTCGGTCCCGACAAGGCCGCGGCCCGCATTGAGGCCAGCAAGGTGTTCAGCAAGGACCTGATGAAGAAATACGGCATCCCTACGGCCAAATATGAGACGTTCGACGACCCCGAGAAGGTCATGGACTACATCAAAGCCGAGGGCAAATACCCCGTCGTCATCAAGGCGGACGGTCTGGCACTGGGCAAGGGCGTGCTGATCTGCCAGAATGAGCAGGAGGCCGCCGACGGCGTCAAGGAGATCATGCTGGACAAAAAGTTCGGCGCGTCCGGCAACCATGTGGTCGTCGAGGAGTTCCTGACCGGCCCCGAGGTCAGCGTGCTGTCCTTCTGCGACGGCAAGACCGTCAAGCCGATGGTCTCGAGCATGGACCACAAGCGTGCTCTCGACCACGACGAGGGCCTGAACACCGGCGGCATGGGCACCGTGGCCCCGAACCCCTACTACACGCCCGCAGTCGCCGAGCGCTGCATGCAGGAGATTTTCCTGCCCACGGTTGCGGCCATGCAGGCCGAGGGCTGCCCCTTCAAGGGCTGCCTGTATTTCGGCCTGATGCTGACCCCCGACGGCCCGAAGGTCATCGAGTACAACTGCCGCTTTGGCGACCCCGAGACGCAGGTCGTGCTGCCCCTGCTGGAAAGCGATCTGCTGACCGTGATGGAGGCCACAACGAACGGCACGCTGGACAAGACCGATGTCAAATTCAGCGACGGCGCGGCGGCTTGTGTCATCTTAGCCAGCGGCGGCTATCCCCTCGCCTACGAGAAGGGCAAGGAGATCACCGGCCTGACCGCGGGCCAGCTGAACGCCGCCGATGTGACGGTCTACCACGCCGGCACGGCCATCAAGGACGGCAGCCTCGTCACGAACGGCGGGCGCGTGCTGGGCGTGACCGCCACGGCCAACACCCTGCCCGAGGCGCTGAAAAAGGCGTATGCCGCCACGGAGAGCATCCATTTTGACAAGCTGCACAAGCGCAGTGACATTGGGGCAAGAGCGCTGGCAGCAATGCAGTAAAAAGGCTTCCCCCTCGGGGGAAGCTGTCACCGAAGGTGACTGATGAGGGCAAACTTCCCGCAGCGATCCGTCAACGGGATACAGCGGTACACTTTCCCCTCATCCGCCCTCGGACGGGGCCTCGGCCACCTTTTTCCCCCAGGGGGAAGGCTTTCCGTCCGTCACTTCCTGCAAATTTAACTCTCAGGAGGAAATACAATGGTATATCGCATTTATGTTGAGAAAAAGCCCGGCTTTGACGGCGAGGCACAGGGGCTTCTGCATGAACTGGTCGATCTGGTCGGCATCCAGAATCTGACCGGTCTGCGCCTTTTGAACCGCTATGACGTCGAGGGCATCGACGCAGTGCTGTTCCAGCAGGCTGTGCCCACCGTGTTCAGTGAGCCGCCTGTTGACGTGACCTACGACAAGCTGCCCGACGCCAAGACCGTTTTTGCCGTCGAGTACCTGCCCGGCCAGTTTGACCAGCGCGCTGACTCTGCCAGCGAGTGCATCCAGCTGCTGAGCCAGGGCGAGCGCCCCGCGGTGCGCTCCGCCCGCGTCTATCTGCTGGACGGCGACCTGACCGACGCCGACCTGGCCGCCATCAAGAAGTACGTCATCAACCCCGTCGAGGCCCGCGAGGCAAGCCTTGACGAGCGCAGCACCCTGAAAATGGAGTTTGCCATCCCGACGGAGGTCGAGACACTGACCGGCTTCACCGCGCTGGACGACGACGCGCTGGAAGCGTTCCGCAATGAGAAGGGCCTGGCGATGGACCATGCGGACATCGTGTTCTGCCAGAACTACTTCAAATCCGAGCACCGCGACCCGACCATCACCGAGATCCGTCTGATCGACACCTACTGGTCCGACCACTGCCGCCACACGACGTTCGGCACGATCCTGGACGACGTGAAGATCGACGACGAGCTGGTGCAGGCCGCATTTGACCGCTACATGGCACTGCGCGCCGAGACGGGCCGCGACAAGAAAAACCGCACCCTGATGGACTGCGCGACCATCGGTGCCAAGGCGCTGAAGCAGCGCGGCATTCTGAAGAACCTTGACGAGAGCGAGGAGATCAACGCCTGCACCGTCAAGATCAAGTGTGACGTGGACGGTGAGCAGCAGGACTGGCTGTTCCTGTTCAAGAACGAGACCCACAACCACCCCACCGAGATCGAGCCCTTCGGCGGCGCGGCGACCTGCATTGGCGGTGCCATCCGTGACCCGCTGTCCGGACGCAGCTATGTCTATCAGGCCATGCGCGTGACCGGTGCGGCTGACCCGCTGAAGCCTGTTTCCGAGACAATGCCCGGCAAGCTGCCCCAGCGCAAGCTGGTCACGACGGCTGCCGCGGGCTATTCCAGCTACGGCAACCAGATCGGCCTTGCCACCGGTCAGGTCGCAGAGCTGTACCATCCCGGCTATGCCGCCAAGCGCATGGAGATCGGCGCAGTTGTCGGCGCGACGCCTGCCAGCCATGTCCGCCGCGAGGAGCCCGCCCCGGGTGATGTCGTCATCCTGCTGGGCGGACGCACGGGCCGCGACGGCGTCGGCGGTGCCACCGGTTCCTCCAAGGCGCATAAGCTGACGAGCCTTGAGACATGCGGTGCCGAGGTGCAGAAGGGCAACGCGCCCATCGAGCGCAAGCTGCAGCGCCTGTTCCGCCGCGAGGACGCCTGCCGTCTTATCAAGCGCTGCAACGACTTCGGCGCAGGCGGTGTGTCTGTTGCCATCGGTGAGCTGGCCGACGGCCTGCACATCGACCTGAACAAGGTCACCCGCAAGTACGAGGGTCTGGACGGCACCGAGCTGGCCATTTCGGAGAGCCAGGAGCGCATGGCCGTGGCCGTCGCCGCCGAGGACGCCGAGACCTTTATGAAGTACGCCGCCGAGGAAAACCTTGAGGCGACTATCGTTGCCACCGTCACCGAGGAAAAGCGGATGCGCGAAGTCTGGAACGGCAAGACCATCGTTGACCTCTCCCGTGAGTTCCTGAATTCCAACGGCGCCGAGCGCCACGCTGATGCGCACATCCTGCCGGGCCATGTCTGGCAGCCCCAGTTTGCCGGTGCAACGTTTGAGCAGAAGCTGGAATCCATGGTCAGCGACCTGAACGTCTGCAGCCAAAAGGGCCTGGGCGAGCGGTTCGACTCCACCATCGGCGCAGCCACCGTGCTGATGCCCTACGGCGGTAAGTACCAGCTGACCCCGACGATGGCCATGGCCGCCAAGCTGCCAGTGGACGGCGAGACGACGACCTGCTCCGGCATGGCGTGGGGCTTCAACCCCTACCTGACCGAGGCTGACCCCTACCGCGGCGCGTATATGGCCGTGGTCGAGAGCGTGACCAAGCTGGTCTGCGCAGGCTTCCACCACGAGGATATGTACCTGACGTTCCAGGAATATTTTGAGCATTTGAACGATAAGCCCGAGCGCTGGGGCAAGCCGCTGGCCGCCCTGCTCGGTGCGCTGGATGCCCAGATGGGTCTGGGCATTGCGTCCATCGGCGGCAAGGACTCGATGTCCGGCAGCTTTGAGGGCCTGGACGTGCCCCCGACGCTCGTCAGCTTTGCGACGGCCATCGGCAACACCCACGACGTGCAGAGCCCCGAGTTCAAGAAGGCCAACAGCTCCGTTGTCATCCTGCGCCCCAACTACAAGAACGGTCTGCCCGAGATCGGCAGCCTGATTTCCATTTACAAGACCGTCGAACAGATGATCGACGAGGGCAAGGTGCTGGCTGCCGCCACGCCGGGCTACGGCGGTGTGGCCGAGGCACTGTTCAAGATGTGCGTCGGCAACCATGTGGGTTTGCAGCTGTCCAATGACATCGACCTGAACGATCTGTTCAAGCCCGCCTACGGCGCGGTCATCCTGGAGCTGCTTGATGCCTCCGCCGGTGAGTTCCTCGGCTTCACCACCGTGGACTACACGCTGGAGGCCGAGGGCAAGGCCATTGACCTGGCCCGTCTGCAGGAGCTGTGGGAGCAAAAGCTCGAGCCGGTATTCCCCTACCGCAAGGCCGGTGAGTTCGTCCCCGCGCTGGAGCATGACTGCCCCGCCAACAAGCGCGTGGCTCCCTCTGTGCGCCTGGCGACGCCGCGGGTCGTCATCCCCGTATTCCCCGGCACGAACTGCGAGTACGACACGGCCCGCGCGTTCCGCCGCGCAGGCGGCGACCCGCATGTTCTGGTGCTGAAAAACCTGACCCCCGCCAACGTGGCCGAGAGCTGCGAGGCGCTGGTGAAGGAGCTGGACGAGGCGCAGATCCTGATGCTGCCGGGCGGCTTCTCCGGCGGCGACGAGCCGGACGGCAGCGCCAAGTTCATTGCGGCATTCTTCCGCAATCCGTCGGTGGCCGACGCAGTCAACCGTCTGCTGAACCAGCGCGACGGTCTGGCTCTGGGCATCTGCAACGGCTTCCAGGCACTCATCAAGCTGGGCCTGGTCCCCTACGGCGAGATCCGTCCCATCACCGAAAGCGACCCGACGCTGACGTTTAATACGATCCACCGCCACCAGTCCATGCTGGTGCGTACCCGCGTGGCCAGCAACAAGAGCCCCTGGCTGAGCAAATGCGACATCAACGACGAGCACCTGATCGCCATCAGCCACGGCGAGGGCCGCTTTGTCTGCAACGAGCAGCTGCTGAACCAGCTCATCGACAACGGCCAGATTGCGACCCAGTACGTTGACCTGCTTTGCCGCCCGACGATGGACATGCGCTACAATCCGAACGGTTCCGTGCTGGCAATCGAGGGCATCACAAGCCCGGACGGCCGTGTCTTTGGCAAGATGGGCCACAGCGAGCGCAGCGGCGAGCAGCTCTATAAGAACGTCACCGGTGACAAATACCAGCCGATCTTTGAGGGCGGCGTGAATTATTTCAAGCTTTGATATTTCGGGAAGTTTCTGCTATACTGGAACTATCAGCTTAAAAGATTGTGAGGATTTGACCCAATGGCACAACACGACAAATATATTTCGCCGTTCTCTACCCGCTATGCGTCGGATGAGATGCAGTACATCTTCTCTGACGACAACAAGTTCCGCACCTGGCGCCGGCTGTGGATCGCGCTGGCTAAGGCTGAGCAGAAGCAGGGCCTGGCCATCACCGATGAGCAGATTGCCGAGTTGGAGGCGCACAAGGACGACATCAACTATGAGGACGCCATTGCGCGCGAGAAGCTCGTCCGCCATGACGTGATGAGCCACGTCTACGCCTACGGCCTGCAGTGCCCCAAGGCAAAGGGCATCATCCATCTGGGCGCGACCAGCTGCTATGTCGGTGACAACACCGACGTCATCATCATGCGCGAGGGCCTGCAGCTTGTGCGCAAGAAGGTCATCGGCGTACTGGCAAATCTGGCCAAGTTCGCCGACGAGTACAAGACCATGCCCTGCCTGGCCTACACCCACTGCCAGCCCGCGCAGCTGACCACCGTCGGCAAGCGCGCCACGCTCTGGATGAACGAGCTGTACATGGATCTGGAGGAGCTTGACCACCAGATCTCCCAGCTGGCACTGCGCGGCGTTAAGGGCACCACCGGCACCCAGGCCAGCTTTGTGGAGCTGTTCAACGGCGACTCCGCCAAGATCAAGGCCGTCGAGGCCGACGTCTGCGCCCAGATGGGCTTTACCAAGGTCGTGCCGGTCTGCGGCCAGACCTACAGCCGCAAGGTGGACTACAATGTGCTGTCCGCCGTGGCGGGCATCGGCCAGTCCGCCATGAAGATGGCGACGGACATCCGCCTGCTGGCGAACTTCAAGGAGATGGAGGAGCCGTTTGAGAAGAACCAGATCGGTTCCTCCGCTATGCCCTACAAGCGCAACCCCATGCGCTGCGAGCGCATCAACGCCTTGGCGCGCT
>ERZ840371.3072-NODE-3072-length-14101-cov-6.675566_pt1 | contig 14101 bp, 21 predicted proteins | sample MGYA00519937_ERZ840371 | MGnify/ENA primary metagenome ERZ840371 (study PRJEB31850, sample SAMEA3708873) | human gut metagenome | biome: human gut; feature: human-associated habitat; material: faeces | place: China | collected 2014 ... | reverse complement strand
CTTTCCGGATGTCTCTGACATAATCGGAATCTATCGTCAGGGTGGTCGTCAGGATCATGGTCAAAACGGATTCCGGATGTCTTTTCGCAAAAATCCGGGCATATACACCGCCATCACTTGCACCGATCAAAATCACTTTTTCAATAGACAGTGCTTTCAATCGTTTTGCGGCAAAGTCAACCTGTTCGTCGGCGTCGGTAGTGTGAACCGGATATTCATAAATCAGAAACCTCTATTCCTTTCCGAGCCTTTCGGCATACGGCATCCACATTTTCTGCATCTCTAAGCCGTTAAAAAAGAGAATAACCGGCGCGCCATCCCTGCCGCCATACTGGTATCGTACCTTCGCAGCGTCAAGCACCGCCGTTTGATACGGAACCTTCTTCAAAAAGGCATCATACTCTTTTTTGGAGTCTCTGCTGTCATGCATGACCGGCACCCCCAACTCCCGATTTTATTTTAAATTATAGCACGGCATTGTGAACAAATCCGTCCTTTTCAGCAGCTCTGGCGCGGCTTTCACCCTGTGCTGCGCATCGGCCGCACGATACCGCAAATCGCGGAGGTATACCCCACCCCGTGAACCTCCGCTGCGCACATGCTCCATCCAACGAGAATACGATATCGCCGATCACGGCTTCCCGAAGTACGTTGCTTCCCCCGATGAGCGGAGGAACGGAATCAAGCACGCCGGAGAGGGAAAACCGGTCATATACCGGCAAAAAGATAATTTGAAAAAGTAGGACTACAATACATCTTGGGCTTTGCCGACGCTGTTTGAGAAGACGGCTGCCGAACTGGGGATCCGGCATAAACTGATTCGCCCCTATACGCCGCGCCACAACGGAAAGGTCGAGTGCAGCCACCGTGAGGATCAGAAGCTCTTCTATTCCTGTCACGCCTTCTATTCTCTGGATGATTTTGTAAAGCAGCTCGCCGTCCATAACCGCCGCTCCAACAACTTACCCATGAGACCGCTCCACTGACTTTCTCCCTACGAGTTCGCTGTTCAATATGTTTGACAAACCTACAAATCGCCCGGGGCGGCGCGCCCGTCCTTCTCCGCGCGAAAAAAACAGCGGGCAGAGAACTGCCCGCCGTCATCGGATTATTTATACTGCGCGTAGCTGCCGCCCGTACTGCCGCGCAGAGCGCCGCGGCGGCGCAGCTGCGTGACCGTCACCGTCTCCGCGCCGACGGCCTCCTCCACCATGGAGAACACCATCACCATCAGCGCCGCGTTCGGGAACGGGCAGAACTCGCCCGGGTTCGTCATCGAAACCATCAGCATCGCCAGATAGCTCAGCAGCATCGCGCCCACGAACGGATCCTTCCGCCCGCGCAGCAGCAGGCTGAACCGGTCGCGGATCAGCACGCCATAGGCGAAGATGCCCACGATGCCCATGCTGCCGATGACCTGCGCGACGAGGTTGTGGTAAAACGCCATGCTGCCCGGTACGATCACGGCCAGCGCGGAGTGCGCCGTGTTGCCGAGACCCGTGCCGAAGAGCGGGTGGCGCAGGAAGTCCTGCACGCCGGCGGCGAGCAGCTTCCAGCGGTCCTCGTCGCCCGAGATCAGGTGGCCGCTGCCGCTGAGACGGAACTCATAGAGCGACTTGACCGCGTCCATGCCAAACAGGGCCAGCGCCGCGGCGCCCGCCGCCGTCAGGCCCAGCATCGCCCATTTGCTGACAACGCCCGTGCGCACCAGATAGACGCAGCACAGCACCAGCAGCACCGCGCCGAACACGAGCGCCGTGCGGCTGCCCGTCAGCAGCAGCGCGACCATGAATACCGGCGCGCTCAGCAGGTGGTACTTCTTCAGCCCCGCCAGATAAAACGGCATCGGCAGCGTCGTGAGCAGGATCGTCGCGGCGAAGTTGCGGTAGCTCAGATAGAGCGCGGAGCCGCTCTCGATGAACTCCTGCCAGTTTTTGGCGTAGGTCACCGCCACCACGAGCACCATGCCCCAGCCCAGCGCGCAGAAAATCTGTGCGAAGCGGACCTGCAGGTTATATGTACGGTGCTCGCGCAGCTGCGAGCGGAACAGGACATACACGCCCAGCATACACACGCCGAGCCCCAGCATGTAATACAGCGACAGCGGGTTGGTGTACTGCTCCCAGCTGATGACGCCGCAGCCGCCGAGGATCGTCGCCGCGGAGACGAGAATCAGGCCCCGCGCGCTCGTCCCGAGACGCAGTTCCACGGGCCATGTCGTCAGGTGCAGCACGAGCGAGGTCATGAGCGGGATCAGTAGGAACACGCACGGCAGGAATCTGCCGAGGTTTTCATATTCAGATGTCGAGAGCAGGAAGATCATGCCGAACGGCGTAATCGCGGCGATCAAATCCGGGCAGAACGCCAGAAACCAGCTCGCGAGCAGACCGAGCACAATCACGCCGAGCACCGGCTGACCCGTGGCCAGCGCCGCCAGCATCACCAGAAGCAGCAGCGGGAAGTACCAGCAGCTGTTCCACAGCTGCACCGTCCCGTCGGAAAGGCGGGTAAACAGGCTCTTGCCGCGTGCGAGCAGCAGGTCGGTCTGATCTGTTGTCAAATGAAAATGTAAGCGCTTCATATATCCACCGTGTCCTTTCAGTACACGTCGCCATAACGGCGGGCGCGTTTGCCCGCGATGGCGGTCTGAATCTTAAATAAATCTTAATTATTTGTGAATTAAGTGATGAACTTTTTTCAAGTTGCATGGTTTTTACAACTTTTATTCCCCGTTCTCTCTGGGTTCAGTTTGCAACTCTATCACGTTCCATGCAAATTGTCAAGAGTTAAACGCACAGTTTTTGGCGAACAATTCTGCTGCTTTTGTGCGTTTTTATCGTGTTTCTGGTATTTCATACCATTGCTCAGGCGCGCAAACCGTGCTGCCGCATGGCTTTGGCGGATTCGGTGAAACACGCCCGTTCCTGGCGGCGGATCGTCATAACATTTCCGTCACATATTTGTTACATCTGGTTTCGGGATACCCTTGCGCGGCGCGCGGCGCAAAATTGTGTGGCATCTGTCCAGAAGATATGCTATAATGAATTTGCAAACTGGTATATTTGCCTGATTTTTGAGAGGAGAAAACAAATGAACCGCCAATTTCCCCGGCTGGAGGTGGACGCAGGCCGGATCCGCAGCAATGCACAGCAGATCGCGGCGCGCTGCCGTGCGCGCGGCATTGCCGTCTGCGGCGTCATCAAGGGCGTCAACGGCCTGCCGGAAATCGTCCGTACATATAAGGAGGCCGGCATTGCTGAGCTCGGCACGAGCCGCATCGAACAGATCGTTCGCTGCCGCGAGGCCGGGATCGAAGGGCCGTATCTGCTGATCCGGATTCCGGGGCTCTCGGAGCTGCCGGATGTGGTGCGCCGGTGCGACTGCTCGCTGCAGAGTGAGCGCGCGGTGCTCGACGCGCTCGAGCGCGAGTGCGTGCGGCAGGAAAAAACGCACAGCGTCATCGTCATGGCCGACCTCGGCGACCTGCGCGAGGGCTTCTGGGACCGCGAGGAGATGGTCGAAACCTGCGTGCATGTGGAGCGGGAGCTGCCGCACGTGCATCTGCGCGGCGTCGGCGTAAATCTCTCGTGCTACGGCTCCATCAGGCCCACGCCGGAAAAGATGAACGAGCTGATTGACATCGCGCGCGAAGTGGAGCGGCGCATCGGCCGTCCGCTTGAGACCGTCTCCGGCGGCGCGACCAGCTCCTACACCCTCGTGCACAGTGGGGCCATGCCGGAGGGGATCAACCACCTGCGCATCGGCGAGAATATCCTGCTCGCGAAGGATCTCCAGATCGACTGGGGCATCCGCGGCATGGACTATCTGCAGATGGACGCGTTCACGCTGCGCGCGGAGATCATCGAGCTGCGGCGTAAGCCCACCTATCCGCAGGGGGAGTTCGCCATCGACGCCTTCGGCCACAAGCCGGTCTATACCGACCGGGGCGTCCGTCTGCGGGCGCTCGTCGCGCTCGGCCGCGCCGACGTGGGTGAGCTGGAGTCGCTGCGCCCCGTGCAGCCGGGCATCCGTGTGGTGGGCGGCTCGTCCGACCACTGTATCCTCGACGTGGAGGACTGTCCCCTGCCGCTGCGGGTCGGAGATGTGATCGACTTCCGCCTGTGCTACAGCCATGTGCTCTACGCCACGGGGCGAGATGATCTGCCCGTCATGGTGCATCCGTAATATGCCAATACGCCGGGCCATGCCCGCCCGGCGTCAGATTTTCATTTTGAATAGGAGGGGTTTTCTTGAACACTCAGACCGCAGGCTTCGCCGTCCTGCTGCTCGACGCGGCCATTGCCCTGTTTTCCTTCTTCGTCGTGGCGCCGTGCGTGCTCAACGCCGTGAGTCTGTTCGGCGTACAGAAGCAGTTCGCCAGGACCATGATCGACGAGGGCGTCATCTCCGAGGAGGCCGTGCAGCGTCTCCACCCGAAAAAGCAGATCGCGGGCGTGATCGTTTCGGTGGTACTGGTGGCCGTTCTCGGCGGCATCTGCTGGCGCAACGCGCCGGCGGGATACTTCTGCGGCGGCCTGCCGCTGATCGCGGGCTTTCTGAAGTACCGCAGCATCGTTCAGTTCAACAGTCTCACCGTGCAGCGCTTCCGCAACACCTATAAAGACGAGATGGACACGAACAAGTACAACAAGTACGTCGACGCGCACTTCTGATCCCCGTCTCCGCGAAAAAAAAGCCCATTGCTATGGCCGCGCGCCATAGCAATGGGCTTTTTTATTGTGTCGTTTTCTGGTTTTTTACTTAACCAGCTCGATCAGAGCCGTCTCCGCAGCGTCGCCGCGGCGGATGCCGGTACGGATGATGCGGGTGTAACCGCCGTTGCGCTCGGCATACGCAGGAGCAATCTCCTTGAACAGCTTGTTGGCAACGTCCTCTCTGGTAATGAAGCTCAGCGCCTGACGATAGGCAGCCAGATCACCCTTCTTGCCCAGGGTAATCATCTTTTCAGCCAGGGGGCGGATCTCCTTGGCGCGGGTGATGGTGGTCTCCATCCGGCCCTTGTCCAGGAAATCGGTCACCTGCTGACGGAGCATCGCCTTACGCTGATCGGTAGTTTTACCGAGCTTACGAGTTCCGGGCATTTGTGTTTCCTCCTTGATCGGATCTGCAGCGCATCAGCGGAGCAGTCAGTTGTTTTCTTCGTCGGCCAGGGACAGGCCCATCATGGCCAGCTTGTTGATGACCTCTTCGAGACTCTTGCGGCCGAGGTTTCTCACCTTCATCATATCGTCCTCGGTCTTGGAAATCAGATCCTCGACCGTGTTGATATTGGCACGCTTGAGGCAGTTGAAGCTGCGCACGCTGAGATCGAGCTCCTCGATCGTCAGCTCGAGCACCTTATCGCGCTGCGCCTCGGCTTTCTCCACGACGGTGGACTTGCTGCCCATCGCGTCGGAAAGGTCGGTGAAGAGCGAGAAGTGATCGCAGAGGATCTTAGCGCCGAGAGAGACGGCGTCACGCGGACTGATGGTGCCATCGGTCCAGACCTCAAGCGTCAGCTTGTCGAAGTCGGTCATGTTGCCCACGCGGGTGTTTTCCACGGTGTAGTTGACCTTGTACACGGGCGTGTAGATCGAGTCAACGGGAATAACGCCGATAGCCGTCTGCGCTGTCTTGTTGCGGTCGGCGGACACATAGCCGCGGCCGTGAGAAAGCGTCAGCTCCATGTTGAGCGTCGCACCGGCGTCCAGCGTTGCGATGTGCAGGTCGGGGTTGAGGACCTCGACCTCGCTGTCGCCCTTGATGTCGCCGGCCTTGACCTCGCACGGGCCCACAGCCTCAATATAGACGGTCTTGATGCCGTCGGTATTGTGCAGACGGGTAATGAGGCTCTTGACGTTCAGCACGATCTCGGTCACATCCTCCTTGACGCCGGGGATGGTGGAGAACTCGTGCTGCACGCCGGCGATCTTGATAGAGGTCGCCGCGGTGCCGGGCAGGGACGAGAGCATAATGCGGCGCAGCGCATTGCCGAGCGTGATACCATAGCCGCGCTCAAGAGGCTCTACGGTGAACTTGCCGTAGGTGCCGTTCGCGGGGTCTTCTACGCACTCGATCTTGGGCTTTTCAATTTCAATCATGCAGTTACCCTCCATTTCCATTCTGTGGTCTCAAAGTCCACACCAAAATTCTGCGTGTGTCTGTTGAGGGCTCGCCGCCGATTACTTGGAGTACAACTCAACGATGAGGTGCTCCTCAACGGGAACATCAATTTCTTCGCGGGCGGGAAGGCGAACCACGGTGCCCTTGAGGCTGTTCTTATCGCGCTCCATCCAGGTGGGGACCAGGAACACGGGAGCGTCCTGACCCATCAGGCGCTTGAAGACCTCGGAAGAGCGGCTGCTCTCCGCGACCTCGATCACATCGCCGGCCTTGACGAGGTAGGAAGGAATGTTGACCTTCTTGCCGTTGACGGTGAAGTGAGCATGGCTGACGAGCTGACGGGCCTGACGGCGGGTCATCGCAAAGCCCATGCGGTAAACAACGTTATCCAGACGGCGCTCGACCGTGATGAGCAGGTTGTCACCGGTCTTGCCGGGGGCGGCAGCGGCAGACTCGTAGTAGCCGCGGAACTGCTTTTCGAGGATACCATAGATGAACTTGACCTTCTGCTTTTCAGCAAGCTGAAGGCTGTATTCGCTCTTCTTCTTTCTCATCTGGCTGCCGGGGTTGCGATTAGTGGTCTTCTTCGCATAGCCCATCACAGCAGGAGAAATGCCCAAAGCCTTGCAGCGCTTGGCGATCGGCTGCATATTCTTTGCCATAGTGCTTTTTACCTCCTCTTTCGATTAGACGCGACGGCGCTTCGGGGGACGGCAGCCGTTGTGCGGGATGGGCGTGACGTCCTTGATCATCGTGACCTCCAGGCCGACAGCCTGCAGGGCGCGGATCGCAGCTTCACGACCCTGGCCGGGGCCCTTAACAAAGACCTCGACCGTCTTGAGACCATGCTCCATCGCAGCGGTAGCAGCCGTTTCAGCGGCGCTCTGAGCGGCGAACGGAGTGGACTTCTTGCTGCCGCGGAAGCCGAGGCCGCCGGAGGAAGCCCAGGAAAGGGCGTTGCCCTGCGTATCGGTCACCGTGACCATGGTGTTGTTGAAGGAGGAACGAATATGAACCTGACCACGTTCGACGTTCTTCTTTTCGCGGCGACGGCGGATAACCTTCTTACCGGTTTTAGCATTGTTTGCTGCCATATTCTATTCTCCCTCCTTACTTCTTCTTGTTCGCAATGGTCTTCTTGGGGCCCTTGCGGGTACGAGCGTTGGTCTTGCTGCGCTGACCGCGAACGGGCAGGCCGCGGCGATGACGGGTGCCGCGGTAGCAGCCGATCTCCGTCAGGCGCTTGATGTCCAGTGCCACCTGGCGACGCAGGTCGCCTTCCACGACGTAGCTCTGGTCGATGGCCTCACGAAGCTTCGCCTCGTCGGCCTCGGTCAGATCCTTCACGCGGGTGTCGGGGTTGATGCCTGTCTGCGCCAGGATATCCTGCGCGCTCTTTCTGCCAATACCATAGATATAGGTCAAACCGATTTCGATTCGCTTATCCTTCGGCAGGTCAATACCGGCAATACGTGCCATACTTTTAAAGCACCTCCAATTTCTACTTAGCCCTGACGCTGCTTGTGCTTGGGATTCTCGCAGATCACCATAACGCGACCTTTACGACGAATAATCTTGCACTTCTCGCACATGGGCTTCACGGACGGTCTCACTTTCATGTTAATAAACCTCCTACTTACTGCGCCAAGTAATCCGGCCCCGGGTCAGGTCGTAAGGCGACATCTCAACGGTCACCTTGTCACCGGGCAGAATCCTGATGAAATTCATTCTGAGCTTTCCGGAAATATGCGCTAAGATCGTGTGTCCATTTCCAATGTCTACTTGGAATGTGGTGTTGGGCATGGCCTCAACGACAACGCCTTCCACTTCAATCATGTCGGATTTTGCCAAGTGTTATCCCTCCTGGTCCGGATTTTCCTTGCCGCTGTATGCGGCGATGGCTTTACGAAGCTCACTGTTTGTGATTTTTTCCTTGCTTCTGATCTTCTCGGCGACAGGCGCCGCGCTCTCTGCGATGAAGCGAACATGCTTTTGCTTTTTCCGCTTCGGCGCTTCGATCCTGCGGCTCTTGCCGTCGGCCAGCAGCAGGTACTCCCCGTCTGTTTCCAGCACGAAGAAGTATTTGCCCTGTTCTCTGCCGGCAGTTGCCTGAACAAGATTCGCAATGTCCATGGCGCCCTCTTACGGTGCCGGAGCCGTCAGAATTTCGGGCTCGCCGGCGGTGATGAGGATCGTGTTCTCGTAGTGCGCCGCGTATTTGCCGTCACGGGTCTTGACGGTCCAGCCATCGCTCATCTGGCGGATGGCTGCGGTGCCCGCGTTCACCATCGGTTCGACGGCGATCGTCATGCCGCGCAGCAGCTTCGGCCCGTGGCCCGGAGCCCCGTAGTTGGGGATCTCGGGCGCTTCGTGCATGTTTCTGCCGACGCCATGGCCGACATACTCGCGCACGACGGAGAAGCCGTTCGCCTCCACACACGCCTGCACGGCGTGGGAGATGTCGGAGATGCGGTTGCCCTCGCGGGCCTGCGCAAATCCTTCAAAAAAGCTCTGACGAGTCACGTCGATCAACCGCTGTGCCTCTTCGGAAATTTTTCCGCAGGGGTAAGTGGCTGCGCAGTCGCCGTGGAAGCCGCCGATGTATGCGCCCACGTCCACACTGACGATATCGCCCTCCTTGAGCACCCGGGGACCCGGGATGCCGTGGATGATCTCGTCATTGACGGACACGCACACGCTGGCGGGATAGCCGTTGTAGTTTAAGAACGACGGCTCGGCGCCCTGCGAACGAATGAAATGGAACACTGCTTTGTCAATTTCTCGGGTTGTTACGCCGGGCTTTACCATTTCCCCTGCTAACGCACGGGCAGCCGCGGTAATTTTTCCCGCTCGGCGCATCAATTCGATCTCGCGCTCTGATTTCACAATGATCATATCTTAACCATCCTGTCTCAGTATTGCGAGGATCGCCTTGGAGGTGGCCTCCACCGGCCCCATGTCCTCCACCGGATACAGAACCCCACGCTCGCGGTAGAAGTCCTTGAGCGGTTCTGTTTCTCTATGATAGACCGCAAGGCGGTTTTTCACCGTCTCGGGCTTATCATCCTTGCGGGTGACCAGCTCGCCGCCGCAGACATCGCAGACGCCCTCGGCTTTGGGCGGCACTGCCACGATGTGGTAGCTTGCGCCGCACTTGCTGCAAACCCTGCGTCCGCTCATGCGCTCCATGATGGTCGCGTCAGCGATCTCCAGGGAGACGACATGATCGAACTTGATACCGGCTGCCTCAAGAGCTTCCGCCTGCGCGATCGTGCGGGGCACACCGTCTAAGATGAAGCCTTTCGCACAATCGGGCTCGGCGAGCCGCTCTTTAATGATGCCGATGATGACCTCATCGGGTACCAGGTGGCCTTCGTCCATATAGGTCTTGGCCTTCATTCCCGTCGGCGTACCCTCTTGGATGGCCGCGCGCAGAATGTTACCGGTGGAAATCGCGGGGATTCCTAACTCGCGGGAGATGACAGCGGCCTGCGTGCCTTTGCCAGCGCCCGGAGCGCCCAATAAAATCAGTTTCATAAACGCCTCTCTTACTCGAGGAAGCCCTTGTACTGGCGCATCATCATCTGAGACTCCAGCGCGCGGACCGTCTCAAGTGCAACACCGACAACGATGATGACCGAGGTACCGCCGATGGCGAGGCCGGAGTTGCCCAGCAGTTTGCCGGCGATCAGCGGGCAGATGGCCACGATGCCGAGGTAGATGGCGCCGAAAAGGGTGACCTTGTTGAGAACCTTGGCAATGAAGTCAGACGTGGGCTTGCCCGGACGGAAGCCGGGGATGAAGCCGCCGTTTTTCTTCAGGTTGTTGGCCACTTCAACAGGATTGTACTGAATGGTCGCATAGAAGTAGCTGAAGCCCACGATCAGGAGCAGATAGATGATCGTGTAGATCACGCTGGTGCTCGTGAACACATGCTTGTAAGCCCAGTTGCTCGTCCAGCCGCCGAACGCGCAGATGGTGGCGGGCAGGCTCGCGATGGACTGTGCAAAGATGATGGGCATAACGCCGGACATGTTGACCTTGATGGGCAGATGCGTGTTCTGGCCACCATAGACCTTACGGCCGACAACGCGCTTGGCGTACTGGACCGGAATGCGGCGCTCAGCCTGGGAAACGAAAACGATGAAGACGATGATCGCGAGCATGGCGACGATCAGCAGCAGAGCCCAGTACCAGAAGCCGCCGAAGTTGGACTTCAGGTTGTTGAAGATCGGCGTGATGATGCCGGACGGGATGCGGGCGATGATGTTGGCGAACAGGATCATAGAGATGCCGTTGCCGATGCCGTGCTCGGAGATCTGATCACCCAGCCACATGACCAGCGTGGAGCCGGCCGTGAAGGTCAGGATGATGACGAGAGCAGTCAGGAAGCCGGTGCTCGTGAGGAGCATGTTGCTGTACTGGCTGTTGTAGTTGCTGAGCATGACGTAATAGGCAAAGCCCATCAGGATGCCCAGGCCGACCGTGGTATAACGCGTGATCTTCGTGATCATCTTCTTGCCCTCTTCGCCGCCCTCTTTGCTCAGGCGCTCGAGAGCGGGAATGGCGATGGTAAGAAGCTGAATGATGATGGATGCGTTGATATACGGCTGGATCGACAGTGCGAAGATGGTGGCCTGCGAGAAGGCAGAGCCGGACATCATATCGAACAGGCCGAAGATGGTGTTGCTCAGCTGCTGGCTGAACATCAGGGACATCTGCTGCACATTCACACCGGGAACGGGAATGACGTTGCCGATGCGGTACAGAAGGATGATCACGAGCGTGAAGAGGAGCTTTCTGCGCAGCTCAGGGATCTTCCAGGCATTGCGGATGGTAGTAAGCACTTACACCACCTCAGCCTTTCCACCTGCCTCTTCGATTTTCGTTTTGGCAGATCCGGAAAACGCTGCTGCTTTCACAGTGAGCTTCTTAGTGAGATTGCCATTGGAGAGGACCTTCAGGCCGTACTTGCAGTCACGGATGATGCCCTTCTCCGTCAGGGCAGCGGCGTCGACCACTGCACCGTCCTCAAAGACGTTGAGCTGGCCGAGGTTCACGGCCGTCAGCGGCTTTGCAAAGATGTTATTGAAACCACGCTTCGGGATGCGTCTTGCCAGAGGCATCTGGCCGCCTTCGAAGCCGACACGGATCTTACCGCCGGAACGGGCCTTCTGACCCTTGTGACCGCGACCAGCCGTCTTGCCGTTGCCGGTGCCGGTGCCGCGACCCTTGCGCTTGCCAACCTGGGTAGAACCCGCGATGGGAGCAAGTTCATGTAACTCCATTCTTGTCTCCTCCTTATTCTACTTCGGTGACCTCGAGAAGATAGCCGATCTTGGCGATCTTGCCGCGGGTCTGTTCGTTATCGGGCTGGATGGTCTCCTGGCCGATCTTGCGCAGGCCGAGGGACTCAGCCGTCGCAATGTGCTTCTGGATACGACCGCTGATGCTCTTGACCAGCTTGATCTTTAACTGTGCCATGTCCGTATCCTCCTTAACCAACGATTTCTTCGACGCTCTTGCCGCGGATGCGAGCGACCTCTTCCGGTCCACGCAGGCTCAGCAGGCCCTGCATCGTTGCCTTGACAACGTTCTGCGGGTTGTTGGAGCGCAGGCACTTGGCGCGAATGTTGCTGATACCGGCAGCTTCCATAACAGCACGGACAGCGCCGCCGGCCAGAACGCCGGTACCGACAGGAGCCGGCTTCAGCAGGACCTTACCGGCGCCAAAGATGCCGATGACTTCGTGGGGGATCGTGGTCTCCGCGAGAACGACCTTCTGCAGGTTCTTCTTCGCGTTGGCGATGCCCTTCAGGATCGCCTCGGAAACCTCGGCTGCCTTGCCCAGGCCATAGCCCACGGTGCCCTTGCCGTCGCCGACGACGACGAGAGCGGAGAACTTCATAACGCGGCCGCCCTTGACCGTCTTGGAAACACGGTTCAGGTAGACGACGCGCTCAATCATCTCGGGAGCATTGTCCTTTTCGGACGCTCTGTTATAAGCCATTTCTCGTTCCTCCTCTTAGAATTTGAGGCCGCCCTCGCGCGCGCCTTCGGCGAGTGCCGCTACACGACCGTGGTAGACATAGCCGCCGCGGTCAAAAACGACTTCCTCGATCTCCTTGGCCTTCGCACGCTCGGCGAGGAGCAGGCCGACCTTCTTGGCAGCTTCGCAGTTGCCGGTCGCACCCTCAAACTCCTTCTCCACGGTAGAAGCGGAAACCAGAGTGGCTCCATTGACATCATCAATGATCTGCGCATAGATGTTGGCGTTGCTTCTGAAAACATTCAGGCGGGGTCTGCACGGTGTGCCGGAGATCTTGCCGCGAACGCGAACATGGCGCTTCAGGCGCATGGCCTTCTTATCGGTCTTCTTAATCATTTACGCACACCTCCTGTTATTTCTTACCGCCGGTCTTGCCTTCCTTATGGCGAAGAACCTCGGTCGTATACTTGATGCCCTTGCCCTTGTAAGGCTCAGGCGGTCTCTTGCCGCGGACCTCAGCAGCGAACTGGCCGACCTTCTGCTTGTCGATGCCGCTGATGACGATCTTGTTCTGGGCAGGAACGTCGATGGTGATGCCGTCGATCTCATCGACAACAACAGGATGGGAGTAGCCAAGGTTCATGATGAGCTGCTTGCCCTGCTTCTGTGCACGGTAGCCGACACCATTGACCTCAAGCTCCTTCGTGTAACCCTTCTCGACGCCGACGATCATGTTGTGCAGCAGCGTGCGGGTCAGGCCATGCAGGCTCTTGTGCTCGTGCTCCTCATCCGGGCGGGAGACGGTCAGAACAGCGCCCTCCTGCTTGATGATCATATCATGATGGAATTTGCTGGTCAGAGTACCCTTCGGGCCCTTGACGGTGACGAGATTGCCGTCCGCGATGGTCACTTCAACGCCTGCCGGTACAGTGATAGGCATTTTGCCGATTCTGGACATAATGTTACCTCCTTACCAGACGAACGCAAGGACTTCGCCGCCGATATGTGCTGCGCGAGCAGCCTTATCGGTCATGACGCCCTTGGAAGTGGAAATGATGGCGATGCCAAGGCCCTTGAGAACCTTCGGCAGCTCCGCAGCGCCGGCGTAGATACGCAGGCCCGGCTTGGAGACGCGGCGAAGACCGGAAATGACCTTCTCCTTGTTGCCCAGGTACTTCAGGGTGATGTGGATCACGCCCTGCTTGCCGTCCTCCTCAACGGAGTATGCCTTGATATAGCCCTCGTCGAGCAGGATCTTGGCAATGTCCTTCTTGAGGTTGGAAGCGGGGACATCCACAGTTTCGTGCTTTGCAGAGTTCGCATTCCGGATTCGGGTGAGCATATCTGCAACGGGATCGGTGATTTGCATGTGATTGACCTCCTTTAGAAGTTACGGGCTGAACCCGTTAAGACGTCAGAGTATCAGAGGAATGTGAGCCGCAAGCGGCTCCATGTTCCCCTGACTTCTGATGCCTGTTTTCCATTTGAATCACGCAAAGATGCGTATTCGCGCACACGCGCGGGAATGAAAAGTTACCAGCTTGCCTTCTTGACGCCGGGGATCTCGCCCTTGTAGGCGAGCTCGCGGAAGCAGATACGGCAAACGCCGTAGTCGCGGAGGTAGGCATGGGGTCTGCCGCAGATCTTGCAGCGGTTGTAGCGGCGGGTGGAGAACTTGTTTCCAGCCTGCTGCTTCAGGATCATTGCTTTTCTAGCCATTGTGTTCTTCCTCCCAATTAAGCGTGGAACGGAGCGCCGACCATGGTCAGCAGTTCCTTGGCTTCCTCGTCGGTCGTCGCGGTGGTGCAGATGCAGATGTCCATGCCGCGGATCTTGTCGACCTTGTCATACTCGATTTCGGGGAAGATAAGCTGCTCCTTCAGGCCCATGGCATAGTTGCCGCGGCCGTCGAAAGCATTGGGGTTGATGCCGCGGAAGTCGCGGACACGGGGCAGAGCCACATTGAACAGGCGGTCGAGGAATTCCCAC
>ERZ840371.3069-NODE-3069-length-14110-cov-2.726716_pt1 | contig 14110 bp, 14 predicted proteins | sample MGYA00519937_ERZ840371 | MGnify/ENA primary metagenome ERZ840371 (study PRJEB31850, sample SAMEA3708873) | human gut metagenome | biome: human gut; feature: human-associated habitat; material: faeces | place: China | collected 2014 ... | reverse complement strand
GGCCCGCAAGCTCTTCGTCCACCGCAACACGCTGGTGTACCGCCTGGAGAAGATCAAGAAGCTGACTGGTCTCGACCTGCGTGAGTTCGACGACGCCATCACCTTCAAGGTCGCCCTCATGGTCAAGAAGTACCTGACGAGCCGCGGCATCGAGACCTAAGTTCATCAAAAAGGCCTGCGGCCTTTTTTGATGAAGAAGGTTCGCTGCGTTTCGCGCCTTGCTACGCCGTTGGCGTGGCTGCGGCACTCCACTACGCGCAGAGTGTTTTTTGCGGCGTACACGCCGCCGCAAAAAACGGATTTCATTTGATTCGCAGCTTGCGAGCCGCGAACTCTGTGAGACATTTTGGCGATAAAAAGACTGGATTCCATAGGAATCCAGTCTTTTTTTATTTTTCTGTCAGTTGTTGTGCGCGGCGGAGAAGGGTTTCCCGGTCGTTCTCCAGCTTTCCGGACATGACCTCGCTGAGCAGGCGGCGCAGCATTTTGCCGACGGCCGGGCCGGTCAGGCCGAGCGCCGTCATGTCGCGCCCGTTCGCCGCGAGCTGCGCCAGTGAGAAGCACGGATTCTCCGCGAGGATCTCCTGCATGAGCCGCTCCACATCGTCCAGCTCCCGCTGCCGCCCGTGATAGGCCGGGGCCTGCGCGAAGTTATCCGCCCGCTTGACCGCGAGCAGCTGCGCCAATACCTCCGGGCCGAGCTTCCCGAGCGCGCGGGTCACCGACCGGCGCGTGCAGACAAGATCCCGGTCGTGTATGCGCACGAGCAGCTCGATCCGCTCGGCGCTCCGCCGGTCGAAGCGCAGGCGGCGTAGGATGCCCCGCACCATCTGCGCGGATTTTTCCGCGTGGTCGTAGAAATGCCCCACGCCCGCCGCGTCACGTGTGAAGCACGCGGGCTTTCCGATATCGTGCAGGAGCATCGCCCAGCGCAGCACCGGCTCCGGCGGCACCGCCGCCGCGCTGCGCACCAGATGCTCCCAGACGGTATAGCAGTGGTGTGGATTGTGCTGTTCAAAGCCCACGGAGGGGAGAATTTCCGGCAGAAACACGCCGATCACCTCCGGATACGCCAGCAGCACCGCAGCGGCCCCGTCCCCGCAGAGGAGCTTCGTCATCTCCTCGCGCAGCCGCTCCGCCGCGATCCGCCGCAGCCCCGGCGCGCTGCGCCGCAGGCTCCGCGCCGTCTCCTCCCCGATGGAAAAGCCAAAACACGCGGCAAAGCGCAGCGCCCGCATCACGCGCAGCGCATCCTCGCCGAAGCGGCGGTCCGGCTCGCCCACGCAGCGGATCACCCCGCGCGCCAGATCCTCCCGCCCGCCGAACACGTCCACGAGTGTTCCGCGCCGGTCGAGCGCCATGGCGTTGACGGTGAAATCCCTCCGTGCGAGGTCGTCCTCGATCCGGGTCGAGAATGTCACGCTGCGCGGGTGCCGCCCGTCGTCATATGGCCCGTCGGCGCGGAAGGTCGTCACCTCGATCGACTGGTGATTCTCCCGCACGGTGACGGTGCCGTGCGGCAGGCCTGTGGGAATGCACCTGCCCGGAAAGAGCGCCATGACCTCCTCCGGCCGGGCAGACGTCGTCACGTCCCAGTCGTGCGGCACGGCCCCGCGCAGCAGGTCGCGCACGCACCCGCCCACGGCGTAGGCCGCGTGTCCCGCGTCCTCCAGCCGCGCCAGCACGGCGTCCGTCTCTCGTGAAAGCATGCCGTATCCCTCCTCATTTCACCGTTTTTCCCGCCAAATCGGGAAAAGAATTTGCGCAAACTCTGTTGCACGGAAACTCTCTCCGTATTATAATGTAGGGTGATTCAAAATGCAAGAACGGCGCACCGCGCCGATTGGGAGGAATATAGAATGATGCATCCCACTGTGGATATCAAGACGTTTTTCAAGCCCGGTACCCGTGTCCATCTGGCCGGTATCGGCGGCGTGTCCATGTGCCCGCTGGCCGAGGTGCTGGCCGGGATGGGCCTGCAGGTGCAGGGCTCCGACATGAGCGAGAGCGACACCGTCCGCCAGCTGCGCGCGCAGGGGATCCCCGTCGCCGTCGGGCACTCCGCAGAAAACCTGAAGGACTGCGCCCTCGTCATCCGCACCGCCGCCATCCACGACGACAACCCCGAGATCGCGGGCGCGATCGCGCGCGGCATCCCGGTCTATGAGCGCGCGCAGGCGTGGGGCGCAATCATGCAGCACTATCAGAACGCCGTCTGCATCTCCGGCACCCACGGCAAGACCACGACGACCTCTATGGCCACGCACATCTTCATGGCCGCGCAGGCCGACCCCACCGTCATGATCGGCGGAACGCTGCCGCTGCTGCACTCGGGCTACCGCGTCGGCCGCGGCGACACGATCATCCTCGAGTCGTGCGAGTACTGCAATTCGTTCCTGAACTTCTTCCCCACGGTGGCGGTCATCCTCAACGTGGAGGCAGATCACCTCGACTTCTTTAAGGATCTGGCGGACATTGAGCACTCGTTCCACGCCTTCGCCGACCTCGTGCCGCAGCGCGGCTATATCATCTCCAACGCGGACGACCCCGGCGCGCGCGAGGCCGTGAAGGGGCTTTCACACCCGGTGTTCACCTTCGGCATCGCCGACCCGGACGCCGACTGCACCGCCCACAATGTCGCCTTCCACGACGGCTGCCCCACGTTTGATGTCGTGATCCGCGGCGAGACGTATGCCCACGTCGAGCTGCACATCGCCGGGCGGCACAATATCCTCAACTCCCTCGCCGCGGCCTCGGCTGCCTATGTGCTGGGCATCCCCGGCAGCGCCGTGGAGGAGGGTCTCGCCACGTTCCACGGCGCGGGCCGCCGCTTCGAGCGCAAGGGTACGTTCCACGGCGCGGACGTATTTGACGACTATGCCCACCACCCCGCCGAGCTCCACGCGCTGCTCACCACGGCGCAGTCCATGGGCTATGAGCGCGTGATCTGCGCCTTCCAGCCGCACACCTACACGCGCACGAAGGCGCTCTTCGACGACTTTGTCCGCGAACTGCAGCTGCCGGATGTGACCATCCTCGCGGAGATCTACGCCGCGCGTGAGAAAAACGACATCGGCATCTCCTCGCAGGATCTCGCGGCAAAGATTCCCGGCGCGGTCTACTGCTCCACGCTCGATCAGGTCGCGGATCAGCTCGCGGAGCTGGCCCGTCCGGGCGACCTGATCCTCACCGTCGGCGCAGGCGACATCTTCCGCGCGGGCGAAAAACTGCTTGAAAGGAACTGACACCATGCAAATCTCCCCCGTATATACCGGCGCGCCGACCGACGCGCGCGAGGACGTCGAGCGCCGCGTCTATGACCTGCTCGCCGAGCTGAACATCCCCTTCACCCGCGTCGACCATGAGGAGGCGCACGACATGGACGCCTGCGTCGAGATCTCCCGTGTGCTCGGCGTCGACATCTGCAAGAACCTTCTGCTCACGCCGCGCAACCGCTCGACGTTCTATCTGCTGTGCCTGCCGGGGGACAAGCCCTTCCTGACGAAGGATTTCTCCAAGCAGATCGGCTCGTCGCGCCTGAGCTTCGCCACGGCGGAGGATCTGCAGGCGCTGCTGGGCGTACAGCCGGGCTCCGCGTCCGTGCTCGGTCTGATGAACGACCCCGAGCACCGCGTGCAGCTCTGCTTCGACCGCCCGGTCATCGAGAGTGAGTGGTTCGGCTGCCACCCCTGCCGCAACACCTCCTCCCTGCGCCTGAAAACGCGCGATGTGCTGGACGTGTTTCTCAAGCACACCGGCCATACGGCCACGGTCGTCGACTTATAACTCATCAAAAAGGCCGGTGGCCTTTTTTGATGAGCCTGCGAGACTTTTTATCTGATTTGCCAGTTCCACGGCTTTTGCCGTGGAACTGGTTTATTTTTGTCCGGAATCATCAAAATCATGGCAATTTGCGCGCATTTCGCTTTTTTGCTTTGCAGTGATGCATTTCGCTTTCTATTATGCGCCAAAAATTTCATCTTATTATAAGTCGAATTTATGACGTTATTCCCATCTCATCGCAACGCAGAGGAAACAAGTTCGTTTGTAATCTCTTCATAGGAAATTTTTAGTGGATCTTTACCGCAATTTTGCATTTGATCTGTTTTTTGTGTTCCGTTAAGAATACGCTAAAAATTTCTTCATCAAATTCTCGATTTTTTGTTGCTTTTCCTATTCCGTCCATGGTACAATAGCAGTATGTGAAAAAAATCACGCAAATTCCGCGAATTTTGCAAGAATTCCTGCATTTTTAAAGGAGGCCATTCTATGCTGCTGTTTCTCGTGCTTTTCGCGCTCTGGTTGCTCCTGAACGGGCGGGTCACGCTGGAGCTGATTCTGATCGGCGCAGCTGTCAGCGGCGCGGTCTGGCTCTTCTGTTACCGCACGCTCGGCTATCGGCCGCAGCGTGAGCGGGTGCTCCTGCGCCGTCTACCGCGCTATGCGCATTACGCCGCGGCACTCGCGGCGGAGATCTTCAAGGCAAACCTCACCGTCATGCGCGCGATCCTGAGCGGCCGGCCGTGCCGCCCCGCCATCCGGCGCGTGCACCTGCCGCTGCGGGAGGAGGGTTCGCGCATGCTGCTTGCGAACTCCATCACGCTCACGCCCGGTACCGTGACCGTCGCGGTGGAGGATGAGGATTTTCTGGTGCTCTGTCTCGACGCGGAGAGCGCCGATGCTCTGCCGGACTGGAATCTCACAACTATGCTGACGAAGATGGAGGAAGAGACATGCAGCTGATTGCGCAGTGTTATCACTATCTGTTCTGGGGCGCGCTGCTGCTGCTCGGGGCGGGGCTGATCGCGGTGCTGGTCTATATCATCCGCTCGCACCTGACGGTCGACCGCATCATCGGCATCAACCTCATCGGCACGCTCGTCGTCATCGCCATCTCGATTCTAACCTATCTGCTCGGCGAGGATTACCTCGCCGATATTGCCGTGGTGTATGTGGTTCTGAGTTTCATCGCCGTGGCGATGCTCTGCCGCATTTACATCAATCTCTATGACCGCAGAAAGGAGGAGACGCAGGATGATCGGTGAATGGATCCGCTTCGGGCTCTGCGCCTTCTGCGTGCTCGGCGGCCTGTTCGCGGTGTTCACGGCCATACTCGGCCTGTTCCGCTTTGATTTCGCGCTCAACCGGCTCCATGCCTCCGCCGTTGCGGACACGCTGGGGCTGGGGCTGATGGCGCTCGGCGCGGCCATCGCCGTCGGCTGGAGCGCCGTGTGCTGGAAGCTTGCGCTCGTGGTCGTGCTGCAGTGGTGCACCTCCCCGCTCTCGGGGCACATGCTGGCCCAGCTCGAATACCGGACGGACGCGGCTCTGCCCGCGCATCTTGAGCTGCCGCAGGAGACAGAGGAAGGGGGCGTGCGCGTATGATGACCGTTTTCCGGCTGGTGCTGCTGGTGGGACTTGTGCTCTGCGCCATCGCCACTGCCCTCGTCAAAAAGCCGATGCAGGCCGTCATTATCTACATGGCCTACAGCGTCATGATGTCCGTCGTGTGGATCCTGCTGCAGTCGCCCGACCTCGCCATCACCGAGGCCGCCGTCGGCGCGGGCATCACGAGCATTCTCTTTTTCCTGACGCTGCGGCGCATCAATCTCATCGACAAGGACGCCGAACAGTCCGGCGAGCAGCGAAAGGAGGAGCCCGATGATCCGGCACCGACAGACTAAGTCCAACAACGAGCTGCAGAGCGAATTCCGCCGCCACCTGCGGCTCTGGCTCGCCGGTGAGCTGGATCTCACCGAGCAGATGCGCACGCCCCCCGCGCCCGAGGAGCAGCCGCCCGCGCGCTATCGCCCGCAGCGCAGCGAAGAGGCCGCGCGCCGCGGCATCATCCACTCGCAGAAGCTCTACCGCCTGCTTGCGGGCGCGCTGTGCGTCGTTTTCGCGGGGCTGATGATGATGACCGTCGCGAACCTGCCGCCCTTCGGCGCGGAGGACAGCCCCACCGTCAACGACGTCGCGGGGCGCTATGTCGGGCGCGGCACGGAGGAGACGGGCGCGGTAAACACCGTGGCGGGCATGATCCTCGACTACCGCGCGTTCGATACGCTCGGCGAGAGCTTCGTTCTCTTCACCGCCGTCTGCACGGTGACAATCCTGCTGCACCAGCCCGCACACAAGACGCGCCTGCACCGCGTACAGCCCGACCGCTGCCGCTATGACCGCGACCCGATCGTGCGCAAAATGGCGGCCTTTGTGATCCCGGTTATCCTCGTTTTCGGGGTGTATGTCCTGCTCAACGGGCACCTTTCCCCCGGCGGGGGCTTTTCCGGCGGGGCCATCCTCGCGGCGGCGTTCATTCTCTACGCCCTCGTTTGGGGCGACGAGCGCGCCTCGCAGCTCATGACGCCGCGCCTGATCCGGACGGTCGTCGTCTGCTCGCTGGGGTTTTACTGCCTTGCCAAGAGCTATTCGTTCTATACCGGCGCCAACCACCTGCACTCGGTCATCTCCCCCGGTACGCCGGGGCGGATTTTCTCGGCGGGGCTGATCCTGCCGCTGAACGTGGCGGTGGGGCTTGTCGTCTGCTGCACGATGTATTCGTTCTATATGTATTTCAGAAGAGGGGAGCTGTAACATGTCCGAACTGTTGACCGCGTTGGGAAACCTCACCGCCAACTACGAGGATCTGGCGGCTGTGACGCTGTTTTCCATCGGCCTTTGCATGCTGCTCTTCGCGCGCAACCTCATCAAAAAGGTGATCGGGCTGGACATCATGGATACGGGCGTCTTTCTTCTGCTCGCCTCGCGCGGGTATATCAGCGGGCGCACCGTCCCCATCATTACGGACGGCGTGACCGATCCCGCCCGCTACATCAACCCCATCCCCGCCGGGCTTGTGCTCACGGGCATCGTCGTCTCGGTGAGCGTCTCGGCGGTGATGCTGGCGCTGACGGTGCGGATCTACCGCAAGTACCGGACGCTGAATATCGACCAGCTCTATATGATGATGGATCTGCGGCGGAAGGGGGAGGACGCATGAGCTTTGTCCAGAACTTCCCCTTCTTTTCGATCATCCTGTCGCTGGTGTGCGCGGTGATCTCCTTCGCCGCGGGCGAAAAGCGCGCCCGCCAGCTGACGGTCTTCCTGCTGACGGCGAGCGTCATCATGCAGGCGTCGCTGCTCGCCTACTGCGCGCGAAACCACACGAGCTACGCCTATATGATGGGGCACTACCCCGCCCCGTGGGGCAACGAGATCACCGCGGGCGTGCTCGAGCCGCTGATGGCGCTGCTGTTCGCGGCGGTGATGCTGTGCAGCGTGGGCGGCGGCCTCACGCGCATTCTGCGCGACGTCGCGCCCCGGCGGCGCACGCTCTACTGGGTCGTGGTCGACCTCGCGCACGTCTCGCTCATTGCCCTGTGCTACACGAACGACATCTTCACCGGGTATGTTTTCATCGAGATCTGCACCATCGCGTCCTGCGCGCTGCTGTGCGCGCGCGACCGGGGGCGCTGTCTCATCGCGTCGGTGCGGTATATGATCTTCTCGCTCATCGGCTCGGGTCTGTTTCTCATCGGCGTGATCTACACCTACTCCATCACCGGCCACCTGCTCTTTCCGAACCTGCACGCCGCCATCGGCGCACTCTGGCTCGAGGGGACGTACCGCTTCAGCATGACCGTCGCCATCGGGCTGATGGCCGTGGGGCTCGGCGTCAAGTCCGGTCTGTTTCCGTTCTACTTCTGGATGCCGGACACCTACGGACAGGCGACGCCCGCCTCCTCCGGCATTCTCTCCGGCGTCGTCTCGAAGGGGTACATCTTCCTGCTCATCAAGATCATCTATCAGGCCGTCGGTATCGAGGTCTTCGCGGCCTCGGGCATCCAGAACATCCTCCTGATCCTCGGCGTGTGCGGCATGGTCGCCGGCTCCGTCTCCGCCATCGCCGCGCGGCGGCTGACGACAATGGTCGCCTTCTCCTCCGCCGCGCAGATCGGGTACATCTACATGGGGCTCGGACTCGGGACGCAGGCGGCGCTGCTGGCGGTGTTCTTCCAGATCTTCGCCCACGCGCTCACAAAGCCCATGCTCTTCCTGTCCTCGGCGGGGCTGATCGCGGCCTCGGGCGGGCGGCAGGATATCCGCGACATGCGCGGTGCCGGCCACCGCGACGAGGTCTCCGGCGTGCTGTTCACGATCGGGGCGCTGTCGATGGTGGGCATCCCCATCTTCGCCGGGTTCGTGCCGAAGCTGTACTTCGCGCTCGCGGCGTTCCACATGGGCTGGCGGACGTGGGTGGTGCTGCTCGCGCTCGCCGTGAGCACGGTGCTCAACGTCCTCTACTTCCTCTATGCGGCGATTCTCCTGTGGCTCCCGGAGCAGCAGGAGCGGCTCCCCGCCGGGGCCGGCGCGGGTCGGCTCTCGATGCAGGCCGCGGCCGCGCCCGCCGCGCTCGCTATTTTGAACCTGCTGGTCGGCCTGCAGCCCTCCGCCCTGACGCAGTTTCTGCAGCAGGGGATGGAGCTGTTTTGCAAGTAACGGGAAAGGAACGACATCTATGCTCTATCTGATTCTTCTCCTGCCCGCCGCGCTGGCCGTCTGCTGCTGCGTTCTCCGTCCGGACGGCGGGCGGGCGCGCAGCGCCGTGCTGCTCGCAGTGCAGGGCGCGGAGCTTCTCCTGGTGCTCCTCGCCGTCTGCCGCGGCGCGGAGCTTGTCTCGCCCGTCTGGCACATGAGCGAGGCGCTCACCTTCTCGCTGCGGCTCGACCGGCTCGCGGGCTTTTTCTGCCTGCTGACCGCCGCCTGCTGGCTGCTCACGATGGTCTACGCCCTGCGCTACATGACCCACGAGGAGCGCCAGCCCCGGTTTTACGTCTTTTTCTTCCTGACGGAGACGATGGTGCTCGGCACGGCGCTCGCCGCCGACTTCGTCACGCTCTATCTCTTCTTCGAGATGACGACACTTCTGTCGTTCCCGCTCGTGCTGCATGCGCAGAGCGACCGGGCGGTGCTCGGCGCGTCGAAGTATCTCTACTACTCCGTCGCGGGCGCGTTTCTCGCCCTGTTCGGGATCGTCGTGCTCGCGTCCTATGTCCCGCTCCGCTTTGTACAGGGCGGTTCGCTCACCTCGCCCGCGGACGGGCGGGTGCTGGCGGCTTCGTTCTGCGTGATTCTCGGGCTGGGAGCCAAGGCGGGTCTTTTCCCGCTGCATAACTGGCTGCCCTCGGCGCACCCGGTGGCTCCCGCCCCGGCGAGCGCGCTGCTCTCGGGCATCATCACGAAGATCGGCGTGATTGGCATCCTGCGGCTGATCTATTTCGTCGTCGGCGCGGACGCGCTGCGCGGCACATGGGTGCAGGTGAGCGCAATCATCCTCGCGCTCATCACGGTGTTCGTCGGCTCGTACATGGGCACGACGGAAAACGTGCTCAAAAAGCGGCTGGCCTACTCCAGCGTCTCGCAGCTGTCGTATGTGCTGCTCGGCGTGCTGCTCATGACGCCCGCGGGGCTGCTCGGCGCGCTGCTGCAGATGCTGTTTCACGCCGCGGCCAAGATCGGCGTCTTTCTCTGCGCGGGCTCGGCCATCTTCCTGACCGGGACGGAGACGCTCGACGGCTTCCCCGGTCTCGGGCGGCGGCTGCCCGCGACGATGGTGTGCTTCACGCTGCTGTCGCTGTCGCTCGTCGGTATCCCGCCCTTCGGCGGCTTTTTCAGCAAGTGGTATCTCATCTCCGCTGCGCTCGCGGACGTCCCCGGCGCGCTGGGGTTTGTGATCGCGGGCGTGCTGCTGTTTTCGGCGCTGCTGACGGCGGGGTATCTCTTCCCACCCGTCGTGCGCAGCTTCTTCCCGGGGCGAGCCTTCCCCGGCGCGGCGCGCGTGGCGGAGCCGCTCACGATGGTGCTGCCGCTCGGGGTGATGGCGGCGGTGTGTCTGCTGCTCGGGCTGTTCCCGAACGGGATCCTCGCGGTGCTGCGCGCGGTCGCGGGATCCATTCTGTAAGGAGGTGCGCATGAACGGACTGCTTCTGACGCTGCCGGTGGCCCTGCCCTTTACGGCGGGTCTGCTGAGCTATTTCATTCGCTTCCCCTCCAAACGCGCCCAAAACCTCTGGTACGGCGGCATCATCTGTCTGACGACGGCGCTGGCGTGGCTGGCCATCCTGCTTGTCGGTGAGGAGCGCGTAACGCTCCTGCACTTCACGGACACGCTCACCATCGCGCTGCGCTGCGACGGGGCCGCGCGCCTGTTTGCGGCCCTCTCGGCCACGCTCTGGCCGTTCACGGCGCTCTATGCCTGCGACTACATGCGCCATGAAAAGCACCTCGCCATGTTCTGGTCGTTCTTCACGGCCTCCTTCGGCGTGACGCTCGGCATCGCCTTTTCGGCAAACATGCTGACGATGTATCTCTTTTACGAGCTGCTCACCCTCGCGACGCTCCCGCTCGTCATGCAGCCCATGACCGCCGCGGCCAAGGCCGCGGGCATCAAATACCTGCTCTACTCCATGTCCGGCGCGGCGCTGGCGTTCATCGGGCTCGTCTTTCTCATCCTGCACGATGCGCAGGAGTTCGTCCCCGGCGGGCATCTGACAGCGGCGAGCGGCGGGGATCTGTCGATGCTTCTGCCGGTGTTCGTGCTCGCGTTCGTGGGCTTCGGCGTCAAGGCGGCGCTCTGGCCGCTGCACGCGTGGCTGCCCGCGGCGGCCGTCGCGCCCACCCCCGTCACGGCGCTGCTGCACGCGGTGGCCGTCGTGAAGGCGGGCGCCTTCGCCTGCATCCGCCTTGTCTACTACAGCTGCGGCACGGAGCTGCTGCGCGGCACATGGGCGCAGACGGTCTGCATCGTCCTCGCGCTGGTCACGATTCTCTATGGCTCGTGCATGTCGCTCAAGCAGCGGCACTTCAAGCGCCGCCTCGCCTATTCCACGATCTCGAACCTGTCGTACATTCTCTTCGCCGCCGTGCTCATGACGGGCGATGCCCTCGCCGCGGCTTTCCTGCACCTCATCACGCACTCCGTCGTGAAGATCATGGCCTTCTTTGCCGCCGGCGCGGTGCTGCACTACGCGCACCGCGAGTACGTCGACGAGCTGGAGGGACTCGCCCGCCACATGCCGGTGACGTTTGCATGCGTCATCGCCGCGGCCTGCGGCCTGACGGGCATCCCGCCCTTCCAGGGCTTCGTCAGCAAGTGGTACATCGCCTCGGCGGCGGTCGCGGCCGGGGACGGTCTGGCTCTCGCGGGCTTCGCGGTGCTGCTTGTGTCGGCGCTGCTGACCGCGATCTACATGTTTCAGGTCGTCATCAAGGCGTACTTCCCCCGCCGGACGGCCATCCCGCCTGCGGCGGACTCCGTGCGTGAGGCGGGCTGGCAGATGACCGTGCCGATGGTAATTCTCGCCGCCGCGGGGCTGCTGCTGGGTCTGTTTCCGCAGTGGCTGCTGGACGTGATCGGAAGGGCGGTGACGCTGTGATGGAGCTTCTGGCGCTCGCCCTCGTATTTCTGCCCGCCCTCGCGGCGATCGGCATCGCCGTCTCCGGTCTGCGCAGCGAGCGCGCACTCGGCGCGGCGGCCATCGCCGTCACGGGCGTGATGCTCGCGCTCATGCTGGCGGCGGTTCGGTTCGGCGGCGACGGGGTCGTCACCGTCCCGGTCATGAACCTCTCGTTCTGCTTCGACGGCTTCCGCAAGCTCTACGGCACGGTCGTCTGCTTCATGTGGCTTATCTCGGCACTCCTCTCGCCGCAGTATTTTCGCCATCACGACCACCTGCGGCGGTACTATTTCTTCTTCCTGCTCTGTCTCGGCTTCACGGCGGGCGTGTTTCTCTCCGCCGACCTCTACACGACGTTCCTCTTCTTTGAGCTGATGAGTCTCGGCTCCTACGTCTGGGTCGTGCAGGAGGAGACGGAGGGCGCTCTCGCCGCCGGAAAGACGTATCTGACCATCGCCGTGCTCGGCGGACTCGTGACGCTGATGGGGCTTCTGCTGCTTCACCACCTGACGGGGACGCTCGTGATCTCCGAGCTGCGCGCGGCGTGCGCGGCCGTCGAAAACCGCCGTGCGCTGTGGGCAGCGGCGCTGTGCGTGCTGTTCGGCTTCGGTGCCAAGGCGGGCGTGTTCCCGCTGCACATCTGGCTGCCGCAGGCGCACCCGGTCGCCCCCGCGCCGGTCTCGGCGCTGCTGTCGGGCGTGCTGACAAAGGCGGGCATCTTCGGCGCGCTCCTGCTCACGGCGCAGGTGCTCCCCGGCGACACGCGCTGGGGGCTCCTGATCCTTGCACTCGGCGCGGTGACGATGGTGCTCGGCGCGGTGCTCGCGGTGTTCTCGAACAACCTCAAGTACATCCTCGCCTGCTCCTCGCTCTCGCAGATCGGCTTTATCCTGCTGGGCGTGGCCATGATCTCCCTGCTCGGCGAGCACAATGCTCTCGCCGCGAACGGGACGGTTCTTTACATGCTGAACCACTCGCTCGTAAAGCTCACGCTCTTCCTCTTCGCGGGTGTCGTCTACGCAAACACCCACGCGCTCGACCTCAACGCCATCCGCGGCTTCGGGCGCGGCAAGCCCCTGCTGCACGCGGTGTTTCTCTGCGGCGCGGGGTCGCTCGCGGGCATTCCGGGCTTTTGCGGCTATCTCGGCAAGACCCTCCTGCACGAGGGCATTGTGGAGCTTGCCGCCGAAACCGGCAGCTGGGGCATCACGGCGGTGGAGTGGCTGTTTCTCTTCACGGGCGGGCTCACGACCGCGTATCTGCTGAAAATCTACGTCGCCGTCTTCTGGCAGAAGGCCCCGGTGGATGCGCACAGCCCCGCCCGCTGGGGGACGCCGCTCTCCGTGCTCGCGCTCGTGCTGGCCGCGGCGGCGCTCCCGGTGCTGGGCCTGCTTCCGCACGCGCTGGCGGAGAAGCTCTCCTCTGCGGCACTTGCCTTCACCGGCGGGCACCCCTTCTCCCACACGATCCACTATTTCGCGTGGACGAACCTCAAGGGCGTCTGCATCTCCGTCGCGATCGGTGCGCTGGTGTATGTGCTCTTCATCCGCCGCGCGCTCATGCGGCGGGAGAACGGCGAGCCGCGCTATCTCGACCGCTGGCCCGGCTGGCTGAGTCTGGAAAGGTGCGTCTACCGCCCCGTTTTCGGCATGCTCGACCGGATTCTCCGCGTCCTCTGCCGCGCCGTGTGCGACAGTCTCGACGCCGTGCTCCTGCTCCTGCGACGCACAGTTCTGCGCGACACGCGCCAGCGCGTGCGCCGCAGCGCCTTCAGCGCGCCGGTGCGCGCCATCGCCCGCAGCAGCGGCCGCAGCGAGGAGGACGTCGCCGACGAGGCGGGTACCTACCTGCGCATGGCGGGGCGGCTCTCCAACAGCCTGTCCTTCGCCCTGCTGATGACGTGTCTGGGGCTTTGCATCGTGCTGGTGTGCCTGTTGCTGCATGTCTTCTGACCTTACTTTATCAAAAAGGGCAATGCCCTTTCTGATAAAGTAGTTTTCGCTCCGCTCTGCGCCTTGCCCCGCCGCTTGCGGCGGGGCTGCGACACTCCGCTCCGCGCATGGTGTTTTTGCGATGTACACGCCGCCGCTAAAAAACGGATTGGTATTTATTCGCGCCGCTGCGGCGCCACGAACTCTGTGAGACTTTTTATCTGCAAAAATAAGAGAAGCCCTGCGGCCGCAGGGCTTCTTCTTTATTTTTGCAGGTTGGGGACTACGCCCAGCAGGACGAGCGGCTCGGAGCCGGTGTTGAAGACGCTGTGGCTGTGACCCTCGGGGCAGTAGTGGCACATGCCCGGCCGGAAGGGATACTCCTCGCCATCGTCGAGACAGATGCCCTCGCCGGAGAGCACGAAGATCATCTCACAGCTCCCCTCGTGGGTGTGCAGGCCGATGGACGTCCCCTGCGGCAGCGTCATCTGCAGCACCTTGCAGTTGCCGTCGTCATAGGGGCGCGCCTGCAGCGTGCCGACGCCGCCCTTGAAGTGCTCCATCGGCACGGGCGTCATTTCATCAAAATTCAGCAGCATAATGCGTTCCTCCTCAGTTCAGAAAATCCTTGAGCTTCTTGCTGCGGGAGGGGTGGCGCAGCTTGCGCAGCGCCTTCGCCTCGATCTGGCGGATACGCTCACGGGTTACGTTGAACTCCTTGCC
>ERZ840371.3063-NODE-3063-length-14138-cov-3.023575_pt1 | contig 14138 bp, 14 predicted proteins | sample MGYA00519937_ERZ840371 | MGnify/ENA primary metagenome ERZ840371 (study PRJEB31850, sample SAMEA3708873) | human gut metagenome | biome: human gut; feature: human-associated habitat; material: faeces | place: China | collected 2014 ... | reverse complement strand
AATATCATGATCGGAATATAACCATTTCTTGATGATTGGGAAAATATTTTCACTGTTAATTGATAAATTTCCATGTTTTACAGCCATGCTGTCCACACTCCTTTTTGTTTTTAATCATTTGCCGCAACTTTATCTGTCAATATACTGCATTCTTATCTGCTCTGCCTCCGGAGCCAAAACTATCCTCTCCTGTTTATCCTTTGAAATAGCTTTTGACTCCTGTAAGTTGCTTCTCTGAAAGATATAGTAATACCATTTATTCCAAAAGTCAAGAAAAAATTAGCACTCACCAAAAATGAGTGCTAATAATTTTATATTTTACATATTCCCCTGTATTTTTTTCTTCAGATAACTCTTATTTCTTTCGTCTTTTGTATACCACAACTCCCACAATACATCCCGCTGCAATCGCCAGAATAATCACAAACGGTGTAATATTAGTCGTATCTCCTGTCTTTACCGCTGATTTCGCACTTGCTCCATTCGGCTGTGGAGTCGGAGTTGCGGTTACAGTCTGCGCCTGTGTAATACTGAAATTCACCTGTTTAGTATCCTGCTCCCCTGTATTCTCCCATTCACTTCCATTATACTTCTGACGGTCAAATGTAACTGTCAATGTGTAGGTTCCGGCCTTTGTAATTCCAAATGCAGCAGTATAAGGTGCACTGCTCCAGCTATTTGTATTGATCACTTTCCAGTTATACGGTACATAGCGGACATCTCCCTTTCCCGGACTTTCATTGTCCATACCCGCTCCGACTGCTGTAAATGTAATCTTTGACTGTGTTGTATATCCATCTGAACTGATTCCTGTAATCTTATTATCTGCCGGATCTGCAATTTTCGCCTTGCGGGCAGCTTTAACCGTAAACTGAACTTTCACTTCTGCACTGATCTGCTGTTCATTATCAATCACAACTGACTCTGTATAGGAGCCGGCCTTTAAGCCCGCCTTCGGGCGGATTTTAAATGTACAGCTCTCCCCCGGTGCAAGCTCTGTGGCTGAAAGTTTCCCGATTTTAAAGTTTTTACCTGACGGTGCATTTAAAGTTACATTTGTATTCCCCTCATTCGTCACTGTAACTTTCTGCGCTTCCGGTGCCTCACTATATCCTTCTTTTGCTTTTCCAAAATTCAGTTCTTCCGGTGTTACGGATAATTTATAAATCTTTTTCACCTCCGAAACAGTCGCAGAAGCTTTGATCGTTGTCAATACATCCTCCTGTCCTTCCGAACTGGTCTGGGCTATCTGAATACTGTCCAGATAATTGCCGACTTTCAGACCGGTCACCGGTACTGCTGTAAATGCAGCAGAATCTCCCGGCTCCAGCACTGATGCCGAAAGTTCCCCAATATCAAAATACTCTGCATATGGCTGCATCAGCGAAACAGTTGTATTTCCTGTATTGGTAAGTGTAATGGTCGTCGCTTCAGGAGTATCATAACCTTCCTTCAGATCATCATAACTGAAAGATTCCGGATCTGCCTGAACTGCTGTGATCTGTTCCTGTTCTGCCTCTTTTACAGACACTTCCGCAGTTACCTGCGCTGCTACTTCCGAATCCTCTTCACTTTCAAATATCAGGGTATCACTGTAATCCCCCTTCGTCAGACCGGTTTTTGGCTGTACCATGAACATAAGAGAATCACCTTTTGCAATCTGTATTCCTGATACAGCTTCACTTCCATCTTCGTTCATCACCTCAAAATAATCTGATTTCGGTATCTTTAAAGTGATAATTCCGTCCCCTGTATTTATTACGGTTACAGACAGTGTCTCATTGGCCTGTGTATAATTTTCTTCGATATCGCTGAAATTAAGACTTCCTGTATTTACCTCAAGAGACTGTGCCTCAAGAGATGCATCTGCATTGTCACCTGCCGATGGAGCCTCGCTGTCATCCGGCGTCTCTGTCGGTTCTGCAGAAGGCTCATCCGAAGGCTTCAGGTCTTCGTCATCTGATGAATCATCCTCACCTTCAACTGCAATCTTCGCTTCAAAAGAAACCTCAATACCTTCTTCCGTCCGGTATGTGATCATATCATCATATTCACCCGGTTCCAGCCCTTCCCTCGGCTGTATCCATACGCTTACAGATTCACCTGCACTCAGCGGTTCTATAATATCCTGAGCCATAAAATGTTCCGGACTGATCTCCTGAAAATTCAAGCTCTCATTTCCGGTGTTCGTAATCTGCACATACTGTGCTTCCACATCCTCAAGATCACTCTTTACTGTTCCAAAATCACAGATCTGATCTTCGCTGTCCTCTACAGTGGCAATCGCTTCGTAGGTCTTTTGATCTTTATCGTCTTCACCTGCTGCCTGTCCATCTTTCTCTGATCCATCTGTCTGCACATTTCCGTTCTCATCCACCTGCAGCTGATCTTCTGTATAAATTTTCATCTGGGAATCATCAGTACCTTCTGTTGTTTCCTCCGGCTGACCTTCTGTGTTCTGAGATCCATCTTCCTGTTCATTTCCTGCATCCTGCTGTACATCTTCTGTTCTATCTACATCCTGATTTTCAGAATCCTGACTGCCTTCTGCATTATCTGCTGTTTCTTCCAGCTGTGCCTCCTCTGTTCCATCTGCCGTTTCTTCCAGCTGTGCATTCTCTGTTCCATCTGCCGTTTCTGTCTGCTGTGCATCCTCTGCTTCCTGTTCCACTGCTTTCGCCTCTTCTTCAGTTGCAGCTACCTCTAACGTCTTTGCAGTAAGAGTACCTGTCAGTCCGCTTCCATCTACAGGGGTCAGATCAAGCACCAGTCTGCATCCCAGATCATCCTGAGTGATCGTATAGGTCTTCTCAGTACCTACCTGTGTTAACTCCTTCTCCCCGGTCTGTCTTGACCAGGAAAAAGTAAAATCTTCATCCGTAACCTCTTCCGGTGTAACCTTTGCATAATCTGCACTCAACACTACGCCTACAGCTGCAAGTCCCTTAATCTTAAGCTTACCGCCCAATTCTCCTGACGGAGCTGCCGCAAAAACCATGGATGGAATCATTGAAATAACCATCATCACAGTCATTACAACTGCAAGAAATCTCTTTCTCTCCATCTGTAGTCCTCCTTTTCATTTATAATAAGATTTGTAATTATTCAGCAGCCACTCTGAAGGTACTGAATAATTACAGTTCTGTGATGCTTCTGTGTCTGTCTGCCCTTTTCATTCCCATCACAGACCACAACATCGTTTTTTCTCTGTATAAAAGCATTATAGCATCACATTTTCCGGAAATGTAATCTGTATTTTCTCCCTTAAAACAACTTCAGCCCCTGAGTATCAGAGTTCAATTTTCTCCAATATTCAGGGACCGAACTGTGTTTTACAGTTATTTCTCCGATATATCACGTGATATCCATAATTTGACCGAACAGTTTTTATCCTTCTACTATCAGATATTTTCCATCCGGCAGAGCAAATACTTCACTTGCATCTTCCAGTTCTTCATCTGACATTCCTTCCACATCAGCGCCTGACTCTTCCAGATATTCTCTCACTTCTTCAATAGAATCCACAACCTGCGCCATGCAATCCTCAAGGAATGCTTCCGCTGCTTCATATGATTCTGCTACCGCCTGTGGAAAAAGCTGCTCCTGATTTTCAAGAAACGTATTAATACATTCTTCTGTAAACAATTTAAATAACCTCCTCAATCTTTCCCTTTGCCCGGATCAGCTTCTCAAGGACCGGTTCAACCTGTTTTGTCATATAGGACGTAGCTGCCCGTACCCCCTCCTTGGAATGCTCCATGGCAAAGCCATATTTTACCGCTTTAAGCATCTCTATATCATTATATTCGTCTCCGAACGCAATACATTCTTCCGGCGAAATATGATATCTTTTCTGATATTCTCTGATTCCTTTTGCCTTGTTTGTTCCAAAAGGAATAAAATCAATCCACTCATTTCCCGAAGTGACAACAACACATTCTTTTCCAAATCTGTCCATCCAGTATTTCACAGATTCTTCTGTAAGGCCGGCCGGTTCAAACACAGCCAGCTTCATGATAGGAGCCGTCATCTCTTCCATGCTGTTTACAAATCTGCATTCATTTTTTACTTCATATAACATATGGTCATGAAATCTCTTTGTCTTCGGCATCAGGTAGTGGTAATCCTTTGCAGAACAGGTAAACTCGGCATCCTTCTTTTCCAGGATTGCAGAAATAATCTCCCCTGCCAGCTTTCTGTCAAAAGAATCCTGATACAGTACCTCTCCATGATCCACTGCCAGTGCACCATTCTCCGAAATATAGGAAATCTCTGAAGCAACAGGTGCAAACAGCTTTGTCATATTCGGATATTGCCTTCCACTGGCTGCTACAAACATAATCCCCAGTTCCTCTAACTGCCTGATCAGCGAAAAAATTTCTTCAGGCAGAGACTGTGCCTTATGTAAAAGTAACGTCCCATCCAGATCACTTGCAACCAACTTAATCATTTCCATGTTCCTCGCAAATTTTTACCAGATCTGTCGGTTTCTCAGCGACAAGATCTGCTCCATTCTCATTCAGTTCTTTTCGGTCACGAAAGCCCCATAGCGCACCTACTGTATACATTCCTGCTGCTTTACCGGTCTTCATATCTGTACTTGTATCTCCCACATACATACATTCTTCCGGTTTTACACCAAATTTTTCCGCAACCATAAGCGGACCATCAGGTGCCGGTTTCCTGCGGATTGCTTCACTCTGACCAACTACCATATCAAATTCCCCGTCAAAAAGCTGCGCAATTACTTTCACAGCTGCAGGATGAGGTTTATTTGAACAAACTGCCAGCTTCATTCCATGTTCCTTCAATTTCTTTAAGGTTTCCGGCATTCCCTTATAGGGAACTACTTTATACATCGGATCTGCTTCAAACATTTCCCGGTAAAGCTTCTGTCCCTCATCATAATGCGCAAGTTCCGGATCCCCCGCATCCTTAAGTGCGCGGCGGATCAGCATATTTGCCCCTTCTCCGCTGTAATATCTGAAATTATCCACCGGAAGTGTTTTCAACCCGAATTTTTCCATAATAATATTAGTCACATAAGCCATGGAATCCAGCGTATCAGCCAGTGTTCCATCCAAATCAAATATACATGCTTTAATCATCTTTTGTCATCCTCTTAAGTTAATTCCTGATTTCTTCATTTCATAAAATAATCTGGCAACCGGGAGTCCTACCACATTATTGTAATCTCCGCTGATCCCCTTTACATAAATTCCGAAAAGTCCCTGGATGCCATAGCTTCCAGCCTTATCCATAGGCTCTCCTGTAGCAACATACTCTCTGATCTCCTCATCTGAAACCGGATAAAACGTCACATCTGTACTTTCATAAAAAGTATGTTCTGTCCAGACTTTTTCTTTCTTTTCCCATACAGAAACGCCGGTATATACCTGATGAGTATTTGCCTGAAGTTTCTTTAATGTATTCACTGCATCCTCTGTATCATGAGGTTTGCCAAGGATCACATTCTCAAACACTACCACTGTGTCAGATCCGATCACAATTGTTCCGTCGGCACTATCTTTCATAGTGCGGATAACAGAAGCTGCTTTATCCGAAGCCAGCTGTTTTACTGCCTCTCCCGGATTGTCTGAGATACGATTCTCATCACCTGATGCAGGCAGCACTTCAAAATCCACGCCAGCCCGTTCCAACAGTTCTTTTCGTCTGGGTGAAGCAGATGCCAAAATAATTTTTCTCATAATAACCTCTTCTTTCCTGTCATAGTATACCTTGTATCTTTTTGGTATGCAACTGCTTTCATTAACTCTTTCCATAAAATTTCGCTTTCCTTTTTATCTGAAAAGTATTAAAATAACAATAACCTATAGCTGAATAAAATGGTGTCAGGAGTAAAAGATATTTTTATCCTGACTCGCTGTCAAAAATAGGAGAATATCAGAAAGGAGTTTATGATTATCATGGCTAAAATTAATAAATACTGGGGATATGTTGCAATAGGTGCCCTTACAGCAGCTGCTGCCGGTGCTGTAGCTGCCCTTATTGCCAAAAAAGGATCCTGTAAAGAGGATTTTGATTTTGAAGATGACTTTGATGATTTCGATCTGACTGATGAAAAGGAAACTGCTAAGGAAGATCAGGAACCTGCCGAAGATTTCCAGTCCTGGGAACATACAGGCGAACAGTCTGCAACAGATGACACCGAAAGCGAAGAAGCTGAAGAAGCTGCTGATACAGACGATTCTGAGAAGTCTTCCGATAAAGCTGCTGAAGTTGAGATTAAAGATGCAGAAGAGGAAGAAGATGCCGATGAACCCGAGAATTTTGAAGAGACTATGGACGCTGCATCTGAATCTGAAGAATAAACGTTACCGTTCACAGTAACGTAACCAAAAAGGAATGTTACTTCACGATTATACAATCGTAGAAGCAACATTCCCTTTTTATTCTGATTATATTACTATTTCAGTCTCATTATGCTTTCGGAAGTTTAAATGAGCTCTTCAGAGACACGATACGGTTGAATACCGGTGCACCCTCTTTAGAATCATGGATATCTGCACAGAAAAATCCTGTTCTTACGAACTGGAAGCTGTCATAGCCTTTTGCTTCCATAAGTGCTGGTTCTACATATGCAGTAACTTTTGTCAGAGAGTTCGGATTTACATTCAGAGAACCATCTTCTTTGTTGTATACACCCTTCTCCTCGTCTACGATATTCTCATAGAGACGTACTTCTGCTTTTCCTGCCTGACTTGCTTCTACCCAGTGAATGGTTCCTTTTACTTTTCTGCCATCCGGCGCATTGCCACCCTTTGTTGCAGGATCATAAGTACAGTGTACAACACGTACAGTTCCATCTTCATCAGCTTCATATCCTGTACAGGTTACAAAATATGCGTTCATAAGACGAACCTCTGTGCCCGGGAACATTCTCTTATATTTCTTAGGCGGATCTACCATGAAGTCTTCTCTCTCAATATAGAGTTCTCTGCCAAACGGTATTTTACGGGTTCCCAGTTTTTCGTTCTCCATATTATTCGGAGCTTCCAGATATTCCACTTCGCCTTCCGGATAATTATCGATCACAAGCTTGATCGGATCAAGAACAGCCATCAGACGGGGACGTTTCAGTTTCAGATCCTCACGGATGCAGTATTCAAGCATTGCATAGTCAACAGAGCTGTTTGCTTTGGATACACCGCAGAGTTCTACAAACATTTTGATGGATTCCGGTGTAAATCCACGGCGGCGCAGAGCTGCGATGGACACCAGACGTGGATCATCCCATCCGTCTACAATGCCTTCCTCTACCAATTTCTTGATATAACGTTTACCTGTAACTACATTTGTCAGATACAGTTTTGCAAACTCAATCTGCTTCGGTGGCTGTGGGTATTCCAATTCTTTTACAACCCAGTCATACAGTGGTCTGTGATCCTCAAACTCCAGAGTACAGATGGAATGTGTGATTCCCTCAATCGCATCCTCGATGGGATGGGCGAAATCATACATTGGATAGATGCACCATGTATCACCTGTTCTGTGGTGAGTCATATGAGCAACACGATAGATAACCGGGTCGCGCATATTCATGTTCGGAGATGCCATATCGATCTTGGCACGAAGCACTTTCTCTCCGTCTGCATATTTGCCTTCTTTCATCTCTTCAAAAAGCTGCAGGTTCTCTTCTACGCTTCTGTTTCTGTATGGACTTTCTTTACCCGGCTCTGTAAGAGTTCCACGATATTCACGGATCTGATCTGCTGTCAGGTCACATACATAGGCTTTGCCTTTCTGAATCAGCTTTACAGCAGCTTCATACATCTGTCCGAAATAGTCAGATGCAAAAAACAGTCTGTCTTCCCAGTCTGCACCAAGCCATTTGATATCTGCCTTGATGGATTCTACAAACTCACTCTTTTCTTTGGTCGGGTTTGTATCATCAAAACGCATGTTGAACTTACCGTTATATTCCTGTGCAAGACCATAGTTTAAAAGAATAGATTTCGCATGACCGATATGAAGATATCCATTCGGTTCCGGCGGGAAACGCGTATGCACGGTGTCATAAACACCCTCTTCTAAATCTTTATCAATGATATTCTCAATAAAATTTTTGGAAACTGTTGTTTCTTCTCCCATGGTGTCCTCCTTAGGTTTTAACTATACATTATGCACATTATCTTATCATAAAAAATATGATGAAACAAGGGAAGATACTTTATTTTATCCCAATTACCTTTAGCGCAAATGTACGGATTTTAGAACAGACGGATTTTGCCCGGCCTTACAGATCCATCCATTTTCCTTTCCATACATACAAAAGCATCAGTAGCATTCCCAGAAGCCAGGACGTCGGATAACACATCATCACATGTCCGAGACTTCTTGTCCATGCCATTGTTCCCGCGATCCACATCACACGGAATCCGCACAGCGATACCAGGAATACTATCATGGCCTGCATCGTCTTGCCGGTTCCTCTGATCGTTCCGCCAAGCACATGCAGGATTCCAAGCATCCAGTAGAACGGGCAGAAATATTTCATTGCCTGTGCCCCATAATAGATTACTTCTTTATCACTGCTGAAAATCCCTATGATCGGTCTGGAAAAGGTCAGCAGGAGAATTCCTGTCACGATCGTATAAAGCACGCTCATTCCAAGAGTTACTCTCAATCCTTTCCTGATTCTGTCTGTTTTTCCCGCACCATAGTTCTGACCGGTAAAAGTCGTTGCTGCCATACTAAAACTCATTACCGGCAGAATGTTAAACCCATCTACTTTCAGGTATGCACCAAAACCCGCCATTGCACTGGCTCCGAATCCATTGACACCAGATTGTACCAGTACATTTGAAAAGGAGATTACCGTGTTTTGAATTGCAGTCGGCAGACCTACCTGGATAATCCGTCCTGCCATTGTTCTATCAATGGAAAGTTTCTTCGGATTTATGCGGTAAATATCCGGAACTCTCATCAAAAACCATAATGCAAAAATGCAGGAAAGTACCTGGCTGATATCTGTTGCAATTGCAGCACCCTCGACTCCCATGTGCATTCCGCCGATAAGCCATAAATCCAGAAAAATATTGGAAAACGAAGCTACTGCCAGATACATCAGCGAACGTCTGGAGTTACCTACGGCATTCAGGATCCCCGCTGCCATATTATAGATGACATTAAAAACCAGTCCATAAGAATAAATTCTCAAATACAGAACTGACTGATTCATTACTTCTTCCGGAGTTCTCATCCACCTGAGAATTGCAGGTGAAAATACAATTCCAGCGATAGTAAGAACAATTCCCAGAATAAGCGCAAGCATCAAGGCTGTATGTGCAGAACGCTGAACGCCATTCTCATCTCCTGCTCCATAAAACTGGGATACAATAACTCCCGCACCTGCAGATGCCCCCATACTGAATGCAATCAGCAGACAAATCAGCGACGTACTGGAACCAACTGCAGCCAGTGCATTGCTGCCCACAAAATTTCCTACAATAATTGAGTCCACTGTATTGTACATCTGTTGGAGCAGATTTCCCAGTATCAATGGAATAGAAAACAGAAGGATCTGTCTCCAGATGGTCCCTTCTGTCATGGTACTGATCGATTTTAACTTCACACTCTTACTCTTTTCATATGCTGCCACTCTCATTCCCCCATTCATATATTATTGCTGTTCACAACGCGTCCGGCAGCACCCTTCGGCATTCCTATTATAAAATATTTTATATAAAAATCAAGCCGCCACTATTTATAGCATTGCATTTCCTGTCAGTTTACTGTACAATACTTTTATATTGTAAAGTACGAAACAGGAGGTAATTTATTATGGCTTTTGATATCACACCTTATGTAGATATGTCCCCAAAGAAAGTTCGTGAACTGATTCGCAAGGGAGTTATTGATTTCCCCACTGCAGGAATGTGCCGTGGCTATGCGCAGGCAAATCTGGTAATTCTGCCACCGGAATATGCTGCAGATTTTGAAGAATTTGCACACAAGAATCCATTTCCGTGTCCAATTCTCGAAATTATCAAAGGAACTCCTGAAACTCATGACATGGGTGAGGGCGGAAATATCTGCACGGATATCCCGAAATACCGGATTTATGAAAACGGTGTATTTACAAAAGAAATTACTGACGCTTCCGAGTATTGGAAAGAGGGATATGTTGGATTTCTTATCGGCTGTTCTTTCTCATTTGAAGAAACACTGATTAGAGAAGGGATTGAAATCCGTCATATCGCCCAGGGACGAAATGTACCGATGTTCAAAACTAACATTCAGACAGTTCCTGTTGGTCCATTTTCCGGTCCTATGGTCTGCTCCATGCGCCCGATGACACCGGAAAACGCAAAAAAAGCTTATGACATTACTTTCAAAATGCCGAATGTTCATGGTGCCCCTGTACATATGGGAGATCCGAAAGAGGTCGGTGTTGATGACGTTATGAAACCTGATTACGGTGAAGCAGTGGATATTTACGAAGGGGAAATTCCTGTGTTCTGGCCATGCGGCGTAACTCCGCAGGCAGCAATTGAGAATGCCAAACCGCCAATCGTTATCACTCATGCTCCCGGACATATGTTCATTACAGATATTCCGAATGCAGAGTTAAACGACTATCTGGAAGCAAAAAAGAAATAATCAGAAAGCAGCAGAAACCATGGAATTTACATTTCCCAACTATTATAAAGAATTTTCTTGCATTGCCGGGTCCTGTCCGGATACCTGCTGTGCAGGATAGCAGATTGTTATTGACAATAAAACCCTGAAGAAATATCAGCATTTCAAAGGTCCTTTTCACAATCGACTGCACAACGATATCGACTGGAAGGAACATGTCTTCCGCCAGTACAACCGACGGTGTGCATTTCTGAACGAAGAAAATCTGTGTGATATTTACACAGAAGCAGGTCCGAAAATGCTTTGCGACACCTGCAGAAATTATCCACGACACATTGAAGAATTTGAGGGCCTGCGTGAGGTTTCTTTGTCCCTTTCCTGCCCGGAAGCAGCAAGAATTCTGCTGTCTCAGAAAGAAAAAGTTCATTTTGTTACCATCGAAAAGGAAGCCGCTGAAGAAACCTATGATGATTTTGATTACTTTTTATTTACTGCACTGATGGATACCAGAGATCTTCTGATAAAAATCATCCAGAACAGAAATGTCCCCATACGGAAACGCCTGTGGAAAGTACTTGCCATCACACATGATTTTCAGCTGTGTTTAAATAAAAACGAACTTTTTAAATGGGAAGAGATTCGGAAACGTCATGAAGATTCCGGATTCGGAAAAACATTTTGTGATAAAGTTCATTCCAGAATGAATACTTCTGACACATCAAAGGATCTATTTAAAAATATGTGGAAAACTATTATTCCGGAAATGGAAGTTCTTCGTCCCGGATGGAAAGAATTTCTGAAGGAACGTCTTGATTCCTTATATATTTCTTCAGGAGAAAACGATTATATATATCAGAAAAGCGAATTTGATTTCTACTGTCCGGACTGGCAGATTCAGGAAGAACAGCTTCTGGTTTACTGGATTTATACTTATTTCTGTGGTGCAGTCTATGACGATGAAATCTTTACCAAGGTTAAAATGGCTGTCGTCTGTACTTTGTTTATCCATGAGCTTGATGTCGGAACATATCTGAAAAACGAACATCATTTTAACCTGAATGATCAGATTCAGATCTGTTATCAGTTCTCCAGAGAGCTTGAGCATTCGGATCTTAATCTGAATAAATTTCAAGAACTGATGTCTGAAAATAATATTTTCTCCTTTGAAAATCTGTTAAAGATATGCTGAATGACAAAAAACTTGCTGCTCATTTCTTATTCTTTTTACAATTGCATTATTTGATATAAAAAACTTGTATTCTTTCGGATTTGGTAATCATCGCCTTCTATAAATTGCATTCACCCCAAATTGCGTATATTCTCCTGCTCGATATCCCCGAACAAATTCTCTATCCATTTCCCATTTTGAGATTGCTAATTCGAATTTACTCTGATAATGTCGTTGACTAATAAAAAAATCCAAATAACTTATTATTTCACTTTTGGATAAGACCTTATTATCAATCATGACCGCAAGTATTTTCTGTCGTCTGGAAGCAGATAAACCTTCTTCTTGCGAAACAGTATAACCAAACTGCATAAGAATAGATTCCTGAGCTAATCTCATTCCGTTAATACATGAATTTTTTAGGTAGGATTTTTCGTCACAAATACGACATAAAACCATGCCCATATTTCTTAATCGTATATAGGTGCTTTCCAAAATAAAATAAACTCTGCATTGTTTGCATTTTCATGAATATAATCAATATCCTTCTGCTTAAGATGAAATCTGCTCCGAAATCTGGAGTTTTCAAGTCTCTCGAACAGTTGCTTGTACCATTCATCCTTTGTCATTAAAACTCACCACTTTCTATGAAAACAGACTCTGCTGTTCATATTCCGTCTGTCGATTAAGCTGAGTCGGTGTCTGGTGCAGAAGTACAGGCATTTTGTTATTATCAAACCAGTCTGTGATTTGTTCCCTTTCCAAGATCAAAGGCATGCGATCATGGATTTTTTTCATGGAATTATTCGCTGTGGTAGTCAGGATCACAAATCTTCGTTCATTCTCAAACCAGTCACAGAATCCTGCCATATACAGCACAGAGGAATCCGGTCTGGTAAAGGTACTCTTTTCTTTCAGGGAATTCCATTCGTAGAACCCGCCTGCCGGAATCAACAGCCGGTGATATAAGATTCCGTTCTGAAAGGAAGGTTTATCCATGACGGTTTCCACCCTTGCATTGATGACCGGATTTTTGCCTTTTGACAGGGGATATCCCCATCTGCATATACCCAGTTCCAGTCCATGTTCTGACTGTCCAATGACCGGTGCGACATCGGTCGGACGGATATCTCCTTGTGTCAGCCGAATCCTCCCATCTATGTTCTGTACCACTCTGGAAATCTCCTCCATCATATCGAGATCTATATAATATCTGCTGCACATATTCTCTCCTATTTTAGAATCTTTCTTATCTGCGTATCCGCGGCTTCTGGATAAAGCTGTTTCATAATATTCTTATGTTTAATCGGTGCTTTTTCATCCTCAAACAGAGCATCAAAATCATAGCCGTCCCTGCGGTAGTTGGCAAATACCGGCAGCCATTTTTTGGAAATAAACCCGGCTTTTTTGGCAAAGAATTTTCCGTAAAGAACATCATGTCTTTTGGCAATGGCAATCCTCCATCTCCACGGATCCCTCACCGGATCATCAGACCACCAATATTCTGCCACTGTCCGTTCCTCCAGAGAAAACCCCGGAATTTCGTTCTTAAAAAGAGGAAGAAAACCAACCCGGTTGATATATTCGACTGCTTCATCCACATCGTGGATGCATTTCGGATCATCCCATGTTACTCCATGAATGATCCATTCCCCTGCTTCGTTTCTCATGACTTTCTCCTTTCTGTATTTTGCTGTCTTAAATATACCACACATTGACAAGGCAAGACAAAGATATATATTTTTATCGAAAAAATTGATGACATTTTTGTTACTGTTCATACACAATGTCATTAACTTAAGCAATTTGCCAATACTGCATTGATGAAAATATCAGCAGAAGGATTTGATTATGATAAAAAATGGGATATTGATGGATCAAGATACAACGTCTTACTAAAATTTAGGTATAACAAAAAGACAAAATCAATATTTAATATTGAAATTTGTCTAAAGATGAAATATAGTAATATACCACCTTCTGCAATAACTGGTTTATCCACCATTTTTGTGTTAATATAAAAGTAATAAAATACATTTAAGGACAAGAAGGGTGTAAATATTATGGATATTTCAGATTTTGTTAAGAAAGCAAAAGAATATAATGTTCTTGGAATCAAAATTTCAAAAGATAATGAACTTGCAGCAGAGTGGTACAGCGAACCGGAATGCAGAAGGAATATTTATTCTGCAACAAAGAGTTTCACATCCTGTGCAGTTGGCTTTGCTGTTCAGGAAGGGCTGATCGATCTTAATGAAAAACTAACAGAAGCATTTTCAGATGACTTGCCGGAGTGTATAGATGAGAACCTGAAAGAAGCAACTGTTCGTGATCTTCTTACCATGTGCCTTGGACAGGAGAAGGGCAG
>ERZ840371.3055-NODE-3055-length-14168-cov-3.273790_pt1 | contig 14168 bp, 13 predicted proteins | sample MGYA00519937_ERZ840371 | MGnify/ENA primary metagenome ERZ840371 (study PRJEB31850, sample SAMEA3708873) | human gut metagenome | biome: human gut; feature: human-associated habitat; material: faeces | place: China | collected 2014 ... | reverse complement strand
AAGAAATGTCGCTTTCAGTGTCTTAATTTATGAGGCCATTATACACTACTCTATTCCAGTTGCAGATACGATTGCAGCCTTCAACAATTCTGGAAAAGCCTATGATGAATCGAAATGCCCGACAGGTAACGGATTTTGTAAATGATGAATTACATAAGAAAATGTTGCTGGTTGGGTTAAATGGAATCCTCAAAAAGGTACATATAATTCCAAATCTGAAGATGGAATCAGATGATAGAGTTGCAATAATTGTTAAAGATATTTCAGAAAAAATAAAGGTAAAATTGCAACGTTTTGTCGTAAATTACTTTGATTCGAATGCTGAAATACAACGAGGAGTATATAACGTGTTGACTATTGCACAGGCAAAGGGATTAGAATTTGAGAAAGTGGTAGTTGTCAAAGAAAACATGACACGCAATGAATTTTACGTTGCTTGCACCAGAGCAATTCAAGAATTATACGTATTATAACCCCAAGGAGCACATACCAATGACCAAAAGAAAACTTAAAAAACTATTCCTCGCCCAGAGTTACCTTGACTCATGGGACGAGTATCAGCGCAGTTTGCGCAAATCCAGTTATATCACATGGGATTATGTGATATTAACAGCTTCCAATGAGGAGCAGGCGTTAGCCTATGAGCAGCAGATTTTAGATCGGCTGACGTTAGGCTTGCTGCCGGAGAAGACAGTTTATAAGGTATTACCGGATCCGGATGGTAAGCGTGTTGGATCTGGTGGAGCAACTTTTAATGTATTGAAGTATATTGCTGAGCAGGATGGAGATGCAAGGGAGAATCATTTCCGGGGCAAGCGGATCTTGGTGATCCATTCCGGAGGAGACAGTAAGCGTGTTCCACAGTATTCGGCTTGTGGCAAGTTGTTTTCACCGGTGCCGCGGGAGCTGCCAAATGGCAGACCATCGACATTATTTGATGAATTTATAATAGGGATGACTTCTTTAGCAGGACGTTTCCCAGATGGAATGGTTGTTCTATCGGGAGATGTGCTGCTTTTATTTAACCCGTTGCAGATCGATCTACAGTATCACGGTGCGGCAGCGATATCGATCAAGGAAGATGTTGAGACGGGCAAAAATCACGGTGTTTTCTTAAATGACGGTCATGATCATGTAGCACGCTGCCTGCAGAAACAGTCGGTGGAGACGCTTCGAGCAGCTGGTGCGGTGAATGAGAATGATGCGGTTGATATTGATACCGGTGCAGTGGTGTTAGATGCTGAACTACTGAATGCGTTGTTTGGTCTGATCAGCACAGATGGTATTGTCTGTGAGGAGAAGTTTCATAAGTTCGTGAATGAGACAGCAAGAGTAAGTTTTTATGCAGACTTCTTGTATCCGTTAGCTGGCGAAGCGACTTTGGATGATTTTCAGCGGGAGACTCCAGAGGGTAGCTTTTGCGAAGAACTGACAGAGTGTCGTAATCAGATCTGGGAGGCACTGCATGCTTTTTCAATGAAGCTGATTTGTCTGTCACCGGCCGAATTTATTCATTTTGGAACTACGAGAGAGCTTAGAGAGCTTGTGACGGTTGGCGTGGATGATTATGAATTCCTTGGCTGGCAGAAGTGTGTTTTGACGAATATGCAGGATGCGGACGAATATGCGACGAATAATGCCTACATTGCGTCAGATGCCGTGATAGGACAGGGATCTTATATAGAGGATAGTTATATTGGACCGAATACGGTCGTTGGAGCCGGTACGATCATTTCGAATGCCGGCATTGAGAATGTGACATTGCCGGAAAATATGGTATTTCACACATTGGCACTCTCGGATGGCACTTTTGTGACGAGGGTGTATGGTACGGAGGACAATCCAAAGGGAACCTATGAGAAGAATAGCCTATGGATGGGGATACCGATACAAAATATATTGGCGGCGTACGACATTTTGCCGGAGCAAATATGGAATGGACAGGAGCGTTATTTGTGGTTTGCTGATCTCTACACGGTAGAGGCAGATCGTGCTGCCAGTGTTGCAAGTGCGATGCGTTTATGCCGTATTGTGGCAGGAACAGCGAAGCCGGATGATGTGAAGAGTTGGTTGGAGTCAAAGAGACTGAGTTTGTGCAGCAGTTTTAATGCAGCGGATGTACGCGCTATTGTTCCGTGGAAACGGAGCATTGAGAACCAGGTGCTTGTGACCTGTTTCGTGGATCGATTGATGCAGGGAGAGTATTACGAGGATGCATTGCGTGTCTTTGGTGATGCAGGAATTAACGAGGCACAATATCAGTTGTTGATGGAGCGCACAGAGCATAGTGCATTTTCGGAGAAGATTCGCATTTATTATGCATTGTCCAGATATATGAGAAATCATCGCCAAAGCTTTGCAGGAGTACAGTATGATGCATTAGAGAGCAAATGCTTTGATGAGATCCAGCGCGTTATCTACGAAAATGGCAAAGATAAGATTCCGGATTTTGATGATTTTCATATTGCGAAGGAGGAAGTGCATGTTTCGCTTCCGGTTCGTGTGAATTGGGGCGGCGGTTGGACGGATACACCACCACATTGTAACGAAAAGGGTGGCGTTGTATTAAATGCGGCGATTAAGCTGAAAGGCAATTATCCGATTCAGGTGACGATGCATCGAATTCCCGAGCTGGAGGTACAGTTTGAGAGTCAGGACATTGGTGTAAGTGGTGTTGCAAAGACGGTAGAGGAGATTCAGGATTGCCATAATCCATATGATTTCTTTGCCCTTCATAAAGCAGCATTGATCGCATGTGGCATTATTCCGATCGAAGGTCATTATGAATTGACGGATATATTGGAGAAGCTGGGCGGCGGATTTTATTTATCGACGCAGGTGATCGGTGTGCCTAAGGGGTCTGGACTTGGCACAAGTTCCATTCTATCAGGGGCTTGTGTGAAGGCGATCTTTGAATTTTTTGGACAGGAAGTACAAGATGCAGAGCTTTATGATATTGTGCTTTGCATGGAGCAGATCATGAGTACCGGTGGCGGCTGGCAGGATCAAGTCGGTGGCGTGACAGCGGGAGTTAAGATGATTACGACAGAACCTGGAATCAATCAGGTGATTCAAGTAGAAAATGTGGTACTGAGTGAGGCAACCAAGAAGGAGCTGCAGGAGAGATTTGCGCTGATCTATACCGGCCAGAGACGTTTGGCGAGAAATTTGTTGCGGGATGTTGTTGGTGGATATATCGGTGGGCGTAAGGAATCTACCGATGCGTTGGATCAAATGCAGCGGACAGCAGCATTGATGCAATTTGAGTTGGAACGTGGTAATGTGGATCGGTTTGCGGCACTTTTGAATGAGCATTGGGAACTTAGCAAGCAGCTTGATGCGGGATCGACGAATACGTGCATTGATCAGATATTTCTTGCTTGTGAAGATCTGGTGGATGGACAGTTTATTTCCGGCGCAGGTGGTGGCGGTTTCTTACAGGTGATCATGAAGAAGGGCGTTACGAGAGAACAGCTACACCAGAGATTATATAGCATATTCCAGGATAGTGGCGTTGATGTTTGGGATACGGAGTTTATCTGGGAATAAGGGAGGAGTCAAACGATGCTAAAAGGAATTCCGAAAGTGCTGACCCCGGAGATGTTGAAAATACTATGCGAGATGGGACATGATGACGAAATTGTCATCGCAGATGCACATTTTCCAGCAGAAGCGATGGGAAAGCGTGTTATTCAGTACCCTTGTATTAGTGCCCCGGAGATGGTGGAAGCCATTGTGAAAGTTATGCCGTTAGACACGTACGTAAAGGCTCCAATCATGGTGATGAGCCTGGTGCAGTCGGATATAGATAAAGGAATGCCGATACCGACGATGTGGGAAGAGGTTCGTGCTCGTTCCAGTGAGATTGAGGGATTCGAGGTGCAGCTCGGAGAATATGAGCGGTTTGAATTTTATGAGCATGCCAAGAAAGCCTACGCAATTATACAGACGGGCGAGGAACGGCAATATGGCAACTTTATGCTGCGCAAGGGTGTTGTGCTGAATTAAAGCATTTGTAGAATTATGGAGCTTGCAATGTGATAGAGAGAAGGTGCGGTATGAGCATAGAGGAAATGGGATATTTCACGGATCGTGCAGTGCGTTCAGACCGCATTATCTATACACCGACTCTATTTGCAAAAGAAGCACTGTTATATTTGCAAGAGGTTGGTTCGCTGCAGGCATTGAAGCCACATCAAAGTCATAGAGAATCGCTGGACTCTTTTTTGTTTTTTGTCGTAAAGAATGGTCGGGGAGAATTGCAGTTTCGCGGACAAAAATATTCGCTTTCTGTGGGGGACTGTGTGTTTATTGATTGCAGACATCCGTATTACCATAGAAGTTCTAAGGATGATCCATGGTCTCTAAAATGGATGCATTTTAATGGCAGTATGGCAGCCACTATTTATGATAAGTATTTATCCCGAGGCGGAGAAAATGTCTTTCCTTCTAGCCGGATCGATCAATATATGGATGTGATTGATGCGGTATATCGCGTAGCAGATTCGGAAGATTATATTCGTGATATGCGGATTAATGGGTATCTGCAGAATTTTTTGACATTGTTAATGGAGGAAACATATCATCCGGAGCAGGAAATTGGTGGAGCAAAGCAGGAAAGTATTCATCTTGTAAAAGAATATTTGGAATCGCATTATGAGGATAAGGTGACATTAGATGATCTGTCGCAACGTTTTTACATCAATAAGTATTATTTGACGAAGCTGTTTAAGCAGACCTATGGTGTTACGGTGAATTCGTATTTGCTACAGATTCGTATTACGCGTGCAAAGCAGCTGCTGCGATTTACGGATCTGTCAGTGGAGATGATCGGGGAGAAGTGCGGGATATCGGATCCCAATTATTTTAATCGGGCATTTAAGAAGATAGAAGGATTGACACCGAGAAGATATCGGATGATGTGGTGAGAAATGGCTGTTTTTTAACATATAGATTGTAACGGAAACTTGGCATTGACATTAGACGATGACGCAGTTAAGATAATCTTAAGTACAAAGGGAACAATGGACGATGTGAGTCCCGAAATGAAACGGATTTTGGATTATATTGATGGAAAAGGTGCGTCGGACAAATTCACAGAGGAGCTGGAGGAAGCGGTGTGTTCGGCCCGCCAAAACGAGAGATGGAGGTTGGACTATATGACATTAGAATATGAATATCGTCAGCGCTACCTAGAGGGAAAGGAAGAAGGCCGTGCGGAAGGCCGGGAACGAACGATTCAAAAGCTACATGAACGGGGTGATAGTATTGCATCTATTGCGGACATTGTAGAGTTGGATGAGGAAGAGGTAAAACGTGTGATAGATGCATTGAAACTTTAATGTGTAAAAACCAATATTGTGCTAAAAAGCGTAAAACATGCCAATATATTGTCTTGTTTTACGTTTTTTTTGTGCGTAAAATAACGCTTGTATTTATGAAATAAGAGCATAGCAATTTGTATCGGCGCACACAGGATACAAATGGTTATGCTGGAAAAACGTGTGCAGAATTGGAGTTTATTATATTATGAAAAAAGCGTTAATTACAGGAATTACAGGTCAGGATGGATCTTATTTGGCAGAGTTTTTGTTAGAAAAGGGATATGAGGTACATGGTATTACAAGACGAGCTTCAATCTCCAATACATCACGTATTGACCATTTGTTAGAAAAGAATGCTATTACATTGCATGATGGAGATTTGTCTGATTCTTCTTCATTGGTTCGTATCATTGGATTAGTTCAGCCGGATGAAATATATAATCTGGCTGCACAGTCGCATGTGCAGGTGTCGTTTGATGTCCCGGAATATTCCGGCGATGTTGATGCGATCGGTGTACTTCGTATTTTGGAAGCTGTCCGTATTTTGGGACTGACGCAGAAAACTAAGATCTATCAGGCATCTACATCTGAATTATTTGGTAAGGTGGAAGAAGTGCCACAGAGAGAGACAACACCATTTCATCCATACAGTCCATATGCGGTTGCGAAACAGTATGGCTTTTGGATTGTAAAAGAGTATCGTGAAGCATATAACATGTTTGCAGTGAATGGCATTTTGTTTAATCATGAATCGGAGCGTCGTGGTGAAAATTTTGTAACCCGCAAGATTACGTTAGCAGCAGGACGTATCGCTGAGGGATTACAGGATCATTTGGAACTGGGCAACATGGATTCCCTGCGCGACTGGGGATATGCGAGAGATTATGTAGAATGTATGTGGATGATCTTGCAGCATGATACTCCGGAAGATTTTGTAATTGCAACGGGAGAGCAGCATACGGTTCGCGACTTTACGGAAAAGGCGTTTGCAGCAAATGGAATGCAGATCCGTTGGGAAGGTGAAGGCGTGGATGAAAAGGGATACGATGCAGAGACCGGCAAGCTGTTAGTCAGCGTCAATCCGCAGTGGTTCCGTCCAACCGATGTAGATAATCTTTGGGGAGATCCTACGAAGGCAAAGACAGTACTTGGATGGAATCCACAGAAAACAAGTTATGAAGAATTGGTCCATATCATGGCGGAACATGACCGTAAGTTAGCGAAGAGGGAGCGTGCGGTGAAAGATGCAGATGCATAGTACCGGATAATTCATGGTATCAGCTAAGAGACAAAATATTTTTTGAGACCAATCGAAAGGACAGATGATCGAAATGATGGAAAAAGATGCCAAAATATACGTTGCAGGGCACCGGGGGATGGTTGGGTCTGCAATAGTCAGAGAGTTGGAAAGACAGGGATATACGAATATTGTTACTCGTACTCATACAGAGCTTGATCTGTGCAGACAGGATGCAGTGGAAGCATTTTTTGCACAGGAAAAGCCAGAGTATGTATTTTTAGCAGCAGCTAAAGTTGGCGGCATTGTGGCGAACCAAAATGCACTTGCAGATTTTATGTATGATAATATGATCTTGGAGATGAATGTGATTCATTCTGCATGGAAGAACGGTTGTAAGAAACTTGAGTTTTTAGGGTCTTCCTGTATTTATCCGCGAATGGCACCACAGCCAATGAAAGAGAGCTGCCTGCTTACTTCAGAATTAGAGAAGACGAATGAGGCGTATGCACTAGCTAAAATTTCCGGGTTGAAATATTGTGAGTTTTTGAATAAACAGTATGGGACGGATTACATTTCGGTGATGCCGACCAATTTGTATGGACCAAATGATAATTATCATCCGACACACAGCCATGTGCTTCCGGCGTTGATCCGCCGTTTTCATGAGGCGAAAGAGAGTGGAGCAACTGAAGTGACTTGCTGGGGGGATGGCTCTCCACTTCGTGAATTTTTGTATGTAGATGATCTGGCCAATCTATGTGTGTTCTTAATGAACAATTATAGTGGTGATGAGACGGTCAATGCGGGAACAGGTAAGGAATTAACGATTAAGGAATTGACAGAATTAGTGGCTAAGGTGATTGGATTCAATGGAGAGATCAAGTGGGATAGTTCGAAACCAAATGGTACACCGCGTAAACTTCTTGATGTTAGTAAAGCTGAGAAGCTTGGATGGACATATAAGACGGAATTAGAGGATGGAATTCGGTTATCGTATGAGGACTTTTTGAATAATCCGATGAGAGCAGAGCGTTGATCATATAGAAGTGTTATTACAGTTGATTTACAAAGGACTCCCAATGTTGGGGGTAGAGTGATCGGTTGAATGCGAATTGTTGCGCTGAGAAAGGAATAGTTAGTTATTATGAATTTAGTATTATTATCTGGTGGATCCGGAAAGCGTCTTTGGCCGCTTTCGAATGATGTTCGTTCAAAACAATTTATTCCATTTTTGAAAACGGAAAATGGATATGAATCAATGGTACAGCGTGTATATCGTCAGATTAAGTTGGTGGACGAAAATGCGGAAGTAACAATCGCAACGTCTAAGACGCAGGTTTCCTCGATACACAATCAGTTGGGCGAAGATGTAGGGATCAGTGTTGAACCGTGCCGCCGTGATACGTTTCCGGCGATTGTGTTGGCTGCCGCTTATTTGAAAGATGTTCGAGGAGTTGGGCTAGAGGAATCGGTTGTGGTTTGTCCGGTAGATCCATATGTTAATGATGATTATTTTGAAGCATTAAAGCGTCTGGGAGAATTAGCAGAAACGGAAGAGGCTAATCTGGTTTTAATGGGAATTGAACCGACGTATCCGAGTGAAAAATATGGATACATTATTCCGACATCAACGCAATCAGTAAGTGATGTATCTGTATTTAAGGAAAAGCCAACGGAAGAAATTGCAAAAGGTTATATTGCACAAGGCGCATTGTGGAATGGTGGCGTTTTTGCATTTCGCTTAGGTCATGTCTTGGACAGAGCACATGAGTTGATTGATTTTACGGATTATGCGGACCTGTTTGATAAGTATGAAACTTTGGAAAAAATATCGTTTGACTATGCGGTAGTAGAGCATGAAAAAAACATTAAAGTAATGCGCTTTTCCGGTGCGTGGAATGATCTTGGAACATGGAATGCATTGACTGAGATTATGGAGGGAAATACGATCGGTGAGGCAATCTTTGATGAAACGACAGAGAACACATTTGTGATCAATGAGATGAATGTTCCGATCTTGTGTATGGGTACTAAGAATATTGTTGTGTCGGCGAGTGCGGAGGGGATTTTAGTATCAGATATTGAGCAGGCAGATCGAATTAAGCCATATGTGGACCAGATCGATCAGCAGATCATGTATGCTGAAAAGTCGTGGGGAAGCTACCGTGTCATTGATATTGAGGAAGAAAGCATTACGATAAAGGTAACGTTAAATCCGGGACACAGCATGAATTATCATAGTCACGAGCACAGGGATGAGGTGTGGACAATTCTTTCCGGTGAGGGACGAACAATTGTGGATGGAATGGAACAGAGTGTCCGGGCAGGAGATGTTATTACGATGTCTGCAGGATGTCGTCATACTATTATTGCTAAGACAGAACTACAGGTGATGGAAGTACAGCTTGGTAAGGAAATCAATGTGCATGATAAGAAGGTGTACGAATTGCCGGCAACAAGGTAGGGCATAGTGCGGAGGATGAACATGGATAGAAAGCCGTTTTTATTGAAACCTGCCGCTAAGGATTATTTATGGGGTGGCAGTAGATTAAATGATGATTTTTCGAAAAATATTAATATGCAGCCGCTGGCGGAGACATGGGAATGCTCGACACATCCGGATGGACCAAGTGTTATTGCAAGTGGTGAGTTTGAGGGAATGGAACTTGCAGAACTTTTGAGACGTTTTCCGGAATTTATCGGAGAACATCCGAGGAGTAATCCGTATCTTGAGGCAGGTGAACTTCCTATTTTGATCAAGTTTATTGATGCGAAGAAGGATCTTTCTGTGCAGGTGCACCCGGATGATGAATATGCAAGAAACAAGGAGGGGGAACTCTTTGGCAAAACAGAAATGTGGTATGTTTTGGATGCGGCTAAAGATGCAAAACTTGTGTATGGCTTTTATCATGATATGGATAAGAAAAAATTACGTCACAGCATAGAGAATGGAACAGTGGAAAAATACTTACAGAAAGTGCCGGTGCATAGAGATGATGTATTTTTTATTGAGGCAGGAACGGTGCACGCGATCGGCGCAGGAGCACTGATCGCGGAAATTCAGGAAAATTCGAATCTGACGTATCGCTTATATGATTATAATCGTCGTGATAAGCAGGGAAAGCTGAGAGAATTACACGTCGATAAAGCACTTGATGTTGTCGATCTGCGGCGAAGTTCGGAACCAAGACAACCGCTCCGAGTATTAAAGTATCAAAGAGGCTGGGCGAGTGAACTATTATGCCGGTGCCAATATTTTCAGGTTGAGCGTATGCTGCTTAACACGGAATCATGTCGTGAAATGGCAGATTTTTACACAGATAAAAATTCATTTCAGGTATTATTATGTACGTCAGGATGTGGTTTACTGCTTTATGGCGGATCAGGAGTGTTGCAGTTTTTTAAGGGGGATTGTATATTTGTACCCGCTGGTTCGGTGCCGCTCAAGATTCATGGTAGTGCGCAGATGTTGAAAGTGACGTGTTAAATGATCAGATTGACATAGTAAATGTTTGCTAAATGTGACAAAATTAAATGAATATGCGACAATTGCAAAATATTATCTTCAAAATGGTGAAGAGTATGTGGTTGTTGGAAAGGTTTGGTAAAGAGCATGAAAGAGACGATACAAAAAGAATATTTAAGGTGGAAGACATTAGCAGATGATCAGGATGTGGCTGCAGAATTACAAAGTATGGACGGCAATGAAGAGCAGATCGAGGATGCATTCTATCGTAATTTGGCATTTGGAACCGGAGGATTACGCGGAGTAATTGGTGCCGGAACAAATCGAATGAATATTTATACTGTGGCAAAAGCGTCTCAAGGTTTGGCAAATTATGTAAATAAGCAGTTTGTACCGAACAAGAGAAGTATTGCGATCAGTTATGATTCGAGAATCAGATCAGACATATTTGCAAGAGTTGCTGCAGGAGTTTTTGCGGCAAACGGAATCCAATCTTATATTTATAAAGAACTTATGCCTACGCCTTGTTTGTCCTATGCTGTGAGGACGCTTCATTGTGCTGCTGGTATTATGGTAACAGCGTCTCATAATCCGTCGAAGTATAGCGGATACAAAGTATATGGGGCAGATGGCTGTCAGATTACAACAAAGGCAGCAGATGCTATTTTAGCAGAGATAGAAAAGTTAGATTTGTTTGATGATGTGAAAAGAGTATCCTTTAAGGAGGCGTTAAACGTTAATAAGGTGTCCTATATTTCGGACAGAGTGTATGATGACTTTATCGAAGAAGTGAAAAAACAATCATTACTATCGGACGATCTTGCCATTAATAAAGATGTTTCTATTGTATATACGCCGTTGAACGGGACGGGGTTAAAACCGGTTTTACGAGCATTAAAAGAATCTGGTTATACAAATATTACTGTAGTAAAAGAGCAGGAGCAGCCGGATGGATATTTCACAACTTGCCCATATCCAAATCCGGAAATTAAAGAAGCGATGGAACTTGGAATAGCATATGCTAAGAAGTGCAATGCAGATTTATTACTTGCGACCGATCCTGATTGTGACCGTGTTGGTATTGCAGTTAAAAATAAGCAGGGAGAACATGTATTAGTAACCGGCAATGAAGTGGGAATGTTGTTGTTAGATTATATTTGCAGCAGACGAATTGCGATGGAGACGATGCCGGAGGATCCGGTTGCGGTAAAAACAATAGTTACCATTGATATGGCAGAAAGAATAGCAGAACATTATGGTGTCAAAGTAATTAATGTTTTAACCGGTTTTAAGTTTATTGGTGAACAGATTGGTTTATTAGAAAAACGAGGAAAAGAAGATTCATATATCTTTGGCTTTGAAGAAAGTTATGGGTATCTGTCGGGGGGATATGTCCGTGATAAAGATGCGGTGAATGGAGCATTTTTAATTTGCGAAATGTTTGCATATTATGCTGCTTTAGGCATTAGTTTATTGGATAAATTAAACGAATTATACGAGCAGTATGGATATTGTCTTAATACCTTGCATTCCTATGAATTTGAGGGTGCTGCTGGATTTGATAAGATGCAGAGGATCATGGCTGATTTTCGTGCCGGAATAACTTCATTTGCCGGTAAAAAAGTGATAAAATGCAATGACTATAAAGAAGGCGTTGATGGATTACCAAAGTCAGATGTATTGAAATATTTCCTAGAGGACCATTGTTCTGTTGTTGTGCGTCCTTCGGGGACGGAACCTAAGTTAAAAACATATATTTCGGTGAGTGCTGAGAACCGGGAGAAAGCAGTCATGGTAGAGCAGGACATTGCGTGTGAATTGGAGCGAAAGATGAAATAAATTATGTCAATGCTGCATTGACATTAGATGATAACGTAGTTAAGATAATTTTATTTTAGCTTATATTAATGGAAAAGGTGCGTGGGACTATGAAAGAGCAACACATCCATAAGTCGGGTCGGCCGCTCAAGAAACCAAATTATGATGCGGCTGCCATTTTACAGGACACGGTGGACCAGGCTGTTAGATATTATACGATTTCCGGCGATAAGAGGGCAGGAGATGCAAAGCATCGATCTTTAGCTGAGATCGGACACTTAATGGAGATGAATCCTATTAAAGTGCGCAAGCTATTGATCACGGCAGGGGTGTATGAGAGTGACATCGCAGATCATGTAAATGCCGTGTTTGCGAAGCATCGTGCCAAGCTATCGTACAAAGAAGCATTAAAACAGACCTGCATGGAAACAGGTCTGTCTAGAGCTTCTGTAAATTCTTATCTCCCTTATGAGAAAGGGATTTATATGCCGGAGGATTGTTCACCGGATGAAATTAGTGTTGGAGCAGAGCGGATAAGACGGTTTCGCAGGAAAAATGCTACTCCGTAAATTTACGTTCCACATGCCATAGCGTTACGCCGCAGATAATTCCGGCGATGACGATGGAAATAAAGTCTGCGACGGATTGTGCATAGATCACACCGTTTAATTGGAACAATTTATTCAGGATAAAGAGCATCGGGATGAAGGCAAGTCCCTGACGGCATACCGTAAGCAAAAGAGACTGCAAAGCTTTTCCCATTCCCTGCAAGGTATTGATACATAAGAACAAAATACCGATAACAGGACCGGAAAGCTGTAGTGCGATCATCATTTTGATGCCGGAAGTGACAACTTCCTGATCGTTGATAAATGCATGAATGATCGGCTCGCGGGCGATCACCATTAGGAGCGTGAGTACAGTACCCATAATGACGGCGCACAGACCAGTGAAAAAGAATATTTTTTTCAGGCGTTTTACATTTCTGGCACCGTAGTTATAACCGATGAGAGGCTGAATACCAGCGCAGAGTCCGATCTGCAGCAAGATAACGATCATGTTTGCTTTCATGGCGATGCCCATGGCGGCTACAGGTGTGTCTCCATAGCTGATCAATACGTTATTTAATAGGATGTTAGCGCAGCTCATCAAAATATTATTGAGAGATGCCGGGATCCCAATGGAAAAGACGCTGGATGCAATACGGTTTTTCCATTGAAAGTCGCTTGGCTTTATGGAAAGGGCAGTGCCTTTTTTGTGCAACAGATAGTGAAGATAGAAAATACAAGCTGCTACATTGCCAAGTACAGTAGCGACAGCTGCTCCGGATACACCCCAGCCAAGCCATAAGATCATAATGGGATCCAAAATAATATTGGTGATGGTACCGATCAGATTTCCGATCATGGATTCTTTGGCTGCTCCTTCACCGCGGACAATATTACCGTAAGCAGTGCCAAACATGACAAAAGGGGCACCGATCGCAACGAAAGTAAGATATTGTCTTGCATAATCAATGGTTGCCGGACTGGCACCGATCATTTTGAGAATACCATCCATAAAGAGGATGAATATTAGTGTCATCAGTATTCCAACGCCCAGAGAACCATAGCAGCAAAAGGCAGAAATGTGTCTCGCACGCTGCTCATTTTTTTCGCCAAGTGCACGTGAGATCGCGGAACTTCCGCCGATCCCGAAGAGATTGCCGAGCGCCATAAACACCATAAATACAGGTGTGGCAAGAGAGACTGCAGCCACCTGCATGGCATCACCGGTCTGACCGATAAAAAAGGTATCAGCCATATTATAAATAACAACTACCAGCATTGTGACGATCGTTGGAATAGCCATAAGTGCCACCGCCCTTGGGACAGATGCTTTTTCAAATAAATCTCGGTTTGAATTCATAGCAATATTTACCTCCTGCGTTTGTGTATAATTCATCGTTATCAAAATGATTTTCTGATCGTATTTGAATGTCTTTCATCATGATCAAAATGATTTCGACGTACCTCATGTTGTACCATGTAAAATGCAACTTTTCTATTTTACGCCACTTTTCGCCAAAATGCAAGTCGATACACTACTCCACATCACATTTTTCTTAATTGCTCAAACTTCGCACATCAAAAATTATCATGTTGTCACATATTGCTTATTATGTCAGTAAAATAATAGCTATTTTGCAGCCAACAAGGTAAATTATCCTGCCATCAAAAAAACTAAAGCAATTACTGCAGAACGCAGAGTTTTCATGTGATTTCCTATTTTGTTAAGTCTCTGATGAATACATGCCTGAAGGATTGTCTGAGATGTCCCG
>ERZ840371.3041-NODE-3041-length-14248-cov-2.773762_pt1 | contig 14248 bp, 9 predicted proteins | sample MGYA00519937_ERZ840371 | MGnify/ENA primary metagenome ERZ840371 (study PRJEB31850, sample SAMEA3708873) | human gut metagenome | biome: human gut; feature: human-associated habitat; material: faeces | place: China | collected 2014 ... | reverse complement strand
CGATACCTTTCTTACCTTTTACCGTTCCGTCCAAGAAGTTGCCGGCATAGAATTGAAGACCTGGCTCGTTGGTATAAATATCAAGTACAATGCCGGTCTGAGGTGATTCAAGTGTGGCACACACTTGGGAAACATCACCTTTCGTATTAAGCACCCAGTTATGGTCATAGCCCTTGCCGTACTTCAATTGGATGAACTCATTGTCGATACGCGCTCCAATGGGTGTGGGCTGACGAAAATCCATGTCTGTATTCCCTACTGAAGCAATTTCACCGGTAGTCATAAAGGTGCTGTCCACGGGAGTGTAGGCATCAGCATAGATGGTCAGCAGATGGTCAGAGTTGCCTGTAGCGGGATTGCCATTAAGGTTAAAGTAGGAATGATTGGTCAGATTAACCACGGAGGTGTGGTCTGTCTTGGCGTTGTAGCAAATGTCGATGGCGTTGTCATCTGTCAGTGTGAATGTAACCTTGCAGGCAAGATTGCCGGGGAATCCCTCTTCGCCGTCTTTTGCCAAATAGCCTAGTTCCAGCGTCTGCCCATCCACTTGTTTAGCATCGAACATTCGAGAATTGAATCCCTTCAAACCACCGTGCAAGCAGTGACCATAATTATTTTGAGGTAATTGGTATTCCACTCCCTCAACGGTGATTCTACCTTGGTTGATACGGTTGCCATATCGACCGATGGTAGCACCAAAGTTGTTAGGATGATTAACATAATCCTGAATAGAGTCGAAGCCCAAGACGACATCGCGCATAATACCCTCTTTGTCCGGTACCATTATCGAAACAATGCGTCCACCAAAGTTGGTGATGCAAACCTCCATGCCATTTGTATTCTTCAACACAAACAAATACGTCTGTTTACCATCCACTTCCATGCGAAAGTCTGCTGGGTTCAGTCCGGAAACCGTGTTACCATCGGTCTGCTTATCGGTACAGGCTGCTACCAGTAGCATAAAGCCTGCTATTAAAATCATTATTCTGTTCATATCAATTAAAGTGTCTATATGTTTATTTCTTCTGTAAAAATTGCTTTGTACGACTAAATGAAAACAACTACTACTGTGAGGTCATATTTGGCCCGGCGCGAAGAGTTCGTGATAACAATTTACTACCATAAAAATAGTTCCAACAAATATATTGCTCCACTTCCGGACAGTAGCTGACTTTGGCAATGCCGCACATGTGGTCTTCAAACGACAATAATTACCACATAAAAAACAAACATGTAATAGAGGACATACTCATCACCAGTTTTATTTATATTGAGTCCATAAACTACCTTTCTTTTCAAAATAGGGAATAGAGGAATATTTTCACAACAACTATACTATTGATACTGTCACTTTAATATACCTCCATTCTCATTCTGTTGTACTAGTTGATGATACAAAAATCAACTAATCAACTTTATCCATATCAGCTTCGGCTTCTTCCCAAGTTTCCCATACAGGAATGGAGGGATCATAGCCGTCATAGCCATAATTTTGCCACAACCGTCCCTTGTTGTTAGCTTTGATTTCTCTTTCAGGGATAGGCCAGTAAATATTTTTCTTATCTATAATATAGTTAAGCTGAGATTTGGCAGCATCGATTACAATTGTTACACCCTTATTGTACATACCATAGCGGATACAACGCTGGTACCAATAGCTACCGCCAATTAGATCAGTGCCTTCCTGTTTGTCAAAGGTCGCCAAATCGTAGGTGTTACCCCATTCGTCAGGACGACCACTACGGGCCAAGCAGAGTGACACACGGGTAAGCTCTACGTTACGGAATTCTTCCCAAAATAATTCACGGGCACGTTCATTCATGATGTCACCAATCGTAATATTTCCCCCATAGAGTTGAGTACAATGAGCACGCTCACGGATAATGTTAATATCATCCTTGATAGTGGCATCGTTCGGATTAAGGTAAAATTTAGCCTCAGCACGCAACAGATAGGCTTCAGCAAGACGATACAGATACCAATCACCATAACCACCATCAGAAGCTCCGTGGTGACCATCGGAACCGTTAATATTGGCCTCTCGAACAGGATCATCCAATTTCCAAATGTAATGGGGAACATCGTACCAACGTCGGATAGTATCCGAACATAACAACTTCCCTTGTTCATCAAACAGTCTCAACGGCTGGCCAAAATATTTGGAAGCCTTATTATTGTATTTGAGTGATTCCATAGTTACCCAGTTACCATACTCTACACTGTGGCGCAAGTCAGTCTGATCCATTTTACCATTTACAACCCATACTCCTTTTTGATAAAACCATGTAGGGCGAGCTCTGGCTACACCGCGCCCCATAGCTCGCATATAGTCATATTGAGGATTATAATCTTTGTTGTTACGTTTGATATTCATCAAACCTTGCTTACCATCGGGAGTTTTTAAACTGTTATTGAAATAGAATGGATAAAAATTCCGCATAGTTGGATTAGCCAAAAATGATTCTTTAGCGAAACCACGGTTCGGCAACCCCATGATTACCTCTTTATTGCTGGTAAGTAATTTGTTTTCCGGACGATGCAGATCCCAGATAACATTACGGGTAATGGGCCATGTCTCTGGTTCTCCTCCTTCCCAAAATGTACCGAAGCTCTCGGTCATCAGTGAATAACCAGATTTGTTTATGATGATGTCCAATTGGTCCTTCGCCTTCTGGTATTCACCTCTAGCCAAATAGAGTTTGGAGAGCAACATGCGACAAGCACCTTTATTCACTCCACCAATCAAGTCCATATCCTTTTGGTCGGGCACCCATTTTATAGCAAATTCCATATCCAGAATCAGACGATCCAAAATAGCATCACGCTTGGTGGAGCGGAAGTTCAATTTGGGTACTTCAAGAAGTTTAGTCATGAAAGGTACATCTCCATACTGGAATACCAACAGATAGTAACGGAATGCGCGATGAAAATAGGCTTGACCAATATACTTATTCTTAATTTCCTCACTTAAATCTATATTGTCTATGTAAGTTAGGATTGAATTGGCATTGCGAATACCTTTGGTTGTTTGATCCCAAAAGAACCAAAGAGTACTTACACGACTTAGGTCTTGCTGTGTACTTTGATCACTATTAGACGTTAGTTTTTGAGCTACATTGTCCAATAAGTCCGTCTTATCAGTAAGAGATGGGATCATTAAATCGGAGAATGTGTATTCCGATACAAGAGGAAATAAATCATCGCCACCTGTCGTATAATAACGCTTCAACTGGCGGTCAGCAATAGCCAATACGGACTTCAAACCGGATTCGGTAGAGTATGTCTGTTTCGGTTCATAGAATGACAATGGATCAGCCTTCAGAAAACTTTTTTCACAGCCAGTAAATATCAACAATGTACCGGATAACAGCACCAAACTATTGAATATATTTTTCTTAATGAAACTTTTCATATCTGTCTATTTTTAGGTTTAAAATGATAAGTTAAGTCCCAGCGAGTAAAGACGGGTACCCAGACCACCGGTTTCGGGATCACCATATTCCCAGTCTTTGGCCCATGTAGCAACATTGCGTACAGTACCGGATATTTTCACACGCTCAATGCCCCATTTCTGTGTCAGTTTTCTAGGCAGTGTATATCCTACAGCAATATTTTCCAAACGGATGAAGGAGCGATTATACAGCATACCGGGTTTCTTGGCACCATCAGGACCATTGGCATCGATTCTTCCGTACTTATTAGTCGGATTGTCGATGGTCCAATACTCTTTAGCTTGCAAACAGGCAGCAGCGTATGACATGCGACCACCATCATCGTCATTATTTAAGTAGTTGGTAGAAAGAGCCTTATGACCCATACGGGAGTAGATATTGATGGAAACGGTTAAATCTTTCCAAAGTACGAATTCGTTACGCAATGACCAGTTAATGGGAGGTGTGGTTGTTCCCAGAAATTGCTTGTCGTCATCGTTATAGACGATAGTTTGCACACTGCCATCAGCGTTATAGATATCGTTCGCCGGATTGTTCCATACCTTCGGGTCGCCCGGCTGCTGCTTGTATTTGGCTGCCTCTTTCCATTCATCATTCTGCCAAATGCCGATCACTTTATAGTCCCATATTTGGTTGATGGGTTTTCCGATGAACCAACCGTTAGCAGTATAGTCAGATTCCTTTTGCCCGATTACATTACCATTAGCATCCAATACGTTTTCGTATTCATAAAACAGGTGTTTGATTTTATTCTTATTATAGGAAAAATTGAACGTTGTATTCCATTCAAAATTCTTTTGCTTGATGTTTACCGTATTCAAGGAGAATTCAAAACCAGTATTGTTAACTTGCCCCAAATTGGTAGTAATATTGTTGAAACCGGTAAAAACAGGCAATGGTTGTGACATAATCATGTCGTTGGTATTCATCGTATAAAATTCCATTGTACCGGTAATACGATCATTTAGGAAACCAAAATCCAAGGCAAAATTCCACGATTTTGTCTTCTCCCATTGCAAGGTAGGATTTGCCATACGGCTTGCCATTAGATAACGCATTAATTCTACTTCACCAGTAGATGTGAGATAACCCATATAATCGCCACTACCTGCACTAAGATTTGCCAATGCCGTGTAAGGATCCGCCAATGAACGATTACCGTTACTACCATAGGAAGCACGTAACTTACCGCTACTCATCACATTCTTGAATTTTTGGAAAAACTTTTCGTTAGAGAAAGTCCATGCAACAGCTGCAGAAGGGAACCAAGCATAAGGATTGGTAGACCCGAATGCAGAATAACCATCTCGGCGGATAGATGTGGTCAGCATATAACGGTCATCATAGGAATAGAACAGACGGCCTAATAAACCGTCAGCAGTCTCATGCGAGTCAGTGGTTGAATAGGAACTGCTCTCTTTAGAACCATTCTGTGTATTATGGAATCCCAATGCATCTGAAGGCTGAATGTTGCGTGCCTCAATGCGGTCAGACCAACGTTGACGTTCCTCTGCTTCTTGAGCTAAAGTAACAATAAAGTGATGCTTTTTATCAAAAATTTTGTCCCAAGTGATAGTGTTGTTCAATGACCAATCAAAACGTTTGGCATGTTCACGATCGGCACCACGATTGTTAGGATTGCTACCTGGCAGGTCTGCTGACATGAAGTAGCGCTCATAGAAAAATTGATAACGCGGTGCAACATTGAACTGATAGGTGATGCCAAAAGGCAGTTTTACTTTAGCGTTAAAGATAGAATTCAGCACCGTATATCCTTTTTCCAGATCTAAATATTGTTTTTGGAAATCATAATTATAACCGCGCTGTGAATAAGTTTCGTCATTCGGATATTGAATAGGATTCCCATCTTCATCGGCATAATCCGCGTAAGGACTATTACGCATGAATTGACCTTCGTCCATGTCAATACTGCCATCAGTACGATCTTGGAAATTGACATTGGCACCTATCTCGAACCAATTAGTTACCTTGGCATTCAATTTCATATTGGCACGAACAGCACGATAGGTATCATCAATCAAGGCGCCTTCGTTACGCAGATAGCCCAAAGAGAAGTAATAATCCACTTTCTCAGAAGCACCGCTGACACTGGCATTGTAGTCCTGATTGAAACCCAAACGAAAGGCTTTGTCCTCCCAATCCACAGTCTTGCCTGACAGAATATTTTCAAGCACATTACCTGTGAATCCCAAACGCTTTGCCCAAATGCTCAAATCGCTTTCTCCAGATTCGTTGCTAGTATAACCTCTCCAAATATCCAAATCAATATTCGTCAACTTATCGGGATTCGTATAATAGTCATCCATACCTTTATATACACCAATCTGGTAGTCGTCCCAATTACCTTCTGCATTAGCTCCGTAAGTACTTTTAGCTTTCCAGTCTGCATAATGCTGCAAATATGCAGAAGGACTAAATCGTTCACGGTAAGCGCTTCGTTGTGTCAGACCAATATTTGTGCTGACGTTTACTACCGGTTTACCTCTCTTTCCTTTTTTAGTCGTAATGATAATAACACCATTGGCTGCTTTGGCACCATACACAGCTGCCGCAGAAGCATCCTTCAATACATCAATCTGACCAATATCGTCAGGATTGATTTCAGAAAGTTCGCCATAGAACATCATACCATCTAATATTAACAAGGGTGAGTTGTGATTACCATCCGTATAAACAGAACGTTGACCGCGGATATTCATGGAACCACCACCCTTGGCATCAGCATTGTAACCTATGGCCAAACCTGGTGTACCACGAAGAATATCTTGTACAGTTTTGGGATTTTCATTAGCTATTTTATCCGGACGCACCTGTATTACAGATCCGGTAAGGTCTTTCTTACGCATGGTACCATAACCAACTACCACAACCTCTTCCAAAGCTTGGGCATCGTCTTTTAACATAATTTTAAGTGGTTGTCCTCTAAATACCACTTCCTGCGTCTGCATTCCAATATAAGAAACAATCAATGTTTCCCCCGTTTTACCTTTTATAGAAAAATTCCCATCAACATCGGTTATGGTACCTGTAGTAGTTCCTTTTACCATAATAGTCACCCCCAATAGAGGATCATTGTTCGCATCTATGACAGTCCCTTTTATCATCATATTCTGGGCATATATAACATGTGCGAACATACAACAAAATAAAAATAAAACTTTTTTGACCATGTTTAATATTTTATTAGATTAAAAGTTTACAGAGGATTTTATCCCATATAAATAACTCATAGTTTTGCAAAATGCAAAAGAAGTAGAATGTAAAAAAATCATTTTATTATACCATAGGCGTATTAAATTAGGTTTAACATTATGTCAAAAAACAAGATTATTATCTCTAAAATATATAAAGAGAAATCCAAAATACTTTTTTCATTTATCCTTCAAACAATCCTTTTAATTCAACTATACCCCAATAAAAATTCTTATTATCACAATCTCTATCTTTACCTTTTTTATTCATGTCATGAAGATTATTATCTTCTGTTTATTGAGTTCTGTCCTGTTGAAAACCTTATATTTATCCTTTTGGATGAAACAAAAGTAGAAAATTCGGATAAATTATAATACTATAAATAGACCAATTAATGGAAAATTAGTCCCAAACTAATTTAAGAATTAAAAAGATCCTTTAGGATATGCTATAACGCCCATTTCAGCTATATAAATGAATCTACCACAGATATCCAACAAGTTAACTATTATGGATTATTCTTTCTTTTATTGAACAAATTGTTTCTCCTTTAATTCGTAACAACTCAACTTCTGATATTCTCATTCATTATTAATATAAGGTAAACTACCACTTATTACAATATTATTATAAGCAAGCTCAACATACTGACTAATTTTTTCTTCCAAATATAAAGTCAAAAAAGCACCCCGATTAATGATATTCGTGGGTGCTTTTAGAATATTATTCAAAGCAACTATTATCAGAACAAAGGCTTCGGGAAGGTACGTATTACTCCGTTTAACCGTGGATAGGTTTCCCAAACATTTTGATCTTGATCAGAACTATTCAGATAGCGTGCATCTTCAGTCTTCTTGAGTGTATCATTCATCTTATTACGAAGATGTTCCAATTCTTTCATGTATTTACTATCTCCTACTAAATTATTAAGGCAACCAGGATCTGAACTAATATTATATAATTCTTCATATGAACGTTTTGCCACTGCTTTCAGAAAATAAGGATATATTTCGGGAGTATCTTTTTCATCAATAATAAACCTCCAGGCCGGGCCTTGGTCTATATCAAAATAAGCACTATACATCGGCGTCAAATTTCCCTCCTTATTTATATAGCAAGGATCACCGGCAGGATATCTTTCAGGACAAAAATTCCTTATGTAAAGGAACTCTTTGGTTCTCAATACACGCATAGGATATCCTAAATTATTATATCGCGCAGAACTATGACGTTCTCTTCCTGCAAAAATTGTATTTCGTCCAGTTGTTTTCTTTTGTTTTTTTAGATACGGGAGTATACTATTTCCTGCCTTTTCTTTATATCGAATACCGACAGCATCAAGTATGGTTGGGAATAAATCCACACTACTAACAAGCTCATCACTAACTCCTCCATCTTTAATTCCATCTGCCCAACATATCGCTAATGGAACATGGATACCATATTCGAAACAGGTTGCTTTAGCCAAAGGGAAAGGCATACCATTGTCGGCCATGACTATAATTAAAGTATTATCAAATTCACCTTCTTCTTTCAATATATCGATAATTTGAGATAATTGACTATCATACCATTCTATTTCAGTACCATAATCCAATAAGTCCTTTCTTATAGTCGGTTTATCAGGGAGGAATGGAGGCACCTCTACGTCAACCAGCCTTTTATCAGCCTTCTCCCAACTATCTTTCTCGTAGGGGCGATGTGGTTCATTCGCACCTACCCAAAAATAAAAAGGTTGCTTTCCCTCTCTGTCATGAAGGAAATCTTTAAAATTTTGAGAGTAATTAATATTGGATATCCCTTTATATGGAGGACGAATACGTCTTTTATTATATTCAGGACCAGCCGGGTTACGCCTACGACCTGATATTTTCCAGTTACCAGGTCCCCATCCTTTTCCGGTGTATCCAATATAGTAACCTGCCTCTTCTAATAAATCAGGAAAGCACTCATAATCAATTGGAAAAGAAGAAGCATGTGTACCCGCCTCTTCTATCTGCCAAGGATAGAGCCCAGTAAGTATAGAAGCGCGGGAAGGGCTACTTCCTGGAGAGGTAACAAAAGCATTATTGAACAGCCATCCATTTTGAGCAACCAAATCGAATCCTGGCGTTTTTACTAAAGAAGATCCATACGCTGATGCATGTGGATAAGATTGATCATCAGAAATAACGAATAAAATGTTCGGTCTGTTAGTTACAGCAGCACTGACCTGTGGAATTAGCAAGGAACTAACCAAAGTAGATAAGATATGCTTATTGCTCATACGTGTGAATGTCGAACTGCATATAGGCAATGCAAATTGTGTTTTTGGGAATTTTCGTTTCATGTTCTATAGTATTAATTAGCAAATAAGTTCTGTAGAAAAGCAATGCAAAGAAAGGGAAATTAGAAAAAAAATGAAGAAACTTATTGTTCAAAAAATGAAAGTATCTCTCCTTTTTATAACAGAAGTTGCTATTTTAGCAATAATCACATCAATTATCGTAATCTGCAATTTTATGTTAGACAACACATGCATATTAAACTATCAGAAGCTATATCATTCACTGCTGCATTCTTTCAAAAGGAGCAAATTCGATATACTTGATATCCAATAGGTGGGAAATTAATCCTTAAATAATTAACAAATAAGAAGGATTTTGCATAACCATAGTGACCCACTACTTATATTATGAATATTTTCTTTCCTTTATTGAACAGATTCTTTCTTTGTTAACTTTTAAAAGTCATACCTTTGCTATAATGAACCATTTTACATTCTAATATGAAAGCTAAGCAATCTTTATTAATGTTCCTGATAGTTATTTTGGGAACAACATCTACATTAGGACAGCCAATAATTTCTCCATCGTGTTTCAGCGATAGTCACGACATCACTTCGCTACAAGCTTGGGGACCTTATTCAAAACGCTATGCCGGCATCTCTCACATCCCCGATATGCAAGCTGGAATACGCTTTGACTTTTCCGTAATGCCTGGCTATTACCGCAATCGTCAACTAGTTCCTCATGTTCTTTTTGAATCATCTTATTATCCATGGGACATCAATCCCTCTATGAACCGTATCACATACCGCTATGAAATGGAGTGGAAAGATCGTGTGTTTACTGACGTCACCTATTATATATTAGATAAGCAACGAACACTGGTAGGCATGCATTGCGTTAATAATACCACTGCCAACCAGAATTTGGTTCTTAATTTAATGGCATATATTGATTATGAAAGAGAGCAACCCAGATTTAAGATACCCGAAAACTCCAATATACAATGGTACAATGCAACCGACTATATATTAAATGAACCTGTACGCAAATCTCCACAGTATAATCTAGTATACGACGGATGGAAAAGAAATGAGATGCAGACTTCTCAATCACTCAGTGGTTATGTTCTAGGCAAAGAATTCGGGAAAGACAAAGGAGACAGAGTGATTTATGAAATAAATATCCTCCCAGGAAAAGAAAAAGGAAAAATAGGATTCAGATACAATACTCCCAAAGGAAAAACGAGCACTTTTCAAGTAAAAGGAATAACAGAAAGTCGTCTGGAATTACAAGGAACTGGGGAGTATTGCATTATTTCAATCCCTTATTCCTGTAAGAAACCTGGGAGATATAAAATGGAATTAAACTCAGAGGGAACTCACAGTACTGACTTAGATGGCTTCTTTGTTGGTAGCGAAGAAGACATAAACCAAATCAAGATACTTCCAAGGAAACTTTCTTTTATCCCCGAAATTAAAACAGGAAAAACAAAACAGGATTTTATCTTAAAATATCCGGAATGTGATAACTATTATGGAATAGCATGGAATTACCAAGAATCTCAGATTCGGGAAGTTCTGGATGACAATCTGGAATCTTTCTTCCGCAAAAAGACTCACGATCATGTATCATCGAGATTAATAGGAAATAGAGAATGGCATTATTCCAATGCATTTTTACGCCCGATTGTCCTAGCACCACATTCCGAACAAACTATATATGCCCTGGTCTGCACTGGAACTCCCCAACAAGTCAATGAACAGATTCAAGAATTTCACTCCGCACCGGAGGTTCTGACTTCGTTGATACAAGAAGATTCGGATGACTCCAAGAAGAGAATATTAGCAGATGGAAAAAAATACGAATTCGGACATCGCCTATTACAATCAGCATTATTATCTAACATTGTTTACCCTGTTCATACCCAAGGACAATATATCCGACACTTTACACCCGGAAAAAACTGGAATAGTCTTTATACATGGGATTCTGGCTTCATAGCCTTAGGGTTAATAGATGTGGATATTACTAAAGCTTTCGAATGTATCAGGGCTTATACCACTCCTGTAGGAAGTGAATCTGCATTTATTCATCACGGAACTCCGCTACCTATACAAATGTATGCCTATTATGATTTATGGAATAATAGTCAGTCAAAAGAAGCATTACAATTTCTATACCCACGACTGAAGCAGTTCTTTGATTTTATGACAGGTAAGAATCCTTACTCCACAACCCGAATGAAAGGTTCTGGTCTGCTACGAACATGGGACTACTTCTACAATTCAGGAGGATGGGATGATTATCCACCTCAACATGCTTTACGCGACAAAGCTTCTGTTACTCCAATAGTAACTTCGGCATATTATATCCGAGCTGCTAAAATTTTACGTTTAGCAGCAAAAGAACTAGGATTTAAGAAAGATGTAAAAGAGTATGAGCAAACCATCAAACAGCTGTCAAATGCATTACTAACCTATTCATGGGATGAGGAGACCGGTTATTTTGGATATGTAATGCATGATAACAACGGCACACCTAAAGGCCTCTATCGATATAAAGATGGCTCCAACTTTAATAAAGGCTTGGACGGAGTAAGTCCGCTCATTGCAAATATCTCCTCCAAAGAACAAACAGACAGAATGATAAGCCATGTATTTTCTCCTAATGAAATGTGGACCAATGTAGGTATCTCCACAGTAGATCAATCTGCCCCTTATTATCGTACAGCTGGTTATTGGAATGGAGCCGTTTGGTTTCCTCATCAATGGATGGTATGGAAAGCCTTGCTGGATCTTGGGGAAGGAGAAAAAGCCTATCAAGTAGCGACTACAGCATTAAACACATGGGGGACAGAATGTAAGGAGAGTTATTACACCTTCGAACACTTTATAATCTCCTCACAACGTGGAGCCGGATGGCATCAATTTTCCGGTCTATCATCTCCCATACTCAACTGGTTTGCTGCATATTACCGGATAGGGAAAGTTTCAACCGGCTTCGAGGTGTGGATTTCTAACAGCCAGTTCAACGATGATAATACGCAGTATCAAGCAGAAATAGCATTTGATGATTCAACAGTTCCTCATCAACGAACAATTCTTGTTTGTATGAATCCGGAAAAAGATTACCAGGTAACTTTCAATGGGAAAATGGTGGAAAGCAGAGTATACCATCAAGGATTATTAGAAATCACATTACCTAGTACAAACAAATCGGGAAAACTTACAGTTACATCAATCTAACAGCGCGTAACCACACCAGACTGTATGATAAGTATATTAGTAGGCCAAGTACCCAGCTCCTTGTCATATTTCTATGGTAGGTTTCCAAGTACTCGCCTCCGAACCGGACGTACACGTCTCCGTATATCCGGTTCTCCATTAAAGAGTCAGTCTATACTGCCCGAATGGACCTTGAAGTGGCAACTTCAACATAAGGCTATGGTTTTCCCGCGTCTTGCAATCATTAGCTTGTCGGCATATCCTTTACCGTCTAAAGCCTTTAATTTGCGAACGTGGTGCATATCCAATTTGCCTGTTACTCCGCATATCTCACACTTCTCAGCTTTCAACCTATCAATAAGGCTTGTTCTGTTGGCATGATAAACTACGGTGGAATTGTCAATATTTTCTCCTACCTCAGTTTTTTCTTCTTGAGAAACTTTCGTTGTAAAATGTCTGTTGCTTCTCTCCTCCCTTACTGCCCTGATATTGTACAGTGAATAAACCATCTTGTTTATATTTGCGGGCAATCTTGGATACTTTGCTCTTGTATTTGCCGGCAAACGTTTTATACATACTATACTCCATGATATACTTGTAAGAGTTGAGTAAAGAACTGTTGTTTGCAATCGCATAATAGTTGTGGAATCCTCTAATCGTGTAGTTATACTTTTGAAGGATTTCCAAGTCATCATTACAGATACTTTTTCTATGCTCCCTCGGCTTCTAGTGTTCTTTCCCGTTGTGAGTTTTTACCTCCAACACTCCGAAATCAAGTAATTTCTTCTTAATGGTTTCCATAGAAATTCTCAATAGAACTTTCTTGTTATATACCCTTGACAATCTACCCGTATTATCTCGTTTGGCAAGATTGGAACGGTTTGCCAAGACCGCATATCCAAGGAATTTCACCGCTTTTTGACTGTGGGTAATCAGAGTTTTTTCGTCAGAAAATTCGAATTTCAATTCGGGTTCAAGGAAGTTCTTAATATCCTCTTTAATTCTTTGACAATCTTCCTTACTACCAATTACACCAATCAGAAAATCATCGGCATATCTCACATATTTAAGCCTTTTGTATCCATTGTCCATTTCATCAAAACTGGGTATCTGCAATCTTGTTCTGTCAATAACATTGAGCTGTTCTACAGCTTTTTTGCGTTCACTCTTAGCCGTTACCGTTTCAAGTTTTTGCATAGCCACTTTCTTCTGAAAATCAAGACTTCTGTGCCCCTCGAAAGGTTTGCGAGTCGCTGTGACTCCCACATCAAATCTCTGGATGTATTCCCATCATGAACTCCTCAAGTCGGTCTAAATAGATGTTAACCAAAATAGGGCTAACTATTCCTCCTTGCGGAGTGCCGCTGAAAGTATTGTGAAATGTCCAATCTTCAAGATAACCCGCTTTCAAGAATTTCCTTATCAATCGTAGAAGGCATTGGATCTGAAACCATGTGAGCAGTCTTGAAACTGCCCTTCATAAATGGTTTCGAGAATCATCCGTGTTACTTTCTATACCAATTTGCCGTCAAAAGATGGCCCCCCTAACAGTCGCATTTTCGCGTTTTTCTTTGGAATATACACCCGTCTTGCAGGTTTTGGCTGATATGTCTCCTTTCGGAGTAAGTCAATCAAATCAGCAATCCGAGTTAAACTCATACCGTCTATTGTTTTCCCGTCAGAGCCTTCAGTCATATTACTTCCTTTGCATTAATGCGTTGGTAGGCAACATAATACATCTCCTCGTTAAACAAGATTCGATACAGTCGATTGAACTTGTAATTTACTTGCAGACTATGCTTTGATAGACCGTTTAATACTTTCTCTGAATTTCTCATAATGTCTCGCACATTTTTTCTAAAATTGTATTAAACCTTTAACTGCTCCCTTTTGCCATTTACAAGACTTTCCCTTACTCAAATTACTACAGAAACTCCGTTACCGTGTCGGATATTCAGAGGCTAAACCTCATAGCCTTGCAGCATTCCGAGTCAGGTAATCCCCGTTTAGCTGTGTACTAACAACAGCATGATAGATTGTCGAATATGGTTTCCACCCTTTACCATTGCCAATGGTTGCATTACGATAA
>ERZ840371.3030-NODE-3030-length-14280-cov-2.544323_pt1 | contig 14280 bp, 7 predicted proteins | sample MGYA00519937_ERZ840371 | MGnify/ENA primary metagenome ERZ840371 (study PRJEB31850, sample SAMEA3708873) | human gut metagenome | biome: human gut; feature: human-associated habitat; material: faeces | place: China | collected 2014 ... | reverse complement strand
GCCTTTATTAGTTTCAGCTGTTGATATTGGTGAATCAAAAGAATATATTTTTACTGCAACCGCAGTGGACTGTTTTTTATAGATCTGGTCAAGGGGATTGATGACAAAGAAAGCGGTTATGATGATTCCGGGGAAAGGAGAAAATTGGAAGAAGCCGCCAGGATGTTGTTTGGTTAGAAATAGAGCTAAAATAGGGGGCTTATACGCAATTGTGTATAAGCTCCCTTGCATTGTTAGGGCATATGAACAACAGTAACAGTTTATTACATACTAAATGGAATTGTAGGTACCATATTGTTTTTGCACCGAAGTACAGAAGAAAAGTAGCGTATGGTAAGTTAAAGGAGGATATATGCGATATTATTAAAATGCTATGTCAACGTAAAGGTGTCAATATTATCAAGGGGGAAATGTGCCAAGATCAATTATATTCATTTATTGGCAGAGATTCCACCTAATTTGAAATATAAGTATGGAAATCGACATTTTTGGTGCAGAGGATATTCAAATCTCCAAGCTGTGTGTCGGATGCATGAGTTTCGGCAAGGCATTGACCAGAATCCCGCGGATGGCAGCCGGAAATGCAGCGCCGTCCCAATCAGCGGCTTTTCTGTTTCCGGTATTCCGTTGGGGTTAATTGGTAGCGTTTTTTGAATAATCTGCAAAAATAGTCAACGTTATGAAAACCTGTCTCAGAAGAAATGAGACTGACTTTTTTCTCGGTTTTTGAAAGCAACTGACCGGCCTGTTTTAAACGGTAGTTAATGAGATAGTTAACCGGCGTTATATGTAAATATTTCCGAAACAGATTCAAAGCGGTACTTTTACTGACCATTGCCTGTTCTGCAATGTCATCCAATGAGATACTCCGTGAGTAATTTAGATGGATAAATTGCAGCATGAGCTGTAACCGGGCTTGAGAAGCGGTTGAATGATCCTTGTGTTCTTCCTGATATGAAATGTCTGTGTTTTCAAATATTTCCAGCCAGAGATTCTGAAGGAGAGAACTGGTAAGGAGTTCTTTGGATAAAACGGAATCCTGTGCAGAAATAATTTGCCGCATGATAGATAAAACCTTTGCTTGCCAGCATACTTTTTTATGAAATACGAGAAATGGCAATGAGGAAGAAATGATCGGCAGAATATATTTCTGATAAATCAGGCTGTCGCAAGGGGCAATAAAAGAAGGCATAAATACAAAATTGGGAATGAGGGCTTTTGAGGGAGAATAAAGGCGATGGAGTACCTTTGTATTAATGAATATGCCATTTCCTTCGGTTAAATGAAATTGGTCTTCTCCAATCCACAAAGTAACGGTTCCGGATTCAATATAAATAAACTCCAATTCAGTATGCCAGTGCCATTCGATACAGTTGAAATCAAAAACGGACAGATCTTCATAGTAAAACTGGAAAGGATAGAGAGTGCTTCCGTGCTGAGCTGTCTCCATCAAATCTTCACCTGTAATGATTTTGGTATAGGTTGTATTTATATTCATAGAAACCCCACTCTTTGAAACATACTTTACGATATTATACAATAAATTTCGGAAATAAATCAATGAAAATAAAGATGTTATGTTATATAATTCAATAAAAAACGAGGAGTGATGACCATGCCAAATTACCGGAAAACAAAAATAGCCTGTTATATGGGATTTATTACACAGGCAATTGCAGCTAATTTTGCCCCATTGTTATTTTTGAAATTTCATAATGATTATCAGATTGCACTTGGAAAAATCGCGTTGATTTCTACCTGCTTTTTCCTTACACAGTTGTTGGTAGACCTGTTTTGTGCAAAGTTTGTGGACAAAATAGGGTATCGCATCTGTATTGTTACTTCTGAGGTATGTTCCGCAGCAGGATTGGTTGGTCTGGCTTTTTTGCCGGAGCTTTTGCCGGAACCGCTTGTTGGAATTATCCTGAGTGTGATTGTATATGCAGTCGGAAGTGGTCTGATTGAAGTGCTTTGCAGCCCGATCGTGGAGGCGTGTCCATTTGATAACAAAGAGGCAACGATGAGTCTGCTTCACTCTTTTTATTGTTGGGGAGCAGTGGGAACGATTGTGATCTCTACACTGTTTTTTGCGGTGTTTGGCATGGACAGCTGGAAATGGCTGGCTGTCTTATGGGCGCTTGTTCCGGCCATAAATATCTATAATTTTGCAACCTGTCCGATCGAGCATTTGGTAGATGAGGGGGAAGGAATGGGAATAAAAGAACTGTTTCGAAAACCTCTTTTCTGGCTTTCCATATGCTTGATGATTTGCTCCGGTGCATCAGAACTGGCTATGGCACAATGGGCATCTGCTTATGCGGAAGCTGCTCTGGGGCTGTCAAAGACAGTTGGTGACCTGGCCGGTCCCTGCATGTTTGCTGTTACAATGGGGATCAGTCGTATAATTTTCGGAAAATATGGTGATAAAATGGATCTGATGAAATTTATGATCGGATCTGGAATTTTATGTGTGATATGCTACCTGCTTGTTTCTGTATCGTTGAATCCGATATCAGGTTTGATTGGATGTATTATCTGTGGCTTTTCTGTTGGGATTATGTGGCCCGGCACAATCAGTATTTCATCAGAAAGATTTCCGGCAGGTGGAACGGCTATGTTTGCTTTGCTTGCTATGGCGGGGGACCTGGGTGGAAGCATAGGTCCGGGGATTGTTGGACGTGTTACACAAAGTGCAGGAGACAATATTCGTGCAGGTATGGGAGTTGGGCTATTGTTCCCGGTTATTTTATTAATCGTGCTTTTTATTTTTGCAAGGCAAAAAAATAATAAATGAAAGCTTTTTATAATTCATTACATAGAAGTAATAAGTCAGAAAACTGCCCAAAGAGTGATGGACTCAATTACAAAATATATTGAATCTAAGCTACTTCTAAAAGTAAATCGCAAGAAAAGTAAAATAGGAAGACCAATAGAGATAAAATACTTGGGATTCACATTTTACAATCAATTCAAAGCCAAGAAGTATAAAGCCAAAGCTCATGAAAAGTCAGTACAAAAGGTAGTAAGAAAATGGAATGACCAAAGGCAAACAGGAAGTGCCAGAAGATGATGCCCTTGACTTTTCTCCAAAAAAGTTTTACTATCAAACTACTGTTAGATAGTATTAAAAACTAGATATCGGGGTAATGTAAAAAAGAAGTGGTTTGAAAGTTGAAGAAAGGCAGGGGCGATCAGGACATGAATAAGAAAGCATGGAAAGCGGGTGCGGTATCGGCACTGGCAGTTGGAGCGGGGCTGGCGGCAGCGGCGTCGAAGCGGAAAAAGGCAGGAAAAGTGGTTAAGTCGGCTTCGGATTACCGGAATACGGAACGCGGCAGCCAGGAGAAAAACAGCAAGGGAATTTATTATTCGAAGGGAAATTATGAGGCATTTGCGCGCCCGGAGAAACCGGCGGGAATCGAGGGCAAATCGGCTTATATCGTCGGAAGTGGATTGGCTTCTCTGGCGGCGGCGTGTTTTCTTGTGAGAGACGCACAGATGCCGGGAGAAAATATCCATATTCTGGAGGCGATGGAGGTAGCAGGCGGTGCATGTGACGGTATTCAGGATCCGACCCGTGGATATGTGATGCGCGGCGGCCGCGAGATGGAGGATCATTTTGAGTGCTTGTGGGATCTGTTCCGCAGCATCCCGTCCCTGGAGGTGCCGGGGGCATCAGTTCTCGATGAATATTACTGGCTGAATAAACATGATCCGAACTACTCGCTCTGCCGTGCGACGGTCAACCGAGGCGAGGATGCACACACGGACGGCAAATTCCGCTTGAGCCAGAAAGGCAGCATGGAGATCATGAAGCTGTTCTTCACGAAGGATGAGGATCTGTATGACAAATCCATTGAGGATGTGTTTGATAATGAGGTGTTTGATTCGGATTTCTGGCTGTACTGGAGAACCATGTTTGCGTTTGAAAATTGGCACAGTGCATTAGAGATGAAACGCTATTTTCAGCGTTTTATCCACCACATTGGCGGACTTCCGGATTTCTCGGCACTTAAATTTACGCGTTACAACCAGTATGAGTCGCTGATTCTGCCGATGCAGAAATATCTGGAGACGGCAGGCGTCCAGATCCAGTTTGGCACCGAGGTTACGAATGTGCGGTTTGACATCCAGGGTGAGAAAAAGGTTGCGAAGGCGATCGAGTACGTGAAGGGCGGCGAGAAGAAGGAAATCGCGTTGACTGAGGATGATTTTGTCTTTATTACGAACGGAAGCTGTACTGAGGGAACGATCTACGGCGACCAGAATCAGGCACCGGTAGAAGGTGCGGAAGTGCGTACCAGCGGCTGCTGGAGTCTGTGGCGTCAGATTGCTGCGCAGGATCCGGCATTTGGACATCCGGAGAAATTCTGCTCGGATATCCAGAAGACGAACTGGGAGTCTGCGACGGTCACGACTTCGGATGAGACAATCATTTCCCAGATCCGCAAGATTTGCCGCAGGGATCCGAGAAGTGGACGCGTCGTAACAGGCGGTATCGTGAGCTGCCGTGATTCAAGCTGGCTGCTCAGCTGGACGATCAACCGTCAGGGACAGTTCAAAGCGCAGGATAAGGACGAGATCTGCGTCTGGGTATACAGTTTATTTACGGATGTACCGGGCGATTATGTGAAGAAGCCGATGCGCGCCTGCACGGGCAAGGAGATCACCGAAGAATGGCTGTACCATCTCGGAATCCCGGAGGATCAGATCGAGGAACTGGCTGAGAACCATGCGAACTGTACGCCGACGATGATGCCGTATATTACAGCATTCTTTATGCCGCGGCGTGCCGGAGACCGCCCGGACGTTATCCCGGATGGATGTGTCAATGCGGCATTTCTGGGGCAGTTTGCGGAGACCCCGCGTGATACTATTTTCACGACCGAGTATTCCGTCCGCACCGCGATGGAAGCGGTGTATGGCTTGTGCGGCGTAGACCGCGGCGTACCGGAGGTATGGGGAAGTGTCTACGATATCCGCGAGCTTCTGGACAGCACGGTCAAGCTGATGGATGGCAGATCGCCGCTGGAAATGAAGCTGCCGATGCCGCTTGAAGCACTCAAAAAGCCGGTTCTCCGGAAGATTGACAAGACGGTGGTTGGAAAGCTGCTGCGCGATCACGGCGTGCTGAAAGACTGGATGGTGTAAGAGACTGAGGAACGCAGGTGTTACTGGACACGTATGCATGAACAGTAACACGCAGGTAAATATGGCTGCGTTAGATAAAGGAAGACAGGCTGTCACAAACAGAAGGCCCCGGACGGAAATCGTTCGTTTGGCATTCGTGTGGCAGCCTTTTTTTGTGTAACAGGAAATTGTCGTGAGGCACATTCTTTTTCACTTGCCCGTTTTTCTCTGACATGATACAATAAAGATTGGCGTAAATGTAGAAAATTTGAGAAGAAAACGATTTTGAAAAGGATCGTTTGATAGATGTGAGGGAAAATAGATGGATTATTTACTTTGTATCCCGGCGCGGGAGACAAATACGAGAGAGAATTGTGAGAAAATACATAATGTTCTGGCGCGCATGTCCGATACCTACAAACTGCGGATTGTACCGGAACCGGTTAAGAATAAGCAGTTTCCATGTCCACCGTATTACAAGAAATACCGGATCTACAAGCCGGTAAAGGAACGCGATACGAACGGAGAGGCATATCTGGAAAAAGAAGAGGAAGAGATGCTCTTGAGTTCCTGCAAGACGGAGGAAGAGCAGGAACTGATGAAAAGCTGTATCTATGCGTACCAGTATTCGGCGGCGATCGTACTTAAAAGCTTCCGGGAGAAGGAAAAGAAAAATAAGATGCAGGTTCGACCTCTTTCGGAGCGGACACAGGCGCCAAGAGGCGTAAGTGGTCCGAATAGGGGAACACGTCTGGAAACACCGGAAAAAGCCGAAAAGCCGGAACAGGAGCGCAGCGCACAAGAACGTCCGTCTGGCAGTGACAGACCGGAACGATCGGAGAGAAGCTATCGGAACCGTACAGCGGATCGTGCTGCTGAGGGGAATACTGAGCGCACGCAGGGCAGAGAAAGAGCTTGCTCAGAGAGAGAGAGGGCAGCGCGTGTTTCGGGAGCCGAGAGAGCAGCGGACAGACGTAGCGGAACCCGCGCGGTGCCGGAAAATGAGAAAAGGGAAGACCGCCCGGCTTCTGGAAGACGGGAGCGGTTTGAGCGCCGTCCACCGCGCAGAGGAGAACGACCAGAAGTGGAGAAAAATGAGGTCGTGAGAGATCCGGCGCAGGGCGAAATTCCGTTCCGCGCTTACATGGAGACAGGCAGCCTCCCGGCGTTCCGGGATACGGCAGCAACGGTGCCTGTACAGCCGATACAGCGGAAGAAAGAAGGTTATATGCCGATGGAGCGCAAACCGGCCGCGCAGACGCAGGAGCCGGAACCACAGGTGTAAGGTATGTGACCGAAACAGAACGATAAAATTAAATCATAGAATTTATAGAATGGCATCGAAACAATAAGAGTTCCGATGCCATTTGAGCATCAAACAGGACTTTCTTTATTCCAACCATTCAGTTCTAATCCCCCCTATTTTCCGCATATGAATAAATGCAGTCTGTGAAAAGTACAGAACAGGGACAGAAAAAGGGGGAAATGCGCATGTATGAGAACCGGACGGTGGAAGAGGTGTGCAGGGAGTTTTCGGTCGATTTGCGGACAGGCTTATCGGCAGCGGAAGTGGAGGTGCGGCAGCGCCATTATGGGGAAAATGAGCTGCGGGAAGCACCACCGCGGAGTCTGATTGTGCGCATCGGGGCACAGCTTTGCGACTCCCTGATTTTTGTGTTGTTTGCGGCAGCCGGGATCTCCCTGCTTTTGGGCGAGTACGGCGATGCGGGGGTAATTCTGGCGGTTGTCGTATTAAATGCCACGGTGGGCGTGATTCAGGAGGGGAAGGCGGAGAAAGCGCTCGAATCCTTAAAACGGATGACGCAGCTGGAGGCGGTTGTGATCCGGGAAGGAAAAGAGCGGGAGATTGCCGCGCGGGAGCTGGTGCCGGGGGATCTGGTCGTGCTCGATGCCGGGCGGCAGGTTCCAGCCGACCTGCGTCTTACCGAGACAGCTGAAATGCGGGCAGAAGAATCAGCGCTGACCGGCGAATCGCGGGCGGTTGAGAAAAACAGCCATTTTTTAGCCGCCGGTGCGCTTCCGGTGGCAGAGCGTAAAAATGAGACATTTATGACTTCTTACGTGACGGCAGGGCGGGGAAAGGGAATTGTCATCGCCACCGGCATGAATACGGAGGTAGGGCGGATTGCTTCTCTGATCCGCGAGGCGCCGGAGGAGGAGACACCGTTGCAAAAAAGGCTGTCGGATCTGGGGAAACTATTGAGTATTCTTACGATCGGGCTGTGCGTTTTATTATTTGCCCTCGCCGTCTGGCAGAAGCGCGACGTGATGGAAATGCTGCTCACTGCGATTTCCCTGGCGGTAGCTGCCGTGCCGGAGGGGCTTCCGACGACGGTGACGATTGTGCTGGCGCTGGGAGTGACGAAAATGGCGCGGGCTGGCACGATCGTGCGCCGTCTTCCGTCCGTGGAAACACTGGGGGCAGTCAGCGTGGTCTGCTCAGATAAAACGGGGACGCTGACGAAAAATGAGATGACGGTGACGACATGTTATGTAAATCGACAGGAGTATACGGAACAGGAATTGGCGCGCTCTAAGGAAAGAGAAGTGGGAAAACGGCTTCTGGAGGTATTTGCGCTGTGCAGCGATGCCGGGGAGACGGTGGGGGATGCCACCGAGCGGGCGCTGTACGGATTTTGTGAAAATTGTGGTGTTTCTCCGGAGCATCTGCGTCGGAGATATCCGCGGAAAGGGGAGATTCCCTTTGATTCGGATCGGAAGAGAATGACGACGGTGCATGAGCAGGGAGAAAACTGGATTTCTTGTGTAAAAGGGGCGCCGGATGTGATTCTTAAAAGGTGTCGTTATGAGATGGAAGAGGACAAAATTGTGCCGCTGACCAGGGAGAGGCGGACAGAGATTGAGACGGAGATCACGCGTATGTCCGCGCGTGCCCTGCGAGTACTCGCGGGGGCGTATAGGGAGCTTCAAACAGGAAAAATGCCGGATGGAAAGTGGGAGAAACAGGTGGGACAGCTGGAGCAGAACCTGGTATTTCTGGGTCTGGCAGGCATGATGGATCCGCCGAGGGAGGCAGCAGCCGGGGCAGTTGAGGCATTTCGCAGGGCATCTGTGCGGACGGTCATGATCACTGGAGATCATGCAGACACGGCGCTTGCGATCGCCAGGCAGCTGGGGATTGCCAAACGGCGGGAAGAATGCATGACGGGGGCGCAGCTGGAAACGCTGGATGAGGGAGCTCTGGAGGAACGAATCGGTTCTGTATCAGTCTTTGCACGGGTGTCGCCGGAACATAAAGTCCGGATTGTGCGGGCTTTAAAACGCGCCGGGTGCGTGACGGCGATGACCGGGGACGGCGTAAATGATGCGCCGGCGCTTAAATCAGCCGATATCGGGATCGCGATGGGAAAAGGCGGAACCGATGTGGCGCGGCAGGCGGCGGATATGATTTTGACGGATGATAATTTTGCGACGATCGAGAGGGCAATTGAGGAAGGGCGCGGCATCTATGAAAATATACGAAAATCTATACTGTTTCTGCTTTCCTCCAATCTGGGGGAGATTTTAACCATGTTTGCCGCCGTTGCTATCGGAATACCGGCGCCGCTGGGAGCCGGGCACATCCTTTGGATCAATCTGATTACGGACTCGCTTCCGGCGCTGGCACTCGGCATGGATGGAAACGACCGGGAGAACTTGATGCGTCAGCCGCCGCGCCGGACGGGCGAGTCGCTGTTTGCCGGAGGCGGGTGGTTCTGCATGGTATTTTACGGGTCTCTGATTGCAGCAGTCACGCTGGGGGCATTTTTCAGCAGACAGGAGCTTTTGCGGGCACAGACGTATGCATTTACCGTTCTGGGGCTGTCGGAGCTCTTTCATGCGGTCGGCATGCGCTCGCTTACGGGCTCGGCATTTTCACGCAGTCTTGGGAAAAATCCGCTGATGCTTGCGGCAGTCCTTGTGGGGATTCTGATGCAGGTTGCGGTGACGGAGATTCCTTTTTTGATGAAACTCCTTCACACGGTGCGGCTGCGCCCGGCAGAGTGGCTGGCGCTTCTCCTGTTATCCGCCACGCCGCTGTTAGTGCATGAACTTCTAGCATTTCTTTTTCGGAAACGGCATTGATATAGCGAAAATGCAGTTTACAGATAGGCATTTTTGAAGCCACGGAAAAATCCGTTACTGGGCATGTGTGCGTGAACAGTAACACGCGGTAGGAGATTGGGCAGATTTCGAAAACAGGCTTGTTCTTTTGGACAAAAAAACTTATAATAAAATGGAGTCCAAGCTGATTTTGTCAGAAAAGTATAAAAAGTTGCTGTCCGCAGACTGGCATTATTGAAGCCTGAGGTGCCGCATGAAATTAGAATGGCAGCAATCATAGATACATAGGAAGATGAGGGAAGAGATGAGGGAGAAACAGACGAGAGAGGACGCCTCCGGCGTTCGAAAGAAACCGGCAGCTTCATCCGCACGATCTTCGGGCAGGCGGGGCACCGCAAAGAAAAGCGGGAAAATCGATGTCGGCAAGCGAAAGAAAGCGGGCAAAAATAACAGCTGGAGCGGTGGGCGGATCGTGTTCCATGCGATGGCAAGGATCTTTGGAACCATGTTCAAGACGCTTCTGGTGTGTCTGGTACTGCTGGTGATTGGCGGTGCCGGATTTGGAGCATATAAGCTGATTCCGCTCTATGAGGACTATAAAAGCCAGATAGAGGGAGTGGTGGAAAACAGTACGCTGGATACATTCCGTTTGCAGGAGGCAAGTTATATTTATGATTCCAACGGTAATGTGCTGGCGAAGCTGACGGGAGACGAGGATTCCAGTTATTTGAAGTATGACCAGATACCGCAGAATGCAGTCAACGCATTTGTGGCGATCGAGGATCGGACGTTCTGGGAAAATCCAGGCATTGATATAAAAGGTATTTTCCGTGTCGCAGTCAATTACTTTTTGACTGAGGGAGCAGAAAAGCACGGCGCGAGTACGATCACCCAGCAGTTAGCGAGAAACCGTTTTCTGACCCGCGAGGTGTCGATGGAGCGGAAGATCAAGGAGATGCTGATTTCCTTAGATCTGACGAAGAAATACACCAAAGAGCAGATTATGGAGTTCTATATCAATGATATCAGCTTCGCGAACACGTACTACGGGCTTCAGGCGGCTGCAAGAGGTTATTTTGGCAAGGATGCGGATGAACTGTCCTTGAGCCAGACGGCATATTTGTGTGCGATTCCGAACTCGCCGACGTATTACAACCCGTACCGTCATCCGGAAAATGCGCTGACACGCCGCGATAAGATTCTGGAAGATATGCTGAGTATGGGATTTATTACGGAGAAAGCGTGCAAAGAGGCAAAGGCGGAGGAGATCACGGTCAACCGCCAGAGAGTGCCGCTGCACAACTATGAGACGACGTATGCGATCGACTGTGCGATTCGCTATCTGATGCGCCGTGACGGCTTTGAATTCCAGTATGGATTCCGCAGCGACGAGGCTTACAAAGAGTACAATGCCAATTACAACGAGGTGTACAACCAGGAGCGCGATGCGCTCTACACGGGCGGCTATAACCTTTATACCTCGTTGGATCCGGACAAGCAGACGATCCTGCAGGATGCATTAGATGGAGTTTTGTCCTTTGATGGCAATACATCCGAAAACGGCGTTTACAAGCTGCAAGGCGCGTCCACCGTTATTGACAACAAGACGAACCGCGTCGTGGCGATTGTGGGTGGACGTAGTCAGGAGACGGATACCTACACATTAAACCGTGCGTTCCAGAGCCCGAGACAGCCGGGAAGTTCTATCAAACCGTTGATCGTGTATACACCGGCACTGGAAAATGGTTACACATCGGAAACAAAGATTCCGAATATCGATATTGACGCGGCGAAGCAGAAGGGCGTGGATGTGAAGTCCCTTTCCGGCGAGAGGCTGGAGCTTCGAAATGCGGTCGAGCGAAGTAAAAATGGTGTGGCATGGTATATCTATGATGATATCACACCGGATGTCGGCATGGCATATTTAACCCAGATGCGCTTCGCGAGCGTGCAGGCGGCGGACTATTATCCGGCGACCTCCCTGGGCGGCTTTACCACCGGTATGACGACCGAGGAGATGGCGGGCGCTTATGCAGCGCTGTCAGACCGGGGACAGTACCGCGAACCGACCTGTATTATCAAGATGATCAATAACCAGGGCGAAGATATTTTTGAAGATTATGAATCGGTTCAGGTTTACCAGGAGAGCAGCGCCGTGATGATGACCGATATTTTAAAGGGAGTTGTCACAAAAGGTACGGCGGCATCGATGGGGTGGAGCGGCAATATAGAGGCGGCCGGAAAGACCGGTACGACCAACGGCAGCCGTGACGGCTGGTTCTGCGGCATGACGCCATATTATACGATGACGGTCTGGGTTGGCTACGACCAGCAGAAGACACTTTCCAGCCTGTACGGCGGCACGTATCCGGCGAAGATCTGGAAAAATGCGATGGAAAAGATGGTAGAGGGGCTTCCGGCGGCGTCCTTTGATACCCCGGAGACGGACAATGGACGCGGAGAAGGAACCTATCTGGCAGGTCATCCGGATGCATTTGAAATCACAACCAGCGGATATACCGCGGCGAATTTCAGAAGGGATCATTTGCTCTCGGATGAGGCGGCGAAGCTTCTGGAGTCTGCAAAGAGCGGCGATTCCGGCCGCAGCAGCAAGGAGTTAAAAGAAGACGCCAGCGCCAAGATCGAGCAGATCAAGAGCGAATCCATCAAAGAGCGGATGCAGCGGATCCACAAGACGGGTACGGCAGGAAAACGGTATTCAGCCCCGGCGGTGGTGCCGGAAACACCTGCCGAGACAGTTGAAGATCCGGCAGAATCTAGCACGACGATCGTGCCGGCAGGACCGGGCAGCGACATCGGACCAGGACACGGTCCGGCGCAGGAACCGGCAGTGGGTCCGGCGGCGGAGATTGGGCAGTAAAGAATTGAAAATGAGAAGAGTCATTTGATGCAGAGACATTAAATGGCTCTTCTTTGTTTTGTAGAAAAGAATTGTTCTATGAAATCTGTTCAAGATTTATGTGGAATCAATGGCGGAAGAATATTTGAATGAGAATAAAATTGACCGATTGTTTATGCAATAAGGGAAATATGGGGGAAAATGGATTGGAAATGTACAATACAATGAAATAAAACATGATAAAAGATCAATACGATTTAAAGTTCGTCAAATAAAATCAGAAAACGACTTGAAAATAAAAAAATAAAGTGCTAATATATCAGTAAGATATCTGAGATATATTAAAGAAAACAAAGTGCATGTACTAATAAAAGATTAAAAAAGAAAGGAAGGAAAAAGAGTATGGGCGACAAAATCAGATTTGGTATTATCGGCGGCGGTATGGCAGGTCCGTTAAATGCAGGAGCACTTCGGGATATCCCGGAAGCAGAGGTTGTTGCATTCTGTGACGTGAAAGAGGATGTGGCAAAGGAATTCAGCAAAGAGTACAATATTCCGTCTTATTACACGGATTATAAAGAGATGCTGAAACGAGATGATATCGATGCTGTCTGTGTAGTAACACCTCCATTCCTGCATGAGCAGATGGTTGTGGACTGTGCGAAGGCTGGCAAACACGTAATGTGTGAGAAACCAATTTCTGTCGATTGTAATGCAGCTGACAGGATGATTGCAGCATGTAAAGAAGCGGGCGTTAAATTTGGTGTTATCTTTATGTACCGTTTCATGGATCAGGCTCAGCTGATCAAGAAAGCGCTGGATGAAGGCAAGCTTGGTAAACTTCTTTCGGTTGATTGTTCTGGAAAATGCTTCCGAAGCGATGAATACTATGCTTCCGGTGCATGGAGAGGTACATGGAAAGGTGAGGGCGGCGGTTCCCTGATTAGCCAGACCGTTCATTTTATTGACTTAATGCTTTATTTAGTCGGCGATGTAGAGAGACTGACTGGTAATTATATGACAACCCTGCATCCGGATATTGAAGTAGATGACGTAGCCAACGCAATATTCAAATTTAAGAATGGGGCGTTGGGAAGCCTGGTAAGTAGTAGTGCAGTCCGTCCGGGTTATCCGCGTCACATCGAAATCCATGGTGAAAAAGGTACGATCAAGATTGTGGAAGAAGAGATCGTAGAATGGAAAGTAGAAGGCATGAACGAGGATGATTACCTGACCAAGGTAAAAGTTGACTCTGGTGATACAGCAACGGGTGCTGGCTATGTGGCAACCGAAAATCACAGAAGACAGCTTACTGATTTCATCCATGCGATCAAAGAAGATCGTGAGCCGATGGTAGACGGCGTAGAGGGAAGAAGAACACTTGAATTTATCCGTGCGATTTATCAGTCGAGCGACCTTGGTAAAGAAGTGCATTTCCCGATCCAGGAAGATGAAAAATACGGAAAGAAGACAGCTTGGTAATAAGGAGGTATAGATTATGGAAAAGAAGATGTATACAGAGACGTTGGAAAAGGTTCGCAATGATTATGCGGTTCGCAATATTGATAAATTAGAGGCAGCGATCAAAGCCGGTGATATGGAAAAAGCGCTGGAGCTGCACAAATTAAATGTAGAGAAAAAGACAGGATTTCACCATTTCGCAGTCCGCTGGGTAAATCAGACATTACGCAATTTCAAGAAATGGGCACCGGATGAGGCGATCTTTGAATGTATGGAAGACTATGCATTATGGTGCTATCCGCCATGTCTGCAGGACTGGATGGAGAAATATAAAGCGGGTCAGGCTACATATAAAGATTTCCCAATGGAAGATTTCCTGGAGAACCGTGCAGTATTATGGTCTGCTCTTCATGATAACGGCGATCAGATTTGGGAAGAGGATGAGGAGAAGATTACCTTTACACTTCCGCGTTGTAACAGCGGCGGCTGGCTGGTAACCGAATGTCAAGACAAGGTACAGACTTTAGATAAACCGGATCCAAGAGCTTATAATAAGGAAGGATTCCAGTGCTACTGCCTGAACTGTACAACCATGTGGGAGTTTGGTTGGTACAAATGGTTTGGATGGCCATTATTCATTATGGATGTGCCGACTATCGGCAGTGACGGTAAGTGCGTGATGGTTATGTACAAAGATCCGAAAGATATCCCGGATTCTTACTATGAGAAACGCGGCTTAGAGA
>ERZ840371.3001-NODE-3001-length-14347-cov-6.775679_pt1 | contig 14347 bp, 10 predicted proteins | sample MGYA00519937_ERZ840371 | MGnify/ENA primary metagenome ERZ840371 (study PRJEB31850, sample SAMEA3708873) | human gut metagenome | biome: human gut; feature: human-associated habitat; material: faeces | place: China | collected 2014 ... | reverse complement strand
GCACCTCCGGGGTGTCGCCGGGCAGGATGTCCACGGCCTTCTGCAGCAGGATGGGCCCGCCGTCGCACTCTTCGTTCACGAAGTGGACGGTGGCACCGGTCACCTTACAACCCCGGGCCAGAGCCGCCTCATGCGGACGCAGACCGTACATGCCGGGCCCGCAGAAAGACGGGATGAGTGCCGGGTGCACATTCAGGATGCGGCGGGGATACGCTTCAATGACACTGGGCCCCAGCACGGACAGAAAGCCTGCCAGCACCACCAGATCGATGTTGTGGTCTTTCAACGTTTTCAGCAGAGCTGCGTCAAAATCCTCACTACTGGCGTAATCCTTGCGGCGCACCACGCAGCCTTCCACACCGGCCTTTGCGGCCCGTTCCAGCGCATAGACACCGGGCTTGGAGGCCACCACGAGGGTGATCCTGCCGTTGGGGTTCTCGCCTCGGGCTTCGCTGTCCAGCAGAGCCTGCAGGTTGGTGCCGCCGCCGGAGACTAAAACTGCAATGTTCAGCACAGCTCCACGCCCTCACCTTCTGCAATGACGCCCAGACGGTAAGCTTCCGGCTCGCCATTTGCGTGCAGGATGTCCAGTGCCTTGTCGGCCTGCTCTGCGGGGACGGTGAGCACCATGCCAACGCCCATGTTGAAGGTGTTGAACATATCGTGCTCGGAGATATTGCCGGTCTTCTGCATCAGCTGGAACAGAGCCGGGGTGCGGACATCTGCCTTGTTGATGCGTGCGCAGCAGCCCTTTTTCAGGCTGCGGGGAATGTTCTCGTAGAAGCCGCCGCCGGTGATGTGGGAAATGCCCTTCACATCCACCTCTTCCAGCACCTTGAGCACAGGCTTGACGTAGATCTTGGTGGGAGCCAGCAGGGCCTCGCCCAGCGTCTTGCCGCCCAGCTCTGCAGGGGCAGTGTGCAGCACATCGGGGTTTGCGTCAATGTCAAAGATCTTGCGCACCAGCGAGAAACCGTTGGAGTGCACACCGGTGGAAGGCAGGGCAAGGATCACATCACCGGCTGCCATGGTCTCGTTGCTCAGGATCTTTTCCTTATCCACAACGCCCACGGTGAAACCGGCCAGATCGTACTCCTCCTCCGGCATCATGCCCGGGTGCTCGGCAGTCTCGCCGCCTACCAGAGAGCAGTCGGCCTGCACGCAGCCCTCGGCCACGCCCTTGACGATCTCTGCGATCTTCTCGGGAATGTTGCGGCCGCAGGCGATGTAATCCAGGAATACCAGCGGCTTTGCACCGGCGCAGATGACATCGTTCACGCACATAGCCACGCAGTCGATGCCGATGGTATCGTGCTTGTCCATGATCATGGCAATTTTCAGCTTGGTGCCCACGCCGTCGGTGCCGGAGATCAGCACCGGGTGCTTGTAGCCGGTGCAGTCCAGCTCAAACAGGCCACCAAAGCCGCCCAGACCGCCAATGCAGTGCTCGTTCATGGTGCGGGCCACATACTGCTTCATCAGTTCAACAGAGCGATAACCGGCGGTGATATCCACACCGGCGGCTGCATAGCTTTCAGAATAGCTTTTTTCCATGGTCTTACTCTCCTAACTTTTTCTCGTCCTTGGGACGGTCGTTCAGGTGGCGTTCGTGAATATCGGTGGAAAGCACCTCGTCCGGCTTCACGGCATATTCGCCGGTAAAGCAGGCGGTGCAGAATCCGCATTTTGCGTTCTTTGTAAGCTGGACAACATGCTCAGTGGAAAGGTAGCCCAGCGTATCGGCCCCGATCACTTCATTGATCTGCTCGACCGTGCGGCCGGTGGCCACCAGCAGCTTCTGATCCGGGATGTCAGTGCCGAAGTAGCAGGGGTACTTGAACGGCGGTGCCGACACCATAAAGTGCACCTCGGTGGCACCGGCATCCCGCAGCAGCTTGATGATGCGGGCAGATGTGGTGCCGCGCACGATGGAGTCATCCACCAGCACCACCCGCTTGCCCTTGACCGTGCTGGAAACGACGTTCAGCTTGATGCGCACGCTGTTCTCGCGCTGCTTCTGGCTGCCCTGAATGAAGGTGCGGCCGATGTACTTATTCTTAATAAAGCCGATGCCATAGGGGATGCCGCTCTCCTGCGAGTAGCCGAGAGCTGCATCCAGACCGGAATCCGGCACGCCGATGACCACGTCCGCTTCCACGGGGTGTTCCTGTGCAAGGAACCGGCCGGCCTGCTTGCGGGCCTCGTGCACCGAGCTGCCCTCGATGATGCTGTCCGGGCGGGAGAAATAGATGAACTCGAACACGCACATCTGGGTGTCCGGCCGACCGCAGTGATCCTTGATGCTGCGCAACTCACCGGTTTTTGCGTCTGCCACCACAATCTCGCCGGGCTCCACGTCCCGCAGCAGGGTGGCACCGGCAGCGTCCAGTGCACAACTCTCGCTGGCAAACACGTAGCCGCCGCCGGGCAGGGTGCCGATGCACAGGGGCCGGTAGCCGCGGGGGTCACGCACTGCAATGAGCTTGGTGGCCGACATGATCACCAGACTGTAGGCGCCTTCCAGCACGTCCATCGTCTTGCTGATGGCGGTCTCGATGCTGCCCATGCGCAGGCGGTTGCGGGTGATCAGGTAGCAGATCACCTCGGTATCGGAGGAGCCGTGGAAGATGGCACCCTCGTTTTCCAGCTGGCGGCGCAGCTCGATGGCGTTGGTCAGGTTGCCGTTGTGGCACAGTGCCATGGTGCCGCGGCCATGGCGCACGATCATGGGCTGTGCGTTGGCCCGCACGCGACTGCCTGCCGTAGCGTAGCGCACGTGACCGGTGGCCATGCGCGCATTGGGGTTTGCCAGACCTGCCAGCACCGCCGGGGTGAACACCTCGTTCACAAGGCCGAGGTCGCGGTGGCCGTTGATCACGCCATCATCGTTCACGGCGATGCCGCAGCTCTCCTGACCACGGTGCTGCAGGGCATACAGAGCCGAGTAGGCCGCAGCGGCCACATCCTCGGTACCGGCACGGTCGTAAATGCCGAAAACGCCGCATTCTTCGTGCAGCGGATATGCAAAATCAGACATTGGTTCTCCTTTACAGCTGGGCGATCTCAGCCTGCAGCTTTTCCTCTTTGGCAGCGATCTGTGCGGCCATGGCGGTGCGCTCTGCTGCCAGCTTTTCGGCCAGAGCATCGTCGCTCAAAGCCAGAATTTCCGCAGCCAGCCATGCGGCGTTCTTGGCACCGTTCAGAGCCACCGTTGCCACCGGGATGCCGCTGGGCATCTGCACCGTGGCAAGCAGGGCATCCATGCCGTCCATGGCACCGCCCTTCATGGGAATGCCGATCACCGGCAGGGTGGTGTTGGCAGCAAAGGCACCCGCCAGATGTGCTGCCATGCCTGCTGCGCACAGGATCACGCCGAAGCCGTTGGCACGGGCGCTTTTGGCAAACTCCGCTGCCTCGGCAGGGGTGCGGTGTGCCGAAAGGATGTGCGCCTCAAAAGGGATGTCCAGCGCTTTCAGCTGGGCACATGCGCCCTTTACCACCGACCAATCGCTGTCAGAACCCATGATCACAGCCACTTTACGAACCATATCCAAACCTCTCTTTCTCAACCGACAAACAAAAAAGGCTGCGGTACACCCGTACCACGGCCTTTAATTCTGCGTATGCTCTCCCGACGCTTTGCACAAAGTTGCACGATGCCCCTGACATGCCCGAATGTTGTTTCGACCCATGAGACCCGGCAGCATCTTCATCATTGAAGTTCTCCTCCGCAGTTCCTTGTGCTTGCGTTTTCAGGCGGCGGAAAAGCCCTTTCTGCGGGCCGCCGTCCCTGTACTACATACAGTTTACGGCAAAAAAACATCTTTGAAAAGAGTGTTCCCACAAATTCTACCTTGTGTTTTCATGCCGTCAAAAAACTTTCAAAAGTTTTGTGCAGTTTCGACATTGTTTTTCTTTTTAAGTATGACTTATAGTTTAAGTATATTTTATGTAAATAGGATGCGTTAACTTTTTGTACAATAGACGGACTTTTTTAAAAAATAATTTTTGCTGTAATTGCCCGTGCAGCGCGGATGAGGTCCGCCGGGGCACAGCACACCTGCGTGCCGATGCGCCCGCCGGAGACATAGACCTTCTCCTGCGTCAGCACGCTCTCATCGAACACAGTCTTATACTGCTTTTTCATACCTACCGGGCTGCAGCCACCGCGCACATAGCCGGTGACCTTGTTGATATCGGCCACATGGATCATGGCAACGCTTTTTTCGCCCACACTGCGGGCAGCGGCTTTCAGATCCAGCTCTGCTGCCACCGGAATGACGAACACAAAATAGTTTTTGCTATTGCCCTGCGTCACCAGCGTCTTATACACGCAGGCAGGGTCTTCGCCCATGCTGCCTGCCACATCCACACCTGCCACGGCAACGCCCTCTTCATGAGCGTACTCGTGGGCGGTGTAGGGCACCTTCTCGCGCTCCAGAATGCGCATGGCATTGGTTTTTGCTTCTTTTCCCATTGTAGTATTCCCCTTTATATTTAGCTGGTTCTATTCTTAAGTATGATGGCATTGGGTCAGCGTCCTCGCCCTCTCCGTCATTGCTAACGCAATGCCACCTCTCCCAAAGTGAGAGGCTTTGGCAATCCACGCAAAGTTTCCGTTTTTGCCAAGGGCTCCCCCTTTGGGGGAGCTGCTGAGCGCAAGCGAAGCTGAGAGGGCGAGCCTGCTTTTCCTTTTCCTGCCCCCATTCTACCACTTTCTTCAAAAAAATTCAAAATTCTCTTGACTTCAGTTTCCTGAAGTGATATCATAGCGTCACACACTTCAGAACCCTGAAGTTTGACACTGCAAGCTGCGGCAAAGGAGCCGGTCTCCCTCGCCGTTTCACACGATAAGGCAAAGGAGACAAAACACTATGATCATCGTACTCAAACAGAACGCACCTGAGGTACAGGTACGCGAGTTCTGCCACGAACTGCAGGATATGGGCCTGCAGATCAACGATTCCAAGGGCAGTGAGAGCCACATTCTGGGCCTGATCGGCGACACCAAGGCCGTGGCCGAGAGCTGGGTGCTGGCAAACCCGGTGGTGGAGACCTGCCGCCGCGTGACCGAGCCTTATAAGAAGGCCAACCGCAAGTTCCACCCGGACGACAGCGTGATCGATGTGGACGGCGTAAAGATCGGCGGCGGAAACTTTGCGGTCATTGCAGGCCCCTGCAGCATTGAGAGCGAGGAGCAGATCACCTACTGCGCACAGCGCGTGAAGGCTGCGGGTGCTTCCCTGCTGCGCGGCGGCGCATTCAAGCCCCGCACCTCGCCCTACTCCTTTCAGGGTATGCGCAGCGAGGGCCTCGACCTGCTCAAGCTGGCACGCCGCGCCACCGGTGCTCCCATCGTGACCGAGATCATGAACACCGAGCACCTGCCCCTGTTCGAGAATGTAGACCTCATTCAGGTGGGTGCCCGCAACATGCAGAACTTTGAGCTGCTCAAGGCCGTCGGCCGTCAGAAGAAGCCGGTGCTGCTCAAGCGCGGCCTTGCCAATACGCTGGAAGAGTTCGTGATGAGCGCCGAGTACATCATGGCCGAGGGCAACGAGAACGTCATCCTCTGCGAGCGCGGCATCCGCACCTTTGAGACCAGCATGCGCAACACCCTCGACCTTGCCGGTGTGGTGATGCTGCACAAGATGACCCACCTGCCCGTTATTGTGGACCCCAGCCATGCCTGCGGCCACGCATGGATGGTGCCGGATCTGGCAAAGGCCGCTGTTGCTGCCGGTGCCGACGGCCTGATGATCGAGGTGCACAACAACCCCGCCAAGGCAAAGTGCGACGGTGCCCAGAGCCTGACCCCCGACCAGTTCGACGAGCTGATGCAGTTCATTGGCAAGGAAGTGGAGTTCTTCGGCAAGAAGCTGAACTGATGATTTGAACTATCCTCTGCGGAATTATTATTTTGTGTTTGCAACGAGGAAGATCCTGCGGGATCTTCCTCGTTGCTTTTTTCACACTGCATCTTCCGGTTCTGCTCCTTTTCCTGTGAAAAAAACAACCCCGGGGCGCTTGCGGTCACCCCGGGGCTTGTTACAAGAATGATCTACTTTTTCAGGAGATCAGGCTCTCTTCCTTGGCCTTATCCCAGACAAGGCAGGTTTGGAGCTTGGTCACATAGCGATAGGGGCGGAACTCGTTTTCCTTCACATCGTCCATCAGACCCTGCTCTTCCATCCAGCTGGCAGCCTGCCGCAGATGAAGGTCGGCGTCATCGATGTCGCTGAAGCTCTTCACCGTCTGCGGTTCCGGGCAGCCGGCCTTTTCCCAGATCAGGGTCGCCAGACCGGCGCGGTTGGAGGGCATGGGGACGCCGGGCATATTCAGCACGCGATAGATGCCGGTTCCGGCTTCGTAAATGCTCCACACGGCTGCACCGGTCAGCGCAACAGCCGCAATGCCGGCCGCCACATCGCTGCTGCCGCCGCCGCTCGGGTTGTCGATGTCATCATTTCCACCCTGACACAGTGCCGTGACGGTCACATTGCAGTCGGGCATTGTAAAGGTGATGGTCTGGGGGTCGTCCCTAGCCGGAGTCCAGTCCAGTGCTTCGCCGTCGGCACGCGAGACGCTCCAGCCGAGGAACTCTGCGCCCCCCTGCAGATCTGCCGTCACGGTCACATCCTTACCTTCCGGCACAACGTCGGTGGTGTCCAGCTGCTGGGCACCGGCACCGAGGTCAGCGGTTGCCTTCGCATTTACAGCGTTGACGGTTTTGCCGTTGGCCGGGGCAAGATAGCGGAACTCCGCGCCGTCGGTCACCTTCTTGTAGCCGATCACATAGCCTTCATTCCTGCTGATGAGGCTCAGCTTTTTCTGGTAAGGAGAGCCCTCGTTGTCCGTTGTGATCTGACGGCCCCGCGCAGGGTCATCCACCCGGATCTTTGCCGTACCGACAAAGCTTTTTTTGATGTTGATCTGCTGGTCATTTCCCAGACTAATATCATCAGCATTATTCTCAAAGGTCACAGCCTTCAGGTCGATCTCCGAATCGCCTGCATCGGCCACACGGACACCGGTGACGCTGTTGCGGATGGTGCCGCCGTTCAGCTGCACATCGCCGCTTTCGCCCGAAATGTCAATGGCGGTGCCGTTCGGCGCTTCGACCGTGCCGCCATTAAGGCGCAGACCTCCGCGGTTTTTGACAGCAATACCGGCGTCCGTAGTAAAGCTGCCGCCGTTGATCCGTACCTGACCCCAGTTGTTGTCAATGCAGCTGGCACCGGTGGCTATAAAAGTGCCGTCCTTAATTATAAATAGACCCGCATCATTTTTTATGCAATTGTAGTTCTGTCCCGAAGTGTAGTTACCGCCATCAACTGTCATTGTGGCAGAATTTCCGTTTGTAATGGCTCCTTCTGTTGAAACAATCTTTACATTGTTTAACGTCATTGTGGCAGAGTTATTGACAGCCGCATATTTATTGCCAGACACGCCCGTGTGATGGAACTGACTATCCATCACATGAACGTTGGCTGCACTGGTCAACGCACTGGCTTGTTCTGCCCATGCATCCACGTTTTTCAAAGTCAATTGTCCGCTGAAAGCCATGATTAAAAAAATCCCGCCTCCAGTCTTATAAATACCGCCATCTACGGTCACGTCTGCTGGAGTATAGGTATACAGAAAATGACGGTTTTTACAGTCCACCGTAAAACCGTTATTGTTAATCTCTAGTTTTCCAGATCCCTTTGCTAACACAAATGGATCACCTGTACTAGTCACATTTCCGGTAATGTTTATGGTTACCGGTTCACTGGAAGTAACTATAATGCTACGTGTATAGGTGTCTCCCTTTACTTCATAAATGCCGCCCTTGGTGATTTCCATGCCCGTAGTGGGGATCGTCGTGGCCGTTTCCGCATTTTCCTGCGCAGTTACGCCATTTTCAGGCGTACCCCCCCCAGAGCAAGTGCATTGACCGGAAGGACAGATGTCATCATGCATGCCGCAAGCACTGCACTGATGAACCGCATCTTCTGTTTTTTCATCCTCAAAACCTCTGCTTTCTGTTAAATTTCTGAGACTTATGTCTCGCATTTTTAGTATAGCACCTCTATTTTCTGCATACAATCTTCACCTGCACTGAAATTTTCCTTGTAATTTCTTCTAATTTTTGTTGCCTTTGCTCGAAATTCTCTGAAACTTTTCCCGGTAGTACCGGCCCCCCCCCGCATTCCATTTTTTGCGTATTTGTGTTATACTATAGTGTATTTGCAATCCACCCTGAAATGAGGTTTTTTTATGAAAGCACATATCGCACGCAACCAGAACGCCGGTGTCCCGCTGATTCTGGGCTGGAATCTTTCCCCCGCCGACCGCGGCAAGCTGGAAGGCATGGCTCCTGCCTTTGGCATGAAGGTGCTGCTCGTCTCCCCTGCCGATGCGGGCAAGACCGTGGCACAGCTGCTGGGCGAGGTGGAGACCAAGGCCGCACGCACGCTGGTGCTGGAACCGGGTGCCTACCCGCCGGCAGTGGTTCTGGCCAACTTCAAGGAGAAGGACGTGGACACCCTGCTGGATCTGATGAAGCAGGCACAGATCACCATTCCGCTCAAGGCCGTTGTGACTCCCTCCAACCGCAATTGGGTGTTCGGCGATCTGCTGGCCCACCTGCAGGAGGAGCACGCCGCCTTTACCGCCGCAAAGGAGAACCACACCGTATGAAGACCCGCGCAAAACGTTTCGTCAGCGCCCTGCTGGCCGGGGTGCTCTGCCTGAGCCTGCTGGCAGGCTGTGCCTCCAAAAAGAAAGAGCTTACCCGCTATTCCACCGTTTTTTATGATGTGTTCGATACCGTAACGCAGGTGATCGCCTACTGCGAGAGCGAGGAAGAATTCAACACCCAGATGGATGCCCTGCACGCAGACCTTATTACCTATAACCAGCTGTATGATATCTACAACGATTACCCCGGCGTGACCAACGTCAAGACCATCAACGACAATGCCGGCAGCGCTCCGGTGGAGGTGGACGACCGCATCCTCTCCATGCTGGAGCTGGCCGACCAGATGTACCAGACCACCAACGGCAAGCTGAACATTGCCATGGGCAGCGTGCTGAATATCTGGCACAATTACCGCGAAGCTGCCGAAGCCGCCGAGACGGATGCCGACAACAAGCTGCCCACCATGGAAGAGCTGGAAGCAGCCGCCCAGCACTGTGATATCAACAACGTGATCATCGACGCGGATGCCAAGACCGTTTATCTGGCCGACCCGGAAATGCTGCTGGATGTGGGCAGCGTGGGCAAGGGCTACGCCGTGGAAATGGTGTGTCAGGCTGCCGAGGCCCGCGGCCTGACCAGCGCTCTGGTGAGCGTGGGCGGCAACCTGCGCGCCATTGGTGTAAAACCGGACGGCAGCCAGTGGACCGGCGGCGTGGAAAACCCATGGAGCTCTTCGGATGTATACACCTCGGATTCCATGCTGGACGGTGCCATCAACATGAGCGATATGGCCCTTGTGACCAGCGGCGACTACCAGCGCTACTACGTGGTGGACGGCAAGCGCTACCACCACCTGATCGACCCGGACACCCTGTTCCCCGCCGCCTACTTTAACGGCGTGACCGTGCTGTGCAGCGACTCCGGCCTTGCCGACTGCCTGACCACCGGCCTGTTCTGCCAGCCGCTGGAGGACGGGATGAAGATCGTGGAAAGTCTGGACGGCGTGGAAGCCATGTGGTGCACACCGGATCAGCAGGTCATCACCTCTTCCGGCTGGGATTCCCATTTGAAAAAGTAACCCTTAAAACGGCAAAAGGCCGACGCAGTGCTGCGTCGGCCTTTTGCTGTTTTATCAGATGGTGAACTGCACCACACAGAATGCCGCGTAGATGCACAGCAGCGCAATGCCCTGCGGGCGGCTCAGCTTGCCCTTGAAGAGAGCGGGCAGGGTGAGCAGCAGCATCACGGCGAACATGACCGGGAACTCCAGCACCAGCGATGCATTGTGGCCGAAGAGCAGGGAGTTCTGCGGGATGGTAAAGGGTGCCACCGTGGCGGAAACACCGCTCACCAGCACCAGATTGAACACGTTTGCACCAATGACATTGCCCAGCGAAAGTGCACCGTGGCCCTTTGCCAGCGAGGTGATGGCCGTTACCAGCTCCGGCAGCGAGGTGCCCAGTGCCACAAAGGTGAGCGCGATCACCGACTCCGGCACGCCCAGTGCCTGTGCGATCAGGGTGCCGTTATCCACCAGCAGGTTGGCACCCACGGCAATGAGCACAGCGCCCACGGCCAGCAGACCCAGCTCCTTGGCAAAGGATGCATTTTCTTCCGGTTCTTCCTCTTCTTCCGGGGCGGGGGCGTTCTTCATGGCCATCACGTTGCAGATGATATACGCTGCGAACATGGCCAGAAGGATCAGGCCCACCGGGCGGGAGAAGTAGCCGGTGGTGTAGGCCACACCGGCATAGAAGGCCGCTGCCACAAAGAAGAACAGCACCGGCGTGCGCAGGCTCTTGGGGTCTACCTTGCCCGGCTTTACCGCAATGGTGAGGGCCGCAATGAGCGATGCATTGCAGATGATCGAACCGATGGCGTTGCCATAGGCGATCTCGCCGTGGCCGGTAAAAGCCGAGGTGGTGGAGACCATCACCTCCGGCAATGTGGTGCCGATGGACACCACGGTGGCACCGATAAGCAGCTCCGGCACATGGAAGCGGCGGGCAATGCCCGTGGCACCATCCACGAACCAGTCACCGCCCTTGATGAGGCACAGCAGGCCCACGATGAACAGCAAAACAGGAATGAGCATAGTTTTCTCCTTTTGTTTTTGGCAGAGCAGCAATAAAAAAGAGGCCTTTATTACATCCTGCCCAGAAACGGGAAAGTGTAATAAAAGTCTCAAGCTTCTGGTGACACAGCGGGCATTTCTGCCGGGATGTCGCTGCGCCACAGCGCACCGTTTTTGCAAAACGAGCGCCCTTTACTCCCTTTTATCCGGAAAATATTATACCGGTTTTTGCACCAAAGTGCAAGAGGAGCGTTGAAATTTCATCCGGCCTTGGCTACTTTCTTCGCGTTGGGATAAATACGCTCCATGCGGGCATCGTCAAAATGCGCATCCAGCAGCATATCGATGCTGCTTTTGGGCGCTTCACCGCTGGTGCGGGCATCGTACCGGGCCAGCGCCAGCGCACTGGTGAGCATGTTCGCCGCCATGAACACTGCCAGCAGGGCGGTCATCCATGGGCGGACGCGGCTGCGCACCTTCTCCATGCCTCTGAGCACCAGCGGATAGCCGTAGCGCATCCATATCACCGCCGCAATGCCCCAGAAAAAGCAGTACAGCAGGTTGATGCGCCCGCCCAGATTGAACTTGAACTTGCTGTAGTCCCAGAACACGGTACCGAACAGCAGCTCGGTGACGGCGCTGCACACGTATTCGTACACACCGCCCATGACGGTGCCAAAGGCGAACAGATAGCGGTCGCTCCGGTCCTTTTCCTGACGCAGCAGCACCGTTGCCAGCACCAGCGCCAGACCCCACACCACGCTGAACGGCCCCCAGACCAGACTGGAGCGGCTCATCCAGACCCCGGCGGTCACGCGGCAGAACACCGTCTCCACCATGTCGCCCAGAAACGCGCCGATCACGAACAGCCACAGCAGATCGGACACGCTGAGGAAGTTCTTTTCCCCCTTCCGGAGCGCAGTCTGCTCCTGCCGGGCCGCAGCCGGGTAAGCATACTGGATGCGTTTTTCAATGTAAAGCGCGATCCTGCGGCGCAGCGTATCCGACCGCTTTCCCAGTCTCTGGTTGAGCTGCTCCAGCATCGGGTGCCGGGCCGCATACTGCTGCACCAGCACCGCCGAACCGATCTGGTCCAGCACCGCCACCGTCAGCGAGACCCATACTGCCGGACGCAGCAGCCAGACCGGGATATGCGCACACAGCCGCAGCAGCACATTATTGCCCCACAGCACACTTGCCGTGCCCAGTGCACCCCACAGCAGTGAATACTGCAGGCACACATAGCCGTTCAGATTGAATTTTTTGCCGGAATAGTCCCACCACTTGCGGCGGTGCAGGCGTTCCAGCAGTTTGGCGGTGATCCATTCCATCACCGTTGCCGCCATCATGCAGGCAAAGAACAGGTAGACCGGCTCGGTGCGCAGATCGCCGAAACTCACGGCCAGCAGCACGCCGGTAGTACCGTAGATAAAGCAGAACGGGCCTGCCGCCGCACCGCGGTTGGCAAACCTTCCGCCCCGGATGGTCGCGACTACCGTCTCAGCAACCCAGCCCAGAAAGGAATATACTAGATAAATAACACCCAGAGTATAGAAGTTCAGCGTCATAAGGTTCCTTTCGCTTCCAGTTTTTTCTTACTGCATTGATTGTACCCGTTTTGGGCGCTGTGTACAAGAGCCGTGCAGAAATTTTGTCACTCTGCGACGCGGCAGGCTCTCCGGGCATCTCTGAAAAGACGAAGATCCAGTCTGTTGCTTTGTTTTCAGATACATCTTAGAAAAAGGCCCTGCCATCCCGAAGGACAGCAGGGCTCAAAATTACAGCTTGAATTTACAGAGCGGAATCACAGTTGGCTCTTATACAGCTCCACGATCTCCTCCACGCTGGTGTCGCGGGGATTGCCGGGACGGCAGGCATCCGCAAATGCGGACTCGGCGAGGAACTGGATATCCTCTTCCTTCAGGATGCCGTGCAGATTTGTGGGGATGCCCACGTCTGCGCTCAGCTGCTTGACGGCGGCGATGGTGGCGTCAGCGGCTTCCACATCGTTCATCTCATCGATGCCCACAACGCCCATGGCCTTGCCCACGGCGCGGTAGCGCTCACCGGCAACGGACTTGTTGTACTCCAGACCCACCGGCAGCAGGATAGCGCAGGCCACACCGTGCGGGGTGTCATACAGAGCGGACAGGCCATGTGCCATGGAGTGGACGATGCCCAGACCCACGTTGGAGAAGCCCATGCCGGCGATGTACTGGCCCAGAGCCATGCCCTCACGGCCTTCCGGAGTGTTCTGGACAGCGCCGCGCAGGTTCTCACTGATGAGCTTGATGGCTTCCAGATGGAACATATCGGAGATGGTGCAGTGGCCCTTGGTGATGTAGCCCTCGATGGCGTGGGTCAGAGCGTCCATGCCGGTGGCGGCAGTCAGACCCTTGGGCATAGAGGCCATCATATCGGGGTCAACCACAGCGATCTCAGGGATGTCGTTGGTATCAACGCAGACGAACTTGCGCTTCTTCTCGACATCGGTGATGACGTAGTTGATGGTGACTTCAGCGGCAGTACCGGCGGTGGTGGGGACAGCGATGGTAAAGACGGCGTGCTTCTTGGTGGGAGCGACGCCTTCCAGAGAGCGCACATCGGCGAACTCGGGATTGTTGACGATGATCCCCACGGCTTTGGCCGTGTCGATCGACGAGCCGCCGCCCAGCGCGACCATGAAGTCGGCGCCCGAACGCTTGAAGGCCTCGACGCCCTGCTGCACGTTGCGGATCGTGGGGTTGGCCTTGATCTCGCTGTAAATCTCATAGGGGATGCCCGCATCGGCGAGCACGCGCTCGATCTTTTCGGCCACGCCGAAACGGATCAGATCCTTGTCCGTGACCAGCAGCGCCTTGCGGAAGCCGCGCTTGCGAACCTCCTCGGCGATCACCGAGCGGCAACCCGCACCGTAGTAGGAGGTTTCGTTCAATACGATTCTGTACATGGCTCTATCGTTTGGAGGTTACTTCGGCTTCGTAGCGCTGGACGTCGGCGATGAACTCCTCGCCCACCGGCACGTCGTTTTTCAGGCAGAACATGTCCCACACGGCGTTCCACGGCAGCGACTTCGACTCTTCGAGCAGCGCCAGACGCTCGAAGCCCTGTCCGTCGGCCTCGTACGCGCGCAGCTTGGCCAGCGGTTCCAGCAACGCCTGCATCATGCACTTCTGCGTGGCGCGCGAACCGATCACGTAGGCGCCGATGCGGTTGATCGAAGCGTCGAAATAGTCCAGACCGATGTGCACCCTATCGAGCGCGTCGCAGCGCACGATCTCCTTGCAAATCTCCTTCGTTTCATCGTCGAACAGCACCACGTGGTCGGAGTCCCAGCGGATGGGACGGGTGATGTGGAGGGCGATCTCCGGGAAGAAGGCTAGCAGGGCAGGGATCTTATCGCTGACCACCTCGGTGGGATGGTAGTGGCCGTTGTCCATCAGCGGAATGCACTTTTCCCGGTTGAAGGCGGCGTAGCTCAGGGCAAACTCGGCGCTGCCCACGGTGTAGGCCTCCACGCCGATGCCGAACACCTTGCTTTCGATGCAGGGCTTTACCAGCCTGAAATCGTAAGGTTCGCTCAGGATCTC
>ERZ840371.2986-NODE-2986-length-14420-cov-4.068082_pt1 | contig 14420 bp, 13 predicted proteins | sample MGYA00519937_ERZ840371 | MGnify/ENA primary metagenome ERZ840371 (study PRJEB31850, sample SAMEA3708873) | human gut metagenome | biome: human gut; feature: human-associated habitat; material: faeces | place: China | collected 2014 ... | reverse complement strand
TTCATTCTGCCTACTGCTATTTCATGTTCACATATAATAATGAGGTCACATTCCACGACCTCATCACTTTCAATTAAACATAAATCAACTCCGCTTCCTGCTCACACAAGCTTCTTTGTTCTCCACTTCCCGGTTTTCCAGCGCCATACCATGCCGACAGCCCGCACACACTCATCGCTTGCAAGCCCAATATACGCTCCCACAGCCATAAGTCCCATGGAAATTCCAAACAGCCATGTGCCTCCCACCGCAAAAACAAACATGAAAACGGCTGCGATCACTGCCGGGAACACTGCATCTCCGCTTGTTTTTAAGGCTTGTCCAAACACAAGATTCGTCACGCGTCCAATCTCAAGTACAATATCGATTGCCAGCAGCTTGCGGACCAGCGCAGTCATTTCCGGGTTGTCTGTAAAGAGCGGCATAATAAAACCGGAACCAAGCACAATTGCTGTCTCCATGCAGACTGCCACACATACTCCGACAAATGCCGCCCGCTTTGTCCCTCTGTCACACTCTTCGAGTTCCCCAGCACCGATGTGCCAGCCTGTCATGATCGCATTTGCCTGTGCCAGTGCTGCACCGACACAATAGGAAAAATTACTGATTGTTGCTGTATAAGATCTGGCTGTCACATTCAGTCCTTCTGCATCCATCTGATTCAGGAAACGGATGACAAGCATCATTGCAACATTATAGAGTGCAGTCTCACATGCAGATGGAAGTCCGACTTTCACGATCTGCCCTAAGACTGTCTTATTTGCGATCCTCTCTGTGCTGTTTTTTGCAGAGATCAGCTTATGTGAAAAATACAGTACAATACACAGGTTCAGGATCTTGGAGATCACAGTTGCTGCGGCGACACCTGCAACACCCTTGTGCAATACAAAAAGAAATACTGCATTCATCACAAAATTTGCGATATTTCCAACGATCGTGGCATATAATGGCTGCTTTGTATATCCGAATGCGCGCAGATAGCTTGAAAAGATAGGAATGACCGCATTTAATATACACCCACCCCCGACAATTTTAAGATAAATCAACGCCGGTTCATACAATGCATCCGCAATTCCTACCATACGAAGGATTGCTCCTGCTCCCGAAAATAAAAATACAGCCATAAGCACGCCTGCAACAGCATTAAATAATAATCCAAGCTGCCTTGCCTGATAGGCAACTCCCGGTCTGCCTGCGCCAATATTCTGCGTCATGACCGAAACCATGCCGGAAGATATGATAGAAAACATTATGATAAAAATTCCAATATAACTGTTTGCCGTTCCCACCGCCCCGACTGCATAGTCTCCAACTGCGGATAACATCAGAGTGTCAACCATACCGGACAGCATATAAAATAGTGTTTCCAGACAGATTGGGATAAAAAGTCTTGTGAGCTGTTTCATCTTAAGTCTCCTTTTTCCGTTCATACTTATCCAATCTATTTTATATTATTTTCCCCTGAAAAACTTGCACTATTTTAACCAGAAAAAGTACAATTCTGCTCATTTTATAAAATATTTCTGCGTTATAAAAAGCTGGAAGCCAGAATGATCTTCAGTGTGCCAGTTTCCAGCTCACCGCCTGTTGCCTTGCATCCACAAACCTCTTATAGATACCGTCCTGCTCCATCAGCTGCTCATGCGTTCCTTTCTGGACAATCTGACCTTTATCGACGACTATGATCTGATCTGCATGCCTTACTGTCTTCAGTCTGTGGGCGATCATGATGATCGTTTTTTCCTTCGTAAGTGCATCTACCGCATCCATCAGATCCTTCTCATTCTCCGGATCAACGTTGGCTGTTGCCTCGTCTAAAATGACGATAGGCGCATCCTTCATGATTGCTCTGGCTATCGAAATACGCTGTTTCTCACCACCGGAAAGTGTGGCTCCGCCTTCTCCGATCACGGTGTTATAACCATCCGGAAGCTGGATGATAAAGTCATGGCAGCATGCTTTCTTTGCAGCCGCTACAACTTCCTCATGAGTTGCATCCTGACGGCCGAATTTAATATTGTTTTCAATTGTATCAGCGAACAGATAGACTGTCTGAAACACAAAGGAAAAGTTGTTCATCAGACTGTTCATGCTGTAATCCTTCACATTTACTCCGCCAAGTGTGACTTCACCTGCATCTACATCCCAGAATCTGGCGATCAGATTGCAGATGGTGGATTTTCCACCACCGGATGGACCAACGATCGCTGTTGTTGTCTTTTCCGGAATGGAAAGCGATACATCATCAATGATTTTTCTTTTATCATAGGAAAATGAAATGTGATCCAGTTGAATGTCATATTTTTGCGGTTTGATCTCTTTTCCGTTAATGTCCATTGTATCAAGCTTTAGAATTGCATTTGCCTTATCCACGCACACATTTACCACATGTAAAAGTGAGGAATAGTTTCCTGCACACTCCAGGCTTGAATAAAGCATAAATGCTGCAATGGTCATACCGATCGCATAAACAGCACTCATCGTTCCATGGATATAAAACGCTGCACTGCAGATTACAATGACTGCTCCAGTGATCTTTGTCACTGCTCCCTGAAGGAAATGATATGGCACAAACAAAAGCTCCATCTTTGTGTTGATCCTGGCACACGCTTCGTTTGCATCATTCAGCCTTTTTGCCTGTTTCCCAAGCAGGTTATAGGACTTCACTTCCGATATTCCCTGAATGTATTCCATGATCTGGCTGATCAGCTCGGTATCACACCGGACTTTTTCCTCCGAATCATTCTTTCCTGCCTTTTGCATGACCGTATTGATCATAAAGAAAAGGACTACTCCAGCCGCTGCGATGAGACCGATTCTCCAGTCAAAAATGAGGATCATAAGAACGATCATCGTTGTTTCCAAAATCCCCTGGGTTGTCAGCATCACAACTCTCGCTGCAATGTCACCAAGCATTTCCATGGTATTCGTTGTAACGGAAGAGATCTCACCGATGCTGTTGGAATTAAAATATCCCATCGGCAGATAACGAAGCTGCTCCGCAATCTTTATCCGCATAAATGCACTTGCATTGTATCCGCCTTCCGTCTGCAGTACAGTCGAAAATCTTTTGCAGATAATATCGGTCACAATGGCAATTCCCATGATCGCGATCGATCCGCCGATGTATTTTCCCATGCTTTCCCCACTTATCAGTCCGATCAATATATACATAATCGCCGGTATCTTCATCGCTGAGGCAAGTGCCTCTACAAGACCTATCACAATAGACAGCTTGAATTTATTTCCATTTTCTTTTCCGGAAAACTTAAAAAACTTTGCAAGAATCTCAAACATATCACTCGCCCTCCTTTGCTGTATCTTTTGCAGAAATATGTGCATTCCACATTTCCTTATAAAGCGGACACGATGCAAGAAGTTCCTCATGTGTGCCATGTGCTGCTACATTTCCTTCATTTATGACAAAAATCTGATCGCTGTCTTTGACGGTAGACAGTCTGTGCGCAATCACGATAAGTGTTTTCCCTGCAACAAGCTTTGCAATGGAGTTCTGCAGAATTGCCTCATTCTCCGGATCTGTGTACGCAGTCGCCTCATCAAGGATCACGATCGGTGCATCCTTAAGCATGGCTCTTGCTATCGAGATACGCTGCCTCTCTCCACCTGATAAATGTCCGCCTGCTCCACCTACAATGGTATCAAATCCATTCTCAAGCTGCATGATAAAATCATAGCAGCCACTCTTTTTTGTCACCTCAATAACCTGCTCATCCGTGGCATTTGGATTTCCCTGTCTGATATTTTCACGGACTGATTCATTAAAAAGATAATTGTCCTGTGCAACGTATGCGATTTTTCGGTTAAAATCTGCAAGCGACAGCTGCTTTATGTCTGTGCCGCCAATCTTTATACTTCCACTGTTTACATCCCATAGAGAAGCGATCAGCTTCGCAATGGTTGATTTTCCGCTTCCTGATGGTCCTACGATTGCATTGACCGTTCCTGCTTTCAGCTCCATAGTTACTCCGTGCAGGATTTCTTTGTCGTGATATCCAAATTTCACATCGGTAAGTGTAATGGAATTATCCTTTGGAACCGCGGTACTTTCTGCAGGTCTTTTAAGTTCCGGCTGTTCGAGGATTCCAACTACCTCTCCGACGATCACACCGATTTTGCCCAGATCATCCGTATAAGAACCGATTGTAATAAGCGGGCCTACAATTCCAAGGGATAAAATGATACACATAACAAAATTTGGGATCGTCAGTGTTCCGTTTTCCACATAATGTGCTCCAAAGGGCAGGACTGTAAGCAAGGTATAAGGCGTCACAACCATCATCAGGGCATGAAAAATGGAGCAGCGTTTCATCCATGAAATAAAAGAATCTGCATATGCCATGGCTGCCTTTGTAAATTTGGCATAAGAGCTCTCCGTTTTTCCAAATGCTTTGATCACTTCGATTCCATCAATATATTCCACTGCCGCATCGTTCAGATCTTTTGTTGTCTGAACCGTTCTTTCAAAACTCGGCTTATAATCGAGCATCATGCCAAAATAAGAAAGAAATCCAACTACAACCGGCACTAAGGACCAGAGTGCCAGTCTCCAGTCTATCAAGAAGAAATAGATCAGGATAATCACCGGTGCCAGCAGATTGGAAGTAAATTCCGGAACAATATGCGCCAGTGTCGTTTCAATACTGTCGATTCTTTCTACCAGAATATTTTTAAATGTACCGGAGGATGTATCCTTTACGTATCCCAGTGGTACCCGTGCCAGTTTTTCACAACAAGCCTTTCTTATATTTGCAAGCACTGTAAATGTGGCTTTATGTGAAAGTGCTGTCGAAAGTGAATGTAATAGTTCTGCCAGGATAAAAGACAATGCGATCCATACTGCCTTAACCAGATACGCCTTGAACTCCCTGTTACCATCCAGAAACATCTTGACCACATCCGCAATCATAAAATACGGAATTACTTTAAAAATAACGCTTCCTGCCGCAAACACGACACTCCATACATAGGCACTTCTTTTTTGTCCGGCCCACTCCAGTATCCAACTGAAAGCAGACCTCTTCTTCTCTTTCATATCTGTTCACTCCTTACTTTCGTTTTATTGTTGTTTCTTTCGTTAGTTTATCCTAACTTGTATATAATAAAATAGGTGGCTTACCGGCATTCGCCACCTGATGTTATAACCTGATTGAAACCTCAGTCAGAAATCCTGAACCTGCTGCACATATAACCTATTCAAAATTCCTGCATCAGTTATACCGGAAACTCAATATTCCACAATCGCTCCCAGCCACCAGTTTGAAATTCTCTTAATTGATTTACATTTTTCTTTGCAGTTTCTTTGTCTATATCATGCTCAATAATCTGAAATACGGATGAAAAAAATCCCGTATAGATCATGTGCATAAGGCTTTCCTCTACAACCGGTATTTTTACACCGGCTTCCTTCATTTTTTCCATATATTTCAGGCTGGACTTCATTTCCCGCTCCACCATATTGTGTATGAATAATTCAAATTTTCCACTGTCTCCGCATTTCAACAATAATCTGAAATTATCATAATGATCATAGATATAATCAACCATCTGCTCCATCCCATCACTGGATGTATCCGACATATTCCTTGTCTGATCACTGGCCGAAAGCTTTTCAAATGTCTCAACGATCTGGTCATAAATCTGATAAATATGTTCCATATAGGGATCTGTCAGTGCATCAAAGAGCATTTCCTTTGTCGGATAGTACTTATAAAATGCTCCTGTTGTAAGTCCTGCATCTTTCACAATATTCCTTAAAGATGCTCCACTGAATCCATCCTTCAAAAAATGTCTGAGTGCCGTGTCCAGTATTTTTTCCCTGGTTTTCTCTGCCTTTACTGACATATGATTCCATCCTCCAGTGTTTTTCAAAAAATATAACAGTGTTATATCACACTGTTATATTATGCGTTTCTACTGATAATTGTCAATAATATGCACGCTGTCTTATCAAACTTTTTTTCTCACTTACTTCATCCTGCTTATCATATTATTCAGATTATTTTTCTTTATAGCATTTTCACTGCTTTTCTTACTTCTTCCACCCACTCTGCACTATGACAGCAAAACAGTTCTTCATGCTGCATATTGTGCTTCCGGATATCCGGATTTTTGAAATAAGTACAATATCTCTTTTCGTATTTTTTTCCCATCTTTGTTGCGTAAAACACATGGATTGTAGTTCCCGGCACATCAATTCCATGCTGGACTTTTGTAACCAGATCCGAATAGAACTGATTATAAATACTCTGTTTTGTAATCCACGGACTTCCTCCTTTACCGATTCCAAACATATTTAAAAATCCATTATATAATTCTTTCTTAGCCCCGTCTGTCTTGTTAAGCTTTTTCTGCATAAATTTCGGAAGAGCACCTGTATGTATCATTTTATACATGAAAGGCACTACCATAGATGCCTGAATTTTTGCCACAAGATTACCTGCTTCATCCATATCACTGCTCCCAATGATGCCATGATCTATATGGATTCTTTTCCGCTGAATCAGAAGGGATACAAAACTTCCTCCAAGGGAACATCCATACGCTGCTTTAATTCTCCCACCATACTTTGTTCTGATTTCCTGCTCAATTTTTTCACATTCATCTTCCATCGAATAAAATTCTGTTTTCTCGTTTGGATCAAATCCATCATAAGAAACTGCTACCGTATAAAAATAAGAATGTAACCCATCCAGTACATGATCAAAGCTACTATACAGGCAACAGGTACCGGGAAATAAAAATATCACAGGTTTACGATTGTCTCCACTTTCATAAAATTTCATAGCTAGTCTCCTTCAGGCTTTTCTGACAACACAATGCATCCTCATACCTTTGCGGATTTCAAATTTTTCTACTTTTAATCCTACTTTTCTGCAGCATTTCATGACCACATCTCTTGTTGGAACCCGAACATCTCCATGTCCGCATATATTTGCCAGAGGCATTTCCAATGTATTCATCAGCCATACCAATACTTTATTGTCACTGGTCACATCCCGCAGGATCAATCTTCCATTTGGGCGAAGACATCTTTTTACACTGTCAAAAAATGCCTGTGGATTCGGATAATGATGGAAACTCATAGAACAAATAATTGCATCAAATGAATCCTTTTCAAAAGGAAAGTTCTCACAGTCTCCTACAACAAATGTTGCATTTGAAATATTTTTCTTTTTTGCCTGTTCAATCATGGCCGGAGTCAGATCCAGTCCTGTATAATGTCGGTCTGGATATTTTTCTGCTAATAAAGAAATCATAGGAGCCGGTCCACATCCAGCGTCCAATAAATCTCTAAATGGCTCCTTCTCTAATTCTTCCAGAATATCCGGATAATCTTTCTTACACATTTCGTAAATACCAGCATGGTTACTTTCATATCTTCCTGCTACTTTTGTAAATTCAGCAATTGACAGTTTTTTGTATTCTTCGTTTTTCATGTTATTTTCCTCCAATCACATCTGCACCATAAATCAATATTTCATAGAAATCCGTCCTTTTTTACATTGTCTAGTAAATTAACATCATGCATGTTAGTCTTGTCTAACCTCGATTTTCTAAAAAACCGTGTGAAAACAAAACTGTAATTCCACACGGTTTCTTTTCTTCTGTATTCAGTATATCACTTTTACCTGGTTTATCAACCAGATTTTTTCATTATGCCTGCTCTTCCTTTCATTCTCATAATATTCGTATCCGCTGATCAAAAACTCAATCATCTTTTTTGTCATCTGAATCAGCATTTCCATTCCTGCCAAGAACACGGTCAAACTCATCAAGAACATCTGTCATCAAGCCCTCGTCAAGCCGCCTTCTACACTCTGCAATCAACACCGCTGGAATTCCATAAAATGCTTCTGCTATACTTCCGGTAATTGCTCCTAATGTGTCAGTATCTCCGCCAAGCGATACAGCATTCCGTATGGCATCCTCAAAATCTCTGGATTCCAAAAAGGCAATGATTGCTTCTGGCACAGTTTTCTGACATGTCTCATCCATATGATACCCCGGCCTGATTTTATCTAAACTTCTATCCAGATCATAATAAAATTCTCTTTCAATATACTCTTTAATTTCTTTTTTTGAAGAACCGTTTCTAGCCATGTATATTGCACTGGCTGTTGCTTCTGCACCCTTAATTCCTTCTGGATGATTATGTGTCACATTCGCAGTTGCTCTTGCCACCTCTCTGGTTTTTTCAATGGAATTATAAAGCCATCCTGCTGCTGATACTCTCATGGCGGAACCATTACCATAACTTCTATATGGCTTAGGATTTCTTTCACTAAGCCAGCACCTGAATCTTCCACCATAACCTGCATATGGATATCTTTTTCCCCAATCCTGCATGTTAGTTACTAGCGCCTCTTCTATTTCCTTTACTGTAGCTTCCGCTCCGACTGCAAGAAGAGCTTCTCCAACTGCTATTGTCATAACAGAATCATCTGTAAAGCCACAGCCTTTACTAAACAACTCAAAGTTCTTTGTCTTATCTCCTCTGTCAAATTCAAACGGACTTCCTATAATATCTCCTAATATTGCTCCGTACATATATGCCTCCAATCCCCGAATTACTCCGGCAACTCTCTTTCTTTGTTACAATATGAGTATAGTTGAAAGGCATCTTCATATGGTCGCTGTTCGGGCGACACTTTTAAGATAAAAAACAAACGCCGATACTATGTGAGTACCGACGTAAAAATTTGAACAAATCAATATTTACTTGTAAACTCTTCATAGAAAATATCTTCTTCATCCGCTGTTGTATCCTTATCTATGAATTCCTGCAAGTCTTTTTTCATATTATCAAATACTTCCTGACTATGACTTTTATTACAAAAAGCTGTATGCATCATACATCCATATACTCCACATGTAATTGCATCATATCTTTCACATCTTTCCAAGGTTATCCTACACGATTCTTTATATTCCTCATCTGCAATAATCGTGCCACCCTCACTGCCAATAGAATTCGGTTTATATATGTCATCCCACATATCAATCTTGCTCCTATACTCCAAGAGTTTCATTCGTATACTTAAATAATGTCACATTCAGCTGCATAATATCATACTGCTTATCTATAATAGCCTTCTGCACGATCAGATCCACCTTACTACTTGTGCTAAATGCCCAGTCTGCTCTGGCAAGTAAGTCTTTCGACTGTTCTAGATCAAGCTTCAGTGCAATACAGAGTGCCATCACGACGAGCGCACCGTAGAATACCGCGAAATCGCGGTCGTTTTTTATACCTGTTTTTTCCAATCTTCCTCTGATTTTAATTTACATCCAAAAATTTTTGTGCTATCATAAAACCAATTTTGAAAGAGCCTCACATACGAAAGAGAAAGAGGGATTTTTATGGAAGTACGAAATTTAATCACATTTCTGAAAATCATTGAAACAGGCAGTTTTTCCAAGGCAGCGGAGCAGCTGACCTATTCCCAGTCCACAGTTACCGTACAGATTCAGCAGCTGGAGGAAGAAATCGGCGTGCAGCTGTTCGACCGCATCGGCAAAAAAATCTACGTCACGGAAAAAGGGCATGAGCTGGAAGCCTATGCACAGCAGATTATCGCTCTGACCCAGCAGGCGGCTGCCATCGGCGGCGAGGAGCAGGAGTTGCAGGGAACGCTGCGCCTTGCCTGTCTCGATTCCCCCTTTACCGCTGTCCTCCCCGATATCCTGCGGGAATATCACTGCGCGCACCCCAAGGTAGATATCATCGTAAAAACAGCCGATAATGTTTTTTTCGCGGAGCGCATGCTTTCCCAGAATGAGGTCGATCTTGCCTTCGTTGTCCATGATCAGCGAAGGACAAAAAATTTCATCAAAACCATCCTGAAAGAGGCGCATTATGTCTTTGTGGCTGCCCCCACTCGCCCTCTGACGAAAAAGCCCGTAGTCACTCTGGCGGAAATCGCGGAAAATGATGTGATTATCACAAATCAGCAGTTCTATTTCTCCGATATGTCCAATGAGTACACCAAAAACACCCTTGCCTATCTCATCAAGCCGCGGTTTGATCTCTGGAATCCCATCGCCGCCATGGAACTGGCAAAGCTGGATTGCGGCATTGCCCTGCTCGCCTCTTATCTCGTTGAGGATGCCGTTAAAAAAGGTGAGTTGTGTACCCTTAATGTGCCGGAACTGGATTTCACCGTATGGCTGCAGGTGCTCCGTCATGAGCAGAAAGCAGTCACCCCACAGATGTCCGCCTTTTATAAGCTCCTGCGGGAATACTACAAAAAGTGAAATTTTCCGGGTTGAAAGTAAGCCCCCTTATTACTTTTTTTAATAGAAATCTTTAAATCTATCAATTTCACATTTCTTTTTGGATGTGTTACAATGACCTTGTACCCTAAAAGAGAAAACTTCCATCATATACAAATCTCACCATACGGCTCATGATGAGATTTCCTTCCTTCTTCCTCCGGGTACTTTCACATGCTTGCAGTCGTAATCTTCCTTGCGGCTGCTTTTTTTATGCCCTTTTCGCAAGATACTCCCGATTCTGCCGCACCGATGCATCCTCCGGTCGGAATACCCCTGCCATTTCATTATACATCTTCGCCATCTCCCATTCCCCCAGCCTGCCATAGCAGACACAAAGCCGAATACAGGGCAGAAATCCATAGCATTCCTCCTGCACAAACGCCCCCTGCTCCGTGCATCTTTCTGCATGCAGCGCATTTTCATACCAGAAAATTGCCTGCTCCCACTGCCCTTTTTCATAAAAATATTCCCCGATTTCACAGCAATGCTCCCCTGTCGGCGGTGCAAATTGCAAACCCTCCAAAAGCAACGAAATTCCTTCCTCCTCTTTTCCCGCCACCTGCAAGCAATGCGCCAGCATCCGCACCGCCTCTGCTTTATTTTCCGCCCCTCCCTCCGGATTTTCCAGAAACGCACGAAGCACCTCTGCCGCCTGCTCCTGTTTTTCATGTGCAAATAATTCCCGTCCGTAATAAAACCATTCCTGCGCGCTCAGCTTCTCCCCCTCCGCAAGTATTTTTTCATAAATCCGCAGATTGCAGTCAGAATATTTCTGCTTTTCCTTCCGCCGCACAAAATGAATTTCCTCATACCGCACGCTTCCGAAGGGCGGAATCATCTCATTTGCACGCCCCTGCCACCGCGCCTGCGGACAACGGCGCACCAGTCGCTCTCTGTAGCAGGAAAATTTCGTCCGTCCGCCCTCGTCAACGCCCCTGTCAAAAAGCATCATTACCATATCACAGGGATTTTCCCGCAAATCCACCTTCAAAGCAAGCAGCTTTTCCTTCTCCCCTAATGGCAGAATATCCTCCGCATCCATCCACAGCAGATACTCTCCCGTCCCCTTGGAAAACGCAAAATTTCTTGCCGCCGCAAAATCATCCATCCAAGGAAAATCATAAATTTTATCCGTGAATTGCCGTGCAATCTCCTTTGTTCTGTCCGTAGAACCCATATCCACAATGACGATTTCCTCTACCGCATCCGCTATGCCTTCCAAGCACCGCGCCAGTGCTTTCTCCTCCTGCCGCACAATCATGCAAAGACTCATTCTCATCCTGCCACGCTCCTTTCCCTTCTGCCAGCTTATGCAAAAAAGAAAAAAGCGTGCAAATCCGCATATAAAAAGGATATCCCAAAATACTTTTGGGATATCCCTTCTTTTATTCACCGAAGACTGCTGCCTCCTGCTTTCTTTTGGTTTCGATTGCCTTTTTCGCAACCATATCCTTTACCTTCATCAGCCGCGTTGTGTTTGCACGTTCGTTTTCTTCCAATTTCATTGTGATATATTTAATTGTTTCCTGATAATTGGGAATCATAACATTTTCCAGTGCATTTACACGGCGGCGGGTACGTTCAATTTCCTGTGCCAGAAGCTGTGCCGTTTTTTCGCTTTCCGCCAGACGGAGCAAAGGCTCCATCGCATCGGAGAAGGAAAGCATCGCACTATCCAGCTCACCCGAGGTAAACGCCATGCCGTAAGGGAAAATATTCCCGTCACCGCCGCCCTCCTTCTGGAAGTCAAACACAGGTACGTTTACACTCATAATATTTTTTTTCGTAACCTTTACGGATACAGACTGCTGGGGAATCATCAGCGCTTCCCCTAAGCTTGCCTCACTGAGAACTGCTCTGGCAATGATGAAGTTTTTATAAGCATTTTCCAGTGCAGTCTCTGCTTCCTCTCTCAAACGCTTATTTTCCCGCACAATTTCCATGAACTGCTTCATCAGCTCATCCCGCTTATCCTTCAGCAGCTTATGCCCTCTGGTTGCAGTTTTCAGCTGTCCCTTCAGACGGGTCATTTCCATACGGGTGGGGTTGACATTCAATCTAGCCACACTTCATCACTCCCCGCTGTTCAAATATTTTTCCAGATATTCGTCACGAATACGCTTCAATTCACTTCTCGGCAGCATACGCAGCAAATCCCATCCTGTTTCCAGTGTCTGCTCAATGGTTCTGTCTGTCTGGAAGCCCTGAGAAACATATCTCTTCTCAAATTCATCCGCAAATTTTGCATAAATCAGGTCAACCTCGGACAAAGCGGATTCGCCCAGAATTGCCATCAGCTCCTTCGCATCTTTACCACGAGAATATGCCGCAAACAGCTGGTTCATCGTATCCGCATGATCCTCTCTCGTCTTGCCCTTACCGATACCTTTATCCTTCAGACGGGACAGGGAAGGCAGTACGTTGATGGGAGGCTGAACCCCCTTCTTATCCAGCTCACGGCTCAGAATAATCTGTCCCTCTGTGATGTAGCCTGTCAAGTCGGGGATGGGGTGTGTCTTATCCTCCTCCGGCATGGTCAGAATGGGAATCATTGTGATAGAGCCGGGATGCCCCTTCATTCTGCCTGCACGTTCATACATCGTTGCAAGGTCTGTATACAGATAACCGGGATACCCACGACGACCGGGAACCTCCTTCTTCGCCGCAGAAACCTCACGCAGCGCCTCTGCATAGTTTGTAATATCCGTCAGAATAACCAGAACGTGCATATTCTGCTCAAATGCCAGATATTCCGCTGCGGTCAGTGCCATTTTAGGCGTACAGATACGCTCTACCGCAGGGTCATTTGCAAGGTTTACAAAGACAACGGAACGGTCAATCGCACCTGTCTGCTTGAAGTCATTGATAAAGAACTCCGCATCCTCAAAGGTGATACCGATTGCCGCGAAAACTACCGCAAATTTAGAATCCGTACCACGAACCTTCGCCTGTCTTGCAATCTGAACCGCCAGATTTGCGTGCGGCAAACCGGATGCAGAGAAGATAGGCAGCTTCTGCCCACGAACCAGTGTATTCAGCCCGTCAATCGCGGACACACCGGTCTGGATAAATTCCGCAGGATATTCACGCGCCGCAGGGTTGATGGGTGCGCCGTTGATGTCCAGTCTTTTTTCGGGAATGATAGCCGGGCCACCGTCAATGGGGTTGCCCATACCATCAAATACACGCCCCAGAATATCAGGGGAAACGCCAAAGTCCAGGCTTTTGCCAAGGAAACGAACCTTGCTTTCCGCCAGGTTGATACCTGTTGCACTTTCAAACAGCTGTACCAGAGCCGTGTCGCCGTTTACCTCCAGAACCTTGCATTTTCTGATCTCGCCGTTTGCCAGCTCGATTTCGCCCAGCTCATCATAGGTAACGCCTTCTACACCGGAAACCACCATCAGAGGGCCGGCTACTTCCTGAATCGAACGATATTCCTTTATCATAATTCATCTGCCCCCTTTCTGATCAGCTCTGCTACCTCTGTTTTGATTTCTCTTTCAATTTCATCGTAGCTCTTATCTACGTTTATTTCTTCCACATATTTTGCAACTGCCAGTGAGGCTCCACCAGCACCTGTCTGGAAAGAAAATCCATCTTTTAAATATCCGGAATTTTTTACTACCTTTGCTGCAAGTGCTGCAATTCTAAGCCCAACTGGGTCTCTTGTAATTTTTGTTGTTCCGGAAACAATCTTTGTTGGGTCCCCTATCTGTTCTACTTCTACCACATAATCTACATAACCTTCTGCGATGGAAGTATCTTTTAATGGATAAGGTACCAAATTATCTGTCAGTACGACAACCTTATCTGCATGCATTGCATCTGAGAACGCATATCCCATAGAACCACAGGCTGATGGTCCATATTTTCCGCTGCAGTTACCCATATTATCTGCACACGGTGCTGCTAAAAATGCAATGTCAATTTTAGAAGAACCATTTTCCATATCTCCGGCTCTACCTCCGTGGCTTCGGAAGATAACCGGCTTTTCCAAGATGCCCTGCGAAATGGCTTTTCCGACTTCGGCACCCATATAGTTACACTCAAGTCCTGTAACTACTCCATTTTTAATATGTTCAATAATTGGTTTATGTACATCGAAGATGGAACTTGCATTG
>ERZ840371.2985-NODE-2985-length-14421-cov-3.770778_pt1 | contig 14421 bp, 17 predicted proteins | sample MGYA00519937_ERZ840371 | MGnify/ENA primary metagenome ERZ840371 (study PRJEB31850, sample SAMEA3708873) | human gut metagenome | biome: human gut; feature: human-associated habitat; material: faeces | place: China | collected 2014 ... | reverse complement strand
TGCGGGTGGCGGGCGAGGATGTGAGCCTGACCCCCAAGGAGTTTGACCTGCTGGTGTTCCTGGCCTCCAACAAGGGCATTGCCCTGAGCCGGGAGAAGATCCTGCAGAAGGTGTGGAACTACGACTATTTCGGTGAGGACCGCACCGTGGATACCCACGTCAAGATGCTGCGGGGCCATCTGGGCAAATGCCGGGGCTATATTGCCACCGTGTGGGGCATCGGCTATAAGTTTGACCCGGATGCAGCGCGTTAAACAGGAGGTTTGCGGTTGATGCGGCAACCCGAAAAAAAGCGGCGTACCGTGGGCATCCGCGGGCAGCTGATGTGGTTCCTCTGCTTCATCTGCCTGCTGCTGCTGGTGCTGTTCTGGTTTTTGTGCACCCAGCTGCTGGAGCCCCTGTATACCACCCATATCCAGAAGCAGCTGACCGAACAGGCGGATGCCATCGTGCAGAAGCTGGACGATGCCATTGCCGACGGCCAGACCCTCTCTTATTGGGGGTTCGGCAGTCAGCTCTATGTCAACAGCCAGTTTTTCAACCAGCTCAGCAGCGAGATCTACGAAAACGGCGGCATGAGCAGCTTCTGCGTGGATATCTCCGATGTCACGCTGCGGCAGATCTTCAAGGTGGAGAACCTCTCCTACTGCAACCTGCACCGCACCCGGCCCACCGATGAAAACAGCGAGCTGCCCTCTTACAGCACCGCCCGCGCCATGCGCCAGCTCTGCCGCGAGACCGGCAGCTGTGTGCGGAAGATCAACCCGCCCACGCCCTCGGGCACGGTGGAGCTGATGGTGGGCAGAACGACCTCCGACGGCAGCTATACCGTGCTGGTGACCACCAGCCTGATGCATGTCTCGGAGGCCGGTGAGGTGATGAGCACGGTGCTGCCGCTGGCGGCGGCGCTGATCTTTGCCTTTTCCATGAGCGCGGCGTGGCTGTTCAGCGAGTGGTTCACCAAGCCCCTGCGCCAGCTTTCGGGGGCGGCCCGGCAGGTGGCACAGGGCGATTATGCCGTTCAGGTGGAGACCAACCGCCGGGACGAACTGGGCGACCTGGCGCAGGAGTTCAACCACATGGCCAAGGAAGTCCAGCACGCGGCTCAGATGCAGCGCGACCTGCTGGCAAATGTCTCCCATGACCTGCGCACCCCGCTGACCCTCATCAAGGGCTATGCGGAGACGGTTCGGGACATCACCGGCGACGACAAGGCCCACCGGGATGAGCAGATGAACATCATCGTGGATGAGGCCGACCGGCTGACAGCGCTGGTCTCCAGTGTTATGGAGCTGAGCAAGGTGACCAGCGGCGCGGAAAAGTGCGAGAAGGTCCACTTTGATATGGGCCAGCTCTGCGATGAGGTCAGCGAGCGCTATGACGCGGTCTGTGCCCAAAATGGCTGGCAGCTCAAGCTGGAACTGCCGGAGGAAGAGCTGCCTGTCTATGCCGACCCCAATATGATGCAGCGCGCCCTCCACAACCTGCTGGGCAACGCCATGCACCACATCGGCGGGGACGGCATCTTCCTCCTGCGGGCCTCTAAGGTGCCCGAGGGAGTCCGGGTAGAGATCGAGGACCACGGCCCCGGCATCTGTGCCGAGGATCTGCCCTATATCTTTGACCGGTATTACCGCTCCCGCTCCGATGCGGGCAAGCAGGGCACCGGCCTGGGGCTTTCCATCACCAAGGCCATCTTCCAGCAGCACGGCTTCCGCTTCGGTGTGCAGAGCACGCTGGGCAAGGGCACGACCTTCTGGTTCATTGCAACAGATACCAAATAAAGCGACCCTCTCCGTCATTCCGAAACAATGACGGAGAGGGTCGCTCTTTTTAAGCATCTGCTTTCCGGTAAATGCCCAGACTGTTGTCCGGTTCCGGCATCTTCACGCGGGAGGCGCGGTCGTTCACCTTGACCAGCATCCAGCCCATCAGGGCCAGCACCACCACGATAATGAGCCATTTTACGGCGTTGGGGAGTTTTTTCATATTCGTATTCCTTTGTTTTTGATCTCAGGGGCGGCAGAGCTTCCGTGCCCGGGCCAGCAGGGCGGCAGCATCGGCGGCAGAGGGCGCTGCGACCCAGTCCGGGCGCTGGCGTGCCCCCGGGCCGCTGCTTCCGGCCTCGGCAAAGCGGGCAAGGCAGGTGTCCGTGCGGTCATTCCAGCCGGAAAAACCCTCCGGTGCAATGTGGGCTCCAAGGCGGCAGTCCAGCACGGCAGTCTTGCCGGTGGGCCGCCAGGGCCTGCCCAGATAGACCGTTCCGGCGGGGCAGTCGGAGACGAAATCGCAGTCCCAGAACACGAAGCCCAGCCCGTTGGCGCTGCCCGAGGGGGCGGTGATGTAGCTGTGGGGAAGGTGGTTGTCTACCGTGCGCAGGATGCACTGCTCAAACAGGGCATCGGCCCCGCCAAAGATGAAGTCGATGTCCCCTGCGATCTCACAGCTCTGGTAATACTGCGCCGAGGGGCGGCGGGGCGCAAACTTGCGGGGGCCCAGAAAACCGTCCTTCTCCCGTTCAGCCTCGGGCAGGGGCGCGCAGAAGAGCGTGTCCTGGTTGCCCAGCAGCCTTACCCGGCGGAACACGGCCTTTTCCGCATCCACATAGGCGGCAATGGCCTGCCCCACGGCACTGCCCGGACCGGCATCGTTGGCAATGGTCAGATCCTCCACCGTTACGCTGCCGCCGCTGAAAAAGGCGGTGTAGCTGCGGAAGGTGTGGGTGGGCCGCCCATCCGGGTGGGGCAGCTTGCCGCCGTCCCCAAAGATCAGGGTGGTGGCATCGGCTCCCGCGCCCCGCAGGGTGAGCGCCCGTTTTTCACAGACCAGCTTTTCCCGGTAGATGCCGGGGCCGATGCAGATCTCTGCTTCCAGCTCGTAGGGCACCGCCAGCACGGCCTCCGAGATGCTGGCAAAATCGCCGCTGCCATCCTGGGAAACGGTGAGTTTTAACATGGGCAGTCCTCCCTTGTAAAAGATAAGGCTATTATATGCCCCTTTTGTGAAATTTTCAATGTCCGCAGGGCTCTAACCGGAGCACGGCGGCGGTGATATCATCGGGTCGGCCGGTCTGTTCGGCGCGGGCGCGGGCGGTCTCCACAAGGATCCGGGCCACCTTTTCGGGCGGGTCGCCTGCGGCGGCGGAGAGTTCCAGCTGCTTTGCCACCCAGCCGGGGCCGTCCACCAGCAGACCGTCCGAGACCAGTACGGCATAGTCCCCGGCGGAGAGATGCACCACCCGGCTCTGGCCGTTCACGCCGCCCAGAATGCCGATGGGCAGGCTGATATCGCCCACCGGACGGGCGCGGCCCCCGTGCACCAGAAAGCCCGGGGCGGCCCCGGCCTTGAAGATCCGTGCCGTGCCGGTGTAAAGGTCCACGCTGATCAAGTCGAGGGTGGCTCCGCTCTCCTCATCGCTTTTCAGGGCCAGCGCCACATTGACCAACCGCGCCGCCAGCTCAGCGGTGAAACCGGCTTTCAACAGGCGGGCTGTGAGCTCGGCGGCAAGGCTGCCGTCCACGGCAGCCGGGCGGCCCGTGCCCATGCCGTCACACAGGATCATCTGGGCAGCGGCCGGGCTGCAGAACTGCTGGACCGCATCCCCGGAGACAGTGCCCTTTGCCGCCGTGCCTGCGCTTCCGAACACAGCCCGGAGGGCGGGCTTTTCGCAGAAGAGCAGGGTGGTCATCCCTTTGCAGGAGAGCACCTGCGGCGGGTCGAAGTCCGGGAAGCCCTGCGAGAGGTTGATGCTGCCGGGCGTCGCGTCGCTGATGCGCGTCATGCGGCGGATGACCGAGTCGGTAAACTCACCGACGCGCTTGCTCAGTTCCGGCATGCCTTAACCCTCCAGACCGGCCAGCGCCTGTGCGTCGGAGACGTACTTGTCCAGCAAATTCTGGCTCTGCATCTCGGCGATGACCTGATTCAGATAGGTGACAAACTCGTCGTTGCCCTTCTGTACACCGATGCGGATACCGCTGTCGGATCCGATATCAAAGCGCAGCGGGCTGATGGCAAGGCTCGGATCGGCGTTGACATACGCCTGCGCAACCAGCTCATCCATCACGGCGCCCTCGGTCTTGCCGTTCTGAACCTCCAGAATCAGATCGGGTACCTTTGCAAGGCCGACCATGTTCTCCGTTCCGGCGAACGCCACCGCGCGCTCATAGGGCTTCGAGCCGGTCTGTGCCGCGATCTTGTGACCCGCCAGATCCTCGGGCTTCTGGTAGTTATCGGCAACCTCCTTCTTCGTGACGAGCACGGTGTCGGTGTTATACACGATGTCCGTGAAGTCGATGCTCTCGCGGCGCTTGTCATCCGCGCTCATGCAGGCGCTCACGATGTCGAAGTCGCCGTTCTTCAGACCCATCACCAGGTTGTCGAAGTTCATGTCGACGACCTTCAGCTGTACGCCCAGCTGATCGGCGATGTACTGGCAGATCGAGATGTCGATACCGACAATCGTATCCTGCCCGTCAACCTGCGTGTGGAACTCAAACGGAGAATAGTCCGCCGACGTGCCGACCACCAGCACGCCCGCCTCCTTGATCTGATCGAGCTTGGATTTGCTCTCGTCCTTCTTCTGGCCGCAGGCGGTCATGCCGAGAATCATCAGCGCCGCCAGCACCAGTGCTGCCAATCTTTTCATAGTTCTTCTCCTTATGTTGATTTTCTTGTTTTATCTTATTCCCACAGGGGCTTGTCCCAGAGGTTGACCTTCGTGCCGATCCCCTTCTCGCAGGCGTTCAGGTACATCTGATAGGCGATCATGATATCCAGCGCGCCGAGACCCATCGAGGCCGCCGCGACGAACTGGTCGTCAGAGGTACGCAGCTTCTTCTCTCCGAGTACCAGCTCGCTCAGGTCGATGATGTTCGCCTCGTCGAGCTTGCCCTCCTGCGTCAGCTTGGCCAGCGGGTTGACGTGCTTTTTCAGCTGCGTCCAGTAGTCGGCGGCCACGCCGTCGGCGCTCAGGAACACCTCCTCGCAGACCTCGCCGGAGTGCATCGTCACAAGGCCGCAGCCCGGTGTCAGCCAGGACTTGTCGATGATCGGGGTGCGCGCGGTCGTCTCCCCGACGATCAGCTGGGACTTCAGCGCCGAGCCCTTCGAGTCGCTCGTCGGGATGATCTCTACGCCCAGCTTCTCGCTGTACTCCTGCGCGATCTCCTCGGCCTTCGCCACGTCGAGATCGCACAGATACATCGTCTTGATCTGGGGCAGCGCCTCGTGGATGGCGGAGACCATCGTGCGGCCGATCACGCCCGCGCCGACCAGTGTCGCCGTCGTCGCGTTTGAGGGAGCCGCGTACTTCGCCAGCACGCCGCCCACGGCGGAGGTACGCATCGCGGTAATGAGCGTGCCGTCCAGAATGCAGAACGGCAAAACCGTCTCGGGGTCGCTCAGGATGGAGATGTCGATGCCGTAGGGGATGCCGGGGATCGTTGCGTTCTTCTTCGACTCCGCCGCCCACTTCACGCCGGCGATATGCACGTCGCCGCCGATGTAGCAGGGCATGGAGTTGAAGAACGACTGCCAGTTCTCCTTGTCGGGGATGCTGGTATTCGTCTTGGGCGGGTTCTTGATCTGGCCCTTGCCGAGCATGGAATAGGTCTTCTCGGTCACTTCGATGATCTGCTTCATGTCCAGCAGACCGGCCTTGACAACATCCTCCTGCTTCAGGAAGAGAATTTCGGGATTCGTCGTGTGCAACATGGTAATATCCTCCTAAGATCAATCTTATATGTTATTGTTTGTTTAAATGACGTTGATGACTTTGGACAAGAATTCCTTTGTCCGGGGGTTCTGGGGGTGCTCGAAGATCTCCTCCGGCGTCCCCTGCTCGGCGATCCGGCCGCCGTCCATAAAGAGCACGCGGTTGGCCACCTTTCGCGCGAAGCCCATCTCGTGCGTGACGACCACCATCGTGATCCCCTCCGCCGCGAGGTCGGAGATGACCTGCAGCACCTCGCCGACCATCTCCGGGTCAAGCGCTGAGGTCGGCTCGTCGAACAGCAGCACGTCCGGCTCAAGCGCCAGCGCCCGCACGATGGCGATTCGCTGCTTCTGTCCGCCGGAGAGCTGGGACGGGAAGCTCCCCGCCTTGCTGTCCAGCCCCACGCGCTTCAGAAGCGCCATGGCCTTCGCCTCCGCCTCCGCGTGGGAGACGTGCTTGACCTTCTCCATCGAGATGGTCACATTGTCGAGAATCGACAAATTGTTGAACAGGTTGAACTGTTGAAAGACCATCCCGACCTTCTGTCGGTGCTTGTTCACGTCAAAGCCCTTCGCCGTGATATCCGTCCCCTCGAAGAAGATCGAACCGGACGTCGGCTGCTCCAGCAGGTTCGGGCATCGGATAAACGTCGACTTACCGGAGCCGGACGGCCCGATGACCGCGGCAACGTCTCCCTTATAAAACGTCTCGTTCAGCCCCTTGAGCACCTGCAGCTCGCCGAAGCTCTTACAGAGGTCCTTCACCTCAAACATCACATTACCGTTCATTGCGCTTGAGCCTCACTTCAAAGATATTGATTCCCTTTCCCAGAATGATGTTGAGCAGCAGATAGAGAATCGCGGAGATATAGTAGCAGGGCAGCGGGGTGTAGGTGGCGGTGATGACGATGCCGTTGTTGTACATCAGGTCGCTGATGCCCAGATACTGGATGATCGACGTCTCCTTGACCATCGTGATAAACTCGTTGCCGATGGCCGGCAGGATGTTCTTGATCGCCTGCGGCAGGATGATAAAGCGCATCGCCTGCGCGGACGTCATGCCGCATGAGCGCGCCGCTTCCATCTGCCCGACGTCCACGGCCTGAATGCCCGCGCGGAACACCTCCGCGATATAGGCCGCCGAGTTCAGCGACAGCGCGATGACGCACGGGATCGCCCGCTCCATATCCACACCCCAGATCGTCCCGGAGGGGTACTGGATGAAGCTCAGCTGATAGTATACGATGTACAGCTGCACCAGCATGGGCGTGCCGCGGATGACGGTGATGTAGAGCTTACTGAACGCCTGCAGCGGCTTGCAGTTTGAAATCCGCATCAGCGCCACTATGCATCCCAGAATCGCACCGCAGAAAACCGTAATCAAACTGATGAGGATCGTCGTTCGCGTTCCTCGCAGAAAGTATTGATAATATTCCGTGAATATTTGGATAATATTCATTTTCTCACCCCGAATCACTTGTAATTCATGTGCTTATTGTATATTTATTCACGCTGCATGTCAAGTCCCATCTCCCCATTTCTCCGGATTCGACAGTCTCGTTTTTTCACCCTCCAACCGCTTTGTGCAATTTGCACGCCGCGTGCCGTCATTTTGCTGAATCCGTTCAATCATCCGCCCCATATCCGCCCTTGCCGCCCATGCAAAAACGTGCTACAATCACCCGTATATGCATCAATCACCGGGACAGGAGGATCCAATGAACCAGAAAGAACTCAACGAAATCCGCCGCCGCTTCAAGCCCGACCGCACCGCCATCAGCAAGGTCTACGGCTGCTATGTCAGCAGCGCCCGCCAGATCATCTCCTACATCGACGCGCCCATGGGGCTCATGTCGCAGGAGGAGCAGGAGATGTTCCTGAACCTGCTGAAAAAGTCGCTCTCCGGCGCCCTCGGCCGCAATCTCATCGACATCGTCTTTTCCACCGCACAGGTCGCCGACAGCGATGAACACCGCCTGCTCCAGACGCTGCGCCAGACCGCCCTGCAGGATCCGAACGCCCGCGAGATGCTCTACCGCCGCATCATCGACTCCATCGACATGGGGGACAGCAGCTACCTCATCCTCCTCGCCGCTGATGCCTACGACGTTCCCCGCCGCGGCAGCGACCATCAGGTGCTCGCTGACGGCTCGGACACCGTATTCAAATACTTTGTCTGTAGCATCTGCCCCGTCAAGGATCCCACGCTTGCCCTGCGTTACAGCGACGAGCTCAGCGAGTTCCACAGCTGCTCCACCGGCCGCATCGCCTCCCCGCCGGAGCTGGGCTTCCTCTTCCCCGCCTTCGACGACCGCGCCGCGAACATCTATAACGCCCTCTTTTACAGCAAGAACCCCGCGGAGCTGCATCAGGAGGTCATCGACGCGGTCTTTCACATCGAGGAAGCGCCCATGTCCGCCGAGGAGCAGAAGAACATCTTCGGTACGGCTCTCGGCGACGTGCTCCAGCGCGAGTGCAGCTACGATGTCGTCCAGTCCGTCCACGAGCAGCTGCGCGGCCGGATTCAGGAGCACAAGGAGAGCCACGACCCCGAACCGCTGGAGCTCTCCGTCCGCGAGGTCGGCGAGGTGCTGTCAAACAGCGGTGTCCCGTCGGAGAAGGCCGAGGCCTTCGAGGCCGAGTGCCGCAGGCAGTACGGCGAAAATGCCGCCCTGAACCCGAAAAACCTCATCGAGGCCGGGAAGTTCCAGATCACCACCCCCGAGGTGAAGATCACCGTCTCCCCCGAGTACAGCTACATGGTCGAAGCCCGCGTCATCGACGGGCGCAAGTATATCCTCATCCCCGCGGATGAAAACGTCGAGGTCAACGGGATTACGGTCAATATTCCCAATCCGCAGACGGCGGAGGAAATCTAAAAAACAGGCACAGCCCCAATGAAGTGACCCCCAAAAGTTAGACAATATTTTGAAGTAAAAATTATTCAAGCAGCCGAAAGGGCTTGCTGCCTGTGCATTGCAGGCGGCAAGCCCTTTCGCTTTGCCTTGATTCTGCGGTTGTTGTAGTAATCCATGTATTCAATCATTTTCTGTTTGATCGGTGACCCACTTCTGGTTCGGCTTTTCGGCATGGAAATCCCGATTTAGCAGATTTGGTGCGGTTTTGCCGACTTCGCCCCTGTAAGAACGATACTTCTTCATTCGGACACGGCAAACCAAACCCAGCTCCTTCATAAACCTCCGTAGGGGGCGACGTCCTCGACGCCCCGCGATCGTCGCACAGTATACTTTTTGCCGCTGCGGCAAAAAGTATGTCGCCGAAGGCAAACAGCCCTCCTTACTTCCCCGCAAACTCCGGATGCACATACTGCCCATGCCCCGCGGTCTTTTTTCCGCGCCGGATGGCAAACTTCGGACACCGGTGCAGGCACGCAAGGCACATCACGCACTGCTCCTTCACCCAGACCGGCCTGCCATCCCGGATCTCAATCGCCGAGATGGGACAGTTCCGCGCGCACAGGCCGCATCCGACGCACGCGTCCGTCACGGCGAAATACCCCGTGCGGCGGGCGCGCTCATAGTGCGGATAGTAGACCCGGACGGCGGGCAGCGGTACCTTCGCGCGCATGAAGTCCCCGCGGTCGCGGCGGCGGATGTGCGCGATCAGTGCGTCGATCTGCGGCTCGGCGGCGAGGTTCGTACGCTGCACCTTCGCCTTATCGCTCAGATCGAACATTGGCGTCCAGCTGTCGGGCATGCGCACGCTGAAGCGCGCGTCGAGCCGCAGCCCCTTCGCGCGCAGGTGCTCGGAGACAAAGCGCCCGGCCTGTCCGGTCGTCGTCCCATATGTCGCTGCAAACCAGAGATACTCCGGCCGTCCGAGTATCAATCGCTCCAGAAACGCGTTCACGATGCTCGGCAGGCCCCAGAAGTAGACGGGCGAAACGATGCCCACCATCTCCCCGTCCCGTGGCGTAAATGCAAGCTCCCCCGCCTGCATGCACGCCGTGATGGAGACGCACCGCTCCCCCGTCGCCGCAGCGGCGCGCTCGGCCACATACCGGCAGTTCCCCGTGGCGGAAAAATAAAAAATCATCGTACTCTCCCCTCTCCATCGTCCGCTTCCCGCTGCGGCGCGAAATAGTGCGCCCGCGCATAGGCGAACTGTCTGTTGAATGTCTCCGCCGCCTCGACGCTGCGCGCGTCCTGCGACCGCATCTTGTCGAAGGCGTGCATGCCGCAGTGATACACGTCCAGCTGCGCCGGGACGCCCGCGGCGCGCAGCCGCTCAAAATAGTGAACCGTCTCGGCATAGAACGGCTCGCCGTCCCCGACGAAGGAATACGCAGGCGGCAGGCCTGAAAAGTCCTCCAGCCGCGCCGGTGCGGCCGGCGGCGAGAGCACCAGCGCCGGCATGCCGCCATGCTCCGTCGGGACGCGGATCCTCCGGACGCGGACGTCCCGGTCGGGTCTCATTGAGCGCATGCCGCGCCACCGTTTCTGCGCTGATAGTCCGTCCCCCAGACGACCATGGAGTCGAGAATGGGCTTCAGGCTGCGCCCCGTCTCCGTCAGGGTGTACTCCACCCGCGGCGGCACCTCGGCATAGACCGTGCGGGTCAGCAGCCCCTTCGCCTCCATGTCGCGCAGCTGCGCCGTCAGCACCTTCTGCGAGACGGTGCCGATGGACTTCTTCAGCTCGCCGAAGCGCTTTGTCCCCTCCATCAGGTCTCGCAGAATCAGCACCTTCCACTTATCGCCGATGAGCATGAGCGTCGTCTCCACCGGGCACGCAGGCAGTTCCATAGTAAAATCCTCCTTTGGTATCGTTTGGATCCTTTGGCACCATTATATTCTATGCACCCCGCAATTGCAATCTGCACCGCAATAGTATCCTTTTGGTAACTACACCACAATATTGTGCTTACTTCACAAATTGCCCATACCGCGCTATGATAATCCCGGCGAACGAAAAGCGCAACATTTTTTTGGAGGTATGTATCATGAACAAAGTCGTAGAATTTCTGAAGGCCAACCCCGTGCAGTATCTGGCCACCGTGGGACGCGACGGCCACGCCAAGTGCCGCCCCTTCATGTTTGCCGATGAGCTGGACGGCAAGCTCTGGTTCTGCACGAACACGCAGAAGGAGGTCTACAAGGACATGCAGGAAAATCCCTATGTGGAGCTGTCCGTCTCCAGCCCCGATTACGCATGGATCCGCCTGCACGGCAAGGCCGTCTTCTCGGACAGCATGGCCGCCAAGGAACTGTGCATGCGCAACCCCATCGTGAAGAGCCAGTACGGCGGCGCCGCCAACCCCATCTTCACGGTGTTCTATCTCGAGGATGCGCACGGCCTGATTGCCGACTTCTCCGGCAATCCCCCCTACGAATTCTGATTGCCGTCCGGGCGGAAACATGCTATCATCAAGCGGAGGTGATCCCCTTGAATCAGGCGGAAAGACGCTTATTTTTAATCAGAAAGCTGCTCGATGAGGACAGACAGTACCGCGGGATGGACATCCCGGCGGGCGCGCAGGAGCAGAAGCGGCTCCTGCGCAGCCTGATGAACGTCCGTGCGCCCATGGCGGCGGATGAGACGTTTCTGGCGGTGCAGGACGACTATCTGCGCCGGGAGCTCGACGCGCGCGGCGTCGTCCGTTTGAGTGACCTGCGCCCGCTTTGCAGCGACCTCTATCTCTGGCAGGGCGACATCACCCGCCTGCAGTGCGGGGCCATCGTCAACGCCGCGAACGCCGGCATGACGGGCTGCTACATCCCCTGTCACGCCTGCATTGACAACTGCATCCACACCTACGCGGGTGTGCAGCTGCGGCGCGACTGCGCGGAGATCATGGCGGCGCAGGGCAGCGCCGAGCCGACCGGGCGGGCGAAGATCACGCGGGCGTATAACCTCCCCTGTGACTATGTTCTCCACACCGTCGGCCCGATCGTGAACGGGCGCGTCATGTCGGAGGACGAGCGCCTGCTCGCCGCGTGCTACCGCTCCTGCCTGGAGCTCGCCGCGCAGCATGGCGTGCAGAGCGTCGCCTTCTGCTGCATCTCCACGGGCGTGTTCCGCTTTCCGAACGAGCGCGCGGCGGAGATCGCCGTGGAGACCGTGCGGCGGTACAAATCGGAGACAGAGAGCAAAGTGAAGGTGATTTTCAATGTTTTCAAGGATACGGACCGGGAAATCTATGAGCGGCTCCTCGGCGCAGACTGACCGCCTGCGCGCGGCGCTCGCCGGTGCCGATGCCGTGGTCATCGGCGCGGGCGCGGGGTTCTCCACTTCCGCAGGATTTGTTTATACCGGCGAGCGGTTTGAAAAATATTTTTCAGATTTCGCCGCAAAATACAGTTTTCACGATATGTACTCCGGTGGGTTTTACCCGTATGCAACGCTTGAAGAACACTGGGCCTATTGGAGCCGTTCTATTTACATCAACCGTTATCTGAATGCGCCGAAGCCCGTCTATGAAAAACTGCTTTTGCTTGTGAAGGACAAGGATTACTTTGTCCTGACAACGAATGTGGATCACTGCTTTCAGAAAGCCGGATTTGACAAGCACCGCCCGTTCTACACGCAGGGAGACTACGGGCTGTTCCAGTGCAGCGAGCCGTGTTGCGCGGAGACGTTCGATAGCGGGGAGATTATCCAAAACATGGTCACTGCGCAGGGCTATACAATTGCGCCGGATGGCACACTTACTGCGCCTGAAGCGCCCAAAATGGCCGTGCCGACAGAGCTTGTTCCGCACTGCCCGCATTGCGGACGGCCGCTGACGACGAACCTCCGCTGCGACGGCCGCTTCGTGCAGGATGAGGGCTGGTACGCGGCGGCGGAGCGGTACGAAAACTTCCTTCGCACCCGCGCCGGACAGCGGATCCTCTTTCTGGAGCTGGGTGTGGGGTACAACACCCCCGGCATTATCAAGTACCCCTTCTGGCGCATGACGGACGGGAACCCGCGCGCCGTATACGCCTGCCTGAATGCGGGGGACGCGTGTGCGCCGGACGCCATCAAGGACCGCTCCGTCTGCATCGACGGCGACCTCGCGGACATTCTGGCGCAGATCTAAAAAAACACGGAGGACATCCTCCGTGTTTTTTATTGTACATATTACAGCGCCTCGAAGTGATAGCGGGGCTTGCCGAGACTCTTTTTTCCGTATTCAATCGCCGATGTGGGACAGTAGCAGATACAGGCCATGCAGTGGGTGCAGGCCTTGCCCCAGACGGGTCTGCCGCCCCGCAGGGTGATGTTGTTCATCGGGCAGCGCGCCGCGCAGCGGCCGCAGCCGGTGCAGGCGTCCCCGGCGGCGAAGGCGTTCGCCTTCACGCAGAAGGTATAGAACAGCGGGTTCACCGGCCCGCTCATGAAGCGGTCATAGAGGTTATTCCGCGTCGGCGCGAAAGGCTGGCCGGCCTTGAGCGCAGCAATGGCGCGGTCGATGTCCGGCTCGGCACGGGCGACGATCTCCCGTGCCTCGTCCGCCTGCGGAGCGTCGAACATCGCGATATAGTTCTCTGGCATGACGATCTGCGCCGTCCCCATGCAGACGATGCCCTTCTTCCGGCAAAGCGCGCGGTTGTACCGCTCGGCATGGCCGATCTCGCTGCCGCATGTCATGACGAACCACGCCCGCTTCGCTCCGCGCAGCTCCGTGCGCAGCAGCCAGTCCCGCACAACGCGCGGAATGCGCCACGCGTAGGTCGGCGTGACGAGCACAAGACGCTCCCCGGCGTCGACGGGTGACGTGTCGCCCGACTTGATGCGGTCATTCAGGCTGAGCAGCGGCTCGCCCAGCGCGTCCGCGATGCGCCGGGCGGCGTATTTGCTGTTTCCGGTGCCGGAAAAGTACAAAATCATATCAAAACTCCCTCGCAGTGGTCGATCTCGTGCTGGATGATCTCCGCCGTCCAGCCGGTGAAGGTTCTGATGCGCGTCTGGAGCTTCTCGTTCTGCCACTGCACCTTGATGCTCCGGTAGCGCTTCGTCTTCCGCGTCCTGGCGAGGGACAGACAGCCCTCCTCCGCCTCATACGCGCCGGACTGCTTCAAAATCACGGGGTTGAGCATGAGCAGATACGCGCCGTCACAGTCAACGGCGATGATGCGCTTGTTCACGCCGATCATGTTCGCCGCCATGCCGACGCAGCCGTCCCTGTGCGCGGCCAGCGTATCGAGCAGATCCTGTGCCGCGCCGAGGTCGTCCGCCGCGGCGGGCGCAGCCTTCTGCGCAAGGAAAAACGTGTCTCTGCAAATTTCATGGACCATAACATGTCCCCCTTCTCTCGTTTGCAGTCTCTATGCTATCGCATACTGTCCGGCACTGTCAAGTACAAGGCGCGGAGCGAAGTGAGAACTCTCTTGTAAAACATACTCCCGGCTGCGTAGCAGCCGGGAGTATGTTTTACAAATTACTTCTTGAAGCTGTCCTTCAGCGAGACGCTGCGGTTGAAGACCAGATGGTCTGCGCGACAGTCGCGGTTGTCCATGCAGAAGTAGCCCGTGCGCATGAACTGGAACGTCGGCGCGTTGACGCCGGTGCGGTTCTCCTCGCGGTCGAACGCGGCGGCGACGGCGGCCATCTCGGGCTCGACCTTACAGCCGGTCAGCACCGTCAGCGACTGCGGGTTCAGACAGTCGAGGAAGTTCTTGTCCGGGCCGTCGGGCTGGGCGTCGGAGAAGAGGTTGTCATACAGGCGCACCTCGGCGTCGAGGCAGTTCGCCGCGTCGACCCA
>ERZ840371.2978-NODE-2978-length-14465-cov-3.553296_pt1 | contig 14465 bp, 5 predicted proteins | sample MGYA00519937_ERZ840371 | MGnify/ENA primary metagenome ERZ840371 (study PRJEB31850, sample SAMEA3708873) | human gut metagenome | biome: human gut; feature: human-associated habitat; material: faeces | place: China | collected 2014 ... | reverse complement strand
TGTCGCTGAAAGGGGCAGATGACATTTTCTCCACGGAAGAATCCCGACAGGAACAGCAGCGGGAGCAGGTGCAGCAGATTCCCATTGGAGAACTGTTCCCCTTCAAAGACCATCCCTTTAAGGTCTTGGATGACGAGTCCATGCAGCGCACCGTAGAAAGCGTAGAGCAGTACGGCGTGTTGTCTCCGCTGATCGCCCGCCCACGCCCGGAGGGTGGCTATGAAATCATCTCCGGGCACCGGCGCTTCCATGCAGCGCAGCTTGCAGGGCTGGACAAAATCAAGGTGCAGGTGCGGGATGTTGATGACGACCAAGCCATCATCGACATGGTCGATGCCAATATTCAGCGGGAACATATCAGTCCGATGGAAAAGGCGCGAGCGCTGAAAATGAAAAATGATGCCATTAAGCGTTCCATCGGGAGACCAAGTCAGAAATGTTGTCAAGTTGACAACATTTCTGGTAAAGGAAGAACATCAGATTCAATCGCCGCGGATGCTGGTGATAGTGTTAAACAGGTCTATCGCTACATCCGTCTTAACGAGCTAATTCCTGAACTCCAGAAAAAGGTCGATTCCAACATCCTGAAATTCAACCCCGCCGTCGAACTTTCCTATCTGACCCCGGACGAACAGCAGAGTTTCCTCGATTATGCCGAGGCGCAGGACTGCACCCCATCCCTCTCACAAGCACAAAAATTGAAAGCAGCCAGCAAAGAAGGAACCTTAACGCTGGACAAGTTGGAAGAAATCATGTCGGCGCAGAAACCGAGCGTTGCGCCGCGTGAACCGGTGCTGAACATCAACGTCAGCAAGGTGGCGCAGTATTTTCCGACCGGCTGCACCAAGCAGCAGATGGAAAACCGCATCTTGAAAATTCTGGAAAGCTATTTTCGACAGATGGCTCATGAGCAAGCACATGAGGAGGAACGCTGATATGGCAGAGTATCGGTATTACTTGATTCCGGATGCTATGACCCGTGCGTTTCCGGAGCAATTTGAAAAGCAAACGCCAACGGAATTCTTTGATAATATCGCAGATTTGAAAAAGCGTTATCTTCAACTGCGTGAAATGCCCTATAACAACGAACGCACTTGGAATGAACGGGCAAGATTCCCTTATGAACGATTGGTGGTAGGGATAGACCGTCAGAATCCGGACGGCGCGGTCGCAATCATACAGGTGCGAAATGGCATCAATTACCTGTGCGATGACTACCGTGGTCCTTATACTGACCGTAGTGATACACGAATCCCCCAAATGGCTAAGAAACTTGTAGAAGTAATTGGCGTGGATAGGGTTCGCCCGCATACCTATACCCAGCGGGATGGTTATACATGGGTACAGGTGGAAAAGGATATGCACATTACAGAATGGCTTTACGCACATGAGCTATGCAGCAGTTTGCAATTCACGCGGTTCTTGAACCGAGATGGGCGGGAACTATTTCAGGTGCGTGATGGTCAGCGCGTGATTGAAACAAGCGCGGACGGAACCAAACGGCTCAGAGCGGTAAAGAACATTGACGTAACCCATGCCTATGTCGGGCACTATGGTTGCCATATCCAGCAGTATGCAGACGCAAATTTTAAATCCGGTTGCTATGTTGCCCCTGAACACCCCCAGCCGGGAGACAATCTGGATAAGCTCCAAATCTATCAAATTACAAAAGGCGACTGCGAATATCGCTTTATGAATTATGCCTATTCCAAAAGCCGCATCCATACAGCCGATTACAGCAGCGTCTACATAGCAAACCTTCCTGCGGATTACGATTTGGACAGATGCTTTCAGGAGTTCAATGCCCCGAATCGTCCGCTGCGCTATCATATGTGCTCTCTTTCAACCAGTGATATTGTGGTCACAACGAAAAACGGAAAAGAGACTGCCTACTATGTGGACAGTATTGGCTTCAAAGATATGAGCTACCTTCTGCCGGAACTGCATGAAGTCGAAGCCCAGCGCCAAAAAGAACAGGTTCAGGACGAACCGGAAAGGTGAAGCAATGCCAAATCCACAAGATATTTTCCAACTGGCACAGCAGACCGCTACACAGGTTACAGCCTCACCGGAAAACTGGCGGCGGTTCCTGTATACGGCAGCGCATAACTACCACACCACCTACCTGAACCAGCTGCTGATCCACGCCCAGCACCCCGATGCCACCGCCTGCGCTACCATGAAATACTGGAATGAGCAGGCACACCGCAAGGTTATGTACGGCAGTAAAAGCATCATCATCCTGCAACGCCATCAGGGTGTACCCACTGCCAAACGAGTGTTCTCCATGACAGACACGGTTCTTACTGGTGACAAAGCTGCTGCCCCGTGGGAAGTGACAGATGCCATCCGGCCACTTCTTATGCAGGTCAACTCCGTGGGCAGCTTAATGGATCGGGCAACCGAGCAAGTTGTATCCCTGTCCGACCGTGCCAATCGTGTCATGGCAAATTCAATAGAGGACAGTACACTGGGCTGGAGCCACCCGGAAGATCAGCGGTTCATCTTGCAGGAAGTTGCTGCACAAAGCACCCTGTACATGATCTGCATCCGTTTGGGTATCCCGGTGCAGGAAGAAGATTTTCCGGCTTTCCAGAATGTCACCCAGTTTGATACCAGTAAAATCTCCCTCTGCTTGGGCGGCTATGTGCAGGCAGCGGCAGAACCTTTGCTGGATGAGCTGGGGCATGAGGTCATGCAGCTTGCCCGCGACAGTGTTGCAATTCAGGCTGAACCAGTGCATAATACAGATACTCAATCACCCACACAAACGACCAGTCGAGAGGAGGCTGTCACAGATGATGTACACGAACGTGATCGGATACCAGATTCCGAACCTGAGCTTGCCGAAAGCCAAGAAAACCAACCTGAACCGGTACGGCAGAATGCGGCTGGACTACTTGGAGCAGAACGAGCCGAACCTGTGCGACCAGATGATGCTGGAGGGAACGCTGCTGCCAAGCTGCCGCAAGATGGGGCTGGACGCGCAGCAGATGGTGGACAAGACGCTGCACGACCTGATGCAGAAAGCGCAGATGCCCAACCGCAAGACAAACCCGCTGGGCTGGGCGCAGATGTGCAACAGCCTGAAGCAACAGGCGGAGGAAATGATCCTTCCGATGCTGTACGAAGTATAACGGAAGAACCCGCAGCTGCGGAGAGCGAACCATCGCCCTCCGCTTTTTCTTTGCCCGAATTTCCGGCAGAACTGCTGCCGTACCTGCTGAAAGCAGACACGACCTCGCGCGCTTCCAATGCGGACATCCTTTCCTTTTTCAGTAAAACACCGCTGCTGATTGACCGACTTCGTTATATCCGCGAGAGCTACAAGGTTGTGTTTACGGAGCTTCTGCTGGAAGATGATACCCGCGTTGGATTCTATAAAGAAAGCAATGGTCTGCTTGTCTGGCAGGGGTCCTACCTGACCCGCAGCGCGGAATCGCATCTGTCGTGGCATAGCGTTACTGCTGCTATCTCTGCACTGGTCGATAACCACGAACTTATCGCAGCCATTGACCCGAAAAAAGCTATCAGTCAGGACGAGCAGCTGTCCTTTGACCTGCCGGAAAATGCTTCTCGCGGCGATGAAGTGGGCACGTTGGAAGTGGACGACATCTATTCCGAGGAAGAACAGGATGCGAAAATCAAAGCGACCCTGCCCACTTACCACTACAAAGAACCCCAGCCGGACGATGGCAGTTACATAACGGAAGATGATGTGAACGCCATCATTACAAGAGGCAGCGTCTTTGAAGGCGGCAAGTACCGCATCTACAACCATTTCCAGCAGGAGAAAACGGAAAAGGAAACCGTTGATTTCCTCAAAAAAGAGTACGGCATCGGTGGTTTCTCTTGGACGTTTGCTGACGGTGGAAGCGGCTTCGTGAACTTTGACGGTAAAGGATTCAGCATCCTTTACGATTTCAAGGATGACCTGCGGTATGAGAAAAAGCTCAAGTGGAAAGAGGTCGGCAAGCGGCTGGAATACCTTGTCCGGATGGACCGCTACCTGACGGATGCAGAACGCGAGAAGATGCCTGCATGGATAAACAGGCAGACAGAATCGAAGCCCCTGCCGCCACCCATCCCTGACCAGAAACCTGTCTGCGAAGTGGGCAGCACCGTTTACCTTGAAAACGACCAGCGGTTTACAGTAGAGAGCATCGGACAATTTGACATTCACCTGCGCAATGAAGATTTTCCGCTGGTAGGCCGCGCCGTCAGCCGAGAACAGTTCCAACAGCTATTGGACGCCAATCCCCGCAACGGCGGCATGGTGTTATCGGAGCAGCAACGTGAATCTTTGGTGCAGGAGCAGCGTGAGCAGGCCCTCTCCTATATCGAGGACTACCTCAAGGATGAGTTTGAAATCACAGAGCCGGATTTCTCCGACCTTACCCAAATCGGCCTTGGCTACACCACCACCGAGGACGAGCAGCATACGATTCAGGTCAACGCGGATTTGGAACATTGCACCATCAGCAAGTTTGTGGACGATACCCTGTACGCACAAGAGAAGTTTTCTTCTTTGGAAGAAATGAACAGAAAATTTCTCTCAATACTCGATTTTGATTCCCTGATGGAAGTGGACATCAACGAAATCGAGGAACAGGAACCCGAAATCAGCGCAGACGAACCGGAGGAATCCACCTTTGTATCGCAGGTCATGCAGGATGTAGACCGCCTTGCTGCGCGTGAGGAACCTGCTGAGTATGACCGCACGAACTACCTTGCACCGTATGAACCTGCCGTGCCGGAAGGTCCGAAAGCAAAGTTCGCTGTCAATGTGCAGGCCATCCGCACGCTGAAAGAAATCGAGCAGCGCATGGCATCCGGTGGTGCCCCCGCAACCGAGCAGGAACAGGACATTCTGGCTGGCTATCTTGGCTGGGGCGGTCTGGCAGATGCCTTTGACCCCGGCAAGGATAACTGGCATACCGAGTACGAGCAGCTGAAAACCCTGCTGACCGAGGATGAATACGCCACCGCGCGGGAATCCACCCTGACTGCCTTTTACACGCCGCCTGCTGTGATTCACGCCATGTACCGCGCCTTGGAGCATATCGGCTGCGTGGGCGGTAATGTGCTGGAGCCCAGCATGGGTGTCGGCGCGTTCTTCGGGCACCGGCACAGCAAGTTCGATACCCACAATGCCAAGCTGTATGGCGTGGAGCTGGATAGCCTGTCCGGGCGCATTGCGCAGCAGCTTTACCAGAAAGCAAAAATCCAAATTACAGGGTATGAAAAAGCCGACTTGCCGGACAACTTCTTTGACCTTGCCATCGGCAATGTACCGTTTGGACAGTATCAGGTCAGCGACCGCCGGTATGATAAGCTGCATTTTCAAATTCACGATTACTTCCTTGCCAAGACGGTAGATAAATTGCGTGTCGGCGGCATTATGGCGTTCATCACTACCTCCGGCACGATGGATAAGAAATCCGAGGACGTGCGCCAATATCTTGCCGCCCGGTGCGACCTGATCGGCGCAGTACGCCTGCCCAATACCACGTTCAAGAGCAATGCCGGTACGGAAGTGACCTCCGACATTCTGTTTCTGCAAAAGCGCGGCAGAGTCTTGGAGCAGGACGCACCGTGGATACACGTTGGAGAAACAGAAAACGGCATCCCGCTGAACCAGTATTTCATCGACCACCCAGAAATGGTCTGCGGTGAAATGCAGATGGTCAGCGGTCCCTACGGAATGCGCTCTACCTGTGTGCCGAATGAGCAAAGCCCGCTGGCGGAGCAGCTGGATGCAGCGCTTTCTACCCTACACGCCGAGTACACATTGGTGGACGAACAGGAATATGCCGAAGAAGAAAGCGGCACCATTGATGCGGACCCCAATGTGCGCAATTTCAGTTATACGGTGAAGAATAACGTCATTTACTACCGCGAAAATTCCAAGATGCGCGTGGTAAAAGGCGGCGAGACCGCGTTAGCCCGCATCCGCGCACTGGTGCCCCTGCGGGATACCTGCCGTGAGCTGATCGATGCCCAGCTGGAAAACTTTCCGGATGAGTATATTCAAAAGCTGCAAGCCCGTCTGAACGACCAATACGATGCCTACCGCAAGAAATATGGGCTTATCAACAGCCGTGGCACAGCATCCGCGTTCCGCGAGGATTCCGGCTACTTCCTGCTCTGCTCCTTGGAAGATCTGGACGATGAGGGAAACTTCAAGGGCAAGACGGATATGTTCACCAAACGGACGATCCGCCCCGCACAGGCAGTTGACCATGTGGATACCGCCGAGGAATCACTGGCGCTCAGTCTCTCCGAGCAGGGACACGTTGACTTGGGGTATATGTCCAAGCTGACCGGAAAAACCACAGAAGCCATCATCAATGATCTTACAGGCATTATCTTCCGTGACCCGGTAAAAGTCGATACCAATGGAAATCCCATCTACCTGCCTGCCGATGAATACCTATCCGGCAATGTCCGTGAAAAATTGCAGACTGCAAAAGCGGTGGCAGCCAGCGACCCACAGTTCCAAGTCAATGTAGTTGCACTTGAAAAGGTGCAGCCCAAGGACTTGGAAGCTAGCGAGATCAGCGTCCGTCTGGGCGCTACTTGGATTCCCGCAGAGTATGTGCAGCAGTTTTTGGAGGAACTTCTGGATGCCCCCTACTACACGCGGCGGATGGTCAAAGTGGAATTCGCTGCGTATACCGGCAGCTGGACCATTACCAACAAGAAATTTGGTGACGGCAATATCAAAGCAACGGTGACCTACGGTACAAACCGCGCCAACGCCTACCTGATTGCGGAGAACGCCCTGAACCTGCGTTCTACCCAAATTCGGGATAAAGTTACGGCGGCTGACGGAAGCGTTTCTTGGGTGCTGAATAAGGAGGCGACGCAGGCTGCACAGGAAAAGCAGCGCCAGATTTGTGAGCAGTTCCAAGACTGGATTTTCAAGGAGCCGGAACGCCGCCAGCGATTGGTCGCCATCTACAATGAAAAATTTAACGCGCTGCGTCCCCGCGAGTACGATGGCAGTCACCTGAAATTTCCGGGCATGAACCCGGAAATCACCCTTCGCCCGCATCAGTTGAACGCCATTGCCCATGTGCTGTACGGCAACAATGTCCTGTTGGCGCACGAAGTGGGGGCGGGCAAGACGTATGAAATGGTGGCCAGTGCCATGGAGAAGAAACGACTGGGGCTTTGCAGTAAAACGCTGATCGTTGTTCCCAACCATTTGACCGAACAGATGGCATCCGAAGCGCTCCTGCTCTATCCGAACGCGGAAATTCTGGTAGCAAAGAAAACCGATTTTAAAAAGGAAAACCGCAAGAAATTCTGCGCCCGCATTGCGACCGGCAACTATGACATCATCGTGATCGGGCACAGCCAGTTCGAGAAAATCCCACTTTCGGCGGAACGGCAAAACATGTACCTGCAAAGGCAGATCGATGATGTTATTGACCAAATCGCACTTTTGAAAAGCTCTCGTGCTGAGAATTTCACCATCAAACAGATGGAGAGGACACGGAAGCAACTCAAGAAAAAGCTGGACAGGCTCAACGACCAGCAGCGCAAGGATGACGTCGTCACCTTTGAGGATCTGGGCGTGGACAGCCTGATGGTGGATGAGGCACATTATTTCAAAAACGCCATGATTGCCACCAAAATGCGCAATGTTGCGGGCATTTCCCAGACAGAAAGCCAGAAAAGCAGTGATATGCTGATGAAGTGTATGTATCTTGATGAGGTGACCGGTGGGCATGGTATCGTGTTTGCGACCGGTACACCCATATCTAACTCCATGACGGAAATGTACGTCATGATGCGCTATCTGCAAAGGGGCTTGTTGGAAAAAGAGGGCTTGCTCAACTTCGATTCGTGGGCATCGACCTTTGGGGAAAGCATTACAGCGATTGAGCTTAACCCAACGGGTACAGGATACCGCACAAAAACCAGATTCGCGCGATTTTATAATCTGCCGGAACTCATGAGCCTTTTTAAGATGTCTGCGGACATTCAGACCGCCGATATGCTGCATTTGCCGGTGCCGGAACTGGTGGGCGGCAAGCCCACCAATGTGGTGCTACAGCCAAGTGAAGTCCAGAAAAGAATGGTCAAAGGCTTGGCAGACCGCGCCGAAAAGGTCCGAAGCGGAAAAGTGCAGCCCACGGAAGATAATATGCTGCGCATCACCAATGACGGCAGAAAACTTGCACTGGACCAGCGGCTCATGAACCCTTTATTGCCGGATGACCCCGGCAGCAAGGCCAACGCCTGTGTGGATAAGGTATATGAGATATGGGAAAAGACCAAGGAGCAGCGCTCCACTCAGATGATTTTCTGCGACCTCAGCACCCCCAAGGAGGACGGCTTTGACGTATACAACGATGTGCGCGATAAGCTGGTTGCCAAGGGCATCCCCAAAGAGGAAGTGCAGTTCATCCATGATGCGGATACCGAAACAAAAAAAGCTGAACTATTTGGAAAAGTCAGAAATGGCACTGTGCGTGTCCTGATGGGCAGTACCCAGAAGATGGGCGCTGGTACCAACGTACAGACACGGCTTATTGCGTTGCACCATCTGGACTGCCCATGGCGACCTGCTGATATTGCCCAGCGCAACGGACGTATGGTGCGTCAAGGCAACCTGAACAAAGAAGTTTCCATATTTATTTACGTTACAGAGTCAACTTTTGATTCGTATAGCTGGCAGCTTGTCGAGAATAAACAGAAGTTTATTTCGCAAATTATGACGTCAAAATCCCCAGCCCGCAGCTGTGAGGATCTGGACGAAGCTGCGCTCACCTATGCCGAAATCAAAGCTTTGGCAGCGGGTAACCCCATGATCAAGGAAAAGATGGACTTGGACATTCAAGTGACGCGGCTGCGGACCCTGAAAGCTGCCTACACCAGCCAGCATTACCGATTGGAAGATGCGATAGCCGTGGCTTTCCCGCGCCAAATCAAAGGAACCGAGCATCGAATCCGTGCATTTGAGCAGGATATTCAGACAGCAAAAGAACACCAGTCTTATGATGCCGATAAAAAGCTCATCTTTTCTATCGAGTTGGACGGGAAAACCTACGATAAGCGCGAGGATGCAGGTAAGGCGCTGCTGGGGCTTGTCGGTGCAGCAGTGCGGGCAACGAAACCTGTGCCGGTAGGTCACTATGCAGGCTTTGAAATCACAGTCGAATATAAACCGCTGGAAAAGGTATTCCATGCCCACCTTGTTGGCGAGGCAACGCACACGACAGAACTGGGTAGTGATGCTGCCGGCAACATGATTCGCTTCCAAAATGTAGTTTCTGCTCTGCCACAGGACCTGAACCGACTGCATGGCAGTCTGGAACAGCTTACAAAACAGCTTACCAATGCAGAGGAAGAACTGAAGCAGCCGTTCTTGCAGGAGCAGGAACTGAGCGATAAAAGTGCCCGCCTTGCCGAGCTTGATGCCCTGCTGAATGTGGGCAATGATGCACCCATCATTGAGGGCGAAGCGGAAGAATTGGAAGAAGAACCGGAGGATGCACTGATTCAATCGGATGATGAATTGGAACGGTAAATCGACAGCCTTGCAAAATAAAATCATTCCTGTATGATGAGGGTGGAGGTGGAAATTATGCTGATTCAACTTAGAAAAAATGTCGCTTTACTCTGGATTCTCAGAATCCTTGCGGTGCCGGTCGTGCTGGTGCTCTTTGCAGCGGGCTTTCTCCTCAATCTCCTGTATGGAGTTGTGGGAGCTTTTGGGGGGGGTGTTGTCTCTCCTCGGCGGTGTTGCTGCTATGCTGGCGTTGCTGGATGGCTGCTATGGGGAAGCAGCAGCTTCTGCCGCCGTTGCATTTCTGATCAGTCCAATTGCGCTGCCGCAGCTGCTTATGTGGGTGGGCAATCTTCTGATTTGCGCCGCGTCCGCGCTGTACACTTACCTTTATAGATTGTGAGGAATCGAATGAAAAACTCTATGTTGATTTTGACCCTTATGGTTGCTGCCCTATGCGGATGCGCCGCGCAGCAGCCGACAAACCTTGAAACACCCGAAAGCAGCGTGCTGGTAGAGGTCACGCCGGAAACCAGCAGTGAAGCAACGCCGACTGCCACTCCTGCGCCAACGCCTGATCCGACGCCGGTACCAACGGCAGAGCCTACCGCAACACCGACCCCCATCGCAGCCCCGACTGCGAAACCTACCCCAGCTCCTACTGAGGCTCCTGCCGCAACCGCTGCACCTGTGCAGCAGGCGGAGGCATCGCAGCAAGTATCCATGAGCTATGGTGCAGTTCCGTTTGACCTTGCAGCAGGGACTGACCAGTGGTGGAGCATTGACAGTTCCGATTCAGCTTACTGGGCGGTAGCGGAAAATATCAACGCCATGCGCGCCGCGGCTGGTCTGCCTGCGCTGACCGTAGATGGTGGCTTAAGTTCTATTGCAAACTCCCGTTGTGATAGTTTTGCATCTGGTGGCTCATTTGACCATTCCGATGCCGTCTGCGGTGAGATTATTGCAGCCGGTCCGTTTGCATCCGCAAGCAGCGTTTGTGCTGCATGGCAAAGCAGCCCCGACCACTACGCCAGCATCGTGTCGCCCAACTATTCCAGCATGGGAATCGGATGCTGGTTTTGCAGCACGGAAGCAGGACAGTATACCTATTGGGCAGTAACTTTTCAGTGAGGTCATAAACATGGAACGAAAAAAGACAAGGCTGAACGAGTCCGAAATGAAAGTTATGCAGATTATCTGGAACGCCGGGCACCCCATTACAGGGCAGCAGGTTCTAGGCCAGATCACCGAGCAATACAAAGGTTCGTGGCATCCGCGAACGATTTACCCTCTGATGAGGAAACTAAGCGAAAAAGGGATGATCCGTGATGTCGGCAGTGCCCGCGTAGGCAAAGTCTATGCGCGGCAGTTCCTGCCTGCAATCAGTCGCCCGGAGTACATGGCGCTGAGAATCATGGAAACACTGCCGGAAGCAGAACTTCCGCAGTTTCTCAGCTATTTTTCCTACTAAGTGACAATTCGTATAATAGCTTTTCCCGGCAGCAATGCCGGGACTTTTTATTGGCTTTCCAGCGTCTGTACCCACAGGCGCTGTTTTTATATAGATGAATTTTGACAAAGAAAGGAATTGTGTGCAATGAATCACAAATTCAAAATGAGGCAGCGCGTTACAGCCCTTTGCATGGCGGCGATGATGTGCTGCGGTATGCTCCCCTATGGGGCACTGGCGGAGGACAGCGCAAGACCGGTTGTGGTCGCAACGCCGGAACAAGCGGCAACGCAGGAAGCAAAATCCGAAAGCGATGCCAACAGTACCGCAACCCCGGAAACAGCCGATGAATCCTCGGACGAGAATGCTCCACAACAGGAACCTGAAACCGAGGGCGACACTGGCGGCAGTGACGAACTGTACGAAATCTGGCATAAGATGTACCCCAGCTTGACGCAGGAGCCGACCGGATATTATCTGGATTCCTATGGCCTGCCGGTACTGGTTGGTGAAACCAAAATCAGCATTGAGGGCTGGGGCAATGAAGATTACAGCAGCGTCAGTGATGATTCTTTCCAGCAGGTGGCGCTTGATGCTGCACTTCTGGATGCGGACAGCACGACTGCTGCGTTCCCGCACATGGATGGCGAGGACTACGCCATCGTGCCTATCAGTATGCAGGTTATGTACCCCGCCAACGGCAGCAGTGCGGACATTACGCTGCCCGATAACGTCGAGCTGCTGGGATATAGCTTTACCAGCGGCGATTTGACCCCGGCAACCGAAGAAGAAAGCCAGAGCCAGCTGCATTATGAATTCTCTGAAATTTCCGCAAGCGTGGCGGGTATCTATGTGAAAGCCAGTGAGGATTTCAGCGTCACCATGACTTACACGGATGCAACGCAGACACTGACGAAAACCGTCCATGTTACGCTGGACGATTCCGCACCGGTGCCGGGTATTTTGCAGGATCGCTTTGCACAGGAAACGCAGGTTGCAATGTGTTCGGCGGATGAAGGTATTGCAACTTACGCCGGATTGCAGGTTACCCAGTGCGTGAATACCTCGGTTGGTTGGATGAACTATCTTGGCGGTCAGCCTGCCCTCTGCGGTGATCGCGGCAAGTGGGCATGGGGCCCCGGTGCTACCTATAAGAACAAATATCCACCGGTAGCCAATTATACCCCCGCTGGTCAGGTGTGGGTCGAAGCTGAATACTTCAACAAAGGCTGGGTGCCGGATCAGGCCACTTTGTGGTCGAAAGGCTTCAATAACGGTGCGCCTGCGGTTGCGAGTCTTGCCTTAGATGCAGCAGATAACGCAACAGACAATTACCTCGCACTGCTGTCTTGGCAGGCAGAACAGTATCCTGACAGCATCGCTGCCGAGATCGTCAATGCACCGGAAGCCTATGCGGCACCGACCGGCAAGACCGTGTATGTGGGCACGCTGTATACGCCCAGCAATGCTGCATGGCAGCGCTTTGTGGTTCTGAACTATACCCCGGTTGTGCTTAGCGGCGACAGCGAGATTCCCGGCTTTGAAACCGGTGGCGAATCGGTGGATAAGCCGTGGAGCGCCAGCTATGAGCGCAGCGAGTCCTTGGATTTTTCCTATACGGTCAATACCGACAAAATCCAACTGGACACATTGGAAAAAGTGGATGGCGCAGGCATTGAAATTGCACCGATCCTTGATGGCATCCCTGCCGACATTGACGGCGGCAGTTGGACAATTACACCGGATGGGATGCAGTCCGTCACGACCAGCGGACATACGGCAGATGACAATTACCACCTGAACGGCGGCGATGGTTCTGTAACATGGACGGTGCATTTCAGCGTCAGCAAGTCGGCCTCCCAGAGCGGCAGCATTACCGCCAACAGTGAGCAGGACGCCGATGCACAGGCCTCCGCCGCACAGTCTGCTGCACAGAGCGCCTGCGAAGGTCAGGTCAACGGGGAAATTGAAGCTGCACTTTCTGCTGCCCATAATTACTTTGACAACCTGAAATTCTCCTACAACGAGGTAACGGTGCCCCACGGCTTTGATGCTTTCGGCGGTGATTTTGGCAGCAGCCAGCACATCACCGTGCCCGCCAACAGCAGCAACGATTACCTCATGAAAAACGACGAGTGGTCCGTCAAAGTTGCCATCGACAAAATCGACAGCGAGACCAAACAGCGTATCAAGGGTGATGCAGCGTTCAAGATTTATGAATGGGATACCGTGCTCCAGCGCTATATCCCCGCAGGTGGCTATAACCAGTATGCGGTGGAGCGCCAGCCGGACGGCACCTACAAAGTCATCAACCACAGCAGCTATGCCAACGGTTCGGATAACATCTACTATACTCAGCGCAACGAGGGCCGTTTTGTGGTTGTGGAGAGCCGTGCCCCCAGTGGCTACTATGGCGACTGGACGGATGTAACGAACCCCGGTGCGGCAGGTTCCGTTTTGGGCAAGCGGGCCTATGCCTTTGAAATCACTAAGGCGCTGGATGGGCAAACTCTTTGGCTCGGCAATGCAGACTATAATGCCGATATTACCACCACCAACAACGGCGGCACTCTGATCGACACCGGTGAGGCCATTGTCACGATTACGTTTGGCGACCGTGCGGCGGTTAAGACTTATGAGACCGACCCTACTGGCATTGCCAACAATGAAAAATCCTACACGATGCACGCTGATGGCGACAAAATGCAGAACGACCGCGTTCTCGGCAGTATTTTGCTGACCAAAGTCGATTTGGATGCAGTGCGGTATCTGGCTGCGGGCAGCAACGGTGATACCACCTTGGAGGGAGCCGTCTATGACCTGTATGCAGCGGATACCATCGCACACCCGGATGGCGTCACCGGCACAGTGGATTATTCCAAAATTTTGGATGCCAACGGTAACCCCATCTGGCACACCACTGTGCTTACCAACGGCGGCTGGGATACCGATTACCTGCCCATTTTGCAGAAAGACAGACTGGTTGCCTCTGCTGCCATCAAGGACGGGAAACTTGCTTTTTCCAACCTATATATGGGGCGCTACTACCTTGTCGAGCGTGCCACAGGTTTGGTGCTACCCATTGACGGCAACGGCAAACTGTATACGACCGGAAAATACCCGCAGCTGAATAAAAAGCTGGAGCGCACCGGCAAATACAGTGATTTGGTTCGGAAGAATAACGAATACACTGACTACCTCTATAAGAATCAGTACTCTGCCGTAGCTGAAAGCCGCAAGCTGGACGGCAGCAAGGCATGGGATGGCTATTATCTCTCCTATGCCACCGGGTATCTCTGCGATGAGGTCAACCACTACAAAACACTGACCTATGCAGATGAATCCAGCTACCATATCAGCGCTGAGCAGGAAAGCCAAGATGAAGTCCTCAAATCCGGCTTCTCGCTGAATAAGCTGGTTTCTACCACCGGTCAGCCCTCCCCGGCGCTGAAGCTGGAGGGTGCGGGCTTTACCGTCTATCGCATTTCCAAGCTG
>ERZ840371.2974-NODE-2974-length-14468-cov-3.142857_pt1 | contig 14468 bp, 12 predicted proteins | sample MGYA00519937_ERZ840371 | MGnify/ENA primary metagenome ERZ840371 (study PRJEB31850, sample SAMEA3708873) | human gut metagenome | biome: human gut; feature: human-associated habitat; material: faeces | place: China | collected 2014 ... | reverse complement strand
ATTCGAGTCCTTTATTATCCATTTCACCGATATTCGTGGTAATCACAGAAGAATAATTGGTTCCCGAAATCACAGGAATCGTATTCAGCAAGTCCTTGGTGTGGCGTTGGTAATAGTCCACAGAACCATAGATACGGTTATTAAGGAAGCCGTAATCCAATCCGATGTTATAAGTTTCGGTAGTCTCCCATTTAATGTCGGAGTCATAACCATTCGGACGATACGTATTATACCATTTATCTCCGAACTGATAGCAAGCTTCAGGATAGGATACTGTGAAAGTTGTCATATAAGGATAGTCGTTCAGAATATCCTGTTGTCCGGTCTGTCCGTAGCTCAGACGCAACTTCAGGTCAGACAGAATATCCGAATCTCTCAGGAAAGCTTCCTGGCTGATTTTCCACCCCAATGCCACGGAAGGGAACAATCCCCAACGATTGCCTTTTGCAAAACGGGATGAAGCATCCGAACGTAACGTAGCTGTAATCATATAGCGGTTATCATACGAATAGTTAAGACGACCGTAAAAAGAAAGCAGATAATATTCCGATTCATAATGATTGGGAGAGAAGAGTTCCTTGCCCTCCGGAGAAAAGGTAGTAGCATCAAACTTCTTCCAGAAATGCTGCCAGCCGTATCCGCCCATGGCACTGAAGTTATGCTTCTCATTGAAAACATGAGAATAGTTAGCGTATAAGTCCAGCAGATAATTCCGCTTGTTCTGCTTGGAGTCATAGACAAGACCTGTACCATCCTTCATATTAGAGGTGTACATCATTCCCGCCAGTTCGGGCACTTCTTTCGAGTATTTACTGGTCAGGACATCGTATCCCAGGTTCATGTTCAGTTGCAAATCTTCCAAATGATGTACCTTATAGTTGAAGGATGCATTACCGATAGAGCGTGTCACTTTATTGCGGATATCCTGCAAGTCAAGCTGCGCCACCGGATTATCCGTCTGGATAGCCATCGGAGAATTACCGTTCATCCAGATAAAATATCCCAACCCCGGATCAGTAGTCGAAGTGGCACTTCCGGTCTTAACCGGACGTGTAGGATCATAGCGAAGCGCGTTATTTACGACGCTTTCATCGACTTTCTTATTATTCTCATAAGACACTTTCAGGTTCAGATCAACCGTGAGATGATTATCAAAAAACTTGGGCGAAATACCTCCGTTGAATGTAAATCTCTCGTAGTTATTGGTACGTATGACACCGTTCTGATTGGTATATCCAACCGAAAGGCGATAAGGAGCATTTTGCTTCACTTTACCCGATACAGAAAAGTTGTGTTCCTGTCCAAATGCCGTCCGATAGATTTCATCCTGCCAGTCAGTCGATGCCGTGCCTAAGGTCACAGAAGCCGGTACTCCGGATACAGTGGGAACAAACTGGCGAAATTCATCGGCAGAAAGAATATCCAGCGTTTCAGTAACTGTACTTACCGACAGGTTCGTTGAATAATTAAAGCGCAAATTGGTATCAGCCCCTTTCTTCGTAGTGATTACAATCACACCGTTCGAAGCCCGCGAACCGTAGATAGCCGTAGCCGAGGCATCTTTCAACACCGTAAAGGTTTCTATATCATCGGGATTAATACCACCAATCACATTGCCACCACCTTCGATAGTAGAGTTATCAACCGGTACACCGTCAATCACAATCAACGGATCATTGGAAGCGGAAAGCGAAGCACCGCTTCGGATGCGAATCGTGGCGCCTGTGCCTGGAGCACCGGAACTGGATACGACGTTTACTCCCGGTACTTTACCCACCAGGGCATCCTGAGCGGTCGTGCGCAGTCCTTTATTAAAATCATCCGGCTTAATGGCTGTTACCGAGCCTGTTGCATCCGACTTCTTTACGCTTCCGTAGCCGATGACAACCACATCTTCAAGCATCTCGCTATCTTCCGTCATCACGATCTTCATGTTGGCAGAAGCAGGCATCTCCACGTTTTTATACCCTATATAGGTAATCAGTAATGTAGCCTTAGGATTTGTGATCGAGAGAGTAAAGTTACCGTCCACATCACTGATCGTTCCGTTCGACGTTCCTTTCTCCAAAATATTAGCTCCAATAATAGGCAGATTATCCTTATCGAGGATATTGCCCTTTACAACCGTTTTCTGTGCGGCAACGCTCACACTGAAAACCAAAGCAAACAGTACCCAAACATACCGCCATCTACTTCCAAAAGTTTCCGGATTCTTCTTGTTTTTCATAATAGTTTTAAATTAGTTTATTATACGTGTAACAAAGGTATCGCGTGTCTCATACGATACGAAGCAAAAGTAATTTCAATGGTATAGCAGAACAACTACACGAAGTGGAAAAGTAAGTAAATAAAGAAGAGAACAGAAAGTAACATCCTATTTATCAACATATTGACAAATAAGAGTAAAAGAGAAAAAGTAAGATCAAAGGAGATGTAAAACTACAGTTTCTGTACCTGAATTGCCAGATCCTTGCCCGGAATGATCGCTTTATTCCGCATTTTCATCCGGTAGTTGTAAACCGTTTGAAGTGAATAATGAAGGAAGTTGGCAATCTTGGAATTATCATTTATACCCAAACGTATGAGAGCATATATACGCAACTCAGGCGTCAGCAGTTCACCTTCCTTCAGCTGCACGCGCTCTTCTTCCTTCAACAGAGCATTAAACGACTCCACAAAATTAGGAAAGATGGAAAGGAATATAGTATCAAACTTACTGATGAAAAGCTTGAAATCATCGGAAGTGGAAGATTGTCCGCGGAGTGTCTTTGATATATCCGCCATAGAGCCTGTATTTGCAATCTTCAGTAATGCCTTGCGGTCGTTCTCCTGCTTATAGATATATTCGGAACATATATTGAACAGCAACCCGATATATTCTTCCTTGATATGATTTGATTCCTGAATCTGCTCATTCATCCGGGTGAGGTTCCCAGCCATTTCCTGCAAGCGCAGATTCTGTTCAGCCAGCGATTGCTTCACCTTCAGCAGTTTGGTATTCTTCTTACGGATAAAGAAGAAAGCGACAACCAGGGCTATTACCAATATCAGGAGTATCAGAAGGGAAAAGAGCACCCGATTCTCATCAGCCTTAATACGCGCATCATTAGCGGCCTGAATGATGGGGAGATATCCGGCAATGTCAATAAAGCGATAGCGGGCTTTCCCGAAGTTCACATCTTCCAGGGAACATGAAATATAATTATAAGCCCTTGCAATGTCTCCTTCCTGGAAGAGAAGTATTGCCAGATGCTGCAAAGACATATACACCTTCTTGGCATTGGCAATATCAGTCAATGAAGCCAGAATAAGATAATGCCTTGCCTGCAAAGTATCCTGTTTCCCCAAATACAATTCTGCCAGAAGATACTCCATTCTCGCTCTGTCCGAATTATCTTCTGCACTTTGCCCATAATAATCTTCCAGCAGCCGGATAGCCTCATCCCACTTTCCGGACATACTCAGCCGACCGCATTTATTGGTAACATAGCTGGAAGAGTGTGGTTCGCTAATCGCAATCAGCGTGTCTTTATAAGCCTTTATCTGCTGCCAGGCAAGTTGTTTGCCGGGATCATCTATGGCATCATTATAGCAGGATAAGTAAATGGTGTGGTATAGATAATAGAAATAAGTATCCTTTTTTACATCTTCCGTCCGTTTCACTTTGCCAAGCATAATCAACGCATTCTCATGCTTTCCCATTTTGTTCATTACATCGGCTATGTTCATCAGCCCCTGATTGATTAGCGTTTCATCCTTCAGACTTTCTGCCAGTTGCAGTCTCTCCTTTGCGATAATCATAGCCGTATCAATCCGAAATGAACGATATTTAGTGAACAGATTCCCTAATATATCAAACCTGAGTTTATCATCTTCCGCATAATCCAGCGTCCGGCGAATGTCTGCTATTTCCTTTTCCACTTTTTGCTGGTAAACCTCACGATGCTCGATCATCTTATCCAGTTTTAAAAGCAGGGCATCATCGTCCGCTTTGACCGCAGCCCACAGACCGGAACAAATAAAAAGACAAAATAAGATAGAAACAGAATATCTGGACATTAGACTACAGGTTATATACTTCAAGAGCAAAGATATAGATTTTTTCTCTATGATAATCCGTGTACTGCCTCTTTTTAGCAGATAAAAGGCAGCTTACTTCTTATTACCGATCTTTATTAAAGCCATTCCGATGGCTATCCATAATAATTCGCGTATGCGGGTAATCAGTCCCACATAAACGCCCAATGCCGGAGACATGTGCAACCCGTCCACAGCCAATGCCAAACCACCTTCGCGTGCGCCCAGCTGCATCGGAAAGAAGAATATCAGATTACTGAACAAAGAAGAGAAAGCCAGTATCAACACACAGTCCCACCCGTTAACGTCCGGTGTGAAAACGCTTAGAATAATGTATATTTCAAGACTGGAAAGTATGCGTGCCGAAAGTTCCAATAGCAAAGAACTATAGAAAGTTATCTTATGCTGGCTATGCAGCAAGGCTATCTGACTATCAATCTGTTCCAGAGTATCTTTTTGCTTCACAACGAAACTATACGCCCACTTCCTGATAAAGGGTACCTTCTGTAAGAACCGGAAAGTCTTCACCGCCATCCCATTTTTATATCCACGGGTAAAGAAATAGATAGCCAACAGACAAAATGCCCCTATTGCAGTGAGCAATATTGCCATAAAGGTATTCACAGGATACAGGAAGATATATAAGAATATGGAGAGAAACCAGAACCAAAAGTGAGAAAAGATGTGCATCATCACATATAGAATGACCGAAGACGTAGCTTTACTTACGCCTACATAGGGAGTCAGTTCCATAATCCGATACGGTTCACCGCCCATCAGTCCGCCGGGTGTAGCGTAATTTATGGCAAAACCTGTGATCGACAACTTGCAGACCTTCCAGAAAGGGACGCTATATTGACGGTCGTCCCTGATTATCAGATACCATGAACAGGTATTTATCAGATAGACAAAGAACCACAACAACATGATTACAGGAAACCAAAAGCCTATGCGCTTCACGTTCTCCCAAATGTCGGAATAATCCATATCCATTGTACAAAGCATAATGACAATGGCGAGTATTCCGAAAAGCAAGAACAAGTTACGGTATTTATTCTTCATTGCAGGAAACCGGTTATTAATCAGTCAGATCACGATAGATATCCCCCAGTGTCTTTCCTAATACCGGGTGTATCACATCGGGTGCAATCTCCGCCAACGGCTCCATCACAAAGCGGCGTTCCTGCATCAGCGGATGAGGCAATTTCAGTGTAGGGGTATCCAGAATAAGATCATCATACAACAACAGATCAATATCTATCACACGGTCACTATACACACCGTTCACCGATTTATGGGTACGCCCCATCTCCTGTTCAACGGACTGGGTTATGGAAAGTATCTCCAACGGCGGAAGTGAAGTCTCCGCACAAACGGCAGCATTCAGGAAAGCATTATCAGAAGTAAACCCCCACGGGGCAGTAGCATAAAAAGCGGACAGGGAAACAATCTTCCCTATCCGCTCTTCTATATGTTGCACGGCAAGACGGAGATTCTGCTCCTTATCACCGAGGTTGGTTCCTAAACTGAAATAAACGTGCATTACTTATCCGTAATCAACATCGCATCCCCATACGTACCGAAACGGTAACCTTCCTTCAAAGCCACATTGTACGCCTCCATTACCTGATCGTAGCCACCGAAAGCGGCAACAATCATCAGCAACGTGGAAAGCGGCATATGGAAGTTGGAAATCATCGCATTGGCTACTGTAAAGTCATAGGGAGGGAAGATAAACTTGTTAGTCCATCCTTCGTATGCCTTCAGGTGACCGTCTGTGCTTACGGTGCTCTCAATGGCACGCATCACAGTGGTACCTACAGCGCAAACCTGTCTGTTCAGGTCTTTGGCACGATTTACAATGCCGACAGCTTCTTCGTTCACAATCATCTGTTCAGAATCTGTCTTGTGCTTCGTAAGGTCTTCCACTTCTATGTCATGGAAGTTTCCAAGGGCGCAATGCACCGTGACGTATGCAAACTCTATGCCCCTGATTTCCATACGCTTGAGCAGCTCGCGGCTAAAGTGCAGACCAGAGGCGGGAGCTGTTACGGCACCCTCCTTGCGGGCATAGATGCACTGGAAGTCGTCAAGGTCTTCAGGCTTTGCCGCACGCTTGTCGACGATATATCGCGGCAGCGGAGCCTCTCCGAGTGCGTAAAGCTCGCGCTTGAACTCGTCGTGCGGGCAGTCGTAGAGGAAACGCAGGGTACGTCCGCGGCTTGTGGTGTTGTCGATGACCTCGGCAACCATCGTACCGCTGCTGTCAAAGAACAGCTTGTTGCCGATACGTATCTTACGGGCAGGCTCTACAAGGACATCCCACAAGCGCATCTCCTCGTTGAGTTCGCGGAGCAGGAACACCTCTATCTTGGCATCGGTCTTTTCCTTTGTTCCGTAAAGGCGTGCAGGGAAGACCTTTGTGTCGTTGAAGACAAAGGTGTCTCCCTCGTCGAAATAGTCGAGTATGTTGCGGAAGTCGAGCCATACAGGATTGCCGTCGGCATCGTTAACGGTGTTGCCGTCGGCATCGGTCTTGTGCATTTCTATCTTCTGTGACTTCTTATGAAGCACCATGAGGCGGCACTCGTCACGATGATATGGAGGCTCGAGAGCTATAAGTTCCTCCGGAAGTTTGAATTTAAATTGTGACAGTTTCATAATTCTATTTATCTCCTCCTGTTATATTATCTTCTATTGTCTGTTGTTCAAGCCACCCGGGAAAGTCGTCGAGCGTGATGCAGCCGGCAACATCTACGCTGCCAACACGCGTGCGCCGCAACGCCGTGAGATAGGCTCCGCTGCCGAGGGCTGCGCCGATGTCGCGTGCCAAGGCGCGTATGTATGTACCCTTGCCGCACACCACCCTTATGCCCATCTGCATAGTTGCGGGACAGAACGACGTAAGTTCTATCTCGTCTATGCGCAGGAGCTTGGGTCTAAGCTCTACCTCATGTCCCCGGCGCATGAGGTCGTAGGCACGCCTGCCGCCCACCTTGCACGCCGAGTAAGACGGCGGTATCTGGTGTATCTCGCCCACAAAGCGCTTCAGCGTCTCTTCTATCAGCCGGCGCGTGATATGTGCCGTGGGATAGGTGAAGTCCACGGTATGCTCGCGGTCATAGCTGGGAGTGGTTGCCCCGAGCTGGAGCGTGGCGGTATATTCCTTGGTGTGAGCCTGGAGCATGTCTATCATCTTGGTCTTGCGGCCGGTACAGATGATGAGCACGCCCGTGGCAAGCGGGTCGAGGGTTCCTGCGTGTCCGGTCTTGACACGCTTCACGCCGAGACGGCGGGATATGAGATATCTCACGCGTGCCAGCGCCCCGAAGCTGGACATGCCGTAGGGTTTGTCGATGCAGATTATCTCGCCTTGGGTGAAATTCATATACGGGGAAGTTATGACAGGATTAATGTTACAACTCCGGCTATGGCACAATAGACGGCAAAGTATATGAGTTTTCCTTTCTTCACAATGTTTATCATCCACTTGCAGGCAAGGCATCCGGCAACGAATGCAGCGATGAAGCCCACGGCGAGAGACATCAGCGGTATGTCGCCGACGGCGGCTTGTGCGCCTTCTTTTACCATTTTCACGGTGTCGAGAAGTGCCTCGCCGAGTATCGGGGGTATCACCATGAGGAACGAGAACTGTGCCAGGCTCTCCTTCTTGTTGCCGAGAAGAAGTCCGGTGGCAATGGTGCTGCCCGACCGTGACAGTCCGGGCATGACGGCAGCTGCCTGTGCAAGACCTATGATGAAGGCGTCTTTAAGACTTATATGTTCTTTCTGCCTCGGCTTTGCATAATACGAAAAGGTGAGCAGCAAAGCTGTGACGAGGAGCATCAGTCCGACGATGAAAAGTCCGGAACCGAAGATTTCTTCAACCTTGTCCTTGAAAAACACGCCGACGATGCCCACGGGTATCATCGAGACGAGGATGTTCAGAACATAGCGTGTCTCGCTGTTCAGCGTCCCCTTGAATAGCCCCTTGAATATCCACGCTATCTCTTTCCACAGGATTACAAGCGTGCTGAGAACGGTGGCTACGTGTACAAGGATGGTGAACGTGAGGTTTTCCTCGCCTTCGATGTCGAAGAGTGCCGCGCCGATGGCAAGATGACCGCTGCTGCTTACGGGCAGATACTCGGTAAGTCCTTGGAGCAGACCGAGGATAAGTGCTTCAAACCAACTCATTGCTTATTGTTTGTCTGTGTCTTTGGGTTTACGGATGACAGCGAAGATTATCGACACGAAGCCGGCGAAACATACGACGGGAGCCACCTTTATGCGCAGGGGGCTGAAGATGTCGGGATTGAACGTCGTCTCGGAAGAACCGCTTCCGCTCATCAGTATGAAACCGATTATTACGACCAACATGCCTGCGGCGAGGCAGATAAAGTTGGTTTTATCAAACGCAAGATTTTTTTTGTCCATTTTGCTTGTCGTTATTTACCTGCGGCGGCACGCATGCAGCATAGCCGCCGGCAAATGGTATTTATGTTAGAATATTGTTTTTGTCATATCTTATACAGGTCGCCCGCCTTCATCTTAAGGAACTTGTTCACGGAGAAGCATGCGCACAGCAGCGTGATAAGTATTCCGAAAAGAAACACGGAGGCTGCGGTGACAGCCATTACCTGCCATGTTATCACGGCGATGACACCCGGCTCGTAGGTATAGAGGAGGTATATGCCAGCAGCAAGCAGGGCGTTGGCAATGACGGCTGCTATAAGTCCGATAGTCACCGCCTTACGTAAGAACGGGCGGCGGATGAAACTCCACGAGGCACCTACAAGCTTCATCGTGTGTATGTTGAAGCGGCGGGCGTAGACGCTGAGCTTCACCGTGTTGTTTATCAGCGAGAAGGAAACGCAGGTAAGGAGTACGGCGAGGACAAGAAGCACAAGGTTTATCTTGCGGAGGTTGTTGTTCACGCTGTCCATAAGGTCCTGCGGATATGTTATGTCGGTGACCTTCTTGTTCTTCTTCAGGTCTTTCACAATCCAGCGCAGGGAGTCGGTGTTGGCATAGCCCGCCTTCAGCCTGAGTTCGAGAGACGACACGAAGGGGTTGGCACCGATGAACTCGCTGGGGTCGGTCCCCATGGCTGCCGTCTGTTCTTTCAGCACCTGTTCCTTGCTTATAAAGTTAACCTTGTTGACGTATTTGCGCCTTGCAACGTCCTTGCTAAGCTGCAATGCCTCTGAATTGTTCATGTCCTCACTGAGTATCATGGACACGGTGAGATTTTCTTTTACGTATGCGGAAAGGTTCTGCGCCGTAAGGACGGAAAACACAACCATGCCGAGCAGAATGAGGACCAGTGCCGTGCTGATGCACAACGTTATGCCCTGCAAGCCGTGCCGGCAGTTTCTTCTTTTCTTTTTATTGCTCATTACTTAATGGCTATAACACACCTAATTTGCTGCAAAGTAACAAAAAAAACTTCTGCCCGACAACGGTTTAACTACTATTAACAGCCGCCGTATGCTTTTTTTGTATACCTTTGCGCGATATCAAACCTTATATTATATATAGAGAATATGGCAACAGTGATATATCCGGCACCGATATTCGGACCTGTACACAGCCGGCGGCTCGGCGTTTCATTAGGCATAAACCTCATGCCGGCAGACGGAAAGATATGTACATTTGACTGTATATACTGCGAATGTGGCTTCAACGCGGACCACCGCCCCAAGTCGGGACGCCCGTCGAGGGAGGAAGTGGCTGACGGCTTGGAGGACAAGCTGAAGGAAATGGCTGCGGAGGGCATCGTGCCTGACGTACTGACATTTGCCGGCAACGGAGAGCCGACGGCGCACCCGCAGTTTGCGGAGATTATAAACGACACGATATCACTGCGCGACAGGTATTGCCCGAAGGCGAAAGTGTCTGTCTTGAGCAACTCTACAAAGGCTCATCTCAAGGATGTGCACGATGCCCTGATGCTCGTAGACAACAACATATTGAAGCTGGACACGGTGAACGCGGAATATATAAGCCGGGTTGACAGACCGGTTGGCGGGCACTACGACGTGGACAAAATCATAGAGTCGATGCGTTCTTTTAATGGAAACGTGATAGTTCAGACAATGTTCATGAAAGGGACTGCCAACGGGGAGAGCGTTGACAACACGGGGGATGAGTACGTGAAACCGTGGCTTGAGGCAGTCAGATACATCCGTCCGCGGGAGGTGATGATATATACTGTGGACCGCGAGACGCCGGAGCATGGCATAAAGAAGGCGACAAGGGAGGAACTCGACGGCATACGCGACCGCGTGACGGCAATGGGGATACCATGCACGGCATCGTATTGACCTCTTTCACAGCGGCTTTGCCTGAACTGTAAGAGGTGCGGATAAGGACAGGGAATTGGAATACGGCATGTGACACAATGACACTGATATCACCGTAACGGTGTCATTGTGATTTCAAAAAAGTGCCGTGATTTTTCTCAAACTACGCAGTCTGCAGGTGAGTGGATGTTCAATAAAGACAAAAAGCACGTGCGAAAATATCATTCGGAGCATCGTTTTTCTCAAAAAGGTGCCACTTTTAGGGTACAGAGTGCGGCATTTCAGGGTATGAAATGCCTCGTTTCAGGCTCTAAAATGCGGCATATTGCATCACAACATGCCTCATTTCACACTCCGAAAGGGCGTTTTTAATAATTTCAAACGATATTTTCAATGCTCACATCCGGCATATATATCATAACGCACTGTACTTCATGGTTTTACGGTTGCACACAATTCTTTGCGATATTTATGTCCTCCAGCTTTCTTTTTCGTAAACATCGCAAGCATGAGAGACATGTTTTTTGCAAAGTGTAAGCACAACATGGGTTTTAGCTACAACCGTATATGCGATGCGTGATGTGCCGGAAAAGACGGTGTAAAATAACGTAAGTTCGATGAATATTACAAACCACCCCTGCCCCTCCTTTGGAAAAGGAGGGGACACTGCGCAAACATCGTATACATATATTATAATATGTATATTTTCATTGAATATTTCTTGCATTCATTCTTTTTCATGGAACGTATAGGTCCCTTACTCCCTTTACTCCCTTTACTCCCCTTACTTCCTTTACTCCTTATTCCCTTTACTCCCCTTACTTCCTTTACTCCTTACTCCCTTTACTCCCCTTACTTCCTTTACTCCTTACTCCCTTTACTCCCAATTTAATCATTTGTCCTTTAACTTCCTCTAACTTCCCATAACTTCTTTAACTTCCCAATACTTCCCTCCTTACTCCTTCCCTCCGCGTCCCCTCCTTTTCCAAAGGAGGGGCAGGGGTGGTTTGTAATATAACAAGAAAAGCTAACATTATATTATAACGCCCACAACGGTGAACACTTGTTAAAAATACGCACCTCTTTATTAATTAAACGTAAATTACCCCCCCGATTTCTTAAACTAATGTAATAGTATTAATTTCGCTATACATTTCGTAACTGCAATCAATGCATCCTGCTAATACCAAAAACACGAATGCTTAATCTTTGTGGCGATAGAAAGAAAACAAGACTACTATAGGAAATATTTAATACTAAAACTTAAAACTAATAAACGACATGAAAAAACTATTTACTTTATTAATGCTGATGGTGTGCGCTGTCGGAACTTTATCAGCACAAAAAACACTTGGCAGAACCTTAAACTTGGAAGTACTAGATGATTATACAATGCTTTCAGATGATAACGTTGCTATTAGTATAGACGACGGAACTGGTAAAACTTTAACTGGTAAAACTGTTAATTATACCACTAAAAAATATACGGTTAATGCCAAATGCTATCGTGATAAGAATAAAGACAATGTAAATTTATCTTCATTCGATGAATCTTGTTATGCCGGATTTAAGGCAAAAATATCTGATGGATATAAAATGAACATTTCTGGAATAATGGCAAAAGTTGCAGTTAGTGCTAATTTCACATATAGAATAGTCATATATAATGAGGCTGGAAATAGCATATATACTTCTGGTGATTATAATATAACGAACTACAACAAAAGTAATGCAGGAAATGTAAATGTGGTTATATCTGATATAAATTTAAAAAATATAAAAGGAACTGTATCTGTTCGCATGTATTATTGGAATACAGGCAATAGTGGTTCTAAGTATATAGTTCCAATTGATTTATTATTAACAGGAGAGATAGAACAAGATAAAATTGTTTCATCTGAGATTATAACAAATGTAACTATAGACGGAGTATCAATAAGTCCTAATGATTTAACAACGTTGACAACAAATAAGACCCTTACTTTAGATGAACCTAAATATCAAGCGGCTCCTACGGTTGTATTTACAAAAACAAAGACATTTACGGATGGAACAAGTAAAAGTGTAGACGAAACCGTAACAGCTACAGAAGGTACAGACTATTTTACAGCAACAACAAAAATAGGTGAGGATACATATACATTAAATCTTGCAAGAGACAAGAGCGTAAAATCGAGTGATGCAACTCTTAAGTCTCTAAGTGTAAATGGTGAACCCGTAAAAGATTTTAATGCAGAGACGTTGTCGTATAGCATGGAATTTCCATTTGGAACAACGCAAATACCTGCTGTTACTGCAGAAGCTACAAGTACTGTTGCTACAGTTGTCATAACTCAGGCAACGGAACTTCCTGGAACGGCAACTGTTGTTGTAACGGCAGAGGATGGTGTAACAACAAGTACATACACAATAAATTTCACTGTATCGAAGGGAAGTAGTGAAAAAGAACTTACAAAAGCAATGTTTAGCAACGGCTTTGACGGATTTATCAAAGATAACATTGTTGAAGCATACTATATGGAAGGTACAGAAGTACCGACTCTTAATGCCACAGTATCAGACAAGGCAACATACAGTGTCAGCGGTGATGTCCTGACTGTTACGGCAGAGGACGGTACGACGGCAGAATATACAATTAAATTAGAGCCGGTTGCGCCATATACAGGGCTTGGACGTGTGTTTGACGGAACGGAAAGTGGATGGATAAAGACAGGATATAGTTTTGATGCAGCCACAGGTGCTGATAGTAAAGGTTGGAAATTCTCAAAGAATGTTGACGAAGTAGGCAATAAACGTATAACAGACGGTAGAAACAGACTGTATTTCTTTGTTGATGCCTGCAATAGCATAACATTGAAAACGGCTCAAGGCATAAAGAGTGACCGTAACATAGCTGTGTATGTGAATAATGTGAAAAACAGTAGCATAACAAAAGCGCTAAAATATAATGCAAATGGAACAGCAGGTATAACAATCCAGTGTGATAAAAATATGCCTTGTATGGTTGCTGTTGTTTCAAATCAGACTGGCGGTGACGGCGGTTTCGGAGAAATAGTTGTAGACAAGGATGCACCCGCTTCAATCACCCTCAACAGCTATGGCTATAATACATATAGCAATGCAAATACTGTAACGGTTACGGGAGCTGTGGCATATACATGTACGGTAAACAATGAAACAAAAAAGGTGGTGCTGAAAGAACTTGGAACCGTTGTTCCTGCAGGTCAGGGAGTGCTGCTTAAAGGAGAGGCAAATGGAACGGTTTCTTTCGCTTTCGGTGGCGAAGAGCCTGTGATTGCACAGAACGATTTCCAGCCTGTGCTGAAAGCTGTTGCGACACCGGCAGACAAGGCAATATATGTGCTCAACGGCAATCAGTTCAAGAAGTATACAGGTGTAACGCTTGTAGCAAACAAGGCATATATTGAGCTTGGAACAGGAACTGCAGCAGCGGCACTGAGCATCGAATGGGACGGCGGGACAACTGGCATCGGCGGCATTGAAGAATCCGTCGTTGACGATAATGTTCCGGTATACAATCTCAACGGTCAGCGTGTTGACATGAACACGAAAGGAATAATAATCAAGAACGGAAAGAAAATCATAAACAAATAAAACCTTAATGCTATTATGAAAAAACAATATATCACACCGCTGACAACGGCCCTAAGAATAGTGACAGAACGATTTATTGCTGCATCGGATCCAAAACCGGAGGATCTTGACATAGTAGAGGATGAAACTGATGTAATGGAGGCAAAAGACTACAGCTTCAACCTTTGGGAGGATGAGACTGAAGGAAATGAAGACTGGTAAGATTACTAATCTATAAATATATAAATTAAAAACAGGTGTGCCGGAAGATTTAAGTATCTTGGTACACCTGTTTTATTTAAAGCGGGTTCCATTATTACGAGCTTGACGTTAAATAACGTTAGTTCAATATAAGCAAGTTATATATTAAAGTAGGGACATATTCTTGTATTTGTCCGCCAAACAGCCCTTGAATATCAGGATGTTACAAACGGACAAATACAAGAATATGTCCCTACATGGGATGATTGCATGTTCTGCAACACCCTTACG
>ERZ840371.2967-NODE-2967-length-14488-cov-3.283448_pt1 | contig 14488 bp, 13 predicted proteins | sample MGYA00519937_ERZ840371 | MGnify/ENA primary metagenome ERZ840371 (study PRJEB31850, sample SAMEA3708873) | human gut metagenome | biome: human gut; feature: human-associated habitat; material: faeces | place: China | collected 2014 ... | reverse complement strand
CCGGAATTGATACATTATCCGAAATGATCTTGGTCAACTCCAGATCATAGCCATCTTTCGTTCCATCGCAATCCATGCTGGTAAGCAGGATCTCTCCGGCACCTAACTTGTCTGCCTTCATCGCCCATTCTACCGCATCAATGCCCATATCAACTCTGCCACCGTTTTTATAAATATTCCAGCCACCATCCGGTCTTCTCTTGGCATCAATTGCCACAACCACGCACTGGCTGCCAAACTTTAGTGCTGCCTCTGAGATCAAGGTTGGATTGGCGATCGCAGCCGAATTGACCGACACCTTATCCGCTCCCTCTCTGAGCACCTGACGAAAGTCTTCAACGGTACGGATCCCGCCGCCAACCGTAAACGGAATAAAGACGGTTTCTGCAACACGGCGTACCATATCAAGCTTTGTTGCTCTGGCATCCGAGGATGCCGTAATATCCAAAAAGACAAGCTCATCCGCACCAGCCTGTCCGTATGCTGCTCCAACGATAACCGGATCTCCCGCATCTTTCAGATCCACAAAATTAACTCCCTTGACCACGCGTCCATTATTTACATCCAAACATGGAATAATTCTCTTGGTAAACATAATTATCGCCTCTCCATTCTGTTAAAGGTTGCAAAAGTTCTTCAATATCTGTAATCCAATATCTCCACTCTTCTCCGGGTGAAACTGGCACGCAAATGTGTTGCCGCTTTCTACCGAAGCATGGATCGGTACGATATATTCGGTTGTTGCCGCCACGTCTTCCTCTCTTGCAGCCTGTAAATAATAGGAATGAACAAAATATACATATGCATCCTGTGGGATCCCCTGAAACAGTCTTGCTCCCTCTTTGATCTGAATAGAATTCCACCCCATATGTGGAATCTTGAAGCCTTTTTTCGGCGGAATTGCCTTGATCTTGCCCGGCAATACACCAAGTCCTTTTACGCCCGGCGTCTCGTCGCTTTCCTCAAAAAGCAACTGCAGTCCTAAGCAGATGCCCAGAAACGGAATCTGTTTTTCATTTACCTCACGAATCACAGATACCAAATTGTATTTATGTAGTTTTTCCATCGCATCGCCAAACGCACCTACACCCGGAAGAATGACCTTATCCGCTTTCAGGATTTCCTGTGGATCTCGTGTGATCTTTGCCTCTTCTCCCAAAAATTGCAGTGCATTTTCCACGCTGCGAAGGTTGCCCGCATCGTAGTCTATTATAGTAATCATAGTCGTCTCACCTCTGTAGTCGTTTTTGTAAGTGTACCACAACCATGGGTTGTTGTCGATATTATTTGCTCCCAGGCATTGAACATTTTACATCTGAGCAAGCAGTTGTTATACTTAATATCGAAAATTTACATAGTATAGGACTGATTTATATGAAACGAATAGACTTTGAAAACGGAACGGTTACAAGAAACATACTGGGTGCTGCTCTTCCGATGCTGATTGCTCAGATACTGAACCTACTGTACAACATAGTGGACCGCATTTATATTTCAAGAATCCCGGACGTTGGAACAAGAGCACTTGGGGCTGTCGGACTTTGTTTCCCGGTAATTACGATCATCACAGCGTTCGCCAACCTGTTTGGCGGTGGAGGTGCCCCTCTCTTCTCGATCTACCGCGGTCAGAAAGAGGAACACAAGGCAGGTCGGATTATGAATACTTCCTTTACCATGCTGTGTTTTGGTGCGATTGTCCTCATGAGCGTTGGACTCTTGACCGCCAGACCTCTGCTAGTGTTATTTGGTGCTTCTGCGGATACACTTCCCTTTGCACAGCCGTACATAATGATCTATCTGATCGGCACATTGCCATCCATGATCGCTGTCGGAATGAATCCATTTATCAATGCACAAGGGTATGCCCTGATCGGCATGTCCTCTGTGGCTGTCGGCGCTGCCGCTAACCTGCTGCTCGATCCCCTATTTATTTTTGTGCTTGGACTGGGTGTCGAGGGTGCCGCTATTGCAACGGTGATCTCGCAATTTCTATCTGCCGCATTTGTTTTATATTTTTTGATGCGAAAAGCGGAATTAAAAGTACGTCTTCTGCGGAAATACGAATTTCGCGGCTGTTTTGGTTACGCCAAAAATATTGTCAGCCTCGGCACGGCAGGTTTTATCATGCAGCTTACCAACAGCCTTGTATCGATCTGCTGTAACCACGTACTTTCCATCACAGGTGGCGATATTTACATCTCCGTCATGACGATCATATCCAGCGTACGCCAACTCGTGGAAACTCCTATCTATGCGATCAACGAAGGCGCCTCTCCTATCCTAAGCTACAATTACGGAGCCAGACGCCCGTCTCGTGTCCGTAAATCAGGACTGGTAATGAGCATCATGATACTGAGTTATACCGCTGTCATGTGGTGTCTCATCATCCTCGTTCCTGGGACACTGATCCGTGTGTTCAGCTCTGACCATAATTTAGTACAGGACTCTATCCCCGCACTCAAGCAATATTTTGCCGCTTTTATCTTTATGGATCTGCAATACATGGGACAGACTGTGTTCAAATCACTGAATAAAAAGAAGCAGGCAATATTTTTCTCCCTGCTTCGTAAAGTAATTATCGTAGTGCCATTAACCTATCTGATGCCATTTGCCTTCCATATGGGAACAGATGGCGTATTTCTTGCAGAACCTGTCTCCAATATTATCGGTGGCGGCATCTGCTTTATTACCATGCTCTCTATTGTTTTACCGGAGTTAAAGCGAATGGAGCGAGTGCAGTGAAACTTCTTCGGTATCATGCGTCACAAACAGGATCGTGATCCCGGTCTTTTGATGAATCTTTTTTAGTATTTTTGAAATATTTCCTTCACCTTTTCATATGCCAATTTGGGTCTTCGATATTCATCTACGATTCCTTTATTATTCATCTCTCGCGGTCTTCCGGCAAACCACTCAGAGCTGACACGCACATCACAAAACTGCCAAATATAAACGCCCATACACTCTGAAGATTCTAAACACGCTGTCAACTGCTCCGCCAAAGCTTCTGCCTGATATTCTTCCGTCCATTTTCCATGATAAGAATTGTGACAGCCATATAGCGCTCCTGCCCCAATCTCCGACACAATAAATGGTTTATCTTTTCCTTTTCCATCCTCTTTAATCCAATCACAAACTTCCGCCAAATACTGCTGCACCGGCTTGTCTACATACCATCTTGGATATATATTACATGAGATCACATCCGGCAGATCAAAACAAATGTCCTGAAAAAATTTGCAGCTTGCAAAAGTACAGGGTCTTGTAGCATCTAACTGCCTGATCAGTGCAAATTGTTTTTGATAGCATGATCTTCCGAACTCTGTTTCGCTGGCACATTCATTTAGTATGCCCCAAATATAGATACTTGGATGATTATAATGGTTCATTATCATTTCCCTGATAACATTTTCTGCCTGCGTCTCAAAAAGAGGATGACGCATTTCTGATTCCTCTATTCCTCTTGCATGATTCTCTTCCCAAACCAAAATACCCAGTTCATCACACAAGTCCAAAAATATCTCATCATTCGGATAGTGCACCGTGCGAATCGAATTGGCGCCCATTTGTTGAATTAACATAAGATCATGACAAATTGCTGCATATGGCAATGCACATCCATAGTCTGGATGATCTTCATGTCTGCATACTCCCTTGATGCGAAATTTCTTTTCATTTAATAAAATTTCTTTTCCTTGCACCTTAATTTCCCGAAAGCCAAAACGGTCTATTAAGTCATCCATCACAATTTCTCCTACTTTTGCCTGTAGCTTTACCTCATATAATTTGGGAGAATCCGGACTCCATTCCTGCACATCTTCAAATATAAGTTCCGTAGACAATATCTGTCTGTCCCATTTATCGGACAACAACTGCCAATCATAGATTACTTCTCCTATTTGAAGTGAGATCACCACATTCTCGCCGACAAGCCTCTTTTGATCCAAAATATGGACCGCTACTTTCACGCCGGCTGTCCATTTCCCATTTTTATGATATGTTTTAACATGTACATATTCAAAATATAAGGCACCAATTTTCTCCAACACCACCGGACGCGATACTCCACCATATGACATATAATCATTCGGAATATGCAATGCACTCTTCTCCGTAAAACGATTATCCACCTTAATTTCCAACAAATGGGTTCCCTCTGTCAAATCTTTCTTAATAACAGAAAATGGTGTATAAGCATTATAATGCTGTGCAATCTGTTCCCCATCTAACAGCACTGTCGCTGTATGGCTCACTCCTTTACACTCAATACGGATATTTCCACCAGCAGTAATTTTTTTACGAAAATAGGCTTCTCCACGGTAATTCGCAAAAAGTGGATTTGTTTCAAAGCATCCCGGTGTTGCCATCTGAAACTTTGTTCCTGCATAATCCCCCTCGCATGGCTCAAATTCCCATAAACTCCCTGTCAGTTCTTCCTGCACACGCACTTCATGTGTCTTAAATGTACGAATCATCGTTCTTCATCTCTCCTCAACAAATTCTACTTCAGTTTGCCATATACCTCATCTGTTACAGGCTCGCACCACTCATTCGAAGTGTCTTCACCCGGCACTTCCACAGCAAGATGACTAAACCAGCTATCCGGTGCAGCTCCATGCCAGTGTTTCACCTCTGCCGGAATGTGAATGCAGTCACCCGGTTTCATTTCAATCGCTTCCTTACCTTCTTCCTGATAATATCCACGACCGGCAACGCACACAAGAATCTGTCCGCCACCATTTTTTGCATGATGAATATGCCAGTTATTACGGCATCCTGGTTCAAAAGTAACATTAAAAATTCCTACCTGACTGGCAGATACCGGTGCCAGATAACTATTGCCGATAAAATATTGTGCAAATGCCGCATTCGGCTCACCGATTGGAAATACCATCTCTTTGGCATGTGCCCGCATTTCCTCATCTTCGTATGGCAGATCACCTTCACCGGCTACCCAAAATTCACCCAAAGCATTTCTTCCTGCTGTCTGTACAATTTTGCCCATAGTTGTTATCCTCCATTTTTCATAATCTAAAACTTCGCCTGAAATACAATTACAAACTTTTTACCCACTCGCTAATCTCCTGTTTAGACATACGATTTAAGAGTTTTCCTTCCACGATCTGCGCATTAGGAGCCGATGGCTGTAACTCGCTGACCGTGTTGCCAAATCCGCTGCCACCAGATGTTGCAAATAACACAATCTTTTTGCCGCTCAGATCATATTTCTCCAAAAATGTATTGACGATAGTTGGTGCAACATACCACCAAATCGGAAATCCTAAAATAATCTCATCATAAGAAGACACATCAACATCGCTGTCAGCGATTTCCGGACGAAACTGTTTGTCCTTCATCTCTACACTACTTCGTGATTTTTTGTCCATCCAGTTGAGATCCGCTTTCGTATATGGAACCTTTGGTGCGATCTCACACAGATCAAAATCGCCTGCCTCTGCGATCATTTCTGCTGTTTTCTTTGTTGTTCCGCTTGCACTAAAATAAGCAACTAATTTTTTTGCCATAAAATAACACCTCATTTCTTAAACATAAACAAATGTAGCTCTGCAAGAATCGCTAAAACAATTCTTAGTGGCATAGCACCACATTATAAGCAGTTTCCCATAAAGTTAAAAATGTGCAGGAAGTTTTATTTCTCCTGCACATTTATTATAATACTCCATTTTCAATTATGTCTACTACTTATATTGTATTGCTATCTATGCTTTTTTGGCATTATCTGCAATTATTTCGGTTTTATAGATTGTAATGCATAATTTATCCCTTTACAAACTATCTATATTAATTTTTTTCTAATTTCTCGTATTTTATTTTTTCTCTCTAAAACACTTACATCGCATTGTTCTAAATATTGATAAAATACATCTGCTGCAGATAACAACGCTAAAAAGAACTCCTTTTTCTCTACCATATATTTTTTGTCCCCTATAATTATCAAAAGCCCATTCTGATTCCTTTTTTCGTTTCTCAATATCACATTTAGAGGTTGGTCAGGAAACAAAAAACTCGTTTCCCATTTACCCTCTATCAATTCATCTATTGCATCTATGAAATATGACCACAAGTGATTAATTAAATCCCATTGTTCTAATCCCATAATCTCTTGAGTATAATATTTTATTACAACACTGCGCGGACCACGAGGCGGCATGATCTTAAGCAGCAATGAGATGAATGAAAAGTTCAATTTTAACAAAGCAATCCATGTGTTTAATATACGTTTCTACTGTTAGCATTATTATATCCTCTTTCTTTATTATCAAGTAAATCTATTTTTAGGTTCATACTTTTCTCCATTTCTCGTTTTGGCGAGCCGCATGCACTGCTTCCTCTAAATCTTCCGTAAAATGTATAGAGAAATCACCTTTCCCCGCCACTATACGCCTGTATCTCCTCAATAAACCGACTTACCATCGGTGAATACGGGATATTTCTCCGCCAAGCGATCACGGTACTTGTCTCCACTTTCGGCGTCAATCGCCTCTGCACAAGCTTATCCTTCTCCCAATACCGTTCTGCACCCTCGATCGACACCTGATACCCAAGCCCATGTAGCACCATCACCCCGGCATTAGTGCCAAGGTTACTGGTAAACGCCACCTGCAGCTTGCTAAAATCCTTTCCGAACCAGTTAGCCAACTCACTCTGTACCGTATGGCGTTCCGGCAAAATAAGCGGCAAACCGATCAAATCTTCTTTGGTAATATACTCTTTGGCAGCCAGCGGATCGTCTGCCCGCATCGTCAAAACCCAGTGATCACTGCCCTGTAAGCGAATATAATCCATTTCTTCCGTACTGACCGGTTCTAAAAACAGTCCTATATCAATAAGTCCTTTTCCCATCAATTCTGACACTGCATCGGCAGTCCCGGTGTGCAGTGCGATCTGCACTCTCGGATACTTTTCCCGATAACTGCGGCAGATTTCCGCAAGTGTCTCCACAGCCATAAACTCTCCACAGCCGATGGTGATCGTCCCCTCCATAAACTCTTGACTGCCTTTGAACTCACTTAAGATCTTATCTTCCATCTCAACGATTTCCAGTGCCCGCCTTTTAAGCAGCACGCCCTCACCCGTGAGTGTAATACTACGTCCCCCTCGGTCAAATAACTTTGCCCCCAGCTCTTCTTCCAACGCCGCAAGCTGCCTAGAAAGCGTCGGCTGGGTCAAATTCAACTGCTCCGCTGCTTTCGTAAAGCTCTGCTCCTTTGCCACGGTCAAAAAATACCGCAATACTCTCAAATTCATGACTCCATCCCCCTCTCCCTTAAATTTATAAGGGAATTTTAGCTCTTTGCCGTAAAGCACAAAGCCACGGTATATAACCTGCTGTCTCTATCAGTATAACTTTCTCAGCCTTATTTCGCAAATATCAGCCCTCGATCAATGCATCTGACTGCTCTGTTGCCTTGCTTCCTTTTCTCTCAAAAATGGTGCGGAAGATCAAACGAACTAACGGTCCGCAATAAAACATTTGATAACAGATTGCCACCAGGAAATTCATTGCCCATGTTTGAATCCAAGTACCAAAGGTTTTCGTTTCCTTAAACAACAAAGTTGCCACAAGGCTCATGAGCGGACACATGATACAACAGATGCAAATAGAGATCGCGTAGGTGATGATCTGCGGTCTGTCGTCCGGTGTCACAACCGTAAAAGCAAGTGCTTTCGCAATCTTTCCGACAATAAAAAATTCTAAGATAAATGCGACCGGCACCATGATCGGCAGTTCATGAACTGCTGCAAGAAAAGTCTCTCCGGTTACTTTTCCCATGTTTAACGCTACATTGTAAACGACCATCCCGTACACCATGACCGTTGCCATAATGGCTGTGAATACGACATCTTGAAATTTGTTTTTTGGCATAAAAAAATCCTCCTAAAATGATAACTATTGTCATGTGTTGTTCGTTATCATCCCGGAGGATTGTGCGTTTCCAATAAAAACCATATAATGCTGTGAAATTATAACATATTATCTCTAAATATGTAATACCCAAAATTAATAATAATCAAATTTTTGTGCTAATTGAGTCAGATCAACCCCACAATTTTCTTTTATTTTGTTCAAAAACGCCGATATGTCCACACCATAAAGATAATGCGTCAATGTCATGCCATCTGTATTCTTCTTATTACCATATAACCAAAAATACTTCTCCATTCCATCTTTACCATTGATTTTGTCTCTGTCCTTTTGTGCGGCTTCCATCGTTTTTTCTCCTGTCGTTCGCAGTTTTTGCAACGATTGTTTCTGATCCTTTGCTACTGCTTTTTGTGATAGCTCCGCCAAAAACAGCCGGTCTTTACCCGCCAACACATCAATTTTTAAGGTTGGATATTTCTCATCCTTTGTCAACGATAATTTGAAAGTATATGTCACGGAAGAATCTGCCGCTTTCAGAGATATGTCTTCGCGATATTCTTTTTTCGTATTGTTTCGCACGATCGTAACCGAATAGTCGACATTATCCACCATGAGCTCTATTACACGTCCACGAATCGTATCTGACTCATCCACATATAATTTCATTTTCTTCCATACCATGCTGTACTTGTTGGTCATAAATTCACCGGTATGATACACAATATCATACTCCGTACATGCATCAGTAATCCCTTTCGGCTTCACATCCTCTCTGCTCTTCGTGACAGTCTGTCCTTTTTGCCAAAACATGCCAAGCCACTTTTGCATCTCACTTTTGAACGTAACTTCCGTCCCCATCGGTACAAACAAGGCTTCGGTCAATTCCGTCTCCAACATAAGATAATCTTCTTTTAGTTCCGGGATCTGCAGGCAACTAACCCCTCCGGATTCTCCCACAGCACGCTTCTGTGTTCCATCGTGAAAAGCATTAAAATGTACTGCCTTTTGGTCATTTAATAACACTATCCCCTGTCCGGTCACCGTGTCTTTATCCATCTGAATATCAGACTGTACCGTGACCTTTTGCAAGCCACTTTTCCTTAATAACGCTTTCCATGCATCGCCAAGTGTGATCTGCGTTGTTAGTCCCAGTCCTTCACTGCTCCTGTCTTTCCAATCTGCCTTCCAGTCACAAAGCTGTTGAATTTCTTCATCCAGCGTTCTCTTCTCCAATTTTTGAACATACTCCGTTGGCGGAAGCTTCTTTTGCTGTTCCTGCTTTTTATAATAGATCACGCCACCTGTACCCAATGCCAAAACAACAATAATACAAATAGCTGCCACGAACCATTTCTTTCTGCTCTGTTTCATAATCCCTCACTCCTTTTACCATAAAACAATATGCTGTTATCTATACAACCATCGTCCACTCGCAAATTCGCCCATCAGAATAATCCACACCATTCAGATAAGTGTCGTCATTTTCTTATTGTATAACGCACCATTTTGCGACCTGTACTTTGGATTAATCGAAGAAACACGAATACTTCTCGTACGCATCGTCTCGTTCTCTGGCAAGATCCATACACCAACTAAGCCCGTAATCATCTGATAGTCCTTTGCCTATCAGTCTTACACCATAGGTTTAAAACTACCATATGTAAAATACTTTGAATGCCTTATTTTACGTATTCCCCTTCTCTTATCTCCTAGGCCAAGTATAACATATCCGTTATTAAAAATAAAACACAATCTTTCCTTTCCCCCTGTCATTTTATATCCGTTTATGGTATCCTTATTGTGGGGTTATTTTTTACCGAATGTTGATGGGAACGTTCGTGTTATTACAAGAAAAAGGAGATTTTCAATGAAACAAATTGGCTTTGATAATGATAAATACTTATCCATGCAGTCTGCACATATTAGAGAGCGCATTTCTCAATTTGGCGATAAGCTGTACTTAGAGTTTGGCGGCAAATTATTTGACGATTATCATGCATCACGCGTACTTCCGGGCTTTGCACCGGACAGTAAATTACAAATGCTTTTACAACTTGCCGATCAGGCTGAAATGATCATTTCGATCAATGCATCAGATATTGAGCGTAACAAGATCAGACATGATCTCGGAATTACCTACGATCAGGATGTATTACGTCTGATCGATGTATACAAAAAGAAAGGACTTTATGTCAGCAGCGTAGTTATCACCCGTTACGCCGGACAGCCATCCGCAAATCTGTTTCAAAAAAAATTAGAATCCATCGGTATCCAGGTTTATCACCACTATACTATCGATGGCTATCCAAACAATATCGACAAGATCGTAAGTGATGACGGCTATGGCAAAAACGATTATATTAAAACAACCAGACCGCTTGTCATTGTTACTGCACCGGGACCGGGAAGCGGCAAGATGGCAACCTGCCTTTCTCAGCTATACCACGAAAACAAAAACGGTATCAAGGCCGGTTATGCAAAGTTTGAGACATTCCCAATTTGGAATATTCCTTTGAAGCATCCGGTCAATTTAGCCTATGAGGCCGCAACTGCTGATCTGAATGATGTTAATATGATCGACCCATTTCATTTGGAAGCATATGGTGAAACTACGGTAAATTATAACCGCGATATTGAAATTTATCCGGTGCTCGCCGCCATGTTTGAACGCATCTATGGATACTGTCCATACAAGTCTCCAACAGATATGGGCGTCAATATGGCAGGCAACTGTATTATTGATGACGAAGTCTGTAAGGAGGCGTCAAAGCAGGAGATCATTCGCCGCTATTACCAGTCGCTCAACCGCTATATCAAAGATGAGGCATCGGGTGACGAAATATACAAACAGGAACTCATCATGAAGCAGGCTAAAATATCCGTAAACGATCGTGCTGTTGTTCCGATTGCTAACGAGCGGGCTAAGCAAAAAGGATCGGCTGCTGCTGCAATGGAACTGCCGGATGGAACCATCGTAACCGGTTCTACTTCTGATCTGCTCGGTCCGGCGTCCGCTGTACTGTTAAATGCGATCAAAGTATTAGGAAAGATTGATGATAATGAACATCTGATATCCCCTTCCTTTATTGAACCGATCCAGCACCTTAAGACCGGTTATCTTGGCAGCAAGAATCCACGCCTGCATACCGATGAAGTACTTATTGCGCTTTCAATGTGCGCTGTATCGGATCCGAAAGCCAAACTGGCATTAGAACAGCTCCCAAAATTGTCCGGATGTCAGCTTCATGTTTCCGCGATCTTGTCATCAATCGATATCAACACTTTCAAAAAGCTTGGCATTGAATTAACCAATGAAGCCGTTTATGAGGGTGCTGCTACAACAGAAACGGAATGATCGTATTCCCGCATGCTATAATAAAAAGTTCCCTATAAAATAAAAAACAGCGTTTTCAAATTTTTTGAAAACGCTGTTTTTCATTTCTTATGTTTTCTATCACACGAAGATCATTCATTCCCCGTATTCTTTTTCATGGCTATCTCAACAACTTTACTGGTATACTCTGCCTTGTCTAAGCTTAGCAGTTCCCTTGCCTGCGACTCACTGACGCCATACTCAGATTGTAACAAAGATACGATCTGTTCTTTGCAGCCATCTACCTCGTCCTCGATCTCAAGCTGTTTGGCAGTCTCTAAATTCGCATCATATCTCTGCAAACCACGGATCAGCGCATTTAAGGCATCTGGATAATAATTCATAGCATCATAATTTTGATAAGAATCCAATGCTCTCTGTACCTGCATCACTGTTCGAATCTTATTATAGGTATCCGGATCTTTCTCTTTCACCTTCGTTCCTAACACCTCTTGGTATGCCTGCTCGTACTTACCCATCTCAAAGTATTTCATGGCCTGCTTCTTTGAACTGGAGTAACCATGTATGTTTGTGCCAGCAATCTCCACTACCAGAAAAGTAACGGTCAAGATAGCAATGATCGCAACACCAACTTTATTGAGCTTGCCGGTAACTTCATATTTTTCAGCTTCTGCCTCTTCTTCCTGCTGTGCTTTTCGCTCAGCCTTTTTGGCTTCTTTTTCCGCTTTTTTTGCAGCTTTTTCTTCGGCTTTTGCTGCTTTCTTCGCTTCTTTTTCTGCTTTTTTTGCTTCCTTTGCCTGCTCTTTTTCTGCCTTTTTCTGTTCCGCCAACTCCGCTTTTTCCGCAGCTTTTTGTTCTTCCTCTTCCTGTGCTTTTCGTTCTTCCTCGGCAATCTCATCGTTGATTACATTACCAAAGACACGCTGAAACAATCCTTTCTGATCTGTTGGCTCCTCTTCCGGATGTTCCTCCGGTGCCGCAATATCTAGCAGATCATCAATAGACACATCCTGTGATTCCGAATCAGCACCAAGCATATCAAAAATATCTGCAGCCTCAGCATCCTGATCTTCTACCAGTTCATCCTTTGATGCCGTCTCCTGCTGCAACGATCCGGTCATATCCAGATCATCCAACAATCCATCTAACATCATATTTAATGCCTGATCATCGGTCGAAGATTCTGATTTTCCGTCATTCATTAACGCTGCCGTCTCTGCTGAATCTCCGCCACTTACATCGTCAGAATACAAATTGATATTATCTAATAATTCACTGGTATTAATCGTCGCACTATCACCAGCCGGCTGTAAGATCTCTTCAGTACCTCCGTCGTCGATCGGTGCTGGAATCTCTTCAGGAGTTTCCGCAACCGACATTGGAATCTCTTCGGAAACCCCCTCTACCGGTATTGGAATCTCTTCAGAAGCTTCCTCCTCGATCGGCATTGGAACCTCTTCAGAAACTTCCTCCTCTACCGGCATTGGAATCTCTTCAGAAACTTCCTCCTCTACCGGCATTGGAATCTCTTCAGAAACTTTCTCCTCTACCGGCATTGGAATCTCTTCAGGAACTTCCTTCTCTACCGACATTGGAATCTCTTCGGAAACCTCCTCCTCTGCCGGCATCGGTGCATCCTCAGACTGCTCGTCTGACTTAAACTCCTCTATCCCTTCCAGATTTTCCAAATCTTCTATGTCCACAAAATCCGCCAAGGAACCCATATCCGCGAAATCAGCCGCATTCAGATCTTCTAATTCTTTGTCTTCTCCTGACATTACCGCAACCTCTTTTCTTCCTTATTGATGGTCCGTTACTCCGATCAAGTTATCTAATGCAGCAACCAACTGTCCAATCTCCGGTTTTGACAACTGGGCATCAGCTCCGAGCGACTCCCCTTTACGACGCATCTCTTCGTTGATCAACGAGGAAAAGATGACAACTGGAATATGGCAAAACTGATCAGACTCTTTGATCAATTTTGTCAAATGGTGTCCATCCATCTGCGGCATCTCAATATCTGTGATCACACAGGATACTTTCTCGTCCAAATTTCCCGACTTATAATAGTCGCATAACCGATCCCAACATTCCTGACCATTGTTCGTTGCCGTTACGTTTACATATCCGGCCTCAGACAAGCAGTTGACGATCATCTTGCTAAGCAAAATAGAATCTTCTGCAATCAAGATCGGTGTATCGTTTCGTTTTCTTCCCGTCAAATGATCGACAGAAGAGGCCTTCAATCCGGTTTCCGGATTAATTCCGGCAACAATCTCCTCAAAATCCAGTATAATGATCAGCTTACCATCAATCTTAACGATGCCTGTCGCCATGCTGTTATCACCACTATTCACCGTAGAATCCGGTTTCAAAATTTCTTTCCAGGAAATGCGATGAATTCCTGCAACTCCGTGTACATGAAATGCAGTATGCAACCCATTAAAGCCCGTTACGATATACATATCTCCCGCCGTATCTGCTTTCTTAGGCAGATTCATAACCACTGCCAGATCAATAATAGAAAGGATCTCATCTCTCGGCATAAATATCCCCTCTACTCTGGGATCTGAATTTGGCACCGGTGTTGGCACCTGATATGGCAAAATTTCCCGCACTTTCGCAACATTAATTCCATAGCTGTTGCCACCAACGGTAAATTCCAAAATCTCTAATTCATTTGTTCCACTTTCCAATAAAATACCTGTATCCATACTCGCGCCTCCTATTTGATAGCTATTTCTGCCTGTTTGTCATCCCGTACAGCTACCAGTGATACATCTGACAAGTTAATTTCCTGATCCACCTCAAACACCAAAACTCCCTGTCTGTTATCTCCAGCCTTGATCTTCTGCTGAAAATATTGCAATTCGCCATTCGCAACTGTATGCTGTAGAAGTCCCACCTGTTTTCCCTCTGACCGCAGGTAAAAATCCGGTTTGTTTTTATGTAAGTCAACCTTTGCATTCGTATTCCCAGTATTTTTGATCCGAAAATATAAGACAAGCAGTTTCTTACCCTTTCCGACTTTACAATACGCGTAATCTGCACCGAGCGAAGATTTCAATTTTGCTGACACAAAGTCTACAGAAACCCCAGGAATTCCATACAATTTCGTTAAAGGAACTGTTGTAGCTTCTGCCTCTCCGTCCTTTCCGGCCGCAGCCTGCCCCGGTTCAGCACTCTGCACTGCTGCAGTTTCTGTCGGTGCCGGCGCAGGAGTAACGATCGGCGTTGGTGTTGGCGTCGGATTTGGCATTGGACCT
>ERZ840371.2964-NODE-2964-length-14500-cov-10.237937_pt1 | contig 14500 bp, 10 predicted proteins | sample MGYA00519937_ERZ840371 | MGnify/ENA primary metagenome ERZ840371 (study PRJEB31850, sample SAMEA3708873) | human gut metagenome | biome: human gut; feature: human-associated habitat; material: faeces | place: China | collected 2014 ... | reverse complement strand
GCTACGTCATCGGCGTTGACGTTGACCAGAACTACATCGGTGCAAACGGCGTTGCAGATGGCACCTACGCTTATAACCCGTTCATCACCTCCGCTATGAAGGGTCTGACCGAGGCTGTCAACACTGCTCTGGCTGATATCGATGCCGGCAGCTGGGCCGACATCGCAGGTTCCAATGGCAACTTCGGTCTGGAGGACGGCGATTATATCGGCCTGCCCACCGATGCAGACAGCTGGAACTTCGAGTCCTTCACCACCGACGAGTACGAGGAAGTCAAGGGCAAGATCAAGAGCGGCGAGATCACTGTTGATAACAGCTCCGACGACGCTACCAAGCCCACCGTCAGCGAGTTCACCACCGTCAACTACATCCAGTAAGCTGTTGTCCGGCAGGCCTGCCTGCGGACGATCGATAGTTCTTTTCAAAGCGGGGCATCCTGTAACGGGGTGTCCCGCTTTTTTCTGTCTTCTATTGGCGTAATGCGGGAAAAATGCAGCGTACTCTTCGTGAAAAGAGTACAAAAGTAATACTATTGTCTGTGCTTTCTGCCAAAAAGCAAAAAAGACATGTGCAAATTGCCGCAAATCAGGTATAATGGAACTTAAAGAAGTATCGGTGTCGAAACGACACGAAAGGAGAGTGAGCAGATTGGCAGAGGATTTTGTGATCGAAATGCTCCACATTACCAAGGAGTTCCCTGGAATCAAGGCAAACGACGATATCACCCTGCAGCTGCGCAAAGGCGAGGTACATGCCCTGCTGGGCGAGAACGGCGCCGGCAAAAGTACACTGATGAGCGTGCTGTTTGGCCTGTACCAACCGGAAGCTGGTCAGATCCGCAAAAACGGCAAGGAGGTTGTCATCCGCAACCCCAATGATGCAAACGCACTGGGCATCGGCATGGTGCACCAGCACTTCAAGCTGGTGGAATGCTTCAGCGTTCTGGACAACATCATTCTGGGCGTGGAGCCCAATAAAATGGGCTTTTTGCAGAAAGCCGAGGCCCGCAAGAAGGTCATGGCCCTGAGCGAAAAGTACGGCCTGCGCGTGGACCCGGATGCCCTTGTCAGCGATATCTCGGTGGGCATGCAGCAGCGCGTGGAGATCCTGAAGATGCTGTACCGCGACAACGAGATCCTGATCTTCGATGAGCCCACCGCTGTGCTGACCCCGCAGGAGATCGACGAGCTGATGGAGATCATGCGCGGGTTCAAGAAGGAAGGCAAGTCCATCCTGTTCATCACCCACAAGCTCAACGAGATCATGGCGGTGGCAGACCGCTGCACCGTTCTGCGCAAGGGCAAGTATATGGGCACCGTGGACATCAAGGACACCACCAAGGAAGAGCTTTCCCGCATGATGGTGGGCCGTGATGTGCAGCTGCAGGTGGACAAAAAGCCTGCTAACCCCGGCGAAGTGGTGCTGGATGTGGAAAACGTTACCATGCACAGCGCCCAACACAAGAAGGATGCAGTCCGGGATGTCTCTTTTCAGGTGCACGCCGGTGAGATCGTCTGTCTTGCCGGTATCGAGGGCAACGGTCAGACCGAGTTCGTCTACGGCCTGACCGGTCTGGAAAAGATCAGCAGCGGCAAGATCACACTGGACGGCAAGGACATCACCAACGAGTCCATCCGTCAGCGCTCCAAGGACGGCATGAGCCACATCCCAGAGGACCGCCACAAGCACGGCCTTGTGCTGGACTACAGTCTGGAAAACAACATGGTGCTGCAGCGCTACTGGCAGCCCGAGTTCCAGAAGGGCGGCTTTATCCGCAGCGATAAGGTGCGCGAATATTCCGATAAGCTCATTGCCCAGTACGATGTGCGCAGCGGTCAGGGCAGCCTGACCACCGTGCGCAGCATGTCCGGCGGCAACCAGCAGAAGGCCATCATTGCCCGTGAGATCGATAAGGACCCGAAGCTCTTGGTGGCAGTTCAGCCAACCCGCGGTCTGGACGTTGGTGCAATTGAATACATCCACCGTCAGATCGTGGCCGAGCGCGATAAGGGTACGGCCGTGCTGCTGGTCAGTCTGGAGCTGGACGAGGTGATGAACCTGTCCGACCGCATCCTTGTGATGTACGAGGGCGAGGTCGTGGGCGAATTTGACCCCAAGACCACCACCGTGCAGGAGCTGGGCCTGTATATGGCAGGCGCACGCAAGCAGGGAAAGGAGAGCAAATAACACATGAACAAGAAAAAACTTTCCCACAGCAGTCTGAACAGCTCCATCACCAGTGTGCTGGCTGCTCTGCTGTGCATCCTGATCGGCCTTGTGGTCGGTTTTCTGGTGCTGCTGGCCATCAACCCGGCCCACGCATGGGGCGACGGCTTTGTGCGCATCCTGAAGGGCGGCTTCCATGACGCACCCTACGGTGTCGGCAAGGAGCTGGCAAATGCGGCTCCCCTCATTATGACCGGTCTGTCTGTGGCGTTTGCCTTCAAGACCGGCCTGTTCAACATCGGTGCGGCGGGTCAGTACACGCTGGGCGCTTACGGCGCTCTGTACTGCGCCATCATGCTCAAGCTGCCGTGGTTCGTCTGTCTGATCGCAGCCACCATTCTGGGCGGCATCTGGGGTGCGATCCCCGGCTTCTTCAAGGCCTACTTCAACATCAACGAGGTCATTACCTCCATCATGTTCAACTGGATCGGCCTGTACCTTGTCAATGAGCTGGTCTACCAGAACGGCACCGGCCCCATGTATGATGTGCGCAACACCCGCACCCTGAACCTGGGCAAGAACGCGGATCTCGCCCAGTCTGTCATCCCGGACTTCGGCCTGAACAAGATGTTCCAGACCAACAGCACCACCATTGCCATCTTCCTGGCCGCTGTGGTGGCCATCCTGATCTGGGTGGTGCTGAACAAGACCACCTTTGGCTATGAGCTGAAGGCGGTCGGCCTGAATAAGAGTGCTGCCCGCTACGCCGGTATCAACGAAAAGAAGAACATCATCCTCTCCATGGCCATTGCCGGTGCGCTGGCAGGCTTTGGCGCGGGCCTGTTCTACCTGTCCAACGTGGGCCAGTGGAACCCCCTGAACTCCACCAGCCTGCCCGCCATGGGCTTCAACGGCATCTCCGTTGCCCTGCTGGCAAGCTCCAACCCCATTGGCACCATCTTCTCGGCCCTGTTCATCTCCCACATCTCGGTGGGCGGCACCTTCCTTTCCACCAAGTATTATCCCACGGAGATCGCCGACCTGATCAGCGGCATCATCATCTACCTGTGTGCATTCTCCATGCTGTTCCGCGGCAAGATCCAGAAGCTGCTGTTCAAGAATGCGGACAAGACCAATGTGAACGCAGAGCCTGCCCCGGCGGAAAAGGCCAACGCGAAGAAGGAGGGCAAGTAAGATGCTGCTTTTGATCAAATATACCCTGCTGTATGGCATCGTCCTGATGCTGGTGGCACTGGGCGGTATGTTCAGTGAGCACTCCGGCATCATCAACATCGCACTGGAAGGCATCATGGTCATCGGCGGTGTGGCGGGTGTCCTCACCCTCACCATGCTGCCCGCGGACCTGCCGGCTTTCGCCACCGTGCTCATCGCGGTGCTGGCGGCTGCTATCGCCGGCATGGTCTACAGCCTGCTGCTGGCCTTCGCGTCCATCAACCTGAAAGCGGACCAGACCATCGGCGGCACGGCCCTGAACCTGCTGGCCACCGCCATTGCCGTGGTCATTGCCAAGTATTTCAGCGACAGCGGCAGCGCCAAGCTGAACTATTCCAACAAGCCGTTCCTGTTCAGCATCGGCGGCCTGGAGCTGAGCATCTTTGTGCCGTTGGGCATCGTGCTGCTCGTCATCAGCTATGTGGTGCTGTACAAGACCCGCTTCGGTCTGCGCCTGCGCGCCTGCGGCGAACATCCTCAGGCAGCCGATTCTGTGGGCATCAACGTCTACAAGATGCGCTACGCGGGTGTGCTGCTTTCCGGTGCGCTGGGCGCTATCGGCGGTCTGGCATATATCGTGCCCCCGGTGCAGACCTGGAACTTTGAGGTCGGCGTGGCTGGCGCGGGCTTCCTTGCACTGGCTGTTATGATCTTTGGCCAGTGGAAGCCCTTCAACATCTGTGCCGCCGCCATGTTCTTTGCCGTGTTCAAGAGCCTGGCAAACATTGCGGACTCCACCTTCCTGGCGCAGCTCCACTGGTCCAGCAACATCTATAACATGATGCCGTTCATCGCATCCATGATCATTCTGGCCTTTACCTCCAAAAACAGCATGGCCCCCAAGGCTGAGGGTATCCCTTACGACAAGGGTTCCCGCTGAGCGAGGTTTGTTCCAAGGGCGCAGCTGCTTTTCCGGGCAGCTGCGCCCTTGGCGTTCAAAAACCGACAAAGGAGACGGAATGTGGATTGCCTTTGTCAAAAAGTCTGTTATAATGGAATTTACTGAAAGTCATACTGTCAGACAGGAGAATTGCGATGCGTATTTATGATCTGATCGCGAAAAAGCGCGATGGCGGTACCCACACCCGGGAAGAGCTGGAGGCCATTGTCAACGGCTTTGTCAGCGGGGAGGTGGCCGATTACCAGATGGCTGCCTGGATGATGGCGGTCTACCTGCGCGGCATGACCAACGAAGAAACAGCCGAGCTGACGGACGTGATGGCCCACAGCGGCGTGATGGTCGATCTTTCCCCCATCCCCGGCATCAAGGTGGATAAGCACTCCACCGGCGGCGTGGGCGATAAGACCACCCTTGTGATCGCCCCTGTGGTGGCGGCCTGCGGTGTGAAGATCGCCAAGATGAGCGGCCGCGGCCTGGGCCATACCGGCGGCACCATTGATAAGATGGAGAGCGTGCCCGGCACCAGAACTGCCCTTTCGCAGGAGGAGTTCTTTGCCCAGGTGAACAAGATCGGGCTGTCGGTCATTGGCCAGAGCGAGGGCATTGCTGTGGCGGATAAGAAGATGTACGCCCTGCGGGATGTGACCGCCACGGTCAGCTGCATCCCCCTTATCGCCTCTTCCATCATGTCCAAGAAGCTGGCCTCCGGCTCCGATGCCATCCTGCTGGATGTGACCACCGGCACCGGTGCCTTTATGAAGACCGTGGACCAGAGCATTGAGCTGGCAAAGCTCATGGTGTCCATCGGCACCCACCATGGCCGCCGGGTGGCCGCCATGATCACCGACATGGACACCCCGCTGGGCCACAACATCGGCAACAGCCTGGAGGTCATGGAGAGCATGGATGTGCTCAAGGGCCACGGCCCCGCCGACCTGACCGAGGTGTGCCTGCAGCTGGCCGCCAATATGCTGGTGCTGGCAGGGAAGGGCACCCCCGCCGAATGCCGTGCCATGGCACAGGCGGTGATCGCGGACGGCTCTGCCTTTGCCAAGTGCAAGGAGATGTTTGCCGCCCAGGGCGGTGATACCCGCGTGCTGGATGACTACAGCCTGTTTGAGCAGCCTGCTGCCCGCTATGAGCTGCTGGCCGAGCAGGATGGGTACATCGTGGCCAATGATGCCGAAAAGATCGGCTCGGCCAGTGTGCTGCTGGGTGCCGGCCGCCAGAAAAAGGGCGACCCGCTGGACTTTGCCGCCGGCATCACCCTGCACAAAAAGCGCGGCGACTACGTCCACAAGGGCGAGAGCCTGGCGACCTTCTACGGTGCAGCGGACAAGTTTGAAGCCGCTGCCGCCGAGTACCGCAGCGGCCTTGTGTACGGTGCGGAAAAGCCGGAGGAAGCCCCGCTGGTATACGCCCTTGTCACCAAGGACGGCGTAGAGCGGTACTAAGACCTGACAGCAGGGGAGACCTTGCTCTTATAACGATACTCTTCCGCTGATGACGCCCAAAGCGCACGCGGAGGGCATTCTGAATCATTTTGACCCAAGGAGGCTGCTGCACAAAAGCTGTGCGGCAGCCCCTTTTCTGCGCTTTTACGCTGAAAACAGGTAATCCTGCACAAAAGAACCGTCGCTTTTTAAGCAATTCGATGTATTTGTGGGGCAAGCAGTGGAACTTTGCGGCTGGATATGATATACTAAGCTGTATTTGTATACCCCGGGAAAGGGGCTGCCAAAGGAGAAAGGACTTGTTATGAAGATCATTCTGGTGGGCAGCGGCAAGGTCGGTACCGCCCTTGCGCGGCAGCTCAGCGAGGAGGGCCACAACGTGACCGTTGTGGACACGAACAAGGCGCGGGTGGAGCACCTGATCGAGACGTACGACGTGCTGGGCATCGTGGGCAACGGCTCCTCCATCACCACCCTGTCCGAAGCCGGCATTGAGGATGCGGACGTGTTCATTGCCGTGACCGGTTCGGACGAGCTGAACCTGCTGTGCTGTATGTTTGCCAAAAAGGCGGGCCACTGCCACGCCATTGCCCGCGTGCGCAACCCGTCCTACAGCCACGAGCTGGACTTTATCAAAAAACAGATCGGCATTTCGGCCATCATCAACCCGGAAATGGCGGCAGCCAAGGAGATCTCCCATCTGCTGCGGTTCCCGGGGGCCAGCAAGATCGACACCTTTGCGGGCGGCCGCGTGCGGCTGATCAAGTTTGCGCTCACCGAGGCACAGGGGCTGGACGGCGTAGCCATCCGCGAGATCCCCAGTCGGCTCAAGAGCGACATTCTGGTGTGTGCCGTGGAGCGTGACGGCGGGGTGATCATCCCCAACGGCAACTTTGTGCTGCAGAACGGCGATCAGGTCACCTTCCTGGCCACCCAGGAAAACGCGCATGCCTTCTTCCGGCAGATCCACATGCCGGTGCGGCCGGTGCGCAACGCCCTGATCGTGGGCGGCGGTGCCATCGCGTTCTACCTGAGCCAGGAGCTGCTGGACAACCATGTGCGGGTGCGCATCGTGGAGCGGGATGCCGCCCGCGCCCAGGAGCTGGCCGAGCAGCTGCCCGGTGCCCAGGTCCTGAACGAGGACGGCTCCAACCGGGAGTTCCTGCTGTCGGAAGGGCTGGAGTCCACCGAGGCATTCGTGGCTCTGACCAACATCGACGAAGAAAACGTGCTGCTGACCCTGTTTGCCAAAAAGCATTCCCACGGCAAGCTGGTGACCAAGGTGAACCGTCTGGAGTTCGATGACATTCTGGCCGGGCTGGACCTGGGCAGCGTGGTGTACCCCAAGTACATGACCTGCGATTACATTGTGCAGTATGTGCGTGCCCTGCAGAATGAGGCGGGCAGCAACATCAAGACCCTGTACCGCATCCTGGACGACCGCGTGGAAGCGTTGGAATTCACGGTGCACGAGGAGAGCCGGGCCACCGGTGTGCCCCTGAGCCAGCTGCATCTGAAAAAGAACCTGCTGCTGTGCTGCATCACCCGGGGCAATCAGATCCTGATCCCCCGCGGCGGCGACCAGATCCAGGTAGGCGACAACGTGATCGTGGTCACGCTGGAGCATGGCCTGCATGACCTGCGGGACATCGTGGAGAGCTGACGGAGGCGGGCTATGAATTATGCGATCGTTTTCCGTCTGCTGGGCTATATCCTGATGATTGAGGGCGCCCTGCTGCTTCTGCCCGCCGCTGCCAGCCTGATCTACGGCGAGTGGATGGTACTGGCCGTGTTCCTGCTCACGGCTGCCGTGAGCGCAGGCATCGGCTTTGCGCTGCGGGCCATCAAGCCCCGCAGCAAGGTATTCTATATGCGGGAGGGCTTTACTGCCACCGCACTGAGTTGGATCGTCATCTCGGTGGTGGGCGCCGCGCCTTTCGTGCTCACCGGCTGCATCCCCAACCCGGTGGATGCCCTGTTTGAGACGGTGTCCGGCTTTACCACCACCGGTGCCAGCATCCTGCCGGAGGTGGAGAGCCTGCCCAAGGGCATTTTGTTCTGGCGCAGCTTCACCCACTGGATCGGCGGCATGGGCGTTCTGGTATTCCTGCTGTCCCTGCTGCCGCTGACCGGCGGCTCCCACGTCAACCTGATGAAGGCGGAGAGCCCCGGCCCGCAGGTGGACAAGCTGGTGCCCAAGGTGCAGTCTACCGCCAAGATCCTGTATGGCATCTATCTGGCCTTGACCGTGCTGGAACTGCTGTTCCTGCTGGCGGGGCACATGCCCCTGTTCGAGGCCCTGCTTACCTCCTTTGGTACCGCAGGCACCGGCGGCTTCGGCTTCCGCAATGACAGCTTTGCCAGCTTCTCGCCCTACATCCAGTGGGTCGTGACCGTGTTCATGATCCTGTTCGGCGTCAACTTCAACGCCTACTTCCTGCTGCTGATGCGTCGGTTCCGCCGTGCTGCAGCCAGCGAAGAGGTGCGCGGCTACTTTGTGGTCATTGCAGCCGCCATTGCCATCATCACGGCCAACATCTACAGCCTCTACAACAGCTTTGGCGAGGCGCTGCGGCAAGCGGCGTTCCAGGTGGGTTCCATCATCACCACCACGGGCTTTTCCAGCTGCGATTTTGACCTGTGGCCCACCCTGTCCAAGGAAGTGCTGGTGGTGCTGATGTTCATTGGTGCCTGTGCCGGAAGCACCGGCGGCGGCATCAAGGTGAGCCGCATCCTCATTTTGGGCAAGACGCTGGGCAAGGAGCTCAAGCAGGCTCTGCACCCGCAGGTGGTGGCTCCGGCGCGTATGGACGGCAAGCTGCTGAACCATGAGACCATCCGTACCACCAACGTGTTCATGGCGGCCTACAGCTTCATCTTTGTGGGGTCCTTCCTGCTCATCAGTCTGAACGGCTTTGACATGGTGACCAATTTCACTGCCGTGGCCGCCACTCTGAACAACATCGGCCCGGGCCTGGAACTGGTGGGCCCCATGCAGAACTTTAGCGGTTTTGCAGACCCGGCCAAGCTGGTGCTGATCTTTGACATGCTGGCAGGCCGGTTGGAGATCTTCCCCATGCTGGTGCTGTTCCTGCCCGACACCTGGCGCAAATTCTGATCGTACAACGAAATCTAAAAGGGGCCACCCGCTGCGGGCGGCCCCTTTGCCATGCTTGCGTTCTGCAGGCAAAAAGGGTACAATACAACTGCTGGAAAACCAACGCTTTTGGAAGAAAGGACTGCTATGGAATACGATTTTTATACGCTGGGCGTCCTTTACCTGGTCTACTCGTTTGCGGGCTGGGTAGGGGAGACGGTAGTAGCTACGGTGCGGGGCAAGCATTTTGCCAACCGCGGCGCAGCAGCCGGGCCCTTCTGCTTTGTGTACGGCTCCACGGCGGTACTGCTGGCCGTGGGCTTCACGGACCTGCGCAGCGACCCGGTGTACCTCTTCTTTGCCTGTACGCTGGCCTCCACGGTCATGGAGTGGCTGACGGCTAAGCTGCTGGAACGGCTGCACCGCCGCAAATGGTGGGACTACTCCGGTAAGCGCTTCAACCTGAACGGCTATGTCTGCCTGCAGTATTCGCTGCTGTGGGGCGTGCTGGGCACTGCCAGCGTGCTGTGGCTCAATGGCCTGCTGCTGCGGCTGTGCCAGGCCATCCCGAGCTGGCTGCTGCACCCGCTGGTGTGGGCGGCGGTCATCGTGGCAGCGCTGGACCAGATTGGTTCGGCCGTGCTGGTGGGGCGCTATGCGGCCAAACACCCGGTGTTGGAACAGCTGAACCAGCGGCTGGGTGAAAGCTCCGACGGCCTGCGCCGCCGCATTGCCCTGTATGTGGAAAAGCGCATCCAGCGGGCCTACCCGGCGGCGGCCCGGCAGGAACCGACCATTGCCCAGAACGGCGAAACGCCCCTGAGCGCCGCCGACCTGCTGTGGCTGTTCGTGGTGGGCGCGTTTCTGGGTGACCTGGTGGAAACAGTGTTCTGCCGCCTGACGGCAGGCGTCTGGATGAGCCGTTCCAGTCTGGTGTGGGGGCCGTTCAGCGTGGTGTGGGGCCTGGCTCTGGCCCTGACTACCGTGCTGCTGCGCCAGAATCAGGACAAGAGCGACCGCTACCTGTTTGTGTTCGGCACGGTGATGGGCGGCGTGTACGAGTATGTGTGCAGCGCCGTGACCGAGCTGTTGTTTGGCACGGTGTTCTGGGACTACAGCAAGTTCAAATTCAATCTGGGCGGGCGCATCAACCTGCTGTACTGCTTCTTCTGGGGCATGGCGGCCGTGGTGTGGATGCGCTACGGCTACCCGGTGGTCATGAAGTGCATGACCCGTCTGCGCAGCCGGGTGCGGCCGTGGATGACCGTGCTGCTGGCGGTGTTCATGGCGGTGAACATGGTTACCAGCTCGCTGGCGCTGGCCCGTTACGACGCCCGCACCAGCGGGGTGCCAGCTGCCAATGCCGTGGAGACCTATCTGGACGCCCATTTCGACAATGCCCGCATGGAACGCATCTATCCCAATGCGAAAAAAGTGGAAAAGGCCGGATGAAATTTGCAGGTTTCCCCTTGCGCTTTGCCGTTGAAACAGGTATAATATGCAAAGATAAAAGGGAGTAAAGGGCGTATATCCCGCAAGAGATGATACGCTGTGCTGCAGCGACAACCCGGCAGAAATGCCCGATGCAGTACCGGATGCTTGAGACTTTTATTACAAGGACGTAGTATGCGTACCCTGTAATAGGAGTCTTTTCTTTTTTGCCCGGCTGAGAGACTCCCGTTCCTGGAGCCGGGCCAAGGAACGATCAAAAAGGAGAAAAAACATGCTTATACCTGTTTTGCTGTTCATCGTGGGCCTGTTGTGCCTGATCAAGGGCGGTGACTGGTTTGTGGACGGTGCCACCGGCATTGCCCGCCGCTTCCATGTGCCGGAGTTGCTCATCGGTGCTACGGTGGTGTCCATCGGCACCACCCTGCCGGAGGTGATGGTGTCTACCACCTCGGCTCTCACCGGTCACGGCGAGATCGCCTACGGCAACGCCATTGGTTCGGTCATCTGCAATTCCGCCCTCATTGCGGCCATTCCCATTGTGGTCAAGCCGGGCAAGGTGGACCCCAAGAGCCTGCGCACCCCGGTGCTGTTCTTCTTTGTGGCGGCAGCCTTCTACGCTGGTGTGGCCTACACCACCGGCTCCTTCACCCGGCTGGTGGGCATCATCCTGCTGGCCATGTTCGTGGCCTACATCGTCTGCAACGTGATGGCCATGAAGAATGCCCCCGCCCCGGAAGAAGAGGAAGAGCCGGAAGAAAACGCTTCCTTTGCCAAGGAACTGGGCCTGCTGGCGGTGGGCGCGGTGCTCATCGCGGTGGGCGCGGACCTGCTGGTGGACAACGGCACCCTCATTGCACAGGCACTGGGCGTGCCGGAGTCGGTCATTGCTCTGACCTTTGTGGCACTGGGTACCTCGCTGCCGGAGCTGGTCACGGCCATCACCTCGCTGGCCAAGGGCCACGGGGCGCTGTCGCTGGGCAACGTCATCGGTGCCAACGTGTTCAATCTGGTGCTGGTGAGCGGCGTGTCGGTCGCGCTGGCTCCCTTTACCATTCCGCAGAACTCCACCATTGCTGGCATGAACGCCTCGCTGGTGATGGATATTCCGGTGATGTTTGCGGTCATGCTGCTGCTGACGGTGCCCGCCCTGCTCAAGGGCAAGCTCAGCCGCCCGCAGGGCATTGCGCTGCTGTGCATCTACGCTGCTTTCTGCGTGGTGCAGTTCACCATTTGATGACGAAGTAAAAAACAGGCCCCCGCACGGTTTTGTGCGGGGGCCTGTCTGCGTTTTGTGGTTACTGCTGTGCAAAAATTTTGACTTCGTCCTTGTCCATGAAGGCGGCACCGGCAAACCCGGCGGCCTCCAGCTGGCCCAGCTGCTTGCCCAGCTTCTTGGCCTGCTGCAGCACGGTGACGTTGTAGGTGTCACGCAGGGCGGCGGCCTTGCTCAGCACGGCGGGGAAGTCGGCGTCCTTGCCGTACAGCAGGGCGATCTTCTGCTTGGCACCGGGGATCTGATACCCCTGTTCCAGCAGGATGCCGCACACGCGCTCGAAACCGATGGAGAAGCCCACGGCAGGCACCTGGGTGCCCAGGAACTTGCCCACCATGTTGTCGTAGCGGCCGCCGCCGGCCACGGCACCGCTGAACTGCGGGCAGGTGATCTCGAACACCATGCCGGTGTAGTAGCCCTGACCGCGCACCAGGCTGGGGCAGTAGGCCACCTGATAGCGGCCGGCAGCCAGCGCATTGGCGGTGGCCAGAACGTACTTCAGGTCATCGGCGATGGCGGGGTCGGCGCAGCGGGCAGCCACGGCGTCCAGCGTCACCTCACCGGCGGCGATGAAATCGGCCAGTGCGTTGATGGCGGCTTCCGGCAGCTGCTTTTCAGTCAGCTCGGCCTTCACGCCGTCAGCACCAATCTTGTCCATCTTGTCAAAGGTGATGCAGACGGAATCCAGCGTATCGGCGGCAAAGCCCATGCTCTCCAGCATGCCGCGCAGGATGCGGCGGTCGTTGATGTTCACCGTGAAGCCGGTGAAGCCGATGTTCAGCAAAGCGCGGGTGGTCACGTCGATCAGCTCCACCTCGGCGTTGGGGGAGCTGTCGCCCAGAATGTCGATGTCGCACTGCACGAACTCGCGCAGACGGCCCTTCTGGGGGCGCTCGGCACGGAACACGCGGTCGGTCTGGATCACCTTGAAGGGGCTGGGCAGCTTGTCCTTGTTGGCGGCATAGTAGCGGCTCAGGGGCAGGGTGAGGTCGTAGCGCAGGCCCATGTCGGAGAGCTGCTTGGGGTCGCCGGTGTTCAGGGCGGCGGTGAGCTTGTCGCCGCGCTTGAGCACCTTAAAAATCAGGTTCAGGTTGTCGCCGCCGTCGGACTTGTCCAGATTTTCCATGTCCTCCAGCATAGGGGTGGAGATGCGCTCAAAGCCGGACGCACGGTAGGTCTCCAGGATCTTGCCCTGGATGTAGTCGCGCAGGGTCTGCTCGGCGGGCAGCAGGTCGCGCATGCCCTTCAATGCCTGTGTTTTCATGGTTGCAATACCTCTCTATATGTCAATTGAATTGTTTCCAGTACATCATATTATAAAGGAAACTGCCGGATTGTCAATCCGAATGGGCACACTATCGCAAATTGCACGGATTTTGAGGTGAAACGATGAAACAGCAGTTTGCAGCAAAACACCCGTGGACGATCCTTGCCGCTGGGGCCGCCATTCAGGTGCTCACGGGGCTTCCGGCGGCGTGGGGCGTGTTCCAGCAGCCGGTCATGGAGGAATACGGCCTGTCGGAGCAGGGGGCGGGGTATGCGTTTGGCATCCTCATCGCGGCCTTCGGTGTGGGGTGCGTGCTGGGCGGCTTCCTGCAGGACAGGCACGGCCCCCGCTGCGCGGGCCTGTGGGGCACCGCCCTGCTCTGCGGCGGCTTTTTTGCGGCGGGCCTGCTGCCGCCGGGCAGCGCAGAGGCGTTCTTTCTGGCGTTCAGCATCCCGGCGGGGCTGGGCACGGCGTTTTTGTATCCGTCCATCCAGTCCTGCGCCCAGAAGTGGTACGCCGACCGCAAGGGGCTGGCCACCGGCGTCATCGGCGGGGCGGTGGGCCTGAGCGGTGCCTTCCTCACCGTATTCGTGCGCACGGCAGTGCGGGGATTTTGGGTCGTGCAGGGCATCCGGGGGGCCTTCTGGGCACTGGGTGCGGTCACCCTGCCGGTATGCCTTGTGGGCAGTCTGCTTTTGCAGGACCCGCCGCAGACCGGGCAGACCCAAAAACCGCAGGAGAACGGCAAAAACACCATTGACCTTGCCCCGCAGCAGATGCTGCGCACAAAGCAGTACTGGCTGTGCGCCGGAGCGGTGTGCTTTTCTACCCCCGCAGTGCTGCTGTTCAGCCCCATTATTTTAAAGCTGGGCATGGAGCGCGGGTTGGAGGAGCAGGCGGCGCTATGGAGCGTGGTACTGGGCAGCGTGGGCAGTGCGGCAGGCCGCCTGCTGATGCCTCTGCTCAGTGACCGAATCGGCCGCCGCCCCACCGACATGCTGCTGTTTGCAGTGTCTGCCGGGCTGTCGGCGGGGTTTGCCTTTGCACAGGGCTGGGGCGTGGTGGCCTGCTATGCGGGCCTCACCTTCTGCTACTCGGCGCTGGCGGCGGTTCTGCCGGCCCTTTCCACCGACCTGTTCGGCTTCCCCCATGCGGGGGTCAACTATGGCTTTCTGGCGCTGGGGCAGAGCGTGGGCAGCCTTGCCTTTCCGTTTGCAGCCAATTTCTTCGGGCTGGAAGTCGGTCGGCACTGGATGGCCGTGGCAGCCGCCGGGGCCGGCTTTGCCTGCATCCGGGCCTTGCGACCGGTGGAACCGTCTGCTGGGCGCGGACAGCGGGGCATGGACCGGACCTGCTGACAGAATTGACAGAAAAATGACAAATGCCCGGCAGAAAGCGGACGAATTGACGGTTAGATGTAAATGACCAGAAAGAGAATTGCGGATTTTTGGCGGAAATGTCTTGCAAAATGCGCGCGCATTCTCTATAATAAAATCATGCGTGGTAGTGCTGTGCGGCCGAAAGAGAGAGCGGCCCGCGCAGCCGATGCAAAACGGGAGGACGAGCTGTGCCGGCAGGGCGCAGCCGTGTTCCCGCCAAGCGACATTTGTCAAAAGGAGAGTATGATTATGACCTATTCGCAGCAAGTACAGAATAT
>ERZ840371.2958-NODE-2958-length-14519-cov-3.473520_pt1 | contig 14519 bp, 12 predicted proteins | sample MGYA00519937_ERZ840371 | MGnify/ENA primary metagenome ERZ840371 (study PRJEB31850, sample SAMEA3708873) | human gut metagenome | biome: human gut; feature: human-associated habitat; material: faeces | place: China | collected 2014 ... | reverse complement strand
AAGCTGACTACGTAAAGCTGTTGTTACAAAAAGCAAAAGCATGCGGAAATAAAGAAATGGAATCGATAGCATTGTTCAACATGGGTAAAATGATTTATTATCAAGAAGATAAAAAACAGGGATACGAATTGATGAACGAAGCCATCGAACTAATGAAAAACACTGATTACAAGTATAAATATGACAATCTTCGATATAATTATAACACGCTGCTAATCATGCAGCAACGGGACAATCAGTATGAAAAAGCACTAAAGACTCTCGATCTGCTAGAGGAAATCGTGACAAAGGATATGGAGGGGACAACGGATATCGGCAGCCTGACAGACAAGGAGAAAAAGACGATGTACGCCCAACGCGCACTCATCCTCTCACGTTTGGGTAGGATGCAGGAAGCGGACGAAGCGTATCGAGCCTGGCTGGCAATCGGAGATACTTATAGCAAAGATGATTATCTGATTATTCCTTACCTGATGGACAGAAAGCTCTATGACAAGGTAATCGAGATGAATAAGGCACATGAAGATTTCTTATACACTCATAATGACACAGTCACTTACCACATGAGAACGATCAAGCGTTCACTTGGAGATGCCTATGAAAAGAAAAAAGAGTATAAAGAGGCGGCCAAATATTTCAAGGACCTCGCCATTTTAATAGATAGTCTGAAAGTGCGGGAACAAAAAAGTTCAGCCTTGGAACTGGCCAAAATCTATGAGACACACGAAAAAGATATGCAAATAAAAGAACAAAAGGCCAAACTCGAAGAGCAACACATCATATTGGTTGCAATATTGGGAGTATTATTCCTCGCCGGACTGGCATTCTATCTGGTTATTCGTCATCTACGTGCAATCAAACGCAAGAATCGTTTCCTAGCCAGACAGATCGACAGCCAATTGGCTTACCGGGAAGAACTGCATAAGGCTAACGAAGAAATCAAACAGCTGTTAAAACAGCAACATGAGCCGTCTCTTCCGATAGCAAGCGGGAAACAAACACAATCCAGAGAAAAGGAAGAAGATTATGGCGACATACGAACGTCAGCAGAAGACAAAAAGCTATTTGAAGAACTGGACCGCCTGGTCGAAGAGGATAAACTGTTCTTGGACCCGAACATATCCAGGGAACTGCTACTGAACCAACTCCATATTTCCAAAAACACGTTCGCCCAATTGATCCAAGCATATAGCGGAACAAACTTTAGCGGATATATCAATAACAAGCGCTTGGACTATTCCATCCACCTACTCAAAGACTACAAAAGATACACGATAGAGGCCGTAGCTACCGATTCCGGCTTCAGCAACGTCCGCAGCTTCTACCGTATCTTTCGTGAAAAGTATGGTATGACCCCCTCAGAATACAGGAACACATTTGAGAAAGAATAAATAAAAAAGGGGGGAGAGCAAAATGTGCTTGTCCCCCCTCTATAAATATCGGGAATCTCCTATTTATCCGTTCATCGAAGCCAGGAACTCCATATTATCAAATGTCTGCTCCATGCGTTTCTTGACAAATTCCATAGCCTCCATAGAGTTCATATCGGCTAAGTACTTACGCAAAATCCACATACGGTTTACCGTACTTTCATCCTGCAACAGATCGTCGCGACGCGTGCTGGACGCCGTGATATCGACAGCCGGATAAACACGTTTGTTCGCCAGTTTGCGATCCAACTGCAATTCCATATTCCCCGTTCCTTTGAATTCTTCAAAGATAACTTCGTCCATGCGGGAACCGGTATCAATCAGAGCCGTGGCGATAATGGTCAGCGATCCGCCTTCTTCAACATTGCGGGCTGCACCGAGAATGCGTTTCGGCCGCTGGAGAGCATTTGCATCGACACCGCCGGTCAAAACCTTGCCGGAAGAAGGGATTACCGTATTGTAAGCGCGACCCAAACGGGTAATCGAATCGAGCAGAATGACAACGTCTTTTTTATTTTCAACCAGGCGTTTGGCTTTTTCAATCACCATTTCAGCTACCTGAACATGGCGCGAAGCCGGTTCATCAAAGGTAGAAGAAATTACTTCACCTTTCACCGAACGGGTCATATCGGTTACTTCCTCGGGACGTTCGTCAATCAAAAGCACCATCAGATAGGCTTCAGGATGATTGGCGGCAATCGCATGGGCAATATTCTGCAGCATTACTGTTTTACCTGTGCGCGGCGGGGCAACAATCAGCCCGCGCTGGCCTTTGCCCTGCGGTGAAATCAAATCAATCACGCGGCAGGTATAGTCTTTGTCGCCGCAGATAATATCAAAATTAAGCTTTTCCGTCGGGTAAAGCGGCGTCAGGTTGTCAAAATTAACCCTAAGTTTTGATTTTTCGGGATCGTCAAAATTAATGGCATTAATTTTGGTTAAGGCAAAATAACGTTCATTGTCTTTCGGACCGCGAATTTCGCCTTCAACAGTATCGCCGGTGCGCAGACCAAATTTTTTAACCTGGGAAGGCGAAACATATATGTCATCAGGGCCGGCAAGATAGTTTGATTCGGCGGAACGGAGAAAACCGAAACCGTCCGGCATGACTTCAATTGTGCCTTCGCCGTAGATAATTTTATCGTCATCGGCGAGTTTTTTTAGAATAGCAAACATCAAATCCTGTTTGCGCATGGATGAAGCATCTTCAATCCCTAAATCTTCAGCCTGAGTTAACAACTCGGTAGGAGACTTTTGTTTGAGCTCTTTTAAATTCATGGGAACCTTAAATATGTAGGATATTGTCAAAACAGAAATAAGAACTATATGATATAGTATAAGTTTATATATGCTTTAAATCGAAAACTGTCAAATAAAGATTGGATATTTTTTCAGGGCAGATTTATGCACATTCCGACCTGCCAATTTAAAATTTAAAAAATTATGTAGTAGATTGTATATGCCTGTGACTCTTGTGGATAAATTTTGAGCCACAGAGTTATCCAGAAGTTAACGGTTTGTTAATAAAGCTGTTAACCGAAAATAAACAATCGTTAACGAATCGTTAAAACTTTTCCGGACTCAAAATGTAAACTGCAAAATTAAGTTTTTGTTAATAACTTTTTTATCCACCGGCCGGGGATGAAAAAGCTGCTTGTGCGTAAGTCAGTATATTAGATTTTACTTTATGGTGATTACTTTGTATAAATTGGAAAAAGGGCTGAGTTATACACAGGAAAAGCCTGATTTGTTGATAAGTGAGTCAAACCTTTGATTTGAGGATTTTTTATGAAGCTTGCAGCCATTACCGGTTCAATCGGGTGCGGAAAAACAACCCTTTCCAAAATTGTCCGCCGTCTGGGATATGTTGTTTATGATATCGACGGTTGGGTTCGCCGTTTGTATTATCAAAAGGATTTTATCAAGGTTATTGCGGCACATTTTCCGGAAGTTATGGAAGGGGAAAAGGTCAACAAACGGAAATTGAGAAATCTGGTTTTCGGGGATAATGCCCGGTTGAAAGTTTTGGAAAGCCTGATTCATCCTTTTTTGAAGCAGACTCTGATGAATGTCCGCCGTCGAAATGCCCGCCGGGCTGATTTGTTTTTTATGGATGTTGCCCTGTTGTTCGAAATGGGCTGGGATAAATACTGCGATTATATCGTGGTGGCTGATGTTGATTATGAGACACAAAAAATGAGAGTTATGCGGCGGGATAACATTTCAGCAGCGGATTTTGACAAGATTAACCGGATTCAGATGGACAATGCGGCCAAAAAAGTTTTGGCCGATGTGATTATTAATACGGATAAGCCGATTAATCTGCTGAAGGTTGAGCTGCTGGCGATGATTGAAGAAATAGAGGGATGCTGAGATGGTCAGAGAGATTGTATTCGATACGGAAACAACGGGTTTTAATGTCAATGAAGGAGACCGTCTGGTAGAAATCGGCGCGGTGGAACTGATTAACCATATTCCGACCGGGGTTACTTACCACCAATATATAAACCCTGAGAGGGAAGTTCCGGAAGATGCTTTCAAAGTTCACGGTTTGAGTTATGATTTTTTGAAAGATTATCCGACTTTTCGCCAGGTTGCGGATGAGTGGCTTGAGTTTGTCGGTGATGCCGTTCTGGTAGCGCATAACGCTTCATTCGATATCGGCTTTTTGAACGGTCAGCTGAAAGAACTGGACAAGCCTTTGTTCACCTGGGACAGGGTTGTGGATACCCTGGAAATCGCCCGCAACCTGTTTCCCGGAGCGCGCGTTAATTTGGACGCTTTGTGCCGCCGTTACGGTATTGACAACAGTGAGCGCACGCTGCACGGGGCGCTGCTTGACGCTGATTTGCTGGCCAAGGTTTATCTGGAACTGCTCGGCGGGCAGGAACCCAGTATGCTCAAGGAGGAGAAAAAGGTTTCCCGGGGAACGGTTTTTGCCGACAGTTCCGCACAAAAGAGGGTTTTTCGCGAAGCTCGTTCCTTTCCGTTAAGCGAAGAGGAAAAGCAGCTGCATTTGGATTTTCTGGCAAATAATATCAAAGAGGCCATTTGGACGGCAAGTGCAGAACCGGAAAAAGCCGAAAGCTGAAAAAATGCCGGAAAAAGTGTTTTTGACCGTCGGACGGCACGGACGTTACAGTTACGGTGCACGCCTGCCTCTATCGGAATCCAGTATTTTGGAAGGCGTTTACCGCGGACAGGAACTGACTGCGGCGTACGGGTCTTTTGACGCCGTTTACAGTTCGGATATTCCACGGGCGAAAGCAACGGCAAACTTGCGGGCTGTCGGCGGAGATTATGCCCGGGATAAAATTGTTTACAGTCCCGAATTGACTGAGGACAGCTCTCTCGGCAGAGTGTCGCTGTTTTTGGATTTTTTGGCGGCAGAAGCGTCACTGAACGGTTTCCGGCATGTTCATCTGGTGACGCATGCACCGGTTATTGAAAAGATTTTTTCCCTTTTGAGTCCGGCGATGTGTTTTGTGCCGCCCGACGGCGGTTTTACCGGGGAAATCGAAAGCTGGGAAGATTTGCGCGGACGGAAGGTGAATTTTATTCCCTGGCCGGATTATTATCCCGGATTTTCTTTATTGCTGGATTTATGGAAAGAAAATTCCGACCTTGAGGTTATCAGGCAGTATTTTGAACAATATAAACAAACCAGCCTTGATTGGGACAAGGCCGGTTTGTTATTGGATAAAAGCCGTTATTTTAACCGGTGCACAGCGATTGAGGACATCTATCGTCTGTTGGGCTAAATTCTTTTGTCGGCGGAGTGGCAGAAGGAGGAAACGGGACAATTCGGACAATCCGGTTTTTGCGCTTTGCAGATGTAGCGTCCGAAAAGCACCAGCCAGTGGTTGGCGTTCTTTTTGTAATTATCGGGAAGCACTTTCAGCAGATCCTTTTCAACTTCCAGCGGATTTTTGCCATCGCTCATGTTCAGGCGGTGGGATATGCGCATAACATGAGTGTCAACGGCCAAAGTCGGTTCATTGAACCAGACGTTTAAAACAACATTGGCGGTTTTACGGCCAACGCCGGCCAGGTTTTCCAATGCTTCGCGGTTATGTGGCACTTCGCCCTGATATTTTTCCGTCAGTTCTTTGCTGAGGGCGATGATGTTTTTGGCTTTGTTGTTATATAAACCGATGGTTTTAATGTATTGTTTCAGTTTATCCAGGCCCAGGGCTGCCATTTTTTGCGGCGTGTCGGCGATTTTGAACAATTCTTCGGTTGCCCGATTAACGCCTTTGTCCGTACTTTGCGCCGACAAAACAACAGCGACCAGCAAGGTGTAAGCATTGCTGTAATTTAATTCGCAGCGGGGATTGGGATCTTTTTGATTAAAAATATCCATTATTTCGAGAATTTCGGCTTGGGGACGAATCATGCTTTTACTCCTCCGGCACCGGCAGCTTTCGGAGCGTTAGCATCTAACGGCCAACGCGGGCGCGGTTTGAAATCCAAATCATTGGTAAAACCCCGGCGGAATCTTTCCAATCCGGCCCAGGCTATCATAACGCCGTTGTCGGTACAGAATTTTATCGGCGGCGCTGCAAAGGCAAGGCCGTGCCTGTCAGCCAGCAGACGAAGCTGTTCGCGCAAATAAGTGTTGGCGGCAACTCCGCCGGAAACGACCAGATCTTTGCCTTGCGGAAAATTTGTTTTAAAATATTTAATTGCCCTTTCCAATTTGCGAACCAGGCAGTCCGCAGCGGCAGTCTGGAATGCGGCACAGATGTCGGCTGCTTCTCTTTTGCGCATAATTGCATGTTCAATTTTTCCGTCCGGGGAATAAGATTCAATAATTTTGCGGACGGCGGTTTTTAAACCGGAGAAAGACAAATTGCAGTCGCCCGAATTTTGCAGCGGGCGTGGAAGAATGAAACGTTCGGGGTTGCCGACCGAAGCCATTTTTTCAATCATCGGGCCGCCGGGATAACCGAGATTCAGCATTTTGGCGACTTTATCAAAAGCTTCGCCCGCCGCGTCGTCAATTGTGGTGCCGAGACGTTCAAAATCGCCGACGTCTTTAACTATCAGAATTTGACAGTGTCCGCCGGAAACCAAAAGCAGCAGATAAGGGTAAACAACGTCTTCGGTGAGGCGGGCGCAGAGAGCATGGCCTTCCAGATGATTGACGGCAATGAAAGGTTTGTTGAGGGCAAGTGCCAGAGCTTTGGCTGCCATAACGCCGACAACTACGCCGCCGATGAGTCCGGGGCCCGACGAAGCGGCAATCGCATCCAAATCTTCCAATCGGATACCGGCTTTGCTGACGCAGCTTTCAATGATTTCGTCAATATGGTCAAGATGTGAACGGGCTGCTATTTCAGGCACGACACCGCCGAAAACTTTGTGTTCTTCCTGAGAAAGCAGACTTTGTCCGAGAATTTCCCTTTTTTCGTTGACGACAGCGGCTGCCGTTTCATCGCAGCTGCTTTCAATTCCCAATACCAACATTTTTATTATCCGTTTTTATTTATTGCAGTTTTTTTTAAATTATATACACTATAAAAAGTTTATTGCCAAGAATTATCACAAGAGGATTATAAAATGGTCAAAAGTGTTGAAAACAAGCCGGTTGAGGTTTCAAAAAGCCAGATTGCCGCCACAGCCAAAAAAGCGATGCTCAGAATTGTTTTCTGGGTGCTTTTCCTGGGGATTTTATACGGATTATGGCTGAATCCGCAGATTATTACCAATATGGTCAAGTTTATTTCAATGCAGACGGCCACAGAGGAATCCCAAGAAGAAAATACGGTCCGGGAAGATGAATTTTATCGGCGGATGAATGTGCTGCAAAACCAGATTAACCAGCTGCAAAATCAAATCAGCTCTTTGCCGGAGGGAAGCACTGCTACGGTTGATTTAAGCCGTTTTGACAGCAAATTGGAGGCGATAGAAAAGCAAAATCTCAACGTGATTGATTCCAAGGCGGACGTGGCAACGGTTTTGGGGATTATTACCCGGTTGGACAAGATTGAAGAGCGGTTGGATACTTTGGCCAAAATCAGCGATGACGGTGCTTTGGTTCTGACGGCGACGATGATGGTTAAGGAAAGTTCGGAAAACGGCACCAATTTTGCTTATGAGGCGGAAATTTTGCAGCAACTGGCCAAAAACGACACGGCCATTCAAGGCGATGTGGAAACGATTTCGCGTTATGCGCGGGAGGGCGTCAAGTCGCAGAACAGTCTGATTAACGAGTTTAAGAAAATTTACCGTCGTTTGGCAAAAGTTCAAACCAAGCAGGATTTGGAAGGTAAGAACTGGAAAGAGGTTTTGAATATTAAATTTAACGAAGTGGTCAAAGTCAAAAGAGTCAATGACGTTCTTTCTCCGCAGAACGAAGCCGAAAACGAAAACAATTTCAAAAAAATAAACGAAGAAGTTAAAAACGGAAACCTGCAGCAGGCTTTGGACGGGCTGCACCAGCTTGACAGTTCATTTATCGTCAACGACCCGGCTATGCAAAAGTGGATGGCAGAGGTTCAGGCCCGCATTAATTTCAATCAGGCGATAGCCAATATTTCGGCACATTCACTGGCTTTGATGAAAGTGAACAGCATTAAAAGCAATTAACTTGCGAGGCAGGCATGACTAACGAAGAATTAAAGAAAATCTGGTCAGAAAAATTTGCAGTTGTTCCGCAGGTTTTGGAAAATATGAAACAGGTTCAGGCGGCGGCAACGGCATTTAACACCAATGTAGACGCAGTGGTTAAAATCAGCGGAGCGAAAATTGCCGAGCTGGCGGCCGGTTTGGGAATGGATTTGGCCGAGCTGGAAGATGTGCGGCAAACTAAGCTGGATTCAGGCAAAGACGTGGTTAAAGGCATTTTCAAATGTTTTACCAAAACAGTATGACTGTTGTGGGATTTCTTGACACGAATTTTACAAAAATCCCTTGCGGAAACTGGGGTTCTATGTTAAGATTTAGGTAACAATGTACCCTTTCTGTTCTGCAGAAGCACGTCCGCTCCCCAAAAGGGAAAACAACGCAGCACAGCATTGACGGAGAGGGCTGAAAGAGCGTATTGAATCAAAGGAGGTCTTTCCCTGTGAAACAGTTCATTACCCGCCGCAGCTTTATCAAGGCTGCCGGTGCTGCCACGGCACTGACCGCAGTTTCTGTCGGTGCACCCGCCGCCTTTGCGGAGGAGACCAATTGCTTCTTTGGTGACAAAGCGGATGTGACCATCCTCTACACCAACGATGTCCACACCTATATCGACAACAAGTCCCCCAAGCCCACCTATGCTGCCATTGCTGCCCTGAAAAAGAGCATTGAGGACACCGGCCGGGATGTGCTGCTGGTGGATGCAGGTGACCATATCCAGGGCACCGCTTACGGCTCCATGGATGACGGCGCTACCATCATCGAGCTGATGAACGAGGCCGGTTACGATCTGGCTACCCCCGGCAACCATGAGTTCGACTACGGCATGGCCCGTGCCAAGGCTGTGATCCAGGAAGCCGACTTCCCCTATGTCTCCTGCAACTGGGTCGATCTGCGCACCGGCTTCAACGTTCTGCCCAGCGTCAAGTTCTTCTTTGTGGGCGGCCGCAAGATCGCCTTTGTGGGCGTGACCACCCCCGAGACCTTCACCAAGTCTACCCCGGCCTACTTTATGAACGATGCCCAGACCAAGTACATCTATGACATTCTGGGCGGCGAGGACGGCCAGAAGCTCTACGATGCCGTTCAGAAAGCCATCGACAAGGCTGAGTTCTGGGGCGCTGACACCATCATCGGTCTGGGCCATCTGGGCGTTGACCCCTCCTCCTCTCCCTGGACCAGTGAGGAAGTCATTGCACACACCCACGGCTTTACCGCTTTCATCGACGGCCACTCCCACACCGTGATGGCCAACAAGCAGGTCACCGATGCTTCCGGCAAGGCAGTCACCCTGACCCAGACCGGTTCTTACTTCAAGAACATCGGCAAGATGACCGTGGGCGCAGACGGTACCATCACCACTGAGCTCATCAACACCTACGAGGGTCTGGATGCTGCCGTGGCCGCCACTGCCTCCAACTGGATCAGCGCAGTGGACGATATGCTGGGCGAGGAGATCGCAGTGGGCGATACCAAATTCTACATCAACGATCCCGCCACCGGCAAGCGCCGCATCCGCTCCGGCGAGACCAACCTCGGCGACTTCGTGGCCGACGGCATCTACACCTACTTCAACGAGATCGAGGAGCTCCACTGTGATATCGCCATTATGAATGGCGGCGGCATCCGCACCGATGTGGAGGCTGGCCCCTGGAGCTTTAAGACCTGCAAGACCGTCAGCCCCTTTGGCAACGTGGCCTGCCTGATGTCCGTGACCGGCCAGCAGATCCAGGACGCTCTGGAGTTTGGTGCCCGTTTTGCCGGTGCTGAGGGCAAGGAGAACGGCGGCTTCCTGCAGGTGGCAGGTGCCAGGTACACGATCCACCCCATGATCCCCAACACCGTTCAGACCAACGACAAGAATGTCTGGACCGGCAGCGCCGCCACCCCCCGTGTCAGCAATGTGGAGATCTACGACAAGACCACCGGTACCTATCAGCCCCTTGACCCGAACGCCACCTACGCTCTGGCCGGCATGAACTACACCCTGCGCAATCTGGGCGATGGCTTTGCCATGTTCGATGGCGCGACTCTCATCAAAGACTATGTCTCTGAGGACTACCTTGTCATGTCCAGCTACGCAGCCATGTTCGGCGGCGTGGATGCCAACGGTCTGCCGCATCTGGCAAGCGCCAACAGCCCGCTGGCCGATTACCCCGGCTACCTGCTCAACTACGAGGACCCGTACGGCGCAGGCCGCATCCAGATGATCTGGTAAATTAAGGATACGACCCTCTCTGTCAAAGCCTGCGGCGTTGACGGAGAGGGTTATTTTTAAGCAGCATTGTCAGCAGGAAGCGAACCCGGCTTGTGGATCAGGATAGGGGAAAGTTGCACAAATCCGGCAGAACATCCTTGTATACTACGCCAAAGTTTGTAACTTTTTTTATTTGTTTGCTTGCGAACGATCTGCGCTGGAAGTATAATAAACAAGCAAGTAATATATCAGCTGTGCTGTGGCAGGCACAGAGACAAAGGAGAAACATTATGCAAACACGGTATACCAGCGCCGACCAGTGGGCAGAGGCCAAGGACGGCGTGATCCCTGCACCCTACGCTCTGGAAGAGGGTGAGCAGATCATTGACCAGTACCTTGAGCCGGTCATCTTCCACAACGTCAACGGCCCCGACATCGGTGTGACCACCTGCGGCGTGATCGTCAAGGACGGCCTGTACTTTAAGGATCTGGACAACAGCGGCGAGCTGGCCCCCTACAAGGATTGGCGGCTGAGCCCTGAGCAGCGCGCTGAGGATATGGTCAAGCACCTGCGGCTGGATCAGCAGGCAGGCCTTGTGTTGAACACCCTGTTCAACACCCCTGTGGTACCCACCCGTGCCGAGGCCACCAACGCCGAAGGCAAGCTGGAGCTGGGCAAGATCTACAAGCACCACAACCCCGGTGAAAAGCCCATGCCCGGCCCTCTGCCCGGCATGACCGTCAGCATTGATGACAGCCATGTTCTGGAAAAACACATCGCCGCCGGTGTTTACCGCGGTGATATGCGCTGCGAGGCCGGCATGGTGGCCCTGTACCACAACGCCGGCACCCAGATGCTGGAATACGAGGCCTGCAAAGGCGGCGTGGCCATTCCGTACTCTCTCCACACCAACCCCATCAACATCGGTTACCCGGACTCTCTGGGCATCGGCGCGGCTGTCATTGGCGACGGCAACACCGACATGGTCTATGAGATGGCCCAGACCGACCGCAAGATGATGAAGGCCGAGGGCCTGAACATCATGTACGGCCCTCAGGTCGATGTGACCTCTGACCCCCGCTGGCCCCGTACCTCCGGTACTTACGGCGAGCGTCCCGATGTCACCAGCGATATTGCCGAGGCTCTGGTCAAGGGCTATCAGGATGGCGACAACGGCCTGAACGAGGGCTCTGTTGTTCTGACCATCAAGCACTTCCCCGGCGATGCCCCCTCTGAGAACGGCTTTGAGCCCCATGTGCCCATCGGCCAGTGGCGCATCTACCGCACCCCCGGCTCGATGGAAAAGTATCATCTGCCCCCGTTCCAGCGCGCCTTTGACCACAAGATCTCTTCCATCATGCCGGACTACTCCCGCATTGCCACCGATGGCCGTGCCGTGCCCCAGACCTACCGGGGCGAGGTGACCAGCACCGAGGAAGTGCCCAGCGCTTACAGCAAGGAGCTGATCACCGATCTGGCCCGGAACAAGATGGGCTTTGACGGCTATGTCAACTCCGACTCCGGCATCACCACCGTTCAGATCTACGGCGTGGAGAACCTCACCGAGCCTGAGCGCTACGCCAAGGCCATCTCTGCCGGTACCGATGTCATCGGCGGCAACACCGACCCCGAGAACATCGTCAAGGCTGTGGAGGATGGTCTGCTGCCCAAGGCAGATCTGGACCGCGCCAGCTACAACCGCCTGCTGAGCCTGTTCCGCACCAAGCGGGTGGATAACCCCTACCTCGACCCCGACAAGGCCGATCAGGCCCGCGTGGACAACTTCGACGGTGCCAAGAAGAAGGCTTACGAGGCCAACCAGAAGGCCGTTGTTCTGGTCAAGAACCACGAGAAGCTCCTGCCTCTGGCCAAGAGCCAGAAGGTCTGCATCGTCACCTTCAAGGGTGTGGACTCCGGCTTTGCACAGATGGCACAGGCCATGGGTGCCGGTCTGGGCAACACGGACGAGGATGCCGCTCTGCGCAAGACCCTGACGGAAGCCTTTGAGAAGAAGGGCTACACCGTGGTGGCCACCCCGGAGGAGGCCGATGTGCTCTACCTGCACGTCTGGCCCATCAGCAACGGTCTGGTGTTCAACCAGTATGCAATGCCCGTCATCGAGATGGGTGAGATCGTCACTGACGAGCGCGAGCGCAACAAGAGCCAGAAAAAGACCGGCAACAAGGTCACCGTTGTCACCCTGAAGGACGTGGAGAAGATCAAGGAACTGGCCGATGCCATCCATGCCCGCGGCGGCAAGGTGGTTGGTACCTGCGTGGTCTGCAACCCCTGGCTGCTGGACAAGCTGGAGCCCTACTGCGACGCACTGACCATCCAGTACACCGTCAGCGCCGTTGCCCTGAATAACGCCCTGAACGCTCAGGTCGATGTCATCAGCGGCGACTTTGCCCCCACCGGCAAGCTAAGCCTGACCATGGTCTCTGACCCCGCCGTCATTGCCATCACCGAGCAGGAGATCGGCGGTGTGGTGCGCGAGATCTGCGCCTCTCCCAACGACGTGCCCGGCTACGATAAGGATCAGTACATCGATCCCGCCATCCTCGCCAACGTCAAGGGCGGCAGCTACGCCTACTGCGATGCCGACGGCAACTACTACCGCAGCGGCTTCGGTCTGAATTACTAATTACCGTTAACGTAAAAAGAGCGATACAGCGTTTGCTGCATCGCTCTTTTTGGCTTTCTCTGTGAACAAAAAAAGACATCCGAAGTGTTCGGATGTCTTTTGGTTGGGGATGAGAGAATCGAACTCCCACAAGTAGAGTCAGAGTCTACCGCACTACCACTATGCAAATCCCCATCAATTTGGGTCTGTCTTGCGGGGTGAACCGCTCAACGTGTGCTATTATACGGAAAAAGCGCCGCTTTGTCAAGCGCTTTTTTGAAATTTTTTGCAGAAATCGAAAAAAAGACGCACTTTCGCAGGAGTTCTTGCGGGCTGCTTGATTCCGTCATCCTTCTCATGCTCTTTGCATATACTGGAAATCAGAAGAAGCAAAGACGCACAAAGAGGAGGAACTGCTATGACCCAGACCACGCAAAAGGAAAAGACCCTGCTTTCGCCCCGCATCCCGCGGGACACCGAACACGAGCGCTACCACCCGGAGCTGGAGGAGGAGCTGAAAGAGTGTCTGTTCTGCCTGCACCGGAACGAGATGATGTTCGACCTTGAGGTGGACACCGACCTCATCGAACAGCACATCTATGAGCGGCAGGCCCTTCTGGCCCGCTACCGGTACTTGCTGGGAAAAGCCCGGGAGCTGGGGCTGCATACAATATTGGAAAAGTATCAGCCGGTGGGGTAAGGCTTCGTCTTTGTACAACCTCTCAGTCTCACTTCGTTCGACAGCTCCCCTAGCAGGGGAGCCTCTGGCGAAAAGGGAAAGCAGCTCAAAAAACTCCTACTTGCGAAAGCAGGAATATCATGGTAAAATAGGACTGTTGTTTTGAAATAGATTCCAAAGAATAGGAAGCATCTATGCGTTATACCTACGTCCGGCAGCACGACACGACGGACTGTGCAGCTGCCAGTCTCGCCATGGTGTGCCTCCACTACAAAAAAGAGATCACCATCACCCGCCTGCGCGACATGATGGGCACTGACCTGAAAGGCACAAACCTCACGGGTCTGCAGAAAGCCGCCAACGAGCTGGGGTTTGACACAGCGGCGGTACGCGTAGACCGCGAAAACTTCTTAAGCGATTTTACTCTTCCTGCCATTGCGCAGGTCATCACCGATCAGGGCCTGGCCCACTTTGTGGTCATCTTTAAAAAGACGACCATCAAGGACGATGATGCCCGCCGCAAGCATGTCCGCAAAGAAGAAGAGCGGAAAGCCGACGAGAGCAAAAAGTACAAGTGCAAGGATTACGTCGTCATCGGCGACCCTGCCAACGAGCTGAAAAAGATCTCGCTGGATGAGTTCTACAAAAACTTTACGGGTGTTTTGCTCCTGATGAACCCCACCTCGGAGTTCAAGGGCGGCAAGGAAAAACAGGGCAGCATGTTCAAGCGGTACATCAACCTGCTGCTGCCCCAGAAAAAACTTTTTATCTATGCCATCGTCAGCTCGGTCATCCTCACGGTGCTGGGTATCGCATCCTCAATGTTTAATAAAATATTGATGGATGAGATCCTGCCGTATGGATTAAAGAGCTTACTTGTTTCGATGATCCTGGTGTTCAGCATCGTGAGCATCACGAGTACATTAATTGTGTAGCTGGATGATTGGGTGTTATGCCGGATC
>ERZ840371.2953-NODE-2953-length-14529-cov-3.206094_pt1 | contig 14529 bp, 10 predicted proteins | sample MGYA00519937_ERZ840371 | MGnify/ENA primary metagenome ERZ840371 (study PRJEB31850, sample SAMEA3708873) | human gut metagenome | biome: human gut; feature: human-associated habitat; material: faeces | place: China | collected 2014 ... | reverse complement strand
AGCTGCTGCCGGAAAAGATGTTCGGCGTGTTCGAGCACCGGGTCACCCGCCCGGCAAACCCGCTGGTCCGCGGCTTTGATGAGGTGTTCTACGCCCCCCACAGCCGCCATACCGGCATCAGCCGGGAAGATGTGCTCAACTGCCGCGCCCTCCGCATCCTGGCCGAGAGCGACGAGGCAGGCCCGTTCCTCATGAGCACCGAAAATGGCCGCCAGATCTTTGTCACCGGCCACCCGGAGTACGATAAGTACACGCTGGATGCCGAGTACAAGCGGGATGTGGGCAAGGGCCTGCCCATTGCAGTGCCCAAGAATTACTACCCCAACGACGACCCGGAGCAGCCGCCCCTCTTCCGCTGGCGTGCCCATGCCCACCTGCTGTATGAGAACTGGCTGAACTATTATGTCTATCAGAACACTCCCTATGACCTGGGCACCATCGAGCGCGTCCAGCACGAGGACTGAGAAAAATAAACCCTTTCTGCCTGCGCGATGAAAGGCGGAGAGGGTTTTCTTGGAGGTAAATCTTTATGGGAATCCCTGCAAAATGGAATCTGACCATCGGCCATCTGCCCCACGGGCCGCTGAATAAGATCAGCGACGTGCCCGGTGTGACAGTGGGCCACTGCACCCTGGCGGACGGCGATGTCCAGACGGGCGTGACGGCCCTGCTGCCCCACCCGGGGGATATCTTCCACGAGAAGCTGCTGGCCGCCAGCCATGTCATCAACGGCTTTGGCAAGACCACCGGCCTGGTGCAGATCGACGAGCTGGGCACGCTGGAAACGCCCATCCTCTTTACCAACACCCTCAGCGTGGGCACGGCGGAGACGGCGCTGGTCAAGTATATGCTGGCCCAAAATCCGGATATCTGTGAGACGACGGGCAGCGTGAACCCGGTGGTGTGCGAGTGCAACGACAGCGGTCTGAACGACATCCGGGGTCTCCATGTCACCGAGCAGAACGTCTTTGACGCATTGGCCGACTGCAAGGCTGATTTTGCCGAGGGTGCTGTGGGCGCGGGCCGAGGGATGCGCTGCCACGGCCTCAAGGGCGGCATCGGGTCGGCTTCCCGGGTGGTGGAGCTGGATGGAAAAAACTATACCATTGGTTCCCTTGTCCTCTCCAACCATGCCATGTTTGATGATCTCATTGTGGGCGGTACCCCCATCCAGCAGCTGCTGGAGGCACACATCCCGCCCCACGAGGATAAAGGCTCCATCATCACGGTGCTGGCCACGGACATCCCGCTCAGTGAGCGGCAGCTCCGGCGGCTCTGCCACCGGGCGCTGGTGGGCCTCTCCCGCACGGGCAGCTACTGCGGCAATGGTTCGGGCGAGATCGTGCTGGCTTTTACCACGGCCAACCGGATGCCCCACTATGCGGACAAAGCTCTCCTGCCCATGACCATGCTCCACGATGACGCCATCAACCCGCTCTTCCGAGCGGTGGCCGAGTGCGTGGAGGAAAGCGTCCTCAGCAGCCTGTTCCACGCTGAGACGGTCACAGGCTATCACGGCAAAACCGTGCCCTGCCTGACCGACCTGCTGGAGGGCAAAATCGAGAGAAAAGAATGATCTAACGCGGCAACACCCGCAGGAAGCCAGTTCCCTGCGGGTGCTTTTCTTTGCCCTGTGGCAGGCTGACGAAAAATTCTCTGCTGCAAAAGGCTGAGAAGAGCTCCTTTTCCAGTCCGGCAGGGAATCTTGCTTTGAAACCTGGGATACATCCTGCGCTTTTCTGGCAATCTGCTGTCAGAGATTCCATCTCGTTGTGCAAAATGCTTACTTGATTCCAAATTGGAATGGATTTTGGAAAAACTCGCGGAAAAAATGGGACTTTTCTTGGGGGATAAAGGGTAGTAAGATGAAGAAAAGGAATGGGAAAAGGCAAACATGGAACGGAACCAGGCAGGGAAGCTGAAATGAAAGGAGAACCTCAATGGACGAGAAAGACTTTGAGCTGCTGGAAGTGCTGGATGAGACACGGAACATCACCCATGCGGCGGATAAACTCTATATGACCCAGTCGGCGCTGTCCAAGCGGATCAAATCCATGGAGCAGGAGCTGGGGGTGGAAATTCTGCTCCGCTCCCGGCAGGGCATCCGCTTTACCCCGGCAGGAGAAAAGGTGCTGGAGCATAGCCGTGCCGCCCTCAAGCAGATGGAGCAGCTGCGCCGCGGGCTGGACGCCATGCAGGGCGAGGTGTGCGGCACCCTGAAAGCGGGCGTGTCGGTCAATTTTTCCTACTACCGCCTGCCGGAGGTGCTGACCGAATACCACAAAAAGTATCCCCGTGTCCGGCTGGATATTGCCACCGGGCACAGCCGCCACCTTTACCAGCAGATGCTGGACGGTACGCTGGACATTGCGGTGCTGCGGGGCGAGTACCCCTGGGACGGCACGCAGTTCCTCCTCTCGCAAGAGGATATCTGCCTGATCTATGCCCGGGAGTATGAAGGAAAGCCGCTCTCGGATTATCTGTATATCGACCACCAGACCGACGCTTCGCTGGGGGCTCAGATGGCCCGCTGGCGGTATGAGAATGGCGTGACCGGGGATACGGGCAGCTTTGTGGTGGACAATATCACCGCCTGCCTGGAAATGGTCAAGCGGGGCCTTGGCTGGGCCCTGATGCCGGAAATCGCGCTGGACAATTTTGATGGCTGTGTCCGGCCCTGCACGTTTGAAAACGGCGAGCCGTTCCTCCGCCGCACCTACATTTTCTGCCAGCGGGATGCCGCTGCTCTGCCGCAGGTGCAGCTGTTTATGGACATGCTCAAGAAAAAGCGCTGAGAGGAGAAAATTTTCATGGAACAAGAAGTATCCCTCATCCAGATGCTGGATGCCCGGGAGCGCCGGGTCTGGCACCAGCAGGAGCTGCTGGGGGCCTATGGCAAGCCGCTGGTCTGCTTTACCATGAACATTGCGGGCCCGGTCAAGGATTCGCCTCTCATCCGCCGGGGCTTTGCCCGGGGGCGGCAATTGCTGGAACGGCAGTTTTTGCGCTGCGGCATCAGACCGCTGAAAATCGACCTCAGCAAGGCTGTGACGGGCCCTGAGGCTTTTTATGTGCTGGACGCGGAACCGCTGACCATCAAGAAACTGACGACATTGGTGGAGGACGCCAGCCCGCTGGGGCGGCTGTTTGACATGGACGTCCTCCGCCCGGACGGCAAAAAAGTGGACCGGGAAGAATTGCATCTTGAGGGCCGCAAATGCCTCATCTGCGGCGGGCCTGCCAAGGTGTGCAGCAGCCGCCGGGTGCATACCGTAGCCGAGCTGCAGGCCCGGACGACGGCGATCCTTACCGAGACGATGGATACGCTGGATGCCGCCACGGCTGCCCGGCAGGCGGTGCGGGCCCTTTTATATGAGGTGACCACCACCCCAAAGCCCGGCCTGGTGGATCGCCGGAACAGCGGCAGCCACACCGATATGGATTCGTTTACCTTTATGAGCAGCGCGGCCTCCCTCTACCCTTATTTTGAGGCCTGCACCCGGGCAGGGCGGAAAACAGCGGACGGCCCGGCCCCGGAGACCTTTGCAGCCCTCCGCCCGCTGGGCTGCGAGGCCGAGGGCGAGATGCTGGCCGCCACCCATGGCGTCAATACCCATAAGGGGGCTATTTTCTCCATCGGCATCGTCTGCGCGGCGCTGGGTCGCCTGGACCGTGCCGTCTGGGCCGACCCGGCCCGCGTGCTGGCGGAAGTCTCGACCATGACGGCCGGGCTGACGGCAAAAGACTTTGCGGGGGTCACGGCCGAGAATGCCGTTACCGCCGGGCAGAAGCTCTATGTGCAGTACGGCATTACCGGGGTGCGGGGGCAGGTGGAAGCAGGTTTGCCCGCCGTGTTGGAGTTTGGTCTGCCCGCGCTGGAAAAAGGGCTGGCCGCAGGGTACAGCCTCAATCAGTCTGGCTGCGGGGCGCTGCTGGCGATCATTGCCAACAGCACGGATACCAACCTGATCGCCCGCAGCGACCGTGCTACTCAACTGGCCGTGGTGGAGGAGCTGAAAGCCCTGCTGGCCCGGACGCCTTACCCGGACGAAGCCGCTCTCCGCGCGCTGGATGACCGCTTTATCGCGGCCAACCTCTCGCCCGGCGGCAGCGCTGACCTGCTGGCGCTCTGCTACCTGCTCCATTTCTTCAAAACGGAGGTACTGGAAGATGTCTGAATACACCCTCTCGCAGGTGTCGCCCACCGATAAAACCACCCTGGCTGAGATCGACGCCCTTTTGCAGAAAGAGGGCATCCGCCGGGACGGCAATCTGGATTATATCTGTGCCATGTTCGATGAGGATTACCACGTCATCGGCACGGGCAGCTGCTTTGGCAACACCCTGCGGTGCTTTGCCGTCAGCAGCGACCATCAGGGCGAGGGCCTGCTCAACCAGATCATCACCCACCTTATTGAGGTGCAGTGCGCCCGGGGCAACCTCCACCTGTTTTTGTACACCAAGGGTAAAAGCTCCAAATTCTTTGGGGATCTGGGCTTTTACGAGATCGCCCGGGTGGAGGACACCCTCGTCTTTATGGAGAACCGCCGGGATGGTTTTGGTGCCTACCTGCGCGGCCTCGAAAAGACCAAAACCGAGGGCAGATCTGCCGCGCTGGTCATGAACGCCAACCCCTTTACGCTGGGGCACCAGTATCTGGTGGAAACGGCGGCTGCCGCCTGTGATACCCTCCATCTGTTTGTCGTCAGCGAGGACGCCAGCCTGGTGCCTTTTGCAGTCCGCAAGCGGCTGGTGGCCGAGGGAGTGCGGCATCTGTCCAACGTCGTTCTGCACGACAGCGGCCCCTATATCATCTCCAACGCCACGTTCCCGAGTTATTTCCTGAAAGACGAAACCGCCGTGATCGAGGGCCACGCAAGGCTCGACCTGGCCGTTTTTACCAAGATCGCGGCGGTATTGAACGTGACCGCCCGCTATGTGGGCGAAGAGCCCACCAGCCAGGTGACGGGGCTGTACAACAAAATCATGAAAGAGCAGCTGCCCAAGGCGGGCATCGAGTGCGTCATCGTCCCCCGGAAAGAGGCAAATGGAAAAGCCATCAGCGCTTCCACGGTCCGCCAGTGCCTGCAGAGCGGCGATTGGGCCGCGCTGGAAACGCTCCTGCCCAAAACCAGCCTGGACTATTTCCGCAGCCCGGAGGCAGCCCCGGTGCTGGAACGCATCCGCAGGGCGGGCAATGTGGTGCACTATTAAATATAAAAGGGCCTGCCGGAAAAGAACCGGCAAAAAATTTTAGCCCCGGATTGACAAGTCCGGGGCAAACGCATACAATAGAACCGATAAAAGGGAGTAAAGGGCGCACCGCAGACCCGGAGCGGTGCGCTGCATGGCAGCGTCAGCACGGCGGCAACGCCCGATGTCATGTGTTCGCTTGAGACTTTTGTCACAGTGATGGATTTGCTGTGGCAGGGGTCTCTTTTTTGTTTCCTGCCGCAGGTTCCGGGCATGTTTTGGAGGAAACAACATGGACTTACTCGCAACGTTCGTCAGCCTGTTTTCCAACTTTGGAAACCTGACCTGGCAGATGGTGGTCATGTGGGCGGTGGGCGCACTGCTCATCTACCTGGCCATCGCAAAACAGATGGAGCCAAGCCTGCTGCTGCCCATGGGCTTCGGCGCCATTCTGGTCAACCTGCCTCTCTCCGGGGCCATCACCCAGGGGGACACCGTAGGCCCCATCTCGGCCCTGTTTGAGGCGGGGATGAGCAACGAGCTGTTCCCGCTGCTGCTCTTCATCGGCATTGGCGCCATGATTGATTTCGGCCCCCTGCTGGAAAAGCCCTGGCTCATGCTCTTTGGCGCGGCGGCCCAGTTCGGCATCTTTTTCACCCTCTTTGCGGCGGGCTTCTTCTTTGACCTGAACGACGCTGCGTCCATCGCCATCATCGGCGCAGCCGACGGCCCCACGGCCATCTTTGTGGCCAATGTGCTGGGCTCGAAGTATCTGGGCGCCATCATGGTGGCTGCCTACAGCTACATGGCGCTGGTGCCCATCGTCCAGCCACCGGTCATCCGCCTGGTGACGACCAAAGAGGAGCGCTGCATCCGGATGCCCTACGAGAAAGGAAGCGTCAGCCGCTTGACCCGCATCCTGTTCCCCATCGTGGTCACCGTCATTGCCGGGCTGGTGGCCCCGGCCAGCGTGGCGCTGGTGGGCTTTCTGATGTTCGGCAACCTGCTGCGGGAGTGCGGTGTCCTCAACAGCCTGAGCGAGACGGCGCAGAACGTGCTGGCCAACCTCATCACCATCGTGCTGGGGCTCACCGTGGCGGGGCAGATGACGGCGGAGCAGTTCGTCCGGCCCGATACCCTCCTCATCCTGGCGCTGGGGCTGGTGGCGTTCGTGTTTGACACCATCGGCGGCGTGCTGTTCGCCAAGCTGATGAACCTGTTCCTGCCCCAGGGCAAGAAGATCAACCCCATGGTGCTGATCGTGGCCACCATGGTCGTGGGCATCGTCGGCGCGTTCTTCGGCGTGCTGGCGTAAGGGCCCGGCTGCATAGACTGTCATTGCAACCTGGTAAGGGGATGGAGCGGGCCTATGCCCTCCATCCCCTTACTTGTATAGAGGGAGTTCGTATGTTCGCGAAGGATCGCGAAGCAATGCGCCTGACGCCGGCAGAGGTCAGGCTGATTCTTATTGAGTCCCTGCAATGGTGCGCCAACAACGCGGTGTACTTTTTAGGGCTTATCGGCGCGGCGACGTATGATTTGGCTGGCACGGCCTTTTTGGTTGCTGCCATTACGCTCGTACGCAATCTTATGACGTCGGCGGGCAATATGGTGTCGGGCTCGGTCATCGACCGCTTTGGACCGCGCCGGACGTCGTTTGTGACGTGCGTGATTACGGCGGTGCTATCGCTTGGCGTGGGGTTGGCGCCGTTGTCTGTCCCCGGGCTTGTGTTTGCCGCGTGCGTCTTGGGGCTTGCGGGCGGCTTTATCAACACCTGTACGCATGCGTTTCCGGGATACCTGGAGTCGACCACCGAGGGCCGTACCCGCGTGAACGGTCTCATGGTGTTCTACAGCAATATCGCCTATACCGCTGGCCCGCTGCTCGGTGGTGCCATCGTGAGCTGTTTTGCCACGCAATCGGTCTATCTGCTCATGGCGGGCATGATGGGTGTGGCGGCCGTGCTCTCCTTGGGCTGTCACGAGTGTGTTGCTCCCGCAAAAGGGGAGAAGCCGAAGGGCGGCATTCTGGGCGGCATGGCCGAGGGCGCGCGACTTACGTTTCGCGACCACGACCTGCGCCTTATCTTTATCTCGGGCTTTCTGGGCTTCTTTGCGTTTGGCGCGTTCGATTCGCTGGAGTCGTTGTTCTATCGCGATGTGCTCAACGTGGATATCGTCTGGCTGGGCTGGCTGTCCTCGGTCGTGGGCCTCACTTCCTCGGTGGGCGCGTTCATCCTGACCAAGCTTTCTGCCCGCCATGTCAACCTGCGATTGCTGCTCGGCGCGCTCATGGCCGTGGGCATTGGGTCCATGGTGTACGTGGGCACCGATATGCTGGGGGTCGCGATTATCGGTCAGGCGATTAACGGTCTGGCCTGGGGATTCCTGGAACCGCTGCAGATGATCTTGATTCAGGAGCGCGCTGACATCAAATACCTGGGGCGCATTACCGGCTTTGTGCGTTTTGGCCTGATGAGCGCCGGCGTGCTGCCGCTGCTGGCGGCTCCGTTTTTGGCGGAGGCTTTGGGTGTCCAGACGGTACTGTTTGGGGCATCGACCATTATTGCGCTGGTAGGAACGCTGTTCTTTGTCACACAAGGGAGGCGCCAGAGGCGTTAGCTATACATTCAATTCTAATTTAATACCACTCACCAGAGAATTTCGACCGTTCACCGAGGATTGGAGCAGATTGATAAGTGGTATTAAAAACACATTAGGTGTATGTCTATAATTGGTATCGAAAAGAAACGCGATGTATAGAGTTGCGTGCAGGACAGAAAGGAAAAGCCATGAAGGAAACCGAGAAGATCGAGATCATGCACTTTAGCCAGGAGGGCTACGTCGAGGACGGCAAGAACGTCTACGAGACCGGCAAGAAGATGATTGAGCTCGCCGACAAGGTCGCCGACGAGGGCTACGACGCCGTGTTCCTGATGGGCGTCGGCGGCACCTGGGACGAGCTCATGCAGCTCGAGTACCTCATGAACAAGTTCGGCGACCGCGACCTCGAGGTCTACCTGATCCACGCCGCCGAGTGGAACGTCATGGGCCACAAGCGCATGACCGAGAAGTCCGTCGTGCTCACCGCCTCCGAGTCCGGCACTACCCCCGAGGTCCTCGAGGCCGTCAAGAAGATGAAGGAAAAGGGCATTCGCGTCTACGCCATGACCAAGCCCGAGGGCCCCATCGGCCAGGCTGTCGGCGCCGAGAACTGCGTCGCCATGGCTTCTGACCATGGTTCGGGCGGCTGCGAGAAGGGCTACTACCTCGCCGACTGCTTCGGCCTGCGCCTGCTCAATCGCCGTGGCTGCTTCCCGCAGTTCGATAAGTTCATCGAGCAGACCAAGGACGTTTGGACCCACCTGGTCGACATCCGCAAGAGCTTCGAGCCGCGCGCCGAGGAGCTCGCCAAGAAGTACGCCCTGGCCCCCTACACCATGTTCATCGGCTCCGGCGCCCTGTGGGGCGAGACGATCCTGTTCTCGATGTGCATCCTGGAGGAGATGCAGTGGAAGCGCACCCGCTACATCACCTCGGCCGACTTCTTCCACGGCACCCTCGAGCTCGTGGAGCCCGGCGTCCCGGTCTTCCTGTTCATGGGCGAAGACGAGAACCGCAAGCTCGACGAGCGCGTCCGCGCGTTCCTGACCCGCGGCGTGACCGGCGACACCGACGTCAACATCATCGACACCGCCGAGTTCGCGATCCCCGGCCTTGACGACGAGTTCCGCGTCATCGTCTCCCCGTGGATTCTGACGGTGCTCGTGACCGACCGCCTGGCTCGCTACTACGAGACGGTCACCAAGCACAACCTCAAGTATCGTCGCTACTATCACCAGTTCGACTACTAAGAGCAAATAACGTTTGTGTAATCGGGCCTCGCTCCTATATGGAACGGGGCCTCGCTTGGGTTGGAGAGTAATTATGAGCTATCCCCAGCTTGCCGTCATGAATATCAGCCATCGTTATTTTGACCTTGAGGAGTTCTTTTCTTCGGCGTCGGCTTCGGGCTACACGTGTTGCGAGCTTTGGACCGGGGCGATGCATCTGTATGTCGATTGCCATGGATACGATTCGCTCGAACGGGTACGGGAGCTGTCGCAGCGGTATGGGGTTCGGATTGTGGGGCTTTGTCCCGAACAGAACAACCCCAAGCCGTGGAATATCGCGGCGCGCGGGAATGAGGCGCGTGCCCGCACGCTCGCGTACTTTAAGAACGTTGTAGATATCGCGGCGGAACTTGGAGCCGAGCAGGTCATGGTCTCGAGCGGCTGGGCATTTTTGAACGAGCCGATCGAGGACGCGTGGGGTCGCAGCGCCTCGATGCTGCGTGCGATTGCCGAGCATGCGGGAGAGCGCGGCGTGCGACTGGTGCTCGAGGCCCTACAGCCGGTTGAGTCGATGATCGTGAACTCGGCGGCCGATACGAAGCGCATGATCGAGGCAGTTGATCATCCGGCGCTTAAGGCGTGTCTGGATATGGGCGCCATGGCGGTGGCGGGGGATACCATCGATGATTACTTCGATCTGCTTGGCGAAGATGTCGCCCACGTGCATTTTGTCGATGTTGCGGCAGATGGCACGACGCATCTTGCCTGGGGTGACGGCGACCGCGATATGCGCGCTGACCTGGATAGGCTGGTGGCGCGCGGCTATCGCGGAGTTGTTTCGGCCGAGACCTATGACGGGCGCTATTTTGCCGACCCCGCAGCTGCCGATGCGCAGGTAATGGCAGAGTATCGTCGTGCGATTGGCGCCTAGGTGGGGTTGGGCTGCGGCAATCTACTCTATGTTTCCAGATGAATACGGTGTGAGCGGCTGCGACGGATTTTCCCCGCAAGCACTCTAGTATGCTAAAGTACCCAGAAGACCGGCGGAGCTACGCCGGTCTTCTGTTCTATACGAAATACAGCATGAGGAGGCTCACCAGATGACGGCCACACCGTGGGGATTCCGGGACATATTGCCCGAGGAGGCTCAGGCGCGCGAGGAGATTGCGCTAACGGTGAAGGGCTGCTTCAGGGAGCATCATTACCTTCCGGTCGAGACGCCGCTGCTCGAGGACAAGGGCTCGCTCGAGGAGGGCGGCCGCATTGCGGACACCCCGTTTAAGCTCTTTGATGACGACGGTCGCCTGCTGGTGGTCCGTCCCGACAACACATTGCCGATCGTGCGCTTGGTTTCGACCCGCATGCGCGCGGCCGATCTGCCGCTGCGCCTTCGCTACGAGGCACCGGTGGTTCGCGAGTGCCAGCGCAATGCCGGCGGCTCGCGCCAGTTTACACAGCTGGGCTTTGAGCTTATCGGTGCGGGCGACACCGCGGGCGATGTCGAGATTGTCTCGCTCGTGGCCGAGGCGGTGCGCAAGCTGGCGCTGCCCGATGCGCGCATTATCGCAGGTAGCGTGCGTCCGTTTAAGGAGCTGCTCGCGGCGTGCGAGGATCGCGAGCTGGCTGCCGAGGCCCTGCGCTGCGTGCACGCCAACGACTTTGTGGGCCTCGATGCCCGCGTGGCGGCAAGCGCCGAGTCCGATGCCGTCAAGGTTGCCATTAGCGAGCTGCCGCGCTTGCACGGCGGCGCCGAGGTACTCGACCGCGTCGATGTGCTTCTGGCGGCGGCGGGCATCGTCGCGCCGCTCACGAGTGAGCTGCGTGCTCTGGTCGAGGGCCTGGCTCCCGGGGACGCCCAGGTGCTGTCGTTCGACTTCTCCATCATGAACTCTTTCGATTACTACACGGGCCTGGTCTTTAAGGCCTATGCCGGCGGCCTGCCTGACCCGGTCGGTTCGGGCGGCCGCTACGACTCCATCTTTACCGGCGCATTTGGCGACGGCATCGAGGTGCCGGCGGCGGGTTTCGCCTTTTCGCTCGAGCGTCTGGAGGCCGCGCGCACCTCGGCCGAGGACGCCGCCCCCGATGGCGACCACGCCGTGGGCCGTGGCGCCGAGGGCCCGCTACGCATCGCCGTGCCCAAGGGCTCGCTCAAGGCCGATACGCTCGACGTGCTCGAGGCCGCGGGCTTGGATGTCTCGGAGCTGCGCGATCCCGGCCGTCACCTGATCGTGCGCGGCCGCGACACGCGTGCCGGCGAGGGCACGGTCGGCGATATCGAGTTTGTCATCGTGCGTCCCAGCGATGCGCCCGCCTTTGTGGGCTGCGGCGGTGCCGATTGCGGCATCTGCGGTTGGGACTCGCTTATCGAGGCAGACCTCAACCTGCTGCAGCTGGTCGATCTGGGTTACGGCCCGTGCACTTTCATTGAGGCGGAGCCCGCGTGGCGCGCTGGTCAGGCTGAGCGCAACTATGCCCGTCGCGGGTCGCTTCGCGTGGCCACCAAGTATCCGCGCATCGCGAGCGCCTGGTATGCCGAGCGCGGCGTGAACGCCGACATCGTTTCGCTGCACGGCAACATCGAGCTGGGCCCTATCGTCGGCATGACCGATCGCATCGTGGATATTACCGCCACGGGCGCCACGCTGCGCGATAACGACCTCGTTATTACTGGTCGCATTATGGACTGCACGGCCCGCTTCTTTGTCAATCCGGGTGCCGCACGTCTGGATCCGCGCGTACGCAATCTGGCAGATCGCTTGGCGGCAGCCGTGAAGGACAAGCATTTTGAGCCCGTTGCGGGCTCGGCACAATAGCGCGAGCACGCACGGGCGCCCCAACGTCCGGGCGGCGGGCCGACTGGCGCCGCCGCCCGGTCTCTCGTTTTTCGAACACAACATCGACCGATAGGGGATACCGAAATGAAGACCATCAAGCTTGCTCCCGGTGAGCGCCTCGTTACCAACCAGCTCAACCGTAAGGGCGTGCTGCCGCAAAACATCGTCGACGCCGCCCGCGATATCGTGGCCAACGTGCGTGCCAACGGCGATGCCGCGGTGCGCGATTACTGCCAGCGTTTTGACGGTGTTGAGCTGCAGAGCTTCCGTCTGCCGCAGGAGCAGATCGATGCCGCGCTCGAAGGCCTCGATCCGGCCTTTGTCGCCGCGCTCGAAAAGGCTGCGCGCCAGATTCGCGAGTTCCACCAGCGCGAGGTCGAGCAGAGCTGGTTTACCACGCGCCCGGACGGCACGATGCTCGGCGTTAAGGTGACCCCGCTTGCTGCGGCCGGCATCTACGTGCCGGGCGGTCGCGCGCAGTACCCTTCCACCGTGCTTATGAACGCCATTCCCGCCAAGGTTGCCGGCGTTGAGCGCGTGGTCATGGTGACCCCGCCGCAAAAGGATGGACTGATTAGCCCGTATACGCTCGCGGCGGCCAAGCTCGGCGGCGTGGACGAAATCTATATGGTGGGCGGCGCCCAGGCCGTGGCCGCGCTGGCGTACGGTACCGAGACCATTCCGCGCGTCGACAAAATCACCGGCCCGGGCAACGCCTTTGTTGCCGCTGCCAAGCAGATTGTCTCGGGTGACGTGGGTATCGACATGGTCGCCGGTCCCTCCGAGGTCTGCGTGCTGGCCGATGCCACGGCCAAGCCTATGGTGGTCGCGGCCGACCTGATGGCTCAGGCCGAGCACGATCCGCTGGCGGCCTGCTATCTGGTGACCTGCGACGAGCAGTTTGCGCGTGAGGTCGAGGCGGGTATCGACATTCTGGTAGCGCAGTCCCCGCGTGCCGAGATTACGTGCGCTTCGCTCGATAACGAAGGCGCCATCGTGGTGGCCGCCGACATGGCGGCCGCCGTCGAGGCCGTGAACACCGTGGCGCCCGAGCACCTTGAGCTGCACTGCAAGGATGCGATGGGCCTGCTCGGCGGCATTCGCAACGCCGGCGCCATCTTTGTGGGCGCTTGGAGCTCCGAGCCGCTCGGCGATTACGTTGCCGGTCCCAACCACACGTTGCCGACCGGCGGCACGGCCATGTTCTCCAACCCGCTTTCGGTCGAAGAGTTCGTTAAGCGCTCGAGCGTTATATGCTATACGCCCGAGGGCCTGCTCTCCGACGCTCCCGCTACGCAGCGTCTGGCCGAGGCCGAGGGCCTGTGGGCGCACGCGCTTTCGGCCGCACTGCGTCGCCGCGTGTTGGAGCAGGGCGAGGATGCCGTGAGCGCCGAGTCGCTCGCCGCGGCCGACCTGACCAAGGTTGCCTGGCCGGGCGACGCCGTGGCGACGGTTGCCGAGGGCGTGGACCTGGCGGCTGCAGGCGCAGATGGCGCTGGCGTAACCGGCGGGGAGGCCTAATATGGCCGAACTCACGCCTCGCATGAAGGAGCTCGTCCAGCCTTACCTGGCCGGTATTGAGCCCTACGATCCCAACTTTACGCCCACGCGCATCAACCTTTCGGCCAACGAGAACACCTATCCCGTGCCGGCTGGCGTGCGCGAGGCGGTCGACGCCGCCCTGGCTGCCACGCCGCTCAACCGCTATCCCGATCCCATGTCCAACGATCTGCGTGACGAGCTTGCCGCTTGGCATGGTGTGGCGCGCGAGAATGTCTGCGTGGGCAACGGCGGCGACGAGCTGCTCTATAACTACCTGTTGGCGTTTGGCGGCGCGGGACGGACCCTGCTCAACTGCCCGCCGTGCTTTAGCGAGTATGCGTTCTTTGCGTCGCTCTGTCAGACCGAGGTGCGCGACGTGTGGCGCGACCCCGCGACCTTTGAGCTCGACCAGGCAGCCGTGCTTGCGGCGGCGTCCGAGTGCAACCTGGCAATCGTGACCTCGCCCAACAACCCCACGGGTGACGTGGCACCGCTCGACTTTGTCGCGGCGCTGTGCGATGCGTGCCCCGGCATGGTAATGGTTGACGAGGCCTACGTGGAGTTTGCCGACGATTCGTTTGGCGCGGTCACCACGGCGCAGGGGCTTATCGCCGAGCATCCCAACCTGGTGATTCTGCATACGTTGTCCAAGGCGTTTGGCGCTGCCGGTACGCGTCTGGGTTACGTGATCGCGGCGCCGGAAGTCATCGACGTGTTCGCGGCGATTCGCCAGATCTATTCAGTTAACGTGCTGAGCCAGGCGGCAGCACTTGCCTGCGTGCGTGCCCGTGATGCCTACACGCCCGTGGTGGCACAGATCGCATCCGAGCGCGAGCGCGAGCTGTGCGCCCTGCGCGCAATGGCTGCCGATGGCATGCCCGTGGAGGCATGGCCGAGCGCGGCGAACTTTGTGCTCGTGCGCACGCCGCATGCCACGCGCGTGCGCGAGCGTCTGCGCGACGAGTATTCGATTTTGGTGCGCGACTTTAGCTACGCGCCGGGGCTTGCGGACTGTCTGCGCATCACTGTGGGTACGCCGCAGGAAAACGACGAGGTGCTGGCCGCGTTTGCCGCGCTGGTGAAGGAGGAGATGTAGATGGACCGCTATGCCGAGGTAACCCGCA
>ERZ840371.2948-NODE-2948-length-14546-cov-2.443655_pt1 | contig 14546 bp, 10 predicted proteins | sample MGYA00519937_ERZ840371 | MGnify/ENA primary metagenome ERZ840371 (study PRJEB31850, sample SAMEA3708873) | human gut metagenome | biome: human gut; feature: human-associated habitat; material: faeces | place: China | collected 2014 ... | reverse complement strand
GTGAATACCATATTTGGGTGTCCTGCAATAAAAGGAATGGCGACTGGAGTACTCCGGTTCAGCTTCTGGCGATTACGGTTACGCCTCCTTGGTGGAAAACGACCGGATTCCTGATCTTGTTGATCCTGCTGATCCTGTTCGGCTCTGTACTGACAGCCTGGTTGGTGGTATTGAAAAAGGAACGTAAAATGGTTTGGGCGATTAAGGAACATGAACGGAAGACGTATGAAGACCAGGTGCGCTTCCTGATCAATATCAGCCATGAACTTCGTACGCCTCTCACCCTGATATACGCCCCATTGAAACGGTTGCTTGCGTCGGGAGAGGTGAAAGATGACAAATTGTTGCATTTATTGACCGGTATTTTCAGACAGACACGTCGGATCAAAGATAATATTAATATGGTGTTGGATGTCCGTAAGATGGAGGTTGGAGGCGAATCGTTGAGCCTGACCAGGCAGCCAGTCAACGACTGGTTGCAGGAAATCTCCAGTGACTTTGACCTTGAATTCCAGGTCCGGAATATCCAGTTGGTATATGATTTCGACGAATCGCTTGGAGAAGTGCCTTTCGACGCCTCCAAGTGTGAGATCGTATTGTCCAACCTGTTGATGAATGCATTTAAATTCAGTGAGGAAGGAACTGTGGTAACGGTCATCACCGAACGTAGAGAAAGTTGTGTGCGCATTTCTGTCAAGGATCACGGAATAGGATTGAACGAGAATGACCTATCCCATTTATTCACTCGGTTCTATCAGGGAGATCACCGGTTGAGCGGCAGCGGTATAGGTCTGTCTTATTCTAAGACTCTGCTGGTATTGCATGGCGGGGAAATAGGTGCATACAATAACGAGGACAAAGGGGCCACGTTTTGGTTTGAGTTACCGTTGGCATATAACGACGAAGATGTCGCATGTGCTCCGGGTATGTATTTGAACGATATAGGATATGCAACCGATATGCCGGAGACGACAGTTCCCGAAAAAGATTTTCCTCTCCAAGATTATTCTATTCTCATTATCGATGACGAGATGGATATACGTTCTTTTATTAAAACTTCATTTTCCGGTGTTTTTAAACAAATTTATACGGCCGATGACGGAGTGAACGGTTTGCATGTCGTTCATCAGTACCAACCCGATTTGGTGATTTGCGATATTATGATGCCCCACATGGACGGATTCGAATTTTGTCGTTTGTTGAAGAGCGATATTCAAATCAGTCATATTCCGGTTATCTTGCTCACTGCAAGGGATAACCCCGATAGCCTCGCAGCCGGATATAAATTGGGTGCGGACTTTTATCTTGCCAAGCCATTCGATGACGATGTGCTCTTGACTGTTATACGCAATTTGTTATGGAATAGGGAACAAATAAAAAACTATTATCGCGATGCCGTACAGGTTTCTATCATGCCTAAAAACCAGACATTCAGTAATGCTGACGAACAATTTTTGTTGAAATTGAATAAGCTGGTGTTGGATAATATAGATAACTCCGATTTAGATGTGAAGTATTTAACGGTCGAAATGGGCATGAGCAGAGCTTCTTTGTATAACAAAGTGAAGGCATTGACTGGTTTAGGCGTGAACGATTTAATCAATCGCATAAGAATCGAGCAAGCCATGAGATTGCTTACCGATACCGATATCCCGATCGCAGAGGTATCGGAGCGTATCGGGTTTTCCAATGCTCGTTATTTCAGCACCTGCTTCAAGCAGTTTACATCGATGACTCCTCGGGAGTACCGAGAGCAGAAAAGGAACGAGCCATCGGCTTAATTTCAAACGTTTTGTTTTTTCTCAATAGCCTGTTATACTTGTTTTAGACGATTTCGAAAATGATTTAGACAATTTCGAACATGCCTTTGTTAGGGGTGATTTTATATTTGCATTCGTGAAAGCAAATTATTTTATTGTTTAATTTCTTAATTCTTGTATGTATGAAAACGAAAGCATTACTTATTTCGACTTTATGTTTGCTGGGTGCTAATTATTCATGGGCTGCCGATGAAGATGTTACTCCCGGTCATTTGAAATTTGCCGATCAAGCGGTCGGCTCGTATGAATTTGTTCATTATTCTTCGCAGGGAGCCAATCCTGTTTCACCTTATCCTACCGAGAAGTTGAAAGAGGAGGGTACTGTCGTGTTGACCGGAGGTCAAGTTAAAAATGAAGATGCCAGTGTGGCCGGCTTTAATAAAGGGTGTCACATCGTTGCTTCGGATTATGGAAATATGTTGTTGATAAAAGGGGACGGTAGTGCCGAAGAACCCACATTGTCAGCCGCTGATGCTTTGGCCGGGTATATAAACGTCAGTATGTTTACACAAACAGATTTCCCGGTTAATACTCCGGTACGTTTCCATTTCGTGTCGAAAGTAGTAGGAGATCCTATAACTGCGGATTATAAGATTTCTGTTTGGAATTTCGGAGGGGCAACGACCAATGTACCACTCCCCGAAACTACTACTTACAGTTCGATCGATACGAAATGGTGGCCGATATATGCCGATTTGAATATTGCCGGCATTACAGGAGACGATAGGATTCCTTTGCGGATACGGTACAATATTCCCGGAGGACACTTGGGCAATCGAGCCATTTATATCGCAACGATACAATTTACGGCTAATCCGAGCGGAGAATGTCCTGAGTTCGATCCTGTGAATTTCGATGGTTGGGATACCCCGAATGGATCACCTGCTACCGGCATCGACGCGATAGGTGAAACCAACGGATTCGTGGCATGGGATAGTCAGTATATCTATTTGAACGATATAGACTTCGGAACCGAGGTATTTATCTATTCGTTGAACGGTGCATTGGTGAAAACCGTGAAGGTAACCGATTCGTTCGTGGAAGTTCCGATGTCTCGCGGTGCTTATGTGGTGAAATATGGAAACAAAGCATCGAAAGTCGTGCTTTAATGACTTATAAATGAGACCTATAAAACCGAGGATAAATTTCCTCGGCTTTATTTTTCTTTGTTTTGTTATACTCTTAAATAAAATATGCATGAAAACGAGGATTCTTTTGCTTATTCTTTTCAGTTCGTTTTTTTATGGTTCGCTGTTTTCACAGACTACAAATTTTGCGTTACGTTTCAATGGTGACGGAAAAGTCGATTGCGGAACTATATCGGACTTAAATAATTTGGATCTTTATTCGGTTCAGTGTTTGGTGAATCCGTCCGAATGGGTGGAAAATGCTTATGTTTTTAAACGAGGAAACGGAGACGAAGAATATTCTTTACGGTTCGGAACCTCGGGGCAGTTGATTTATAAAACAGCGACACAAGAATTTATCGTAGCGAACGATTTGCCGATAGGTTCGTGGACGCAACTTACCATTTCGGCATTTGCCAATGGAATCGATGTGTGGACTAATGGTGAGAAAAAGTGGATTGCCAATACCGGTGGAGCAGTTATTCCTGAGACATCGGAGCCATTTGTCATAGGAGAAAACTTTAAAGGACGTATCGACGAATTCCGTTTCTGGAAAACGGAGATGCCGGGAGCTGAACCCGAGAACCTGATGTTCCGTAATACAGTGAACAAATTCCACCCGAAATATGACGATCTTCTGTTCTATTACAAGTTTGACCAAGACCAGTGCGAAGATATTGTGGATTATAAATTGGCACATCATGGCGAGCCCACGAATGTGACGCGCGAAGCCGTTATCGATAACGATTACTTTAAATATAGAGTGGTAACGGGTTATTCTTCTTTCGTGCGTCATTGTGACCGTTTGCAGATAGATAGGGATATGCATTTGATGACTAATGATTTGATATTTCTCGATGCGCAAGTGTCGGGCTATACCGGAGCAGTGACGATGACTTACCCCGATAATCAAGGTGTGCTGTCCAATGCTTCGTATGAGGCCGAATATGAAGGGCGAAATGGAGTCCTTCATTTGAATGGCGAAGGCGCCGGCATGAATGTGAGCGAAGAAGTTTTGCAGAATACCGGCGGGCTTCCAGCAATGAATTACGCTACTATCGAGGCTTGGATTTCTATTGAAGAATGGCGAACGGGGGCAGCGATTTTTAATAAGAGCGATGAATCCAATCAGTTTTCCATAAAATTGGGCGATGAGTCGAAGAAGGAATTGTTGGTAGGAATCAACGGTTATACGTATAATTTTGAGAATGCGCTCACTGCCGCAGGTTGGGAACATATTGCCGTGTCTATCGTTTCGACGACCGGTCGGGCTATATCCCGTATTCGGCTGTTTACCGATAGCGGAGCAAGTCAAACTTATGCCGATAACATTACGACGATACCTGACGAAGACGATTTTACATTTATGAATACTTCGGCCGATGCCGTTATCGGGGAGAATTTCAAAGGATACATTGACGAAGTAGCGGTTTGGGGAAATGCCCGGACAAGTGCCCAGATAGCACAGGATGCCGCCGGAACGTCTGGCGACCTCACTTTTCCCAGCGGTGGCGACGGAGCTATTTATTTGTTGTCGTATTGGCAATTCAATGATGCGGATAGCCCCGGGAAAAACACTCGGAGCTGGAAAGAACTGTTGTCGCAGATTAGGAAAATGTATGATGGTTACAGGGGCTTCAAGATACGTTTGGGTTTGATCTCTTCCGACAGTGAGAACGGGAACAAGGTGTGGCCTTCGCATATTTCGGATGCTGCATGGCGCGAACGATTGGCTGCGGACGTCGCCGAGTTGCTGCCTTATTGCGACGGTATAGATGTCGATTTCGAGTGGTTGTATAGCGGCGATTCGAGGTGGACTTCGGGATATGGCCCGATGGTAGAGGCTTTGCGTGCTGTTATTCCCGAGGATAAAGTGTTCAGTGTTTCGTTGCATCCGGTAGCTTATTTTCTGCCTACGAAGTGGATCGATATGCCCGATTATTATACCTTCCAGATTTATGGGCCTCAGGTGACTTGGTTTGCGTATGACAATTATGTTTCGGCGTATAATAAGTTTGTGTCGTGGGGATTTCCGAAAGAAAAAATAGGTATGTCTTATCCTACTACGGCGACGACAGGAAGCAACGTTACAGGATATAAAAATATTGTAGCTGCCAATCCCGATTTGTCTACCGATGCGAATACGGCGACTATGTCGGGGTCCTCTTATACTTTTAATGGTGTCGATTGCGTAAAGGACAAGATGAACTTCATTCTCGAACAGAATAGCGGTACGGTCATGTATTTTGACATGGGGAACGATGTGGCAGTTTCCGACCCGTTGAGTTTGATTCGTGCTGCGAACTCGGTTATTTCGGCCAATGTAGATACACTAATCACTCGGACAGACGGGGTGTCTTCACTGCCGGTTTTATCGAAAGAGGGAAAAAAAAAGACCAATCTCATTTGTAATGACCGGTCGGGGGAAATAGTAGTGCTTTCGACATCGGATGCCGATTTATCGCAGATCGCTTTTTTCTCGGCTTCGGGTGTCCTTTTTCGGGACGAAAGAATTTCGGGAAAGCAATATACCATATCGACCGATCGTTTTTCTCCGGGTGTGTATATCGCTCGGGTGAGGTCGTCGGAGGGAGTAGATGTTTTTAAGTTCAGGATTAAATAAGTATCTTAAAATATAATTACATGAAAATAAAGGATATGATTAGACAGGCTTTGTCTGTTGTAATTGTCATGCTGTCGGGCATGCAAATTACATACGCACAAAGTATAACCGTTCGGGGTAATGTCCGTGACGATGTTGAACCATTGATGGGCGTTACTGTACAGGCGAAAGGTACGACAAAAGCTGTGGCAACCGATTTGGACGGAAATTATACGATTTCTGTACCGGATAAGAATGCTGTACTCGTGTTTTCTTACGTGGGTTATCAGAAACAAGAAGTTAAGGTAGGTGATAAGACCGTTGTCAATGTGGTTCTGCAAGGCGATGCCCAGTTGCTGGACGAGGTGGTCGTAGTGGGTTACGGTAGTGTCAAGAAAAGCGATGTGACGGGAGCTATCGCATCGATACGTCCCGATGAGATGGACGCTTCGAAGAGCGTGACTCTCGATAACTTGTTACAAGGTAAAGTTGCCGGTTTGAATGTAACATCTTCTGTTTCGGCTCCGGGAGCCGCTCCCTCTATAACGATTCGTGGAGCCAGTTCGTTACGTGGCGATAACCAACCGTTATATGTGATCGATAATATTCCTCAGGCCTCTACGGGTGAGTTCGCCGCTTCTGCATTCGGCGATGACGATTATCAAACCGCGGCCGATCCGTTGAGCAGTTTGAATCCTGCGGATATAGAGAGTATTGAAATTTTGAAAGATGCCTCGGCCACAGCGATATATGGTTCGAGGGGTGCTAATGGTGTCATATTGATTACGACTAAAAAAGGAAAGAGCGGTAAACCTCGCATAAACGTGAATGCTAACTTTACTGTTGCGAATGCCACTCGATTGTACGATATGTTGAATTTGAACGACTATGTCGATTACCGAAATGCTCAGTCTGGTCCCGACGATCGCCAGTTCTTCAAATCGGGGAACGAGGTGCGTTATATTTTCTCGGGTGGAAAATACGACGAGACCGACCCTGCTTCGTATCGCGTATTACAGGAACGGGATTGGCAGCGCGAGATTTATCGTACGGCTTTCTCACAGAATTATTCGGTCTCGGTGAACGGTGGTTCCGACAAGGTACGTTATTTTGTGTCGGCCTCTTTCAAAGATATCAACGGTATTGTGAAACAGACCGGTTTACAACAGGGAGACTTACGTGCGAATTTGTCGATGGACTTGTCGAAGACCGTATCGGTGGATTTGTCGTTAAGCGGGTCGTTGAAAAAGAACGATATGATGTCGGGTAGCAATGCCAACGGTGGAGCACAAGGATCGGTATCGGTAACCGCTATTACTTCCCAACCGTTTGAGTATCCCGCCGATGACCCTTCGTTGAGTGGTACGAACGGTATGGAGAAGAGGATCACTGTATTCAGTTGGTTGAATGATTATGACGACCAAACGACTGAGAACGCGTTTCGTGCTTCGATGGACTTGAAGTGGAAAATATGGAAAGGCCTCACATATAATCTTCGCGCAGGTGGCAATTTGAGGGACGAATATCGTGCCCGTTGGTTCGGCACGGAGACTTTCCGGGGGAATAACGATAAAGGTTCTTTGGGTATCACCGATTTGAGCCAAAACAATATCACTGTCGAGAATATGTTGAATTATCATCATACGTTCGACCGTATTCTCGATTTAGATGTAACCGGGGCTGTTACTTATGACGATTACAATTATCTGAATAAGAGAACACAGGGCCGTCAGTTCTCCAATATGAGAAAGCAGCTCGTCTTCAACAACCGGATTATAATCTTCCTTTATAATCCATGGTTTTACAACCGGAAGTGCTAAAGTTGGTTCCTCAACACTCTGTAACCAGGAAATGTTGCTGTTCTCTTTTTCACAGTCATATAAAATCGTAAATTTTTTATAATCAGCAAGCCCAATCAAACCGCGTTCAAAAGTAATGATTTTTTCCTCCGGTAAATCGACTTCCCCAAAAAATTTTGTTTTTACTAACATCCCAATTCCTCCTTAATTAAATAAAGTTAAGCAGTGACTGACCGAGTATCTTCGATGTCGCATTCAAAGTCGCCTGATACAAAAGGTCCGCCTCCGAGAAGTTTACATAAGCCTCTCCCAAATCTGCATCTTCATTATCGGATTTTGCTTCTTTTGTATCATTCTGCTGCTGTTCCAGTTTCGATTTTGTCATACTCATACGGTTATAACGGGAACCATGGTCAGCAAGTGCCACATTCAATTCATCTTTTGCTGACTGGCAGGTCGTAATCGCAGAGCCCAGCGTTTTTCCAAGCACCGTCTTCTGAAGCTGAATCTCTGTCTCAATCTGGCTCTTTAACTCATTGAGATTGGCCAATGTTGTTTTATCATTTTCATCACAGTCATTAATCCGCTTCTCCACAGACTTCAGATTGGCTTCCATCACATCCAAGTCATTACAGATATTTGTAATATCAGAAATCGTTCTGCCAACTGCCAAATTAATGGAATCACAGCCTTCTGTATTAACAACCAAAGTCTGACTAAAATTAATCTGGTACATCATATTCTGAGTACCTGCTGTGCGGTAATTCGATACCTCTCCGGTTGTATTATCCACTGCCGTACAGTTAAAATAATGTTCCGGACGCACATCTTTTGCAGCAAATTCTGTTTTCTTGTAATCAACGCTCAAATCTTTTCCGGCACGAATACTGTCATAAACATCGTCACCAAATACAAGCTCACCGGTTTCCGGAACAAAATACACCTCATCAGCTCCCGGGTGCAGATGCTCATTATACTTTGTATCCGCTGCTACACTCTTCGTAATTGCAGTAACTGTCTGCTGTGTTCCGGTCGAGTCCGTATAAGTAAGTTTTACTGTTTGGTTATCATCTAATTTATCATAAGATAAAAGTGCACGGTGCGTCGTTGCAAACTCGGATGCCTGATTGGCATAATCCGCCGCACTGCTTCCCGCATTGTAAGACGCCTCTCCATATACATACTGATATTTATTAATGGTATTAATATCAATATTCTCTGTAATCGTATAAGTAGTCCCCGTCTCCTCTTTATCAAAAAGCATCGGCACATCGGTACGAAATCCTGTAAACAGATAACGTCCGGCATAATCCGCATCGGCATTCTGCTCATAGATATATTTTGAAAACTGCTTTAACTGTGTCACAATATCCGCACAGTCTTTCTCATTATAAGTGCCGGTAGCCGCCTGTGTGCAGTAATCAATCATATCCGTAAGTTTTGTATTAACAGTTTTCAAACAAGTTTCTGTCGCACCCATCCAGGATGTTGCATCCTTGATATTTGTCAGATACTGATCAATTTCTGCCAAAGTTGTACGATATTTGAGGGCACGTGCCGCAATCGTCGGATCATCCGATGGTCTCTGTATTTTTTTCTGCGTATTATACTGTGTCAGATATTTATTATATGCCACCTTATTTTTCTGCATATTCAACATGGAATTGTTACGCATCATCGTATTCGTTACTCTCATGTCAGCCCTCCGTTTCCGAATCTCAAATTCATCTTTTTATACTTTATTTATCGGCATCACACGCCGGTTTCATTAATCAATTTATCCAGTACTTCATTTAACACATTTAACATCTTGTACTGGTTAAACAGCATATTCTGGAACACAATCATATCCGAACCTTCTTCATCTTCATCTACGCCGGATACCGATTTACGGTTGGTATCAATGGCATACAAAAGATTGCTCTGGCTCTTTTCCATCGTATCCGCTTTTTTCGCATCAACACCAAGCAGTGCAGTCAGTGACTGAATAAAGGAATCCGGTGCACCGTGGACAAACATTTTCGAGTTGTCCTTGATTTCTGTCAGTTTCTGCAAATTATCACCGTTATCATTTCCTACATTGTCATCCGGATTTGCTTTTGCCTTGCATGCAAGTAATCCCGGGTCATCCGCAACTTTCTTTGTAATCGAGAAGTTCAATGCAGTCATGTAATAGTAAGAACCGGTGTAGGTGCCGTCTGCATTTTTCTTCGCCTCCGAAGTAAAGGAAGCGTCTTTTCCGTCTACCGACTCCTGGAAAATATAGTTGTCGCCGGTTGCTTTGACCGTTGCATTAAAGAAGTCAACACCCGGATTATCATGCAAATCATAACCGCCATTCTGAACACGGTTAAATTCCTGTGCAAATGTACGGACAAATTCATTTAACTGTGCCATATAATACGGAACACCACGGTTGTCAATCGAATCACCAACCTGTGCGGTATAACCATTTGCCACCGCAATCTGAAGTGCTTTCGCATCAGCAGCTTTTGTTGTACCTTTCAACGTAAAGTCATACGTAAAATTACCTGCTGCATCCACTTTTACTTCAAAATTATCATACGCATAAGTGCGGTTATTAATAGTAATCTCACCATCATGTGCCGGAATATTTAACACCTGCACATCATTGCAGTTTGTTCCGGTAACAGTAAGAACAAGTTTTCCATCGGCATCGTTCGCAATTGAGTCAACAGTGCCATGAAGATTTGTTGCATTATTTCCGTCACGAGTCTCAATACACGACTGAAGTTGTCCGCCAATTGCTGTACTATGCATATTGAAGGTACTTCCATCTGCCCAGCTGACATCATACAAACCAGTGATATCGTTAATGTTTACATAGGTGTCTTTCTGCTTAGTTACCAGTGCGTTCACTTTATAGGTGTCCACAAGTGTTCCCCCATTGATATAAACATAGAACTGATTTTCACCTACGCCGTTATCCGGTGGGATTTCTTTTGTCTCCACATCACAATACTGGGACAACTCATCAATCAAAAGGGATCGTTGGTCGCGAAGGTCATTCGCAATTCCGCCATACGCCTCTACTGTGTCAATCTGTTTATTCAACGCCACGATTTTTTCTGCGTATGCATTAATCTGATCAACGCAGGTTTTCACCTGTGTATTTGCTTCATCCTGGAGTTTTTGCAGACCGGTTGCCACATTCTGCACATAATCGGTAAATGTTTCACCTACTGTTACTGCCTGACGGCGAATGGTGCTGTTATTGGCATTTCCTCTAAGATTACTTAACGCACTAAAAAAATCATCAAATGCATCGGTCAGTCTTGACTTCTCATCACTGGTTACATTTCCGCATATCTGATCCTGTAATGCTTTCAGATAATAGGACTGTGTCTGATAGTAATTGTAAGTTGACTGCGTGCGCTGATATTTCGTATCGTAATATTCGTTTCGGTTTCTTGTGATACTTGCAACATTTACACCGAACCCCTGAACTGTTACAGAAGTTTTATTGCCAACTAACGAAACCATATTTACTGTCTGTTTGGAATAGCCTTTTGTTTCAATATTTGCCACGTTATGTGCCGTTGTCTGCAACGCTGCATTGTACGCCATCATACCGGATTTTGCTATCTCCAAAGAACCAAATGTTGATGCCATATCATCATCCTCCTAACCGTTCAATCAAATACTCTAACATCTGTGCCACTGTCGTAATGTATCTTGATGATGCATTATAACACTGCTGATATTTAATCATATTAGAGAGTTCTTCCTCGGTAGAAACTCCCATTACATTCTGTCTCTCATTGTCAATGGTATTTACTGTGATATTCTGGTTGTCAATAATACCATTCCAAACATTGCCCTGTGTACCAAGTTCAGTTACCATACCAACATAAAAATGTTTAATATCATATGTTGTCAATGAATTTGGATTTAGTGTTCCAATGGACTCGTCAAACGCCTGTGCAATGCCAAGCAGTTCATTATTTGCATAACCTTTCTTACCATCGCTCTTATCACTGTACATCGTCGGCAGTGTGGAAGAATCTCTTCCAACAGTCGGATTCAGCACAAGCTGGCTCGTCGTATACATCGTATACACATCGGACGGATCCTCTTCCTGATAACGGTAAACAGGCACTACACTTGTCGTACCATCATCATTTACAACTGTTACATTTTCTTTGGTGTAGCGTTCCACACCACGGCGGGAAAATAATTCTGTTCCCATCGTACGGTTTTTATCATCACCAATCAGTGCCTTCTCTTCATCCAGTACTTTAATTTTTTCGGTATGTGTTCCGGTCACAACGCCATTTTCATCTTTGTCCTCAACTTCGATTGTAATCTCTTTGTTCGGGCAGAGCACATCATTGACGGTTGTTACAATCCCATGAATCAAAGTATCTAATTCACTCTGAATCGTCATCACAACGGAAGCACCGATGGTTTTGTTATAAACTTCCAAATCATCATTAAACTGATCCATAGCGCGGTTATAAGCATTCACATCCAGCACGCCGCCATTTTTGTAATCTTCTTCCTTTGGTTTCTGCGGAACATTTACATAGGTTGCCGCATAACTGCCTCGTGCCACCAAAAGTCCGCGAAGCCCGCCTACATCCGTATTATTTTCACTGGAATACTCTAGGCTGTCATAGCGGTAATAATTCTCGCCGGTCTCCCAGACCGGTTTTAAAAGTTTGGAGGTGTCACTTTCGTATTTCGTTGTAAGGAAATACTGATTGACTGAGTCCAAAAGATATCCACCCTCCGAATAAATCATAACGGTTCCATCCGGCTGCTCATTCGTCTCAAATGTTATGTACTGGCTGAGTTCATCCAAATACTCATTTCTCTTGTCACGGTAGTCATTTGCCGGCTCTCCGGTCGCCTCGTATTTCTGAATATCTCTGTTTAACTCTTTGATTTTTCCAACCAAATCATTAATCGTATCCACCTGTTTTTTTACTTCCGTGTTCAGACTCGTCTGATAGGTATTTAACTCATCCTGCAACACCTTTGCCCGTTCAATAAACTGGGATGCCATCATTACAAGCTGGTCTTTATATACAATATCGTCTGCGTGGGTTGCCAAAGAACTCAACGCACCACAGAGGTCTGTAATGCTGCTCTGAAATTCTTCGCCGTGCAGCTCACCCAACATATCTTCTATTTCCAGTGCCGCATTGCTGTTCGCCTGATAAAACTGCTGGCGTCCAACCTGCAGCCGGTACTGATCATCCAAAAAGGTATTGCGAACCTGTCTTGTCAATGAAATCGTCGTTCCGGTACCAACCGCCATAACATTGTCATGTACTCCGTACGATTTCTGATAAAAGGAATCCGTCACAAGAACCTGTTGTCTTGTATAGCCTACGGTTCCCGCGTTGGCAAGATTATGCGATGTAACAGTCAGCGACTGCTGTGCGGAGTGAAGTCCCGAAACACCCGCATTAAAACTTGTCATCAGATTACCCATGTTCTCATCTCCATTCTTTATAAAAAAAGTACAACCGTCCTCGAAAACAAAACAGGCGGTGGCTATCGCATCCATGCGCCTGTTATTGTTTTGCATCAAACATCCCATGCTGAGGTGCCATACCTGCCACCTCGGACGCATCACTGGAATAGTTGCTGCTTCCTGAAGACATCCGTGTACTTCGTATCACATTCATATTATATTCAACCATGTCAATTGCTTCTTTTAAAAGCTGTTTGTTCTGATTGTTCAATTCCTGCAGTCGTGAAACGGTTCTCCGTAACCGGTCATGCACTTCCTGCAGTTTCTTTTGGTCTGCCGGCTGATTTTTCAACACCGATGCAATCTGCTCAAGTGTAATCGTCTTCGGGTCACGCCCAAGAACAGTAGCAATATCAATCGCCACTCGTTCCCGTTTGTTTTCCAAGGCAGATGTCTCATCTACCAAATCATGTTCTCTGACGGTTATATCCTGCAAAGCTTCTAAATCATTTGCAATAATCGCTCTCGTCTTCTCTTCCTCAATCGGAATCAATTGAGAATAACACTTTTCTTCTGCATCCAGCGTCTGAATCAGTTCCTCCATCAAACTAGCCAAATGTATACCCTCCTATGTCATTAAGAAAGCAGTGCATCTGCCATCTTGTCTGCGACATCTTCAATTGATACAGAATAGGTTCCTGCTGCCATCTGTGCCTGAATCTCTTTCACTTTGTCTTCTCTGACATCAGATGCCTGTGACGCAGCCTGTTTTGCTACCTGATAAGCATTTCCGAAACTGGAAATTTCTAAGGAATCACGACTGCCTGCCTTTCCTGTCTTTGGAGCGTTTTTGGTTTTGTTTGCCTGGTAAATCTGGCTTACCTGCATATACGCATCAATTCTCATAAAACAACGCCTCCATTCTTATTATATTAAAACGCATTTACCGTTTCTTACTATATTTATCGGACGAAGGCATAAAAACATTAACGTAAATTTGAAAAAGTTTCATTTTCTTATTCAAGTGTAAGCGTATTCTGCATCAAATTCGCTTTCTGCCCCTTCGCCGCACGCTTGCGGTTTCGTACCCTGCGTGCATTTAAAGTCTTTCCTTCATATTCAAATGTTTCCGCAGCCGGATGAACAACCGTTGCAAATGCAACTGTATCCTCTTTCTCCAATGTAATTCCTTTTACGCCTCGGCTTGTCTTTTTGAGTTCGCTCACTTCGCTAAGCGGGAATCCAAGAGAAAGACCGTCTTTTGTCAAAAGAATTACTTTCTTTGTTCCGGTGAGAACATCGCTTGCCGAAAGCATTATTACACCAACTACTTCATCGTCCGCATCCAGTTTTGTCGCCGCAATCATCTGGCGTCCGGTCTCAAATTCCGCTCCGGACACTAACTTAATATAACCGTTCTTTGTCACAAATAATAAAATGGACTCAAACAATTCTTCAAAGCTGACATAGAGAAGTCCTTCTTCGTCATTTTCCATTTTACAGTGAGTGAATCAATGTACCTTTATCCTTCATCTTACATCTTGGCACTTTCTCCATCTTCACCTGATGCATATTGCCTTTGTCTGTAAAAATGCAGAGTTTATCCGTGTTCTTGATTTTCAGTACAAAACTGAAATCTTTCTTTGTTTCCTCGCTTGCCCGTCCAAATGCAGCCGCATCAATTGCCTTGGTATAGCCAAAGCGGTCAAAGCAGACATACAAATCTTCAATAACCACTTTTTCAACATAGGCTTT